>Ga0222633_1000263_pt1 | contig 57427 bp, 49 predicted proteins | sample AntAcemetageno48_FD_179816 | JGI IMG/M metagenome (GOLD analysis project Ga0222633, IMG submission 179816) | Saline water microbial communities from Ace Lake, Antarctica - #48 | ecosystem: Environmental > Aquatic > Non-marine Saline and Alkaline > Saline | place: Antarctica: Ace Lake | collected...
AAAATTCGAAAGAATGTGAAACAAGCTCATCCGATGCGTCAGATCCTCTTTCATACGGCTTACTTTTTGAGTCGTCAATACCGAAGTTCAGCCTATTTCCTGACCGGGAAAAAACTCTATTTAGAGCCTCCATCAACAGTAAAACGAATATTACTTACACCGTTTCATGCACTTCGATGGCTTTTGGTACTGCCGATTTATGGTTTTTTTAATGTAGCTGTATTAGAACCGGTGAGAATGAGTGCGGGAGGTTCACTAAAAGCCACTATATCCGGTGGCGGTGCTCTACCGGTAGAAATTGATCGATTCTTCAACTACATCGGAATTCCGGTTTTGGAGGGGTATGGCATGACGGAGACATCACCTGTAATCGCTGTTCGTTTAGAAGAAAATATCATTATTGGAACTGTAGGCCCAACTCTTCAGGATACGGAAGTACGGATTACCGATATTGAAACCGGCGAGATTATTTATCCGAATCCGGCTCTACCACATCAAGGTAGAGGCGTGAAAGGTGAGATACGGGTAAAAGGACCCCAAGTAATGAAAGGGTATTACCGTGATCCTGAGCAGACAAAATCAACCATTCAAAACGGCTGGCTTCGAACCGGTGATCTTGGAATGATTACATTCAACGATTGTATAAAAATTTTGGGCCGGTCTAAATCTACAATCGTACTGCTCAGTGGTGAAAATCTGGAACCGGAGCCGATAGAGATGAGATTAACGCAAAGTCCATTTATTGAGCACTGTATGGTAGTAGGTCAGGATCAGAAACATATTGGTGCATTGATTGTTCCAAATATAGAGGGGTTTAGAGATGATGGATTTAAAGTAGATTCCCTTCAAGAGCTTGCAAAAGATTCTGAGGCTAAATCCATTATTCATGATGAAATTAAGAGAATGATATCAGTAGAGAACGGATATAAGAGATTCGAACTCATTCATGATTTCAGATTAATTGGCGAATGCTTTTCCAATGGAGAAGAGCTGACCGGCCTTCTTAAGATGAAACGCCATGTAATTACTGATAAATACGAAAAACTGATTGATGAGATCTATCATCATGAAACCAGTGAGGAGTCATAAAGATGGAATTCACTTCACAGTTACTCTACCCTTTAGATCAGGTTTTACTGGCTGTTATGATCTTTTCGATTATGTTCGGAATGGGTTCCAGTTTAACGGTAGATGATTTCAAAACAGTAGCACGCTATCCGAGAGGAATTTTAATCGGATTTTTATCTCAGTTCGGTTTGATGCCATTTTTTGCATACGGATTGGCTGTTTTCTTTAGTTTAGATCCTGCTTATGCCATTTCATTAATTTTAATCGGTTGTTTACCGGGTGGCACCACATCAAACATGTTCGCCTATTTTGCGAGAGGTTCAGTTGCATTGAGTATTGCAATGACAACAGCTTCATCAGTTATGGCGTTATTAATGATGCCATTTCTACTTGAATTTTATACCACAGGGTTTGTAGATGAGATAAGCGCAGAACTTCAGGCATCCGGGGCGGGAATTGAGTTTGTGATCCCAACAGGGAATATCATTGCGTCCTTAGTGTTGGTTCTTGTTCCGGTATTGTTGGGTATGTTCCTTAGACATAAATCTCCGGCATGGGCTAAAACCGCTGAAGATACGGCCGGTTTTATGGGGATCATTGTCATCATTTATCTCATTGGAACGGCTGTTATCAGGCATACGGGTCTCTTTCTTCAAACACCCACTGAAATCTATGTCTCTGCGATCTGCGTAGGTTTACTCGGTTTTCTATTTGGCTATTGGATGTCGAGGCTATTTAAATTATCCCCCATTTTTCAACGTGCAATTTCACTTGAAACCGGTATTCAGAATGGGCCGATTGCGTTTGCAATCATATTGCTTAGTTTTTCAGAGCCCTATCAAAGTCAGATGTTATGGCTTGCCATACTCTACTCTACATTTATCGTAATATCATCCTCATTTGTCACTCTTTACTACCGTAAAGTCGGCAAATTTGATTACGAAGTTTTTCAGAACACGACCATACACAACAGGCTGTTTGGTGAGGAATATGTCAGTAAATATCCGGAGGGATACCTTCCTGACAGGATCAAGAACGACCCAAGTCAAGGTTCAAATCCGGGTCAGATTCGAAAAGCAGCTGAGAAGGCAAAACCCGTGTAATACTAAATAGGGATTGCGATCCTGTATGGGGCACCCTTTTTGCTAAAGCGGATAATGCTTCATTTCACTTCACTTCACTCCGCTACGCTGCGTGGGATAAAAGAGGAGCGCTATCGCTACGTGGGATAAAATAGGAGCGCTCTGAGTACTTCTAACTTTTCACTTTTCACTTGCGCAGGGTTCACTTACGCTTTGAACACTTCTTTACCCACTGATATTTAATTAAAAAAATCCGTAATTTACGGGCTTATTAGAATCCAATTATTGAATCGTTTGAATTTCTTAAAGTCGTACGCCTCACTCATTGAAAGTGAGTTGCAATCTATTGATCTGCCTGATACTCCATCATCTCTTTACGAACCCCAGAGATACATTCTTAATAACAGCGGCAAAAGAATACGCCCCATATTGAGTTTATTGGGTTGTGGACTCTGTGGTGTGTCCATAGAAAAAGCGACTCCTGCAGGTTTGGCTGTGGAACTTCTGCATAATTTTACACTCATCCATGATGACATCATGGATCAAGCTGAAAGCAGAAGAGGATCAGAATCCGTTCATATCAAATGGGATATATCCACTGCTATTTTATCCGGCGACAGTATGTTTGTTCAGGCATTTTTGCAACTACATAATCTACATGATGATATTGATTTTAAATGGATGCATAGAGTATTTACAGATTCCATAAACCAAGTATGTGAAGGTCAGGCACTGGATATGGAATTTGAAGGCAGAATAGATGTGCGTGTTGATGAGTATCTCAGAATGATATCGGGGAAAACATCGGCACTGACATCTGCGGCTCTTCAAATGGGAGGTATTGCAGCCGGAGCTTCTGCTGAAAAAGTAAACATGTTGGGTAGAATTGGTCATTCCATGGGAATTGCATTTCAAATTCAAGATGATATGCTGGATGTTACTGCAGATGCTGAAAAATTTGGAAAAAGGAGTTCAGGAGATATTTATGAAGGGAAGAAAACATTCCTGATGGTTCATACGTTGGAACGCTGTACGAACCAAGAGAAAAAATGGCTTCAGAATGTTTTGGAGAATCGACCCTTGAATGATGATGATGTTAAATCAGTGGAAGCACTATTTGATAAGTATGGCGTTATAAAAACGGCAAAAGAACAAATGTTGGAATACTATAACGAAGCTGAAAATACAGTGGAAACATTTGATGAATCCAAATATAAAGCAGATCTTAAAGACTTCATTAAATTTTTAAAAAATCGTGATTATTAAATTGATTAGAACAGTAACAATTCTCGTTTTAGCACTACTGGCCCTTACATCTTGTAGAAGTGAAGATCTTATTCGTCAGGGCGACAGTTTAGAAGTAGCCTATGAAAAGGCTATGAATCAGTATGAAAATGAAAACTATGATCAAGCGGCTCGGGCTTTTGAAACGGTTGTATCTATTGGCAGAGGCACGGATATTGGCCAGGATGCACAATACTATCTTGCAGAGAGCTATTTTGCGCAGAGTAGATATCTGTTGGCTGCATCAGAATATAGCCGGTATATTCAATTTCATCCAAATTCTGAAAGGCGTCAACGATCTGAGTTTAATGAAGCGTTATGTTACTATCACTTAAGCCCACGATACCGATTAGATCAGGGGTATACCAATACTGCCATTGAACGATTCCGATTATTTAATGCACGTTATCCGGATTCAGAATTTAGAGCTGATGCTGCAGGCTATATTGAAGAATTAAGGACGAAACTAGCACATCGGGATTACAATGCAGCAGAATTTTATATGAGAATTCAACGTTATGATTCAGCAGCGATCTATTTCGGTTTGGTGATTGACAATTATCCGGAAACAAGCTGGGCTGAACTTGCATTGGTTCGGCAAATTGAATCTTATATAGTCTATGCAGAGAATAGTGTTGAACAGCGTCAAGAAGAGCGATTCAGAAAAGCGTTAGACAGCTATAACAGATATCTTCAATTATTCCCAAGAGGAGACAATAGGAGCAGGGCTGAAGATCTCTTTGACCGTGCCAATCGTGGGATTAGTGAGGTTCAAAGTAGGAATGACGCTTGAGTTTTGAGTGTTGAGTGTTGAGTTTTGATTTATTTCACGTTTGACTTCTCACGTCTCACGTTCAAAGACTTTTTACATAAATAGAATTCAAATTTCTAACTTCTCACTTCAAAAAAATTTTCTCTTTATGCAATCTGATCAAATGGACGATAAAATTTGGAGAGCTTTTTATACCAAACCACGCCATGAAAAGAAGGCTGCTAACCGATTAGAAGAACAATTTGAAGTCTATTGTCCGGTTATTGAAACTCGTGTACAGTGGAGCGACCGAATCAAAAAAGTAAAAAAACCACTCTTTACCAGTTATCTATTTGCCAGGGTGAATGAAAAAGAGCGAATTGAAATTTTACAAGATCCATCTGTATCTAGAACGGTTACATGGCTGGGTAAACCGGCCGTAATTCGTGATGAAGAAATTCGGGATATACGAATCCTATTGGAGGAAATAGAGCCGGATGAACTTGAAATCGAACAATTTTCAGAAGGACAGCGTGTTAAAATCGATTCCGGTTCACTCAGAGAGATGGAAGGTATTATCGTTGAGATTAAAGGAAAAAGGGCCAGGCTTAGATTGGAATCGCTGCAATGTGATGTTACGTTTACGGTTAGGAAGGTGCAGTTGAAGGCTATTTGAGTTTTCCCCAAACTCAACACTAAAAACTAAAAACTCAAAACTGTAATATGCAGAGAATTGGCATTTTAGGGGGGGCATTTGACCCGGTTCACAACGGGCATTTGCGAATTGCAAAATCCTTTCTAACATCCGGATTGATTGAAAAATTGCTGATTATTCCGGTCCCATCACCCCCTCATAAAATGGAATTACGGGCAAATTTTTCTCACCGATTTAATATGCTCAAATTAGCATTTCACAATTGGGAAAATATTGAAATCAGTGATCTGGAAACGAAACTTCCGGCGCCCTCATACACAATTCAAACCATACAATTTCTGCAACAAGAACATCCGGATGATATATACTATCTCTGTTTGGGGGAAGACAATTTGATTCACTTCAATAAGTGGCACAGATATAGAGAAATAATGGATCGGATCACTCTTTTAGTGGCTGAAAGACCCGGTTTTGACAGTTCTATGATTGATAAAAACCTGATGGAAAAGACTATTTTTGTAGATCATAAGCCATATGATCTTTCATCAACAGAGATTCGTAAATCTTCAGTTGAGGTAATTGAACGTAATAAGGTACCCGAATCCATTCAAGAGTACATCAATACCCATAATTTGTATGTTTAAAATGTCAAAAATTCTTACTTTAAGAAGCTTAATACTAATTTATTACTGAACAAGATTAACAGATGAAAAATTTATTTACCTCAGAGTCGGTATCGGAAGGACACCCGGATAAAGTGTCTGATCAAATTTCAGATGCAATATTGGATGAAATGCTCACTCAGGATCCCGACTCACGGGTGGCTGTAGAAACATTGGTGACAACCGGACTGGCGATGGTCTCCGGTGAAGTGAGAACCAATGCCTACGTTGATATTCAAGAAACAGTTCGCAAGGTGATACGTGATATCGGATACACCAAGGCGAGTTACCGTTTTGATGCAGACTCTTGCGGGGTGATTTCAGCAATTCATCAGCAGAGTGAGCATATTGCCATGGGTGTGGATGCAGACGGGGAGAAAGCCCAGGGAGCCGGTGATCAGGGAATGATGTTCGGTTATGCTAACACCGAGACGGACGCTTACATGCCCATGACTCTGCAATACTCGCATGAGCTGCTTAAAAAACTTGCTGATATCCGTAAGAATACAACACTGATGCCCTATTTGGCTCCCGACAGTAAGAGTCAGGTTACCGTTGAGTATGATCAGAACAACAAACCCAGCAGAGTGGATACCATTGTGATCTCCACGCAGCATGATGAAGGGGTGGATCAGGAACAGATCAAGGCTGATGTAAAAAAACATCTGATATCTTCAGTGATACCGGCAGAGTTGATGGATGCCAATACGATCCTGCATGTGAACCCGACCGGGATGTTTGTGATTGGAGGGCCGCACGGGGATACGGGCCTGACCGGGCGTAAGATCATTGTGGATACCTACGGAGGACGTGGTGCTCACGGGGGAGGTGCCTTTTCGGGTAAAGATTCCTCGAAGGTAGACCGAAGTGCTGCATATGCTACGCGTCATATCGCCAAGAATGTAGTAGCGGCGGGATTGGCTCAGGAGTGTCTGGTTCAGGTTGCCTACGCTATTGGTGTGGCTGATCCGGTATCGATCAACGTCAATACATATGGAACGGGTAAGGTTGGTAATGATAAACTTGCCGAGGCGATCATGAAGGTGTTTGATTTGACTCCTGCGGGGATTGTCTCACGATTGAAGCTCAAGACCCCCGGATTCCTTAAGACAGCGGCATACGGGCATTTCGGAAGAGATGAATTCACATGGGAGAAACTAGATTATGTTGATAAAATCGCAAATGCGGTATAATAGATGAAAGTCATTGAACATTACGATCAGGCAACTGAACCGTTAATTTCATTTGAGATCATACCCCCAAAGAGAGGCGGATCAATTCAGCAGATTTTTGATACTATTGATCTGTTGGTTCCTTTTAATCCACCGTTCATCGATGTCACTTCCCATGCGGCAGAGTCGTACTATGAAGAGACCGTAGATGGGAAAATTAAGAGATATATCAGACGAAAAAGACCCGGGACAATCGGCTTAAGTGCCGCAATATTGAACCGGTTCGGAATTGATCCCGTCCCGCATATTTTATGTAGTGGATTTACAAAAGAGGAGACAGAAGATGCCTTAATTGAACTTCACTATCTGGGTATTCACAATGTCCTGGCTATTCGGGGAGATAATAAGAATGTAAATAGACCCGATATTTTGGGTCGTGAATCGAATGAATTTGCCACAGATTTGGTCAAACAGATTCAATGTATGAACCAAGGGGAGTATCTTGAGAATATCATAAATGCAAAATGCACAGATTTTTGTGTTGGCGTAGCGGGTTATCCGGAAAAACATTTTGAAGCACCCAATTTAAACTGGGATATAGAAAAATTGAAAGAGAAAGTGGACGCCGGTGCAGACTACATTGTTACCCAGATGTTTTTTGATAATAAGGGCTATTTTGATTTTGTAGAGAAATGCAGGGGAGCCGGTATTGAAATCCCAATTATACCGGGTCTTAAAGTGTTGACCAATCGTGATCATCTCATCAAATTACCGCAATTATTTCATCTGAATATACCCTCTGAACTCTCTGAAGAGATAGAAAAGAGCCCCGATCGGGTGATGGATATTGGGATTGAATGGGCACGTAAACAGACGATGGAGCTACTGGATAAGGGCGCACCCGGAGTTCACTTCTATGTAATGGCGAATCCGACACCGACACTACGTGTAATTCATGATTTGAAAGTTAGGAAGTAGGGGGAGGCAGAAGGCAGAAGGCAGAAGTGAGACGTGAAACATGAGACGTGAGACGGGCTTGCACAAGTGTGATTTCGGATAGATCATTAGCTCACTGACGTTTGGCAAGTTATCTGCCTTTCCACAACCTTCCATTAAACCACCAATATTCGGACTTCAGGAAGACTATCACAAACATAGGATGACGCTGTTGGTAGATTTCCTATAGGCTTTCCTTCTGAGACTTCTTTTATCTATTATAAAGTCACACTTATCAAAATAACTGAAGAATAAAGATGTGAAAAGATCAGATTTTTTAGCAAAAACCAGTCTTGGCGCTTTCTCACTGCTTGGAGCAGAAAATTTATTGGGTGGTGAAGGCCGGTCAAAAAAACGGATCAAACCGAAACGATTGCGGCCGGGAGATACGGTAGCATTTAGTGCACCGGCAGGAATACTCTATGAACGATCTGATTTTGACAAGATGGAGAGGGTCATGGATGAGTTTGGTCTGAACGTTCGATTTGGTGAGTATGTGAGGGAACGGTATGGTTATTTTTCAGGCACCGATCTTCAACGGGCTATGGATCTGAATCGGTTTTTTGTGGATGCTTCGGTGGATGCCATTGTTGCGGTAAGGGGAGGGTGGGGTGCTTCCCGTATTCTTCCCTATCTGAATTTTAGCAGTATTCAAACCCATCCAAAAATTCTATGTGGCTTCAGTGATATCACGACTCTTCATTTGGCAATACTGAAAGAGTGTGGATTGGTAACATTTCATGGGCCGAATGGTGCTTCTGAATGGTCTGAATTGACCAAACATTATTTTAAAAAGGTTTTAATGGATGGGGAAGATGTCAAATTTAGTTCATCAGGAGGTGTAAAAACATTGGTCCCGGGTTTGGCTGAGGGAGAGTTAATAGGAGGGAATTTAACCGTCTTGACTACCACACTCGGAACCGGTTATCAGCCTGATACTGATGGATGTATCCTTTTTGTGGAAGATATAGGCGAGCCGGTTTATAAAATTGACCGGATGTTGACTCATCTGAAGATGGCAGGTGTGTTAGATGGAATTACAGGGTTTGTTTTTGGAGATTGCACGGATTGTCCTCGTCCCAGGCCAGATCATTTTACGTTAGAAGAAATTTTAAGGCAACATATTGAACCATTGGAAATTCCTGCAGTGATGGGGATGAGTATTAGTCATGGTGATGATAACTTTACCATTCCAATAGGGGTAAACGCACAACTGGATGCGGAGAGTGGGGTTATTTCGTTGTTGGAGAGTGGGGTGGTGATTCAGATTTGATTTTTCTTGGATAAGAGTAATCAGAATCTGATTCAATTCATCAACTAATAAATGTTCTTGATCTTATGGAACAGCCGGACTGCCATGATTTTTCCCGTAATTAAAGAAAGAAATAGCAACCTTACCGGTTTTAGACCATTGATCTTCAAAATTCCTGTTATTGGGTTGATTTATAGGATCAAATCTCCATCCCAGATAAAATAACGCATCCGGATATTTCGTATTATAGACGGTATCTCCACTACGATTGTTAATAATACCAAGGGGGTTACTTGAAGCCGGTTGTCCCCAAAATTCTGCATTTCCATTATGATTGCCATTGATCGCATATAAATTTGCACTTGAATTTTTATTCACAACCTTGTAACTGAAATGCCCAAAACCTTCATTGTTTAAACCACTTACTTTAATTTGATTTGGATCCAGTGCCATTGATTTGAGATTTCCTGAAGTGGAAATGACTTTAACTCCAGCGCTACCAAATGTGTAGTCAAATCCTTTGGATGCGGGGATGAGCGTTCCATTGATCGTAACATCAAAATGGGTTCCATCCAAAAACACCAAAGCAACTTGAACACTGCTAGAAGTTGGAGGTGGAGATGATGGTGGAGGTGTTGTAGTAGGGGTTTCTGTTGTGAAATTCGTCTGGCCTCCATAAGCAGTCCCAGTTGAATTAATTGCATAAGATCTTGCATAATAGGTTGTTGATGAGGAGAGGGAGCTTATTGAAGAGCTGAAACTTCCGGTTCCTGACCCGCTGTTATAACATGAATTTGACGTGGTTGGATTCTGGCTTGTACTTACACAAACTCCGCGATCTGTCACTGTAGCCCCTCCATCAGAGGTTACATTACCGGGAACTACAGCTGAACTTGTTGTAATTGACGAGGCGCTACCGGTCTCTACAGTTGGGATAGATATCTCTTGGTCAGTCTGGAAATTTACTTGATTACCAAAATTTGTACCGGCAGAATTTATAGCATACGCCCTGACGTAATAGGATGTGATTGGGTTCAGATCACCCATAGTTATCGCGAAGCTACCGGTTCCGGATCCACTCTCTGAACAGGTTCCATTTTCATCCGAAGGATTTTGGGCAGTACTCCAACAGATTCCTCTTCTTGTTACATCTGCTCCTCCGTCACCCGTAACATTGCCGCCACTTACTGCGGAATATGTTTTAATTGCGCTAACAGGGTTCGTTGTAACCGATGGGAGTTGAATCGGATCACTCGTAGTGAATTGACGTTCTTGGCCTAATACACGTGTAACCGTAGAGTGGTGTGAATATTCAATAACCGCTCGCACATAATAAGTTGTCGAATTCTGTAAGTTGGTCATTTGGACGGTATAATTCGACGAACCGGCCCCTAACTTTTCGCACTGAATTCCGTCAGGGTTGGTTTCCGGATTAGTGTCCGGGTGTGTGCTCCAGCAGAGACCTTTATTGGCGATTGTTACTCCGCTACTGTTCGATATTTGTCCACCACTCACAGCACCGGTTTGAGATATTTGTGAAATGGAATTTGTTGTTACAGAAGGAATGGCGACAAATTTTGCAGTAATATTTTTCGCTTTATCTACATTTACCTCAATTACATTATCCGTACCCGATGCATCTCCGGCCCAGTTAGACCATAACCAATTATCAAATGGAGTCGCAGTCAGTTGAATTGAGGTCTCAAATGGATAATTTGTATCGATAACTTTTGCCTGGACGATCTCTTGATCTACTTTACCTTCTCCTTCAATGGTGATCCTGACTTTATAATCAACACGTTTAAAAGTAGCAGTAATTTGCTTATTTCGATCAACGTCTACGGTTATATTGGGATTAGTACTCTCATGATCTCCGGTCCAGCTAACGAATTCCCATCCATTACTTGGAACAGCGGACAATCTGACTTGTGTTTTAAATGGATAACTGGATGTTTTTTGAGTGACAATTTCCTGATTTACCTCTCCTTCTCCTTCAATATCCACTTTAAGGTCAAAATCGATCCGTTTAAAAACAGCAGTAATGGTTGTTTCGCCATCAATTGTAACTTCTATTGTATCATCTTGTCCCGATGCGGATCCTCTCCATTCAACAAATTCCCAACCATTTTCAGGTTCAGCACGTAATTTAATTGCAGTTCCATGTTGATATTCTGTTGATTTTCCTGAGATTATTTCTTCTGTAACGGACCCTTCTCCTTCAATTTCAATGGTAAGTGGATAATCCCGTTTTTCAAAAATGGCAGTGATTATTTTATCACTGTCCATTAAGACTTCTATTTCTCTTTCAGTGCCATTATGATCTCCGGTCCAGCTGATAAATGTCCAGTGTTTGCTTGGGATAGCGCGAATTAATATCGTTTGACCTTCCTCTCTTTGTTCTGCTGATTTTAGTACCGAACCCGATTCAGAAGTAGGTTCTAAGTTTGATGTGAGTGTATAAACCGGTGTTTCAGGTTCTGTTGTACACGATGCAATAGAAATTCCTATACAAAGTACTGCAAAAAAGAGAGAGTGTTTAATTTGATATTGGAGCATATCTAGTTGCAATTATGGGTGAGATCAATACTATGATGAATATACTTAGATTCCGTTAATATTTTAATGCAATAAAAAAGATAAAGTTCCTGACTTTTTTAAAAGTGCGTTTAGTAAACTAATTGACGTTATAGATGATAATATCGAATTTGATGTGTTCAGGATTAAACGGTAGTAGATAAAGTATATTGTAATAGAGTGATAAAATAAAGAATAGATATGCAATGTACTCGAAATTGATCGGTACTAATAAGATGAACTAAGAAGGTTAAAAATTGAACTTTGGGAGTACTTATTTCTCCCAAAGTTCATGAAATTAAAATACTAAGGAACTGCCGGATTACCGTGATTTTTCCCATAATTGATAAAGGTAATAGCCATTTTTCCGGTGTTCGACCATTGTGATTCAAAATTTCTGTTATTGGGTTGATTCACAGGGTCAAATCTCCATCCAAGATAGAAGAGGGCATCTGGATACTTAGTATCATATACAGTATCTCCAGACCTGTTGTTAATTACACCCAATGGACTTGTAGATGCCGGTTGACCCCAAAACTCAGGGTTACCATCATTACTTGCATTGATTGCAAATAAATTAGCACTTGAATTCTTGTTCACCATTTTATAACCAAATGCCCCGAACCCTTCATTGTTTAGTCCACCTGGTTTAAGCTGGGAGGGATTAAGATGCATCGAATTTAAATTACCGGATAGATTTACCACTTTTACACCCGCTGAACCAAATGAATAATCAAATCCTTTGGTTGAAGGGATGAGTGTTCCATTCAAGGTCACATCAATATTCACTCCATCTATAAAGATTAAAGCGACCTGCATACCGGAAGATGTACCTCCTGACCCGCCACCACCAGTGTCACCTCCTGAACCGCCACCACCAGTGTCACCTCCTGAACCGCCACCACCTGAGGTTTCACTACCACTGGGTGCAGTACCTGTTGTAGTGAAGGTCAACTGTCCAGGGCCGGATCTTGTTCCAGCAACATTTATTGCATAAGGAGATACATAGTAAGTTGTTCCAGGAGTAAGTCCTGTTAGAGTTGCAGTATATTGTCCCGTGCCGGTGCCAGCAGCTTGGCTTAGCAAGGCATTTGCGGGTGGACTTGGAGAAGTTGCATAAACAAAGCCTCTTTCAGAAACTATTGCTGAGCCTCTGTCAACAACATTTCCCCTCACGGTTGCACTCGTTTCATTAATATTAGACACATCTATGATTGTAACTGTAGGAACAGTCGGTGGTAACCTATTAAATTCAACCTTGATATTTCTATCTCCATTCATGGTGACTGTGATGGCATCATCTTTTAAAATAGTATCATCTTCAAGTGCCCATGCATTAAGTGACCATCCAGTTGCAGGAACAGCTGTTAATGTAATTGCAGTTTCAAATTCAAATTGATTTTGGGTTGTAATCGCACCATTAACACTTTTCTGGATGTTACCTTCACCCCCAATCACATCAATAGTCAGTGTGAAAAATTGTCTTTTAAAAATAGCAGTAACCTCTTTTTCATTCTCCATCGCAATCACTGCAACAGGATCCGTTCCGGTAACATCACCTGTCCAACGGTCAAATTCCCATCCGAAACTGGCAACAGCTGTCAGCTGTACCATTGTTTCAAAAGGATAGTCATTCACTGTAGTAGTTGCGGGCAGAATCAGTTGTTGCACAGTTCCAGCACCTTCTACATTTACGGTCAAATCATAATCAATACGGTCAAAAAGTGCAGTCAGGTTAACAGGTCCATCCACTTCGAGTTCAATCACTGTGTCTGTACCGGAAACGTCTCCGCCCCATTCAATGAATTCCCAACCCGGTATCGGTTCAGCGGTTAGTTTCAGAGTGGATGCGTGTTGAAACTCATCTGAAATAGTCTTTTGAGAAATTACTTCTGTAGTTACATCACCTTCACCTGTAATTTCGATTGTTACCGGATAATCCACTTTTTCAAATAAAGCTGTAACATTCCTGTCTTTATCCATATTCACAAATACAGTTGGTTCATTAGTACCGGATAAATCTCCTGTCCAGCTAACAAATTGCCAATGCTCATTAGGAGTAGCAGTTATTTTGATAGGATCTCCTTCATCTGCTTGAAAAGTTTGCTGTGTTACTGTACCTGCTTCTACCGGTTCAACGGAAGTGTTGAGAGTATAAACTGGCTTACTATCAGTTGCACATGAGGATAAAATTAATAGAGATACAAAAATAAGTAAAAAGGAAAAAAGTTGAGATCTTAGGTAAAAGTTAGTCATGAGACTATTCTATGATAGGATTGAGATAAAATTTGATCCAGTATTTACTATTTTTTAAATAGTAAATTTAAAATTTCCAAAAATATAATGATTAGTTACATCCCAAAAATTATAAGAATTTAATGAATTTATATTAGTGGTATTTTCATCTTATTAAAAGTGAATTTAAATAGGTGTTTTTGCCATCCGAAAAAGTAAACCATTGCTCTTGCAGATTAATTAAAAATCGCAATTCAGGTTATCAAAATTGCAGTTTATAAATCACTACTCATTCAATCCATTTAGTCATATATTTGGAATAGAATTAATATACCTTTAAATAAATTATTAAAAAGTGGCGATTTTTTGAAGTAATAAGTGATGAATGATCATGTAAATCCGAATCTTGTGGTATTAAAAAGCCAAAAGATTAATATTTTCGATAAAGATAATGTAAAGGTAGGGACTTTACATCCATTGAGCGTTGAGTCAATGTCTATGATAGAAGAGATTTCAAATCATATGACTCATTGGCGAAATCAATCGATGAAGTCCTTTTTTACGGGCTTTAAAGCAACTCCTGAGAGAACAGTGAACTGGTTGAAAACGTCAGTATTGCAGAGTAATTCACAGATACTCTATTTAGTCTACTCGGATAAAAAACTGATTGGCCAATTTGGATTAGCCAATATTACAACGAATGCGGCGGACTTGGATAACGCGATCAGAGGAGTGAGAGGTGGCAATCCGGATCTGTTTAAATATATTGAATATGTTCTGCTTGATGTAGCCTTTAATCATTTGAATGTTGAAAAAGTAGAAGGGAAATTATTTTCAAATAATCTCATAGCAATATTGCTTCACAAGCAGTTTGGATTTACTGTCACAGACCGATCCAGCCTTAAGTATGTTGAAAATGGTGAAGAATGGCACTACACTCCTTGTACTGAAAAAGAATCAAATACAAAAGTTGATCAACTTTTAATCACTCTTACAAAAGAAAAATTTTTAAATTCAACGGAAATAAAAAAGATCAAATGGGAGTTTGATCAACTTAATTAGATACTATAAAATGGATATTTTAAAATTAATTTATGATTCAATCGACGAGATAAATGATGACCAGGAAGATAATGAAAAAGTCGAAAAAAAGGAGGAGACGGTCATTTTCGGTGATGGCAGTTCACTCGATTCCCTTGGATTGGTCAATCTCATAACTATTATAGAACAAAGGATTGAAGAAGAGACCGGTGATTATATTACGATTGCTGATGAGAGGGCCCTTTCGATGGAATCAAGTCCTTTTCAGACGGTAAAAACGTTAAAAGAGTATATTGAGATGCTGATCAATGAGTAAAACTTCTGAACATCGTAAAGTAATGTTGATAACGGGAACCAGCCGTGGAATAGGCAGGTTTCTTGCTGAATATTATATAAAACAAGGTTTTGATGTAATCGGGTGCAGTAGATCCGGATCGGATATTAAATCAAAATCATACAAACACTTTGAAACTGATATTTCGGTTGAAAAAAATATTCAACAGATCTTCAGTCACATTAGAAAAGAGTATAAAAAACTGGATGTGCTGATCAATAATGCTGCAATCAATCCGATGATTGTACCTGCCAGTTTCCTTCCTTATGATGTCATCGAAAAGACATATAAAGTGAATGTCTTTGCAACTATGCTTTTTTGCAGGGAAGCTGTAAAAATAATGAGCAGAAATAAATTTGGAAGAATCATCAATATCGGATCCATCGCAACTCGGCATGATGTAAAAGGCGAGTCCCTTTACACCTCAACCAAAGCGGCTGTGAATACATTTACCCGGGTTTTAGCTAAAGAAGTGTATACATCCGGCATTACAGCAAATGTTTTGGCGCCTTCTGTTGTAAAAACGGAGATGTCGGAAAAGATCAAAGAGGAAGCCATACAACAGATCTTTTCACGAAACGCAATTGATGAGTTTGGAAAAATGGAAGATATATCTGCAATGATTGACTTTCTGATCAAGGAGGATAGTTCTGCCTGTACCGGACAGATATACTATCTGGGTGGTGCATGATGGCAATTACCGTTAAGTATGTCGCGGTAGGTAAATGGAAAACGAATGCCTATTTGGTAGAGATCAATGGTGAATCAATAATCATCGATCCCGGTGATGAATTCGATCTGCTGGATAAAACGTTTCAAAGTAACCAATATACTTATAAGTGTATTCTGAATACACATGGACATTTTGATCATGTTGGGGCTGTTGAAGCTTTCAAGAATAAATACAAAATTCCTTTCTACTTACATGGTAAAGAGAAGAGCATTCTAAGGCAGTCAAATATCATGAGAAAATTTGCGGGTATTGACGGATTTATTCAAATCCCTGAGATAGATTTTCACCTTGAAGAGTTTGATTCGATAAAAATTGGGGGCAAACAGATCAACATTCTTCATACTCCCGGACATACACCGGGAAGTGTAACCTTCAAAATTGACAAGATGCTTTTTAGTGGAGATCTTTTTTTCCGAGATCAGCTTGGACATACGGATCTGCCGGGTGGAAATAGGACACAGCTATTGGATTCAATTATTTTTATCTTAGAAAATTATGCAGGATGTACGGTTTATCCCGGACATGAAACCCCATTTGAGCTGAATGGAGAAGTTATTGATAAATTAAAGAGTCTGATCCAATGAGTATATGTATTCAACATATTGAATATAGTTTACCGGCAAAGGTTGTAACCAATCAAGATTTAAAGAAGCAACATCCTGATTGGGATATAAAAAAGGTAGAAAGTAAATCGGGTGTTTTCCAGCGTCACATTGCGGCTCCGGATCAAACGGCGTATGATTTGGCAAAAGAAGCGGTCACGAAATTATTCGATCGGAATATCGTAGCAAAAGAGGATATCGACGGAATTCTATTTTGTACCCAGAGTCCGGACTATATCATGCCTTCAAACGCATTTTTGATTCATAATGATTTTGGGTTACGATCGAATGTCTGGGCTTTTGATTATAATCTGGCGTGTTCCGGTTATATTTATGGCTTAGCCATTGCCAGAGGTTTCATCGAAACCAAGATGGCTAAAAATATATTACTCATTACCGCGGATACGTACAGTCGTTACATTAACGAGAACGACAGATCTACAAATGTACTCTTTGGGGATGGTGCAGCAGTGAGTTTAATCACATCCAATGAGAATTCTGATTTTTTTGATATTGAACTTGCCTCTGAAGGGAGTGAATATGAAGCATTTTACATACCATCAGGGGGTTGTAAAATACCCAAAAGTGATCAGACAAAAGTGATGGTTGCGGATCGCAGCGGGAACGAGCGAACCCTGGAGGATATACACATGAATGGTTTTGCAGTCTGGAAGTTCATTTCAAATACAGTACCCAGGCAGATTAAAGAGCTGCTGAAAAGGAATGATCTGACGATTGATGAGATCGATTTTATTGGATTTCATCAAGCCAGTAAACTCACATTGGGATCACTATCGAAAGCTTTAAAAATTGATCCGGATGAGCTGTTTACGAATTTAGGTCGGGTGGGTAATACCGTGTCCTCATCGATTCCGATTGCTTTAAAAGATGCTCAGACAGAGGGGAAACTGAAGAAGGGGGATCTGATCTTGCTTTCAGGCTTTGGAGTTGGTCTCTCGTGGGGTTCAATAATTATGAGAATGTAAAAATGGCTATAGATTTTCTATTAGATCGGTTTAAGGCTCATGAAAATCAACCGGCAATCATCTGGAATGAGAGTACTCTGACTTATCACGATCTACTCGAGAGATTTTGGTCTGCCAACGAATATTTGCGGGAGTGTGGCATTCAAAAGGGTGAAATAGTCGCTCTCAATGGTGATTTTACACCCAATGCAATTGCATTATTACTTGCACTGATAGAAAACAGGAATATCATTGTGCCGTTCAACTTTCCATTGAAGGAGAAAGAGCATGTGAAGTATGAAATCGCAGAAGTTCAAAAAGAGATTTCTGTAAATGTTGATGATGACCGTTTTGAATTCAGAGATCATGGCCGGAGTGTAAATCATGACTATTATCAATCGCTCAGAGAAGGCCAATTTCCGGGTTTGGTACTCTTTTCATCAGGTACATCGGGATTTCCAAAGGGGGCGGTTCATAACTTTTCAAAACTGCTTGAAAAGTTCAGAACAGTCAGAAAATCACTCAGAACCGTAAACTTCCTTCTATTTGATCACTGGGGCGGTTTAAATACACTTTTTCACACATTATCAAACTGTGGTGTTGTTTTAGCTTTGAGAGACCGGCGCCCTGAAGCTGTTTGCAAATTTATTGAGGAGCATAAAATCGAGTTACTTCCGGTATCACCCAGTTTTCTGAACCTTTTGCTTTTAAGTGAATCGTATAAAAATCGTGATATGAGCAGTTTAAAGCTGATATCATACGGTACAGAACCGATGCCGATACACACCTTAAAACGGGCTAAAAAAGTGTTTCCGGATGTACGGTTTCAACAGACTTATGGCCTGATCGAATTGGGGGTTCTCCGATCCAAGTCTAAAAGTGATGATTCTCTATGGGTGAAACTGGGAGGGGAAGGATTTGATCTGCGGGTTGTTGACAATCTGCTTCAAATAAAAGCAGATTCTGCAATGATGGGTTATCTGAATGCGCCCAGCCCCTTTACTGACGATGGTTATTTTATGACCGGAGATGAAGTTGAAGTAGATGGAGAATACTTTAAAATTCTGGGTCGAAAGTCTGAAATTATCAATGTGGGGGGTGATAAGGTCTATCCTCAAGAAGTGGAAAATGTGATTATGGACATGGATAATGTAAAGGAAGTCATTGTTTATGGTGAAAAACACATTATGATGGGTAATATCGTCTGTGCAAAAGTGTCTCTGAAAAAAGAGGAAGAGAAAAAAGAGTTCGTCAAGAAACTGAAAACCTACTGTAAAGAGAGATTACAGCCGTTTAAAGTACCGGTTAAAATTTTTGTAGAGGAAGGTCCATTTTATTCAGATCGATTTAAAAAAGTAAGAACCAATGTATAGTCTTTGTTCTGAATACTATTCATTTTTAACTTACCACTTATTGAGTTCCAGCTATTGCGTGCATAAATTATATTGAGTAGATTTATTACTCATTTTTGTGTTTCTGAATTTGTGAAGGATTACTTGCTGTGCCTGGAGTTTAGTGGCTCGCATTGCAAGTTTGTTTATGCTTGCTACACAAGCATATATATACTACACGCAACTATAAACTTTAAATAATCGAATGTCTGATAAAAATTCTATTCGTATTCATGAATCGGCATACGTAGATGAGCCGGTTGATATTGGTGAAGGGACATCCGTATGGCACTTTTGTCATATTTCGCCTAACGTAAAAATAGGTCGTAACTGTGTGTTTGGTCAGAATGTATTTATCGCTAATGATGTAGTGATCGGCAATCGTGTAAAGGTTCAAAATAATGTATCCATTTATACGGGGTGTGAACTTGAAGATGAAGTATTTCTGGGTCCCAGCTGTGTACTCACGAATGTTACCAATCCGCGAAGTCAGGTAAATCGGCACTCTCTTTATGAAAAAACTTTATTTCGCAGAGGATCGACCATTGGAGCCAATTCAACCATTGTTTGTGGCATTACAATTGGAAGATATGCCTTCGTAGGGGCCGGTGCTGTTGTGACCAAAGATGTGCCGGATTACGCCTTAATTGTTGGTAATCCCGGGCGAAAAATTGGATGGATGAGCAGACACGGGCATGTTTTAAAAAATCCGGATCAGAATGGAATCATGAAATGCCCGGAATCTGGATTTCGATATGAACTGAAAAATGACCGGTTACGATGTCTCGATCTTGATGAGGAAGAGTCGCTACCGGATGAATTGGCTAAGGGGAGTAAAGGGTATGAGGATTTTAAATGACCTCGAATTAATCACTACAAAACTAAACCGCCTCCACAAATCCAGAACTCTGCAATCAAACGATTAAACAAGCTTGCGCAGCAAGTCTAAACCCCTAAACAGCTTGCGCAGCAAGCGCCTAAACATCACGAATGGAATTCATAGACCTTAAAACACAATACGAACGCTACAAAGATGAGATCGACGCACGCATGAAAGCTGTCCTCGATCATGGTCAATTTATTATGGGCCCGGAAATAGATGAGATGGAGACCCAATTGGCAGACTTTGTTGGAGTCAAACACTGTATTTCTGTTTCCAGCGGAACTCATAGTCTGGAAATTGCGCTCAGAGCACTCAATATAGGTCAGGGCGATGAAGTGATCACTGTGCCATTCTCATGGATCAGTTCTGCAGAAGTGATCCCACTGGTGGGTGCAAAACCGGTGTTTGTCGATATTGAAAGAGGTTCATTCAATATGAATCCGGATCTACTGGAATCGGCCATTACCAAAAATACAAAGGCCATCATGCCGGTCAGCTTATTTGGACAGATGCCAAATCTGGAAGCCATACAAGCCATTGCCAATAAACATGGAATTCCGGTAATAGAAGATGCGGCACAAAGTTTTGGCGCTTCCAGAAATGGGGTTAAGAGCTGTGGAGCCACTCTTATAGGCAGTACCTCTTTTTTTCCTGCAAAACCCCTGGGTTGTTATGGAGATGGGGGTGCTCTTTTTACTGATGATGATGACCTCGCAACGGCAATGAAAGCCATTCGTACTCATGGAGGTGTACGGCGACACCATCACACACTGGTGGGCACAAATGGCCGGTTTGATACCCTACAGGCAGCTGTTATTCTAGGGAAACTACCTTATTTTGAAAGTGAAATAGCTGCAAGGGCGACAGCCGGTGACCGATACAACGACCTGCTCAAGACATTTTGCACCGTTCCTGAGACCACTGAAGGCAATACTCATGTCTATGCACAGTACACACTGAGAGTGGATTCTGAAAAAAGGGATACTGTTGTCGAAGATTTGAAAAAAGAGGGAATTCCGGTAGCGGTCTACTATCCGACTTGTTTTCACGAACAACCCGTTTTTAACTATCTTGGATATCAATGGGGAGATTTCCCCGAATCAGAAAAAGCATCCAGAGAAGTGTTTAGTCTGCCGATGCATCCATTTTTGACCAAAGAAGAGCAACATTTGATTGCTGACAAACTTACATTTGTATTGGAAAAGAATAGCTGATTACATTCCAAAAACGTTATCTATAATCATTGACTGAAAATGTAAAGCAATTGATTACATATAGGCTTATACATGCAATTGTTAAAAATCGCTTATTTAACCAAAACTTTTATCTCTCGAGTCATTGACTGAAGAAGAAACGTACAATCAGGAACATTGGGACCTGATTATCACCCCTCAGAAGAGCTGGTTCGACCTCCAGCTCCGGCAAATATGGCGCTACCGAGACCTGTTGATGTTGTTTGTGCGCCGCGACGTGGTGGCTTTCTACAAACAGACCATCCTGGGCCCACTCTGGTACTTTATCCAGCCTATTGCCACCACCATTGTGTTTACGTTTGTATTCGGCAACCTAGCCGGGTTGTCCACCGACGGACTCCCTCAACCCCTGTTCTACCTGGCCGGAATCACCGCATGGAGCTACTTTGCGGACTGCCTGACCAAAACCTCCACCGTATTCCGCGATAACCAGGCCATCTTCGGGAAGGTTTACTTCCCCAGAGTAGTTAGCCCGCTCAGTATTGTGATCTCCAACCTGCTTCGTTTCGGCATCCAGATGCTGCTTTACGTAGGGATGATTGTGTACTTCCTGTTTCAAGGGGTGAGCTTCCCGCTGAATTGGGAGATCCTGCTGTTTCCGGTCTTTGTGGTCTTTATGGCGATGCAGGGCCTGGGTTTGGGGATGATGATTACCGCCCTGACGACCAAATACCGCGATCTCTCCTATCTGGTTACTTTTGGTGTGCAACTGATGATGTACGGCACCACGGTGGTCTATCCGCTATCAAGTTTGGGCGGGAAGATGTACTGGGTGGTCGCTCTGAACCCGATGACCTTTGTAATTGAAGGAATTAAGAAGAGTACCCTTGGTGTGGGCGTGCTTACACCGGAAACCTTCCTCTATACCACAGTAGTTTCGCTGGTGATTCTGGGAATGGGGTTTCTGATTTTCAATAAAGTGGAAAAGAATTTTGTAGATACGATCTGATATGGCCAAAGCGATCAAAGTAGAAAACCTTTCCAAAGCCTACCAAATCGGTGAGTTCAGTACCGGTACGCTCTCGCGGGATATCGAGAGGTGGTGGGCACTGGCCCGGGGCAAGGAAGATCCGTTCTTAAAAATCGGGGAGACCAACGTGCGCTCGGAAAAAGGCACCAGTAATGTGGTATGGAGCCTAAAGGATCTGAACTTTGAAGTAGAGCAGGGTCAGGCGATCGGGATTATTGGCAAGAACGGAGCCGGCAAGAGTACGCTGTTGAAGGTACTCAGTCAGGTAACGACCCCAACCACGGGGACGGTGAAGATGAAGGGGAGAGTAGCCAGCCTGCTGGAAGTAGGTACAGGATTCCATCCGGAGCTGACCGGACGAGAGAATATCTACCTGAATGGTGCGATCCTGGGGATGCAGAAGGCAGAGGTCAAGAAGAAATTTGATGAGATTGTGGACTTTTCAGGGGTTGACCGGTACATTGACACACCGGTAAAACGCTACTCCTCGGGGATGTATGTGAGGCTGGCCTTTGCGGTGGCGGCTCATCTGGACAGTGAGATTTTGATTGTGGATGAGGTGCTGGCGGTGGGCGATGCGGAGTTTCAGAAGAAGTGTATCGGAAAAATGGATGACATCAGCCGGGGAGAAGGACGAACCATATTGTTTGTGAGCCATGTGCTGAGCATGATCAAAAGTTTGTGCAAAAATACCATCATCCTGGAAGATGGTAGTATTCGGGATATTGGGCCATCAGATAAGATGATTCAAACCTATCTTTCGTCCAAAAAACAGTCTTCAGAAATTTGGGAAGCGGGAAGTGCCGGTGATGACATTGCTGAAATTAGAAGTGCCCAAATAACAGATAAAAATGGTGAAATTCTCAACTATTTAGACATCCATCAGGACTCATATCTTGAATATCAGTATGCAATTAAAGTGAATGGAGTGAAGTGCTATCCCAACGTTCACATATTTGACCAAAATGGTAACTATGTGTGTGTAACAGCAGATGAAAGATTGAAAGGTGCAGACGAAAAGGGTATCTTTACTTCTCGGCTAAAGCTGCCATCCTATTTCTTGAATACCGGTATATTTACATTTGGCATAGGATTAACAAGTTACCCCGGGACGGTGATTCATTTTTATGAAGAAGATGCATTAGCAATTGAGGTTAAGGAAGATTTGGGATTAAGAAAAAGTCCATATTTAGGCCCAATGCCGGGTGTAGTCAGGCCACAACTAGAATGGGAAACTCTAAAACAGTAATTTAGTATGAAAACAGTCATTTTAGCGGGAGGCTTCGGTACACGCATAAGTGAAGAGTCACACCTAAAACCCAAGCCAATGATTGAAATTGGCGGTATGCCCATACTTTGGCATATCATGAAAATGTATGGCCATTATGGAATCAATGAATTTATCATCTGTTGCGGGTACAAAGGGTATGTGATCAAGGAGTATTTTGCCAACTATTTTCTGCACATGTCGGATGTGACATTCCATATGGATGATAACAAGATGGAAGTACACCAAAACAAAGCCGAGCCATGGAAAGTGACATTGGTGGATACCGGTGAGAATACAATGACCGGTGGACGGATTAAGCGTATTAGAGATTATATTGATGGGACATTTTGCCTTACTTATGGTGATGGAGTCTCCAATATCAATATCAAAGAACTGATTAAACACCACAAGGAGCAAAAGACACTTGCTACAGTTACAGCAATCCAGCCGGCCGGACGTTTTGGTTCGCTTGAAATCGCGGGGGCAAGGGTTAAGTCATTTCTTGAAAAGCCCCAGGGTGATAACCGGTGGATCAGTGGAGGTTTTTTTGTCTGTGAACCCGGTGTTTTTGATTATATCAATGGAGATAATACAGTTTGGGAACGTGATCCACTTGAACAACTTGCATCACAAAATCAGCTTTCGGTTAGAAAATATGAAGGGTTTTGGGCTGCGATGGATACAATGAGAGATAAAACTTATCTGGATGAGCTTTGGGAATCCAAAGAAGCCCCGTGGAAGGTATGGTAAAAAAAGATTTTTGGGATGGTAAAAAGGTGCTGATTACAGGTCATACCGGCTTTAAAGGGAGTTGGTTATCACGTTGGCTTGTATCTCTGGGGGCGGATCTGTATGGGTTTGCATTGGAACCGGAAACAGAACCGGCACTCTTCAACCAACTACAGCTGGAGAAACGAATCCAACAAAAAATAGGAGATATCCGTGATCCGAAGTTGATATCCGAATATGTTTCCGAGGTAAAACCGGATATAATTATTCATATGGCAGCCCAGCCCCTGGTTCGTAGATCTTACAATGAACCGGTTTATACCTGGCAGACCAATGTAATGGGCACATTAAATTTATTGGAATCGATACGAGAAGCTACCAAAACCTGTGCCGTGGTTGTCGTAACCACAGATAAAGTGTATGAAAATAAAGAGTGGAACTATGCTTATCGAGAGGTAGACAGATTGGGTGGATATGACCCATACAGTTCAAGTAAAGCCGCGACTGAATTGGCCGTAAACAGCTGGAGAGAATCATTTTTTAAAGAGAAATCTCACATCCGGATTGCGACTGCCAGAGCGGGGAATGTAATCGGTGGTGGAGACTATGCGGAAGATCGAATCCTACCGGATATTGCCCGAGCGCTGCATCAGGGTAGGCCGATTGAGGTTCGAAATCCGAGTGCTGTTCGCCCCTGGCAACATGTATTAGAACCTCTGTCCGGTTATCTAAAGCTTGCTGAAACTCTATATGAACGTGACGATGTGAAATTTCAGTCCGCATTCAATTTTGGACCTCTGTTGAGCAATAGTGATACGGTTGAAAAGTTGGTAGAGGAGTCGATCAAGATTTGGAGTGGTACGTGGAAAGATGTGTCCGACCCAAATGCCCTTCATGAAACGACACTTCTCAATGTGAGTATTGATAAAGCGTTTACTCTACTAAATTGGAAACCCAAATGGGATATGAATTACTGTCTCAAACAGACTATTGAATGGTATAAAGAGCAATATTCAGGGGTTGATCCTGACAAACTTACCTTAAACCAGATTGAAGAGTACTCTGCATCATGATTTTTAAACCTTTGCCATTAGAGGGTGCACACCTGATTCAGTTAGAAAAATTTTCGGATGAGCGCGGTTTTTTTGCCAGATATTTTTGCAAGGAGGAATTTAAAAAAGCCGGACTGGAATCTGAATTTGTACAGGTTAATAATTCGCTCAGCAGAAAAAAAGGGACACTGCGCGGCTTGCACTTTCAACGCCCCCCTCAATCCGAAGTGAAACTGGTCCGCTGTATCAAAGGATCCATTTGGGATGTGATTGTGGACATACGTAAAGGATCCAAGACCTATGGTAAATGGGTTGGGGCTGAATTGAATGAGGAGAACCGGGATATGATGTATGTGCCTAAGGGATTTGCGCACGGTTTTATCTCGCTGACTGAGGATTCAGAAATACTCTACATGGTATCGGCAACCTATAATCCTGAGTTGGAAGGAACCTTACGATGGGATGATCCGGTTCACGGTATCGAGTGGCCGATTCAACCCCAAGTCTTATCTGAGAAGGATCAAAAAGCCACCGATTGGAATGAATCAAAATCAATATCACTATGAATATCAGATTGTTTAAACCTTCTCTGGGTGAAGAGGAGTTGAATGCAGTAAAAGAGGCTTTTGATCGTGAATGGATCGGTTTAGGGCCGAATGTAAATAAATTTGAAGAGGAGTGGGAGAAACATTTGGGATGTGCAGAAGCGATTGGGTTAAACTCTGCGACTGCCGCTCTTCATCTTGCACTGGCGGTTTTCCGCTTTCCGGCCGGTAAAAAAGTGCTGGTTCCCTCGATGACTTTCTCCTCTACGGCATCAGCTGCGCTCTACAATCAACTGATCCCCGTTTTTGTGGATAGTGATCCAGAAACGTTGGGTATTTCAATGGAAGATTTGGATCGAAAATATGACAAAGATTGTGTAGCCGTGATGCCGGTTCACTATGCGGGTCACCCGGTAGCGATGGAGAAATTGGTACCCTGGGCCAGAGAGAGAAATCTGAAGATTATTGAAGATTGTGCACATACAACGGGTAGCCATTACAAAGGGACGCCACTGGGATTGTGGGGTGATATCGGCTGTTTCTCCTTTGAAGAGAAAAAATTAATGACCACCGGTGATGGCGGGATGATCTGCTCAAACGACCCGGAACTGCTGAAAGATGTTCGGGCGATGAGATGGGTGGGGATTGATAAAGACAACTGGAAAACAGCTCAAAAATATACCGACGCCAATCAAGACGCGATGCACTGGTACTATGAACTGAATGTACTGGGTTACAAATATAACATGAATGATTTGGCGGCATCGATCGGACGGGTTCAGTTAAAAAGGTTGCCAAAAATGAACCGGAAACGGTCTGAAATCATTTCACATTATATGGATGGGATCTCAGAAATGCCAAATGTGGATCTATTGGTGCCGTATGATCCGGATCGATATGTCTATCAGATGTTTGGAATTCGGGTGGAAAATAAGACCGAGATGATACTGCATTTAAAATCGAAAGGTATCGCCACAGGGTGTCACTATACCCCGTTGAGTGTACAACCGCTGTTTTCGGAGTGGGGACACAATTGTCCTTATATTGAGAAGGAGATAGACAGGTGTATTACGCTGCCTCTGCACGTAGATTTGAGCAGATCGGATATCGATTATATACTGGATACTATGAGGAGTATTAATGAGTGATGTTGAGCCATTAGTGAGTGTTGGAATACCGACCTATAATCGGCCACAATCTTTAAAAAGAGTTTTGGAGTCTCTTGTGGTTCAGTCATATCAAAATTTAGAGATCATAATATCTGATAACTGTTCTGAAAATCCGGAAGTAGAAGATGTTATAAATGAATTTTTAAAAAAGGATACAAAAAATCGAATTCGATATTACCGTCAAGCCAAAAATGTTGGAGCTGCAAATAATTTTAGATTTGTATTAGATCAGGCAAAAGGGAAGTATTTTTTATGGAATGCTGATGACGATGTGAGGTCAGAAAATTTTATCGAAATACAGACCCAATTTCTTGAGTCAAACTCGGAATACGCTGCATCTACATCTCCAAATGCCTTGGTTAAAGATTTTGAATCGAAGGAGAGGGATTTTATTAGTTTTGGCCTTGAAGGTGATATCACGGATCGATACCTGACCTTTTTTGAGCATTCGCTCAAGTGTCACGGTATATTTTATGGCCAGTATCGGATCGATATTATGAAAGAATGTCCTTTTCTTGAAAAAGATTTTATTGCGACCGATTGGGCAATTGTACTTTATGCACTGTCACATGGCCCAATTGCAAGATTAGATGATGGTTATATATTAAACGGCAGAGGGGGTATTAGTGAAAGCAAAAGTCATTTTCAAAATTACAGAAAAGGAGTGATTGATGATATAATACCTATGTACCGGTTTTACAGTGAAACAAAAGAACTTTATAAACCATTAAGATTATCTGCCAGAGTAAGTATCTTTTTCAGGATTATGAGTTTTAATAAAATCTATTATATAAGTGAGTGGCATAAATTAAAACAGCGGTTGATTAGGTTTGTCAGATCTTAAATTAAGGGTTTTGAATTTGCGCAGCATGCGAATAAACAACTTGCAGAACAAGTAGACTAAAAAAAGATTTATGAGTAAAAAAATAGTAGTAACAGGTTCATCAGGATTAATCGGTTCTGAAGTCTGTAATCATTTTAACAACCTTGGGTGGCTCGTTCATGGTGTAGATAACAACCAACGTGCTCATTTTTTTGGCCCAAGTGGAGATACCCGATGGAATCAGAAGAGGCTTGAATCCACATTACATAACTTTACCCATCATGAGATGGATATTCGAGACAGAGATTCTGTATTGGAGTTAATTCAGACAGTTAAACCGGATGCCATTGTTCATGCAGCCGCTCAGCCGAGTCATGATAAAGCCGCGCAGATCCCATTTGAGGATTTTGATACCAATGCAGTAGGTACGTTTAACCTGCTTGAAGCTACCAAGCGCTACTCCACAGTCGTGCCATTTATCTATCTATCCACGAACAAAGTGTATGGAGATGCTCCGAATGAAATAAAAATGAAAGAGCTGGAGACACGTTGGGATTATGATGATGATCGATATACTCATGGAATCGCTGAAACGTTTCGAATCGATCAATCCACGCACTCCCTGTTTGGTTCATCCAAACTGTCCGCAGATGTATCAGTTCAGGAGTATGGACGATATTTTGATATGCCCACTGCCTGTTTGAGAGGGGGCTGCCTCACCGGACCCAGTCACTCCGGTGTAGAACTGCACGGATTTTTGAGTTATCTGATCAAATGCAATCTGGAACAAAAAAAATATACCATATTCGGATACAAAGGAAAACAGGTGAGGGACAACATCCACTCTTATGATGTAGCCCGATTTATTGAGGAGTTTATCAAGGCACCCCGAGTCGGAGAAGTATACAATATCGGAGGCGGCAAGGCCAACACCTGTTCCATATTAGAAGCTTTCAAAATCATTGAGGAGATTAGTGGGATTGATATGGTGTATGAATACAGTGATGTGAATCGAGTTGGAGATCATATCTGTTACTACAGTGATCTGAGAAAAATGAAATCACATTATCCGGATTGGGATATTACTAAATCACTGGAGCAAACTTTCCGTGAGATGCATGAATCCCTTGCAGGAAGGCGTTAGAAATGGGTAAAAAAGTTCTGATTGTAACCAAATATTTTGTACCTCACTCCAATGTGGATACCAATGCGGTTTATGATCTGATCACAGACTTGCTAAAGGAGAGTTCCGATATTGACATTCATGTAGTTACCTCTGCAAGTAACTACAAGACAGAGATTAAACTGAGGGATTTTGATGAAGAAGTACTGAATAAAATCACCATTCACAAAGTACGATCGACTCAGGTTGCGGCTACCTCAAGAATACGAAAACTTCTTTTCGGTTTGATTGAGGGTTACAAATTGATCAGTACGGCCCGCAGAATGGAAATAGATCATGTAATATGCCTGACCAATCCTCCTCTTATCGCAGCCTGGGCAGTAAATCTGTTAAAAGATAAAAAACTGATCTATTGGAGTTTCGATCTCTTTCCCGATGCATTTGTTGCAGACGGTCTCATTCGTAAAGAGAGTTTTATTTACAGATTGATTGACAAATGGACATATCAGTCGTCACCTTATGCAATCATGGCATTGGGTAGTGAACAGTTCAACTATTTAACCGGCAAGTTCAAAAATCAGAAAATTCGGCAATTTTTATTACCATGTGGTATCCATAATGAACCTAAAGTATCCGAAATTCCGAAATGGGTTGATGAAAAAAAGATAAATATCGCTTATGTAGGAAATATTGGGAAAGCACACTCAGCCGATTTCTTAAAGAATTTTATCACAGCCGTTGAAAAGAAGAGTCACATTCATTTTCTTATGACCATTTATGGATTTTATGCTGATCAGATCAAAGAGTATGTAGAGAGGAACAATATAGAGAATGTTCAGTTTGTGAAAAGTGTGTCACAAGGCGAAATGGCATATATCGATGTACATTTAGTATCATTGAATGAGACGTGGACCCATATATCCGTTCCGTCGAAGGCAGTTACGGCTGTATGCAGCGGTAGTGCTCTTTGGTATAATGGTTCCGGTGATTCCGATATTTGGAAGATGTTCAGAGATTCATCGTTTTATTCAGAAAATGATGTCAACTCCATCGAACAGACACTTAAAAACGTTACTGTTGAGTCAGTTACAGAAAAGAGAAACCATTCAAAAAGAAAAGCTTTAGAATTACAAAAAATGAAATCTGACACAATTAAACAGCTTTTAAACAGTTTCTAAATAGTTTTTGAGATGTTAGTGGATGGTCAATAATCACAATTAAGTCATTAAAGAGTTACAATTGAATATTCATTCAAAAGATGTGTAATCTCTTTCAATATTTTTAGTATTTTAGTGAGCTTATAATCAAAATTTAATAAAACAGACAGCGGTAGATGTGTAGACAAATCATTTTTGGCCTGGTTACACTGTTGATGATTACATTTTTTATTGCATCATGCGACAGTTTAACAACAATTCCTGATTATTCATTGACAGTTTCAGTTGAACCTTCAGAAGCCGGAACAGTTACCGAAGAGAGGGACAATGCAACTGCAAACGCAGAACTTGTTGAATTGACAGCACAACCAAATGAACATTGGGTTTTTGTTGGGTGGGCCGGAGATCACAGTGGAAATGAGTTTAAGACAACTTTATTGATGAGTGGTAATAAAGATGTGACTGCTCTGTTTCAGAAAAAAGATTATCCATTGACGGTTACGGTCGAAGGGGGCGGGCAAGTACTGGAAGAGATTATTTCACAAAAAAGTACGACCAATGAGTATCCTCATGCAACGATGTTGAAGCTAACTGCTGAGCCGGATTATGGCTGGGAATTTATTGAATGGGGTGGAGAGGCAGAAGGGACTGATCCGGAATTGGAAGTAGAAATTGGTGGCCCGGTCAATATCACTGCTGTGTTTGGACGGGTTGATTTTGAATTGGTAATAACGATAGAGGGTGGCGGTGAAGTTGAGCAGGAGATCATTCAGTCCAAAGTAACTACTGATGAATATCCATTTGAGACAATGGTGCAGCTTACACCCGTTGCAGACAATGGATGGGAATATTCTGACTGGAGTGGAGAGTTTGAAGGTGAAGGTCCGGTGATTTTGGTTGATATGCAGGAAAGGAGAGAGCTTACAGTAACATTTGACAGGATAATCTACCCGGTATCAATTGAGACCAGTGGAGAGGGAGGTGTACAAAAAAGAGTGAATGGTGAAGTTACTAATTCTGTAAACTTCCCATTTGAGACGGAATTGGAGTTAGTTTCACAACCTTCTACCGGATGGGAAATTGAAGAGTGGATTGTGAATGGAGAATCTGTCAGTAGTGATGAAAATGTTACAGTTTCCATTTTAGGAGAAACTGAAATTGAGGCTCGTTTCCAATTGATACAGTATGATATCAATGTAAACTTAACCGGTTCGGGCTCGCTTGTGAGGAGGGTTAATGGTCAGGTAACTACACAGACAAGCTATCCCTTTGGTACGATTTTGCAGTTAGAAGCTGTACCTCAATTCAACTGGTCATTTGCCGGATGGACAGGAGGTATTCAATCGACAATTCCGGTCCTAACCATATTTGTTGACAGTGCTGTGAATCTCAATCTTGATTTCCTCCCTTTTGTCCCAAACTCGAAAATATTAATGTTAGGAGACTCCATAACGAATGGATTCCCATTTACATACAGGTACGTATTAAATAATTTAATGAAGAACAATGCCCTCAGTTTTCAATTTGTCGGTACTCAAAACTCGAATCCCGCCAGCTATCCTGGATCTTGGGATATGACTCATGAAGGCTATAATGGTGCAACTACAAACTTCCACAAAACAGAATTGCCCGGCTGGCTTCAACAATATACCGCCGACATCGCTTTGATCCACCTGGGTACGGTTGACATTCTAAACTACTCCGGAGACAACAAATCGCTATCTGAGCTAAATAAATCACAGGAAAACTTGTCATCTATTATCGATCTGTTAAGGGGTGATAATCCGAACATAAAAATCTACCTTGCTAAAATCTTACCCGTGGCTTCTCCGAGCATCGATCAGGGTTTGCAAAATGATATGATTTCGGTTTGGCACGATCTGGTCCAGATTACTGCCAACAGTAAAAACACAGCACAGTCGCCAATTCGGGTTGTCGATTTCTTTAGTGGATTTACAACGACTGATTTATATGACGGTGTACATCCTGCAAGGCAGACATCTGATAGAATGGGACAAATATGGTTTGATGTCTTAACAGAATTTTGACTGTAAATAAGTGCACGTTATTTAGAGCAACAGAAAGCGATTTTTAGGAAATTTATATCATGATACAACATTTGGCAAAACAGTTTGGTTGTAAGCTACTTAAGACAGAACAAAAAAAGCGATCAATTTTCAAAGAGCTTGTTAAGACCTTATTACTGAAGTTTGGTTACGAAATTGCCTATCTGGAGAGTGAAGAGGATAAAGTAAGAGAGTATGAGCCTCACCACACCTACGCGACATACAGTCCATGGAATGTCGACCAGCCATTTATGGAGGCTTATGAGAAGATGAAAGAGTATACACTTGTTGATATTTACCGCTGCTATGAGCTTTGGAAATTAGCAGAACAGACCTCTAAGCTGGAAGAGGGGAGTATCATGGAAGTGGGTGTTTGGCGAGGCGGAACCGGCGCACTGCTCGCAAAGAGTGCATCTCTGAATGGAATCAAAGATAAGGTTTACCTTTGTGATACATTCACCGGGGTTGTGAAAACCGGAGAGCAAGACTCAGTATATAGTGATGGGGAGCACAGTGACGCAACCCGGGATGCTGTAGAAGAGCTTCTGTTTAAAGATTTTAAATTGGATAATATCCAGATACTGGAGGGCATTTTTCCTGAAGATACCGGAAAAGAGGTAGAAGATGTTAAATTCAGGTTATGTCATATCGATGTGGATGTCTATCAGTCATCAAAAGATACGGTAGACTGGATCTGGGATCGAATGGTACCCGGTGGGATCATAGTTTTTGATGATTACGGATATGTGCGAACCGATGGCATTACCAGGCATGTGAATGAGATGATGGCGGATCGGGACAAACTTGTCTTTTATAATTTGAATGGGCATGCGGTAATTGTAAAGTTATGAATTTATGCGCGAGCGCATAAATTCATAACTTTACAACTAAAGCCGATACGAAATAGAGAATTGAACTGCTAAATTAGTTCTATCATTGCGGATGAAGTTAGCTACATTGGTGCCGCCGAAAACGTTGTAGTCGAACCTGCCGTAGTTGAATAGTTTAGTCCATGCGATATCGGCGGATAACATTAAATTACCGATCTCCATCACTCCTCTTGTACCTAAGGTTAAATCGGTTCGATTTCTCCAGTAATCTCCGAATCCTTGTCTGAAAAATTCCGGTCTGTCGAGAAACCTGTCGTAGTTATAGTGGAAATGATTATTGTCTGCCAAGCGCCGAAAATAGATACCATATCGGCCCCAATCTTTATAGGCATCCATACTTAGAAATTGGGTATTGGACCCCGGCCCTATGGAAGCTCCCAAAAGCTGGCCTCGGTTTGTGTGTCCTTGCCGGATCACCGGATCGGTATAGTAGTAAAATTGAGGCCTTACTTCCTGCAGATAGGATGGAGTCATATTCACAAACTCCAAATTTACCCGATAAAAATGAGCATAGGGTGCAAATATCAGCTTTTGAAACCCAAAAGAGTAACCGCTATTGTGGCGGGGTTCCATAAATAGATCCCTTGAATCCCATGCAAAATCTTCACGATAGAACTCTCCGTAGATTTCAAAATGACTCTCATCCCAAATCCATCTTGCATAAATTAAATTGAGATGATTTCTTGGCTCCACGCTGTTAAGTTGCCCTCGAGTCCGGATAAACTCTTTTTGATAAAAAGGATCCAGTATCAAGCCAAAATCGGAACGCTGAAGGGTATCGTTTTCGAGATATTTTTGAACAGCCCTGGCAAATCCCACATGAAAATTTGAGATAAAAGAGGGTGAGTAGACCATATTGATCCCGTTTATGAAACGGCGGTTATTTGGCTCATCCTCTTCCAATTCAAAATAGTCGGAATCCTCAGGAAATGCGCCAATGTATGAGAATTCAAAATTTCCTACATAAGGAATACGCAGGGGTTTACGTGTACCCAGGAAAAAGTGCTGCATCCCCGGCGCATTATTGCTAAAAAGCAGTGGATACTGAATATTAGTCCCCCAAGTGAGGGGCTCTGTTGAGTAACCCGCTTCTAAAGCACCGTAATGTGCCCGAACAGAGGTATACCCATGACTGAATGTGGAAAACGGATCCGAACCAAACTGAAATGGAGTATCAATGATGCTTCCGATGGCTTCGGTACTGTAGCGCAGAGTACCCTCCTCATCTCTGAATACAAATCGAGGATGCTCAAATTCAATATTTTGCTGATAGACCATCTGCGGCCTAAAGGATAGGGTCAGATAATCAGATGAGATATAACCACCAAAAAAGAGCTCACTGTTGAGCCCTCTGCCATACCAGGCTGCTTCGTTATTATCGCCATAGGGAACGGTAGTGTTGATTGTAAAACGGGATTGGACATCATAAAATCCGATCTTTAATAGATCTTGTGGACCCAGATTAAAAACTGTAGAAGATTGATTTTCTGTCCACATTCCATAATCCTGATCAGAGAAATTGAGATAGTCTTCATAGATCTGATGCCATAACGGGCGATTACCCAACGAAGTAAATTGTGACCCATGGAGCAGTTGATGAATTCGAATCTGCTCTTCTTTTAGATCATTGATTACAACACGTTGAGCCTGCAGTTGAGTGAATGCAACCAATAGAATAAGAATGCCGAACAGGCCTTTAATGCACACCTGAATAAAGACAGATATCAAGAGGTTCAGAGGAGCGATATGTTTGTTGTGTATCAACATTGTATTAAGGCGTAAAGGTGAACCCGATTTGAAATTGTACATTTGTTCGGTCAAAATGCTCCTGATCAAAAACATCCGGGGTTATATAACGAGCAGTGTTAAATCGTCCGTAATTAAACGCTTTGGTCCAGGTAAATTTGCTGAATAGGGTTAGATTACCCCGGCTGTAAGTGGTATGAAATCCGGAATTTAAATTGATTCGATGATTGATAAAATCGCCCACATTAGAAAATGGGGATTGGGTGAAGCTGGAAATTCGAAAATGAAAACTGTCGTTGATCACATGACGCTGAGCAAAAAGACCGACTGTCAGATTTTTTTTATAGAAGTCCAGTGAAAAAAACTGGCTGTTAGAACCCGGTCCGATGGCAGCGCCTAATAGTTGTCCTCGGTTTGTGTGTCCTTGTCCGATCGGTGTGTGAGTATAAAAATTGCCCTGGGGACGAACTTGCTGAAGTTGAGATATGGTTAGATTTGTGAACTCCAAATTGGCAATTACAAAATCGAACCTGGGCAGGTAGGAGAGTTTTCGGAAGCCGAAAGAGTATGCGCTATTGTGATTGGGTTGCACAAAGAGGTCCCGAAGGTCATAGCTGTGATCTTCTCTGAAAAACTCACCATAGATCTCGCCATTTGCGGCAGGGAGTTTTAGCTGAAAATAGACCGATGCGATCTGATTTCGGGCTTGACGCACATCGTCGGCACCTTGCCGGGCGACCAGACTAACCCTCTGAAATGGGTCAAAAAGAGTGATCACATTTTGAAAACGGAATCCATCTGTATCAAAAATGTGATACATTCGATTTAATCCAAATGTAAGATTGCTTAAGAGATTGGGATTGAATGAGATGTTGACTCCATTCAGAAACCGCCGTTCTCCCTGACCGACGCCGTTAAAATATCCCGATTCATTTGCATATCCCATGATCCATTTTATATGTACTTTACCGATTTTAGGAATTTGCACAGGCTCTCGGGTTCCCAGAAAAAGATGATTAAAGCCGGGGGCATTGTTACTCATCATCAGCGGATAACGGATAGCTGATCCCCACCATTGAGGCTCACTGGCCAGGCCAATTTCAAAATAAGAAGCGTGCAGGCGTATTGAGGAGTATCCTAAATCGAACGTTGAAAATGGTTCTGCTCCGAACCGGAACGGATAGTCGATCTGATATGTGAAAGATTCAGTGCCTATGATACCGTTCTCCGGTTCGTTCAGTACGAATCGGGGTGTGAGGAAATCGAGGTTTTCCTGATAGATGAAATGAGGTTGAAATGTGATTGTGAAAAAATCGGATTTCAGAAAAAATCCACCGGAGATTTCACTGTTCATGCCTCGGCCATACCATGCAGCTTCATTGTTTTCACCCATGGGAAAGCGGCTGTTCATGGTGTTCTGTAGAGTGATTGGCAGGAGGCCGATTTCAGTTTCCCCAATAATTCCATTCATTGAATACGTTGTATATCGTTGTGGGCGGTTCCACCATCCGGATTTTGAACTAATTGTGGTGTCGCTCATTATCTCCAGGTAATGATCGTAAAGAAAGGGCCTTTGTATGGTGGGGATGTGGAGTGAATCAGATAGCAGGGATTGAATCATGATTTGCTCGTCCTGAATGGAGCCGATTTGTAGAGATTGAGCGGGGGCAAGGCGGGGGCTGACCAAAGCAAATAGAGGCAGTAAAAGCCATAAGGCTGTCCCTTTTTTGATAAAATAGTTATATAGATATTCGGTGCTGATCACAGGACAAATGTACGCAAAATTTCTAGACGGTTGTTTAAAACAGTATTGAAGATAATGAACTATTTGGACAGGCGTTTATTGCTTTTTTGGGATGTGGAGAGTTTGTGGGGTTTGGGTTGACGTGGAGAGTACTTACAAAAAAGATTGTATTCTGTTTAAACCATTCCTTAACTTAATGAGATCAAAACCCGACGGTAATTTACTCACAAAAATCATCGACAAAACGAATCGAATTTGAAGAACTTTGCTCTTACCGGTTTGGCCGGTTACATCGCTCCCAGACACTTAGAAGCCATTAAAAAGACCGGTAACCGATTGGTTGCAGCTGTTGACCCCAACGACTCCGTCGGAATTATAGACAGCTTTTTCCCGGATGCCAGTTTTTTCACTGAGGTTGAGCGGTTCGACAGGCACCTGGAGATGACCCGCCGGGAAAAAAATGGGGATGCGATCGATTATTTAACGATTTGTTCTCCAAATCACCTTCACGATGCGCATATCCGTTTAGCCTTGCGCGTAGGAGCAGATGCAATCTGTGAGAAACCACTGGTGATGAACCCTTGGAATCTCGATGTACTGCAGGAGCTGGAAGAGGAGTATGGACAGAGGGTCTGGACTATTCTGCAGTTGAGAGTTCACCCCTCTATGATAGAGATTAAAAAGAAACTGGAGAATTCCAACTCAACCAAACGAAAAAAAGTAAGACTCACCTATATCACATCCAGAGGACTTTGGTATCACTACTCCTGGAAAGGTGATATTGAACGTTCCGGAGGGATTGGAACCAACATCGGGATTCACTTTTTTGATATGCTGATGTGGTTTTTTGGATCAGCCGATAAAAATGAGCTTCACGTTCGTGAAGATAACCGAATGGGTGGTTTTTTAGAGTTGGAAAATGCGGATGTTGAGTGGTATTTGTCACTGGAGAGTTCAGATCTTCCACCCGAGGCAGAGGGAAAAACAACTTTCAGATCAATCACCATTGATGATGAAGAGATAGAATTCAGTGGTGGATTTACCGATCTGCACACACGTGTTTACGAAGAGGTGTTAGCCGGCGACGGATTTGGAATTGATGATGCCAGACCGAGTATTGAGTTGGTCCATCAGCTCAGAAATATGCCTCTGACTGTCAATAGGGAAGGGACTGTTCATCCTTTTGTACATAAACTAAAGGTGAATTGATTTCAATTCTTTCAATGTGATGATGGTAAATGTTCTCCCTAAAATGTACAATTCGGTGATGAATGTATCTACGGTTTAATCTCCTTTCTCAAAACTTCTTTAATAGAAGCAAACAGTTGAAATTTTAGCAGACTTAAGTTGTTTAGAATCGTAAAATTGAGTAATTTTTTGACTCAATCTTACAATTTAATTCTCAGTTCAGTGTGACTGACAACAGCGGAGCTGTAGAATAATCCGGTATCATTGTTGAATACACCCTTAATCCCTCATAAATACCGACATTTTTTAAGCCCATCCACTCCAAGTGCTCGAGACACTCATATCCAATAAAACACGGGTTAAGTTACTTCTCCGTTTTTTTCTGAACCCCGATTCACAAGCGTATCTGCGTGGCCTGGGCCGTGAGTTTAGTGAAAGCAATAATGCAATACGGGTAGAACTGAACCGTTTTGAGTCGGCCGGACTGGTTAAAACGGAGCGGGAAGGGAACCGAAAGTACTATAGAGCAAACAGTAAATATCCGCTTTTTAAGGAAATTCGGCAATTGGCACTGAAACATTTTGGAATCGATCAGATCATCGAGCATGTGATTGAGAAGCTGGGATATATACATAAGGTCTATCTCACGGATAAGTTGGCAACCGGACTGGATAGTGAAATAATTGATATTGTTATCATTGCCGATGATATCGATCGCCTGTATCTTTCTCAACTTGTGCAGAAATCGGAGGAACTGATTGGTCGCAAAATCCGAACATTAATTCTCAGTAAAGATGAAGATGACAAGTTGCCTGTTCCGAATGTACTCATCTATGAAGGTGATAAATAGTGTCAGTAAAGTCTTTGTTCAAGGTCATTGTTTTAGAAAATGTCAAAATTCAATGTTATTTTGTGTCAAGTTTCCCTAATTTAAGCCCTTATAAAAATATGAATCATATTATCCTATGAGCGATAAGAAACAGAACCCAGATCATTCAGCTGAAAACGAAAAAGAAGAACAGAAATCCGGGCTACTCTATGAAGATGTGCCACCTGAGGTGTATGAAGATGATGATCAGATACGGGTTTCAGATCTAATAAATATCGTTGTTGAGGGTAAAAAGAAGATTTTATATATCACACTCTTTCTTTTTGCTTTCTCGATTTTCCATGTGGTCACTGCGCCTAAAGAATACATTGCAGAGTCCTTTTTTTTACCGGAACGGCAAGTTCAGCAGTTTCAAATGGATCGAATGTTTGCCTTTGGGGAATTCGCCAGAGGGCTAAATATTGGAGGTGGGGAAACGGATGGCAGCCTTCCGTCTTATTTTTATCCTGACATCATTGCCAGTATCAATTTTCAAAGGGACCTTCTCCAACGAGAAGTGGATCTATTAAATGAGGGAAGATCGATAACTCTGATTGAGTACTTCACTGACGTTTATCAACAGCCATTCAGAACTCGAGTTTATAGTGCAATTCGGAATAATACAATTGGATTGCCGATGAGGTTTTTCCGATTTATTACAGGGATTTTCACATCGGATGAAGCACCAAATCAGATGACTGTTCAGTCGGGACGATCAGCTGATAGTGATGCAAATTCAGAGCCTTCTATTATGGATTCGCACGTCTCAAATCAGGATCGGTTTTTTGTTCTCAGTCCGGGATTTGAAAATGCGAGTCAATCTGTAATTGGAAGAGTACTCGTTGACTATGGTACACTTACGATTGAAGTTACTACTACAATGCCGGATCCCATGGCCGCAGTACAGCTCAATGCTTATGTGGCGGATATGTTACAAGAATATCTTATCGATTATAGGATTGGAAAGTCGAGGCAAAATCTTGAGTATATAGAGTTGTTGCACGAAGAGGCCGAAGAGCGGTATGATGAGACCGCAGTGGAACTTGCTATATTCTTGGATAGCAATCAAGGGAATCGGACAGCTCTTGCTGCACTTGAAGAGGAAAGATTAAGAGACCAGAGAGATCTGGCTTACTCGCTGTACTCTTCAGTTGCAAGCCGACTAGAAGAGGCTAAAACCAGACTAAAAGAGGAAACTCCTATCTATACAACATTTCAGGATCCCATTTTTCCGACAGATCCCACAGGGGCTAACATATTCATTCTACCAGCAAGTATCATTTTAGGTATATTCCTTGGTATCATATGGGTATTTAGTGAAAAACTATTTCTTGTACTCACCAGTTCATTTACATGGTTAGGGTCATTATCATTTACAGGAAAGAAAAATGATAAAGAGTAAGAGTGGATTTGACTTCATCGATGAATCAGAGTAAGTAAAATCTTTTTGAGTAACTGATTCCATTTCTAAGTTTGGCAAAACTTATTCATAACCCCAGATTTTCTATAATAACAGTCTGTTTTAATTCTGAGAAGACAATTGAACGGACGATTTCAAGTGTTTTGGAGCAGTCGTATCAACACATTGAGTATATTATCGTTGATGGTGGTTCAAAAGATGATACTTCTGATATTATAGGTAAATATCGTGATGAAATTGATCATGTTATAACGGAACCTGATCGTGGTCCATTCGATGCAATGAATAAGGGGATACGTGCCTCATCCGGGAAGTTGATCGGTATTTTGAACAGCGATGATTGGTATGAGCCGGATACTCTAGAGTTTATAGCCGATGCCTATGAAAAATCAGATGCGAGAACGGTTTTTCACGGACTTTGTAAATATATAGATGGAGATACAGAGGGTAAAATATTATCCTACCATCATGAAGTACTTCCAATTCACAGTATCGCTCATCCCACCTGTTTTATTCCGGCAGTCCTTTATGAGGAATTTGGGCTATATGACACGTCTTATAAGATTGCTTCGGACTATGAACTGTTACTCAGGCTGTATGAAGCGGGGGTAAATTTTCATCGTATTGAAAGAGTACTCGCCAATTTTAGGAGCGGAGGAATAACTAGTCAACAAGATTCAAAGTATGAGGATTTGGCTATTCAGTTTAAATATGGGAAAATTGATCCAATAAAGTACAAGTTGAAGAGGTTAAAGTATAAGTTTGATGATTTGTTGTTTTAAAAACAATAAAAAAAATACGTCACATTGAGCGCAACGCAGGAGCAGATGCGACGGAGTGTAGTCGAAATGTTTTTGGCATTGGGGCGTTCTCGACTTCGTACCGATAAAAAAGAACATCGGTACTGCGCTCGAACTGACGATTGGATTGTGAACTTTTGAAAAGCACAGGTAAAAAAAATATTCTGGTAATTTCTAGCTGGTTTCCAACTTCAGAATCACCTCTAAGTGGGATTTTTGTGAAGGAGCAGGTGGATGTTCTTGCTGAGACATATGAGGATTCCTACAATTTCATCGTCAGTGTGTGGGGGTATAACGATTCGGAGGTTACTTTTTGGAGATTGGGAGAGGCATTGAAAAAGATCTTCAGGTTTTTGATTGCTCCTAAAAATCGATTTAAAAAGGATAACAGGGTTTACTATGCCGAAAATCCCTATCTGAATATTTCAAGCATGATCCCCTATCTGGGACATTTTGATAGATTAGTCAACATTCATAGAAAAAATATTGATCGTGCTATAAAAGAGTTAGGTTCAATTGATCTGATCCATGCGCATGTCAGTTACCCTGCCGGATATCTCGCATATATACTCAGTAAAGAGTTGAAAATACCCTATCTGATTACTGAACACATGGGCCCTTTCCCTTTTGATCGTTATAAAAAAAACGGGCATCCCATTCCGGAAATTGATTTCGCTATAAAAAATGCAACAAAAGTAGTGTCCGTAAGTAATGCGTTATCTGATCAAATGAAAGAATTCGGATTTAAGGAGCCGGATGTTATTCCAAATATGGTGGATGAAGAGACGTTTAAACCGGAAATAAGTGTTAAAAAGGACGCAAGTTTTAGATTTTTTACCCTTTGCGCCCTGGAAAAAGCAAAAGGCGTTGAAGATCTTCTTAATGCGATTGCACTTTGGAAACCGAAAATTTCGAAAGTACATTTTTTAATTGGAGGTGATGGAGAAGATCGGAAGGAATTTATTCAGTTAAGTGAAAAATTGGGGATTCAAGAGTATATCACCTGGTTAGGGTCTCTAAAGCGCAATGAAATTCCGGGTTATTTGAATGCTTGTAACGCATTTGTGCTGCCTTCTCATTTAGAATCTTTTGGAATTGTATTCGCAGAGGCAATAGCCTGTGGGAAACCGGTTGTAGCTACTCGGTGTGGCGGGCCGGAGAGTATCGTCAATGAGTTGAATGGTAAACTGGTGCCGGTCAAAGACCCAAAGGCATTGGCAGATGCATTGAAATGGATGGTTGAAAATAGTGACTCTTTCGATTCCAAAACGATCCGTGCTGATTTTGAGAAACGATTCTCTCACAAAGCTGTAACTGAACAGATTGGTTCTTTGTATTATTCTCTCCTACAATCGAAACAAAGTCCATTAGAGCAAGCCGGTTGAGTATCCTATGTGTGGGCTAATCGGTACATATCAACATGAAACGTCGAATATCTCAGCGGAAAGAGTCAGACTGGGCTTGAAAAGAATCAAACATCGCGGACCGGATGATGAAGGAATGGTTACGGTACCGTTTGTAAGTGGAGTCTATCATGCTGGGCACACCCGGCTCTCTATTATTGACCTCTCAACTCTTGGCAGACAGCCAATGATCTCCGGTGATGGTCGCTATCTGCTCTCATTTAACGGTGAAATCTACAACTATAGAGAACTTAAACAGGATCTGCAGAATCTTGGATATGTTTTTCAGTCAGATACAGATACTGAGGTGCTTTTAAATGCCTGGAGTCATTGGGGCAGAGATTGTCTCACGAAATTGACCGGAATGTTCGCATTCACGGTCTTTGATAAGGAGAATTCAACCCTAACGTGTGTCAGAGATCCTTTTGGAATCAAACCCTTTTTCTATCAACGATCAGACACCACTTTTTCTTACTCATCTGAAATACCTGCACTGCTATCTCTTTCGGATGAAAAACCGAAAATGAATCTGCAGAAAGCGTATGATTTTTTGGTCTACGAAGAGCATGACCGGGATCAAGAAACATTTTTTGAGGGGGTCACTCGACTGATGCCGGGTGAGATAATGAATGTCCGTTTAGAGGATGAGAACATCAGTACTCAGACAGATAGATGGTGGATACCATCCATTCAAGAACGAAACTCAATCTCATTTACCGATGCTGCAGATGAATTGAGAGAGCGTTTTTTGCAGAATGTAAAACTTCACCTACGAAGTGATGTACCCCTTGGAGCCGCACTCTCCGGCGGAATCGATTCATCGGCAATCGTCTGCGGGATGAGATATCTGGAGCCCGATATGCCGATTCATACATTTAGCTACATTTCAAATGATGCAGCCGAAGATGAAGAGAAGTGGGTTGATATAGTGAATGATCATACGGGAGCAATTTCCAAAAAATGTGTTGTCACGACGGAAGAGCTGACAGAGGATATCGACAAACTAATCAAACTTCAGGGAGAACCGTTTGCTACCACCAGTATCTACGCACAGTTTCGTGTGTTTCAACTGGCTAAGGAGAATGGTGTTACGGTAACTCTGGACGGACAAGGGGCGGATGAGATGCTAGCAGGCTACGATGGATATCCGGAATTAAAAGTGGAGAGCCTGTTTAACTCACGGCAATTTTTAAATCTGGCCACATTTATGAAGGAGTGGCCGAATAGCGACCAAAGAGATTTCAAAAGAGTTTACAGAGCCCTTTTGAAGTCTTTTTTATCGGATGGAATGAGAAAAAAAATCCGGCGAAAAAAACATCTTTCAGCGGAAATGGAGTGGATCAATAAGTCTTGGTTTCATGAGAGGGGAGTGGTTACCAATGGGGATTCGATACTAACAGAGAGTACGACAAAAACGAGACTTGTAATGGAAAAACTTAGCAGTGAGCTCACGGTTGACAGAATTCCGCGCCTGTTACGATATGAAGATCGTAATTCAATGTATTGGTCATTAGAGAGCAGGGTCCCTTTTTTAACAAGAGAGCTGGTTGAATTTTTACTTGGACTACCGGAGGAGTATCTGATTTCAAATCAGGGGGTCACCAAACATATCTTCAGAGAAGCGATGCGTGATATTGTACCGAATGAGATTTTAAATCGTAAAGATAAGATCGGTTTTGACACGCCCGGTAAACAGTTGTTAGCAGGATTGGCATCGAATTTGGAAGAGAGATTGGCCCCGTTAAAGGCTCTGCCATTTATACCGTGGATAGAGGTGAAAAATTTTGTAGAAGAGACCGTTTCTGGCACGCGCCCATTTTCATGGGATGTCTGGAGGATTCTCTGTTTTGCAGGGTGGGTTGAAGCATTTGAGGTCGAGGTCAATTAATTGATGAAGCAGAAGGAGAATCTTTCAAATTCGGAGCAAAAGCGTGCATTGGTCATGACACTGAGTTATCCCTCTGCCGACCCCCGACCGCTGCGAATGATCGGATTTCTACAATCGAATGGTTATCGGGTTGACCTGCTGAGTTATCCCTATAACAGAGAACCCATTCAAGGAATTAATAGACATCATGAGATTCCAAGCCCGAAATATGATCTTTTTTCGAAAGTTATTCGAAATCTTCATGGACTCTCTCCGGTTTTATCCGGATGGATACCGGGCAAGAAGCTAAAAGAGCAATTGATTTTGTCAAGATTTGAGTTGGCCTCTTTTTCAGAGTCTCTCAGCGATGAAACATACGATCTGATCGTAGCTCAAGATCTGATTCTGCTGCCGATAGCATTCAGCATGGAAAAAAAGGCAAAAGTGCTCTTCGATGCAAGAGAATATTATCCTTCTCAGTTTGAAGATCAATGGTTTTTCAGACAATTTGAAAAAAGGGAGAGAGAGTGGCTCTGTTCCGAATATCTATCGAAATGCGATGCACTCATAACCGTATCGCCCGGGTTGAAAAGACGGTATGATGATGAGTATCACGTGAATTTTGAGATTGTAAGAAGTGTACCTGATTCTATACCGCTTGAAGTTGGAGATGTCAGTAAGGAGCAGATTCGAATGGTACATCACGGTGGCGCGATACGAAGCCGAAAGATTGAAAATATGATCAAGATTGCACAACAGCTTGGGGATCGGTATTCATTGGATCTCTATCTGACGGGTGAACCGGGTTATCTTACGGAGCTAAAAGAGATGTTAAAAACGGTTCGAAATGTGACAATAAGGGAACCTATTGCATTCGACAACATCATTCCAACATTGAATCGATATGATATAGGCCTCTATTACTTGGAACCGGCATCGTTTAACTTGAAATATTGTCTGCCCAACAAACTGTTTGAATTTATTCAAGCCCGACTGATGGTTTCGATCGGACCCTCACCGGACATGGCCGATGTTGTAAATCATTACGGTTGCGGAGTGGTTGCAGATGAATTTTCAATAGAGTCAATGGTAGATTCTGTCTCCAATCAGACAAGAGAGAGTATTCAGCAATATAAAGAGAAGAGTCACCAAGCTTCATCAGAGCTCTGTTTTGACAATGAAAAAAAGGTATTAGAAAGCTTGTTAACAAAACTGTTTCCGGATAATGAGTAGTCGAATTAAAATTATTGATGTCGGTCTGGGCAATATTGCCAGCATTCAGAATATGCTAAAAAAAATTGGGCAAGATTCAGACCGGATGTTGGAACCGACAGTGAAGAACAGTGATATCGATCTGTTGATACTTCCGGGAGTGGGATCGTATGATTATGCGATGAAGAAGTTAAACAGTGGCGGGTGGACGGAGTATATCAAAGAGTTGGCTACGGATAAAAAAGTACAGGTAATGGGGATTTGTCTGGGGATGCAGCTGCTATGTGACGGTAGTGAAGAGGGAGATTTATCCGGCTTATCATTGGTGCCGGGACATTTTAAGAAGTTTTCATCCAATGGAGGAGCAGACCGGTTGAAGGTACCCCACATGGGTTGGAATACGGTTCATTACAATGAACGGGGATCATGGATGATGGACGGGCATGAAGATGATCCCAGATACTATTTTGTACACTCCTACTACTATACACATCACCAACCGACCTATGTCGCGGGAACAACGGGATATGGTGTAGAGTATGGGTCAGCCATTCAGAATGGAAATGTTTTCGGATTTCAGTTTCATCCGGAGAAGAGTCACCGTTTCGGGATGAATCTTTTACGAAATGTAATCAAGCAGTTATGTTAAGTCACCGAGTGATACCGGCGCTACTTCTAAAGAATGGGGGACTTGTAAAGACACACAAATTTAAGGATCCAAAATATGTGGGTGATCCAATCAATGCCATCCGGATTTTTAATGACAAGGAAGTGGATGAGTTGATGGTGTTAGATATTGTAGCCTCCAAAGAGGGAAAAGAGCCCGATTATCGAATGATTGAGTTGTTTGCCGGGGAGTGTTTTATGCCACTCTGTTACGGAGGTGGGATAAAGACAATGGAACAGGCAGACCGAATTTTTAATATGGGTGTTGAGAAGATATCGATTCAGACCGCGGCCATTGAGAATTTGGGATTGATTCGGGAAGTTGCTGATAAATATGGGAATCAGGCCGTCGTGATCTCCGTTGATATCAAGCGAACTCTGTTTGGAGGAGCTAAACTGTACCGATCTGCAACATCAGATACGGATAAAGAGAATTGGAAATCGTTTTTAACCCGGGCTGTGGATGCCGGTGCCGGAGAGGTATTAATCAATGCCGTGGATAAAGATGGTACTCTTTCAGGGCCTGATTTAGAATTAATCAGAGAGGCCAACAGTGAACTGGATATCCCCCTGATTGCTTTGGGAGGAGTCAGTAGTTTGGAAGATATTCGTCTGGCAGTCGAAGCCGGTGCATCGGCGGTGGCCGCGGGAGCCTTTTTTGTATTTCATGGTCCTCACCGGGCGGTGTTGATTACCTATCCCAAATATGAAGAGTTGGAAAATCTATTTTTAAACGGTAAGAATGAGTAGCAAAATTGTAGAAAAAGAAACTCGGCAAATATGCACACGATGTGTGATGGATCGTTCAGCAACGGGCATTCAATTTGATGAATCCGGTGTTTGTAACTACTGCAGAGATTTTGTGGATAGATCGAGTGAGTTGTTGGATGAGAAACCGGAATTGCGGAAAGAACGATTGTTTAAATTTGTTGATCAGGTCAAAAAATCCGGAGAAGGGAAATCTTATGATTGTATTGTGGGGATTTCCGGGGGTGTTGACAGTTCGTGGGCATTGGTGAAAGTTATAGAGTTGGGATTGCGGCCTTTAGCTGTGCATATGGATAATGGATGGAACTCGGAACTGGCACAGAATAATATTGCCAATTTGATCAATACATTGGGTGTGGATCTCTATACCTATGTGATCGATTGGGATGAGTACCGTGATCTGATGCAGGCATTTTTTGATGCAAATGTGATCGATGTAGAGCTGCTCTACGATAATGCTATGCTCGCGGTTAACTATCAGATGGCTGAACAGCAGAAGGTTAAATATATCTTAACCGGCCACAATCAAAGTACCGAGGGGATGCATATCCCGTCAGGTTGGAACTGGTATAAAAAGGATAAAAAAAATATCAAAGCGATTGCAAAACGGTTTGGCGGTGTTAAAATCAAGTCATTCCCCGCGATTAGTACATTCGATTATCTGAGATATGACAGAATCAGCAAAATAAAGTGGATCTCATTTCTGGATTATGTGGATTATCAAAAAGAAGAATCCTTGAAGCAGCTGGAGGAGCATTACGGGTACAAACGGTATCCTTACAAACATTATGAATCGGTGTTTACCCGTTTTTATCAGGGGTACATTTTACCTGAAAAGTTTGGTGTGGACAAGCGAAGAGTACACCTGTCGACGTTGATTATTTCAGGTCAGATGACCAGAGAAGAGGCACTAAAAACATTGAAAGAGATTCCTTACTCATCCGAAGAAGAATTGGAAGAAGATAAGCGCTATTTCCTGAAAAAAATGGGGTGGAATGAGAAGGAGTTAGAAGATTATATCGAACGTGAGAATGTAGATCACGCTTTTTACGGCACTGAAAATGATATGGTTAATAAGTTATCCGGTTTAAAAAGCAGGTTTATCCGTTAACAGGTTGAATGTGATTAAAGAGAATAAACTCAAGATATCATTTTACGCGATCATCGATCAGGGAACTGAAAATATTGGAAAAAAAGTAGATGATTACTGTGAGGGGCTGAATGCACAGGGTTATGATGCAGAACCTAGACTTATCAAGGTAGCCGGTTTCATGAATCGCATCAGAGAAGGTGGAAAGTTGAGTCTGGACAGTGCGGATATATTGATCATTCGTAATTCTATATACACTCCATTTCTGCTAATCAGGATCATTCAGGCTCGTTTTAGAAACAAAAAAATAATCATTGAGATGCCCACACCTCTTAGGGTGTTTGTGTTTGAGATCTGGAATTCGGAGAGATCTGTATGGAGTAAAATCCTATTGATTAAAATGCTGGTTCTCTTCTTTCCAATATCACTTTGGCCGGCGCATCGAATTTTGAACTATTCAAATGAGTCGTTCTATTTTTCATTGGGATTGAAAAAGAAGAGCCGTTTGATTACGAATGGGATTCATACAGATCGTATTCCGGTGAGAGTAGCAAAGAAGAGAAATAGTAGTGATCCAATTATTTTTATTGGTGTTGCGATGTTTCAGGCCTCGCATGGTTATGAAAGGATGATTAGATCGATACATGACTATAAACAGAGTGTGGAACCTGCTGAGCAGAAAAAAATTCTTTTTTATCTGGTTGGTGATGGGGCGTTTCGACAAGAGTGGGAAAGACTGGCTAGTGAATTGGATTTAAGTGATTCGGTAATCTTTACCGGTGTAAAATCGGGACAAGAATTAGAAGAGATCTTTGCCAAAGCAGATATCGCGGTTGGAAAGCTGGCTCCCTATAAAATCAAGTTACAAGTTGCATCCGAATTAAAACTACGCGGTTATTGTGCCAGGGGAGTTCCCTTTATTAAATCGTATGAGGATCCTGATTTTCCGGATGATCTGGAGTTTGTGTACAGCGTTGAAAACAGTGATAAACGGATCGATATAGAAGCTGTGATCGATTGGTTTGAGACCTTAGATGTGAAACAACTCGTAGTAAAGATGAGAAACTATGCAGAAGAGCATCTGGATTATAAGAAAAAGGAGTTGCTCTATCTGTGATCGGAGGACTTTATTGTGACAGGTTCTGAGAAATTAAAAATACTTTTTTTTGGAGAGTTACCTCCGAATGTGGTTCATGGGGTGAGTATATCCAATAAAATTAATACGGATATTTTATCAGAAATAGGGGATCTGACTATTGTTGAAGAGAAGTGGAGTTTACAATATCATAATCGTTTTGCGTTTCACAAGATCTACTTCACTTTGCAGTCCATGTTCAGAGTTTGGAAAATGATTAATAAAAACTCATTTGATCTCTATTATACAGTGTTATATGTATCTGCTTTTGGAGGGTTAAAAAATATAGTGAGTGTAATTTTGTTTAAAATGATGAATCGTAAAACCAAATTACTATTTCATATACACCGCAGTGATTTAATTGAAGTGATTCACAGGAGTTATATTTTTAAAAAATATATTCAGTTTTTTAACAAGGCCGGTGTCACATTTATCGTGCTGTCTGAAGCTCAAAAAAAAGAGTGTAACAACTTTTTGGATCGAGTGGATGTGCTCTATAACTGTATTGATGAAAATGAAGTCTATCCGATTAAGGCTATAAATAACGGAAATAAAGCCACTCAACTTCTTTTTATTAGTAATTATATCAAAGAGAAGGGAATTTTAGAGTTGTTAGAGGCCTTCGGGCAAATTGATCTAAAAAGAACGATCAATTTGGTTTGTCACGGAGGTTTTACTGATGAATCAACAAAAAAAGAGATTGTTAAGTTAACTGAGAATTCTCAGAATATTGAAATACGCGAAGCCATTTATGGTGAGGATAAAAACAGGGTTTTGAATACAGCTGACATAGTTGTTTTACCATCACACAACGAAGGTCTCCCATTGGTTCTACTGGAGGCATTACGTCTACAGAAACTCATTGTTATATCAAAAGTCGGTTACATCAGTGAGATATTGGGTGAGGATTACTCGCTATATTGCAGAGTAGGTGACGTAGATTCAATTCGTGAAGCTTTAATTAATGCTATTAGTGTAACTAAATCAGAAGTTGGAAATTTTAAATCTTTCATGAAAAATGTGTATCAAAAAGTTAGTTATGAACAACATAGAATAATGTTTAAAAAGATTGTCCATGAAACTCTCACGTTTTCTTGATATTTTTGAACATTAAAAAATGAAATTTTCCAATAGTTACTCTGAAACGAGTATAGATCAAACAGATGCAAAATAACGATGTGATTAAACGGGATTCCGGGGAAATTTTTGTCTCTTCCATTACAAAATGGTTAAAGTCATTCATCGAGGATACTAAAAATCTGGACATAGTCCATTTTGTTGGTATTCTTTTTGTCATGTATGCGGGAAATTCTTATTTCGGATTACCCATGTTTGATTCTCAACCATTTCCGGTAATGGTTGCTTTTTCATTTTTAATCCTTCGACTTTTGGTTAAGGGAGGTGATCTAAAAACGCCCATACTTTTTGTGACAATTGGTGTTTTTGCTGTATTAGGTATATTAATTGGAGCATCCCAAGTGTTCCAATTAAATATGTTATTTATCAGGGGTGTGATTAACTATGCCAGTATCATCATATTTATGATCGCATTCTTTGAATTCATCAGGGCCTATGGTTTCCCATTGAAAGCATTGGTAGCCATAAATATACTCTGGATCTTGGTTGCCCTGTTACAAAAGGTTGAACCCAGTATTGTGAGCATGTTTGTTGCCGAACGAACGTCTCCAGGAAGAGGAGTGACGAGTCTGGGGCCGGAACCCTCATCATTTGGATTCTATCTGTTCTTTATCAGTTGGATCTATTTGATGGCTACAAATTATCAACCTCCATTATGGTTAAAAGTTCTCATAGGAATTAATGTACTCTCAATATTTTTACTGGCAATTTCAGCACTTACCATTGTGTTTTTAATAGTATCATTCCTGTTTTATATCGTTTTTAATTTTAAAAGCTTATTAAATCTTAGAAATTTTATTTTGGCAGTAATAAGCATATCCATTTTTATCTTTATTGTGATGGTTCTGCTTGAAGGTTCAAGAATGGAGAGGTTATTTTATCTATTATTAACTTCAGATTTAACAACTGTACTTGAAGCGGATCGAAGTGTAAATTCTAGATTAGCACATCAGGTATTGCCGATATATCTTTTCTTCACAAATATTGGATATCCGGGGGGATTACAAGCATTTGTATCGAGTGTTGGTGAGTTAGACCCATCCATTCGGGAGTTTCTCTGGGGTAAAATAACGGACGATAAAATCATGTCCTGGAATGCAACACTAATTTATGAACTGGGACTATTTGGAGTAATGATATGGGGTCTCCTTTATACATTTTTAATGGATGGTACTGCAAAAAGATTTGGTGAACTCACATTGCTGTTTGTGCTCCTTTTTTCATCCGTACCTCAGTCATATCCGCTCATACCATTAATTTTTGTAATTATGTTTATGACAAATAAACGTTATACAATGATCAAAAAGAAAATGTCAGGTGTTTCAAATAGATAAATCACATTTTTCAAGTTGATGTTTAGAAAAATGACAAATAAAATGGTTTCGATTGTAGTGAATAGATGAAAAAAAAGATCCTTATTACAGGAGTTACAGGATTTGTCGGCAAAAATTTGCTTCGATATTTGAAAAAAAATGATGATTATGAGATTACCGGTGTATCCAGAAAAAAATCAAAATTGGATTTTTTAAATAATTGGTTGGATCATGGAATATCGTATGAGGAGCTTTTTGTACAAAAAAAATCATATCAAGCTGTCATTCATCTGGCTGGTCAGGTCATTAAAATTTCTGAGAATCAATCTTCCGATAAACAATACAGAAAGGCAAATTTTGAACTTACAAGAAAGATTTACAGCTATTTTCTAAACGATTCTAAATCCCAAAAGTTTCTTTTTTTAAGCTCCATTCATGTTTTAACAGAGGTGCCCGATTGTGTTATAGATGAAGAGTATGTTCCTGCACCTTTTACACCTTATGGAAGATCAAAGTATGAAGCGGAACGCTATATCGAATCAACTGATCACACCGGGAAACAGATCTATATACTAAGACCTACCATGATTCATGGACCCGGAAACAAGGGAAATCTAAAATCTCTTTATAATTATTTAAATTCCGGTTGGCCCTATTTGTTTGGTGCTGCTAATAACAAAAGATCGTTTTTATCGATAGAGAACCTTTGTTTTATCCTAAAGGAGATTATTGATAATGATATTGAAAGTGGTCTTTATCATCTTGCAGATGATGAACCCACGGAAACTCAAGAACTGATTAATAAGATAACAACAGTCAGTGGGATAAAAACCCGAAAATATTATATACCACTACCTTTACTTAGATTTATTGCTAAAATAGGCAACTATCTACCCATCCCATATGATATTCATAGATTCGGTAAACTAACAACAGATTTTATTGTAAAAAACGATAAGATAAAACAGGCGATCGGTAAGCCACTACCCATAAGTGCTGAAGATGGAATGACTCGTACTATTCAATCATTCATCAATAACCAGCAGAACATTTGAACCAACAAGAATTGATTAATAGAAATCCGGATGAACATTGGGACCTGATTATCACCCCGCAGAAGAGTTGGTTCGACCTGCAACTGAACCAGATCTGGCGCTACCGGGACCTGTTGATGCTGTTTGTCCGCCGTGATGTGGTGGCTTTCTACAAGCAGACGATCCTCGGCCCGCTCTGGTACTTCATACAACCCATTGCCACCACCATTGTCTTTACCTTTGTCTTCGGCAATCTGGCAGGCCTGTCCACCGACGGACTCCCCCAGCCGCTGTTCTACCTGGCCGGGATCACCGCCTGGAGCTACTTCGCCGACTGCCTGACCAAAACCTCCACCGTATTCCGTGATAACCAGGCGATTTTCGGAAAGGTCTACTTCCCAAGGGTGGTAAGCCCGCTGAGTATTGTGATCTCCAACCTGCTTCGCTTCGGCATCCAGATGCTGCTCTATGTGGGGATGATTGTTTATTTTCTGTTTCAGGGCGTGAACTTCTCCCTGGGTTGGGAGATCCTCCTGTTCCCGGTCTTTGTGGTCTTTATGGCGATGCAGGGCTTAGGCCTGGGGATGATGATTACCGCCCTGACAACCAAATACCGCGATCTGTCGTACCTGGTTACCTTTGGGGTGCAGCTGATGATGTACGCCACCACAGTGGTCTATCCACTGTCGAGCCTGGGCGGAAAGATGTACTGGGTCGTGGCACTGAACCCGATGACCTTTGTGATCGAGGGGATCAAGAAGAGCACCCTGGGCGTGGGCGTGCTCACACCGGAAACCTTTCTCTATACCACGGTAGTGTCGCTGGTTATTCTGGCGATGGGTTTTCTGATCTTCAATAAAGTGGAAAAGAATTTTGTAGATACGATATGATATGGGAAAAGTTGTTAAAGTAGAAAATCTCTCCAAAGCTTACCAAATCGGTGAGTTTACCACCGGTACACTCTCTCGCGATTTGGAGCGCTGGTGGGCACTGTCCCGGGGCAAAGAGGATCCGTTTTTAAAGATCGGGGAGACGAATGTGCGCTCGCAGAAAGGCACCAGCAATGTGATCTGGAGTTTGAAAGACCTGAATTTTGAGGTGGAGCAGGGCGAAGCGATTGGGATCATCGGCAAGAACGGAGCGGGCAAGAGTACTTTGCTGAAGTTGCTCAGTCGGATAACCTCACCAACTACAGGTACAATTAAGATGAAGGGTCGAGCTGCGAGTTTGCTGGAAGTAGGTACCGGTTTCCATCCTGAGCTGACCGGTCGAGAAAATATTTTTCTGAACGGGGCGATCCTTGGGATGCAAAAGGCAGAGGTGAAGAAGAAGTTTGATGAGATTGTGGATTTTTCGGGGGTGGAGCGGTATATCGACACGCCGGTGAAGCGCTACTCCTCGGGGATGTATGTGAGGCTGGCCTTTGCCGTGGCGGCGCATCTGGACAGTGAGATCCTGATTGTGGATGAGGTGCTGGCCGTGGGCGATGCAGAGTTTCAGAAGAAGTGTATCGGCAAGATGGATGACATCAGCAGGAGAGAAGGGCGAACGATCCTATTTGTGAGTCATAATATGACTTCTATCCAAAACCTCTGCAAAACGGCCATTTTATTGTCAAATGGCCAGATTTTAAAAAAAAGCAGCACCGATGCGATTATTACTCAATACTTAATGTCCTCAAAATCTAAGAGTAAGACTTTATCCGAAATCAAGAAAAGAGAAGGAAATCAGGATGTATTTTTCAAAAAAGGAATTGTCCGTGGAGTCAATACCGACAATTTGAACAGTATTGAATCTTTTCAAGATATAAAAATCACCCTTGAATATGGGCTGAAAGAAGGTTTGAGTGTTAGTAGCTATAATATCGTTATAGGTATAAATAATAACCTTGGAGATAGGGTAGCCTGGTTGTCGACAAGTAATATCAATCAGAATTTCAATATTACAGAAAATAATGAAATTCATTTTCAGATAAAAGATTGTCCCCTGTCTCCGGGAGCCTATAACTGCAATATTTATTGTGAGGTAAATGGGGAGATTTCAGATTGGCTTACTAATGTATTGGACTTTAGTGTTGTAGAAAAGGACTATTATCATACTGGAAGAATTGTACCTTCAAATCAAGCAAATATTCTATTAAATTATTTCATACTGGAAAATGCTTAAGAAATTATCGAATCTAAAGAAATTCATAGCTGATATCTATGCATTTCAGGACAAAAGCTTGTCTCTTTCAAGGGAACTTGAGTGGGCAAATATTTACCACGATAGTATTCGTGACAAAAAGTATCTGGAAGATCTTAGTTTGAATGTTGGTAGATGGGCTGCTAATTACTCATTTTTTTATATTCTAAATAGAATTCTGTCTGAATATAAGCCGAGAAGCATTTTGGAATTTGGTCTAGGCGAATCAACCAAATTCATCTCTACTTATCTAATTCATGAGCTAAAAGAAAGTAAGCATGTAGTCATAGAACACGATCAGGAATGGATCGAAGCATTCACTCATAAGTTTTCTATTAGTGATAGATCGAGCGTGATACATTGCCCACTAGTAGAGACTAAAATCCACGGATTTTCTTGCTATACTTATCAAGACTTTGACAAAAAAGTGACAGAAGATTACGAGGTGTACCTCATAGATGGACCTTTCGGAAGTGACAGGTTTTCCCGATTTGACATTGTATCTCTAGTCAGAAATTTCGAACAAGAAAAAGAATTCATCCTTGTGATCGATGATACGAATAGATTAGGCGAATTAGATACTGTCAATGAAATTTGTAGCGTATTGACAGAGAAAAAAATCAATTTTTTTAGAGGCGATTATTCTGGTGTAAAGCAAAATACAGTAATTGCTTCTAAAAAGTACAAGTATGCAATCTCTTTTTAATGTAGTAATAAATGATTTAATTCCAGAGTTGAGTTTATAGGTTTAAGACGATTTATTGCCTTATCATTTTATTCGATTATAATCGTCCTTATTATACTTTTTAGACAATTGAAGCTTTAAAAAACAATACTTTATCTGAAGCAATGAATTGTTTATTATTTTCAGATAATACCACAATGAGTCGTTTAGTTTAAAGCATATGAGATTGTAAAGTGCACCGTATCCTTGTTGGAAGTTACAGGTATAAGAGATTTGGTGAAATTGATACTATTCGGGAGATTTGTTTTTTTAATACTATAAATATCCAGTATTTTTGAGATGATTATTCTTGAAATAATCAGAACACTCTAATCACTTCAGAAAAGTATAAATATTGTGTAAGTAATTTATTTTTTTAAGGAATCTGTTTACTTAAAATTATTTAAAACTTAATAAAAGTATTGCTATTTGTCTATGAAAAGATATGCGCCAATTGTTGTTTTCACTTATATAAGACCAAAGCATTTTTTTAATTTGTTAAATTCTTTAGCTCAATGTGAAGAGGCGAAATTTTCTAATTTAATTGTTTTTTCGGATGGAGCTAAAGACCCTCAAAGTACTCAGGAAACTAAAGCCATTGAGGAAGTGAGAGATATTTGTTTGAATGAAAGAAGATTTAATTCAGTGCAATTGATCAAACAAGATACTAACCAAGGACTTGCCAACTCCATAATTGGTGGTGTTACCACAGTAATAGAAAAATATGGCTCCGTCATAGTTTTGGAGGATGATTTGATTGTATCTCCTTATTTTTTAAAATTTATGAATGAAGCTTTGGAGAAATATGAACTCGATGAACGAGTAGGTCAAATAGGAGCATGTAACTTTTTTGCATGTGGAAGTAATTTTCCTAAAGCATTTTTTGTTCCAATTCCGGATTGTTGGGGGTGGGCAACTTGGAAGAAAAACTGGAATCAGTTAATTAAAGATCCCAAACTGATATTTGAAACATTACAACAGAATAAGGAGCTTTCTTTCAAGTTTAACGGCTATGGTTCTTACGACTTTATTTCTTTGCTAAGATCAAATACCGAAAATAAAGTAGATTCTTGGGCAATCTTATGGCATGCAACTTGTATTCTTAACAATTGGCTTACACTTTATCCAAATCCTTCCCTTACCAATCATATTGAATCAGTAGATGCTACCCATGCTAATTTCAATATAGTACCACCACTTGTTAGTACTCCAATAGATTTGCAAAATACATTTATCGAGGAAAAGAAAGAGGTGATTGAAGCCATGAAACTAGGATACTCCGGTAATGGTGATTATTTTGGAAATTTAAAAAACAGAATTAGTCTATGGCAGCATATCGCAAATTTTTAAAAAAAATAGTACCTCCCATTTTTTTTGATCTATATCGGTTTATTTTTTCAAATAAAAACGAAGACTCAGAGATATTTTTTGATGGCCCTTTTTCGAATTGGGAAATTGCTTCACTTCAAAGTTCAGGATATGATCAGAAGGAGATATTTGAAAAGTGCAAGGCATCTCTTTTAAAGGTAAAAAATGGTGAAGCAGTTTACGAGCGTGACTCTGTTATATTTGATGAAATTCAATATAGCTGGCCTGCATTGGCAATCTTGCAGCGTGCAGCATTGGAAAATGACGGGAATCTTTGTGTTTTAGATTTTGGAGGAAGTTTAGGTTCATGCTATTATCAAAATAAATCATTTTTAAATGGATTAAAAAAGCTTACATGGTGTATAGTAGAGCAACCGCATTTTGTAGATTGTGGAGTAAAATATTTTCAAGATGATAGCTTAAAGTTTTTTTCTTCAATGGAAGATGCTGTCGCTTTTTGCCGACCAAATATTATCTTTTTAAGTGGTGTATTGCAATACATTGCTAAACCATTTGAATTAATAGATGAGATCAAGAATTTTGATGTTAATTATATTCTTTTAGATAGAACTGCTATTATCGAAGAAATTGGAGATATATTGACTATTCAAAGTGTTCCTGAAACGATTTATAAGGCGAGTTATCCGGCTTGGTTTTTCAATGAACAAAAACTTCTATGTAGTTTTCACCCTTACAAGAAAATTGCTAAGTTTGACTCAGGACACGAAGTCCCTATTGTATTAGCCGGTCATAAGGCTACATGGCCTGGATACCTTTTTTCAAAATAAATTAGTATATGAAGTTCATTAATATTGGATGTGGTTCACACTACAGCACCGATCCCGTTTGGATTAATTTAGATTTTGTTTCAGCAGACTCAAATGTTATAGCCCATAATTTATTAAAAGTGTAGTGGTCTAGAAAAATAGGACAGCAAAACAATAAAATGTTAATTTGCTGACTATGAAACAAAAAAGAAGAAACTTTACCAACAGTTTTAAGACCAAAGTCGTCCTTGAGGCGCTCAAAGAAC
>Ga0222633_1000265_pt1 | contig 56917 bp, 51 predicted proteins | sample AntAcemetageno48_FD_179816 | JGI IMG/M metagenome (GOLD analysis project Ga0222633, IMG submission 179816) | Saline water microbial communities from Ace Lake, Antarctica - #48 | ecosystem: Environmental > Aquatic > Non-marine Saline and Alkaline > Saline | place: Antarctica: Ace Lake | collected...
AAGGTTCTGAAAAGATTGCTGCGTGATCAGTATCCGGGTCCAGCGCCGGTGTAATGGATTTTTAGGCCAGGTCCTGAAGAAATGCCTGTTCCCGGGACGATTCAGAAAGCGTCCGTTGACTGGTGGATGAAGGCCCAGCGCTAAAGCGCTTCTCAGATACCTTCCCAGGTGGGTATGATGACCCGCCGGGTGATTTCCTGGCGCTGAAAAGGTCCGATATCTGTTTGGGCCGCAGAGGAGTTGATGCTTGGCAAGATACGATTACTACTGTGACGCGAATGGGCAAACCATTGAGGTTGTCCATGGTATCTCCGAGACGTTGAGCAACTGGGGCGACTTGTGTCGACTGGCCGGTAGGGATGCAGGTGAGACCGATGAGCAATCCCCCATCAGGAAAATTATTACCACTGCGCCCATGGCGAATACACCGGCAGGTAATAGTGAATTAAAAAACCTGGGGTTCACCAAGCTTGTGAAACGCTACGACGGAACCTATGAAAATGTCACTCGTACCGGTACTGAGAAAAGATTCCTCGATCCCAAAGACCCAAGTTCGATGCCACATCTTCATAAAAAAATCAGCGATTAGAAGTGAAACCCTTCCTGTTCAGCTGCGCATGCCTGATTTGCCTGCAGATCTCCGGGCAGGCAATTGCTGAGGAGACCAATTACTTCCTGTTGAAATACTTACCGGGCTCTTCCTGGAATCGATCGATATCCTATGAAGAGCAGCCGGGTCTGAAAAAACATCACGACTACCTGAAGGGGCTGCATGTCAACGACATTCTCGTGATGGGAGGGACGGTGGATGACGGCGATTCTGGAGAACTCAGTGTCATGTTGCTTCGAACCAGTTCACTGGAGGAGGCAGAGAAGATAGCGAGTCAGGATCCCGGAGTTCAGATGCGCCTGGTTCGAGCAGAGGTGACGGCATGGAAGCTGAACATGTCGTCAATGCGATTTGTCCACCGTCGCCCTGTCAAGCGCATCGAAGACCCTGACCAGAGTTTTAGTATCAAGCGCATAGACCCTGAAAGCAGGCTTAACATTTCTGACTAGTTCTATTGCGCTTGCTTCTGCGACTCGACATTCATAGGTGCGGATTCATAGGTTCGGATTCATAGGTTCGGATTCATAGGTTCGGATTCATAGGTTCGGATTGCTCTTTTGCCAGTAAATAGTCCATCACGTCCAGCATTCGTTTAGGACCAACACTGCCTGAAGTCCGCACGAGGTATTTTCCCTGAATCACTATTGACGGGACCATGGAGACCTTCAATCGGCGTGCCATGCTGTCTGCCTTGGACATTTCTGAAGCAACCCCGACTGAATTGAACGCGTCTATATAGGCCTGTTTATCGCCGCCCAGTTGTTCATAGAATTCGGCCAGGCTTTCCAGATCACCGAACGCTCTGCTCCCGTCGTGTATCGCCCTGAAAAAAGGCGTGTGATATTTGTCCTGTTCGCCCAATTCCTGGTAGGTCAGAAAGTTTCGGCCCAGCAGGCGCCAGTATTCGCTGGATATAGCGGGTGTCTGTATGAAATTTATCGCATCGCCCTTTTCCTCGACCCATTGCGCCAGAATAGGGTCAAAGTTGTAGCAATGGACGCAGGCATAGCCGAAAAACTCCATCACCTCGATCTTGTCGGATCGAATTCTTCTGGGATTTTCAATCAGCAGGTAGTGTTCACCCTCGATGAATTCACCCCGTGGCGTGTCATCTACTGTCCTCCACAAGAGGTAGCTTGCCGCGGCCAGAACCACTACGACAAGTGAGGCGGCGGCTATTTTTTGCTGTACCAGCACTCGTGATTGTTTCCTTGCCATAGATCAGGCCTTTTTTGCTAAAAGAGGGCAGTATAAAGATCGTCTATCGTAACAAGAAGCAAATTGATGACTGAACTTATTGCAGAATCTCTGGAATTGCTCGGTGAATCCGATGCGGACATCTATGGAAGGGTTTACGAGCAGTTCTTCCGAATGAACCCGGGGGCAGAAGAGCTGATGACCCACATGGACGAACTGACGCGCGGACGGATGCTGGAAGAAGTTACCCGATTGTTAATGGTAGAGGATCTTGGAGCGGAGTCTGCCTACGTGACGTTTGAGTACAACAATCATAAGACCGCTTATAGCGTGCAGAGCGGAATGTATCGTGAACTGTTCGATGCCTTTGCGATCACGGTAAAGGAAATTGTAGATGATGCGTGGCGCCCGGAATTTGATGAAGCCTGGTTGAGTCGGGCTAATGAACTTGAGCAGGCCTTTGATTTAAAGTAATGGCTAAGCTGCTGATTCTTCTGGCATTGCCCCTTCAGATTGAGTAACTTGCTGGATCGATAGTGTAAATTGATCTTATATGACGATAGTTACTGTGTTGCCGGGGGACGGTATCGGCCCGGATATAGTTGAGGCCACAATCCGTGTGCTGGATGAGCTCGACTGTGGGCTTGGCTATGAGTATGCCATCGCTGGAGGCGAGGCGCTAAAACAGGGGCTGGATCTGGTTCCGGAAGAAACCCTGGCAAAAATCGCGGAACACCCTGTCGCCCTGAAGGGTCCCATTACCACCCCTATTGGTCGGGGATTTAGCTCGGTCAATGTTTCCCTCAGGCAACATTTTGATCTGTTTGCCAATGTCCGGCCCGCATTATCTATTCCCGGCGCTACTGTTCGATACAGCGACATCGACATACTGGTTGTCCGCGAGAACATGGAAGGACTCTACTCTGGCGTTGGTCACACGCGCAGTGAGGACGGGGAACGTGCAGAACTAAAAAGTGTCATCACCCGTAAAGGGTCCACCCGAGTCATCAGGCATGCCTTCAAGCTTGCCCGGCAGTTACACAGAAAAAAGGTCACCGTGGTTCACAAGGCCAACATCATGAAGTCCACCTCAGGGCTTTTTCTGGAGGTAGCGCGGGACGTGGCGAAAGACTTTCCTGATATAGAGATTGAGGAAATGATCGTCGACAACTGTGCCATGCAGCTTGTCATGAACCCCCACCGGTTCGATGTCATTGTCACAACGAACCTGTTCGGCGACATTCTTTCTGATTTATGCGCGGGACTTGTCGGCGGGCTTGGCCTTGCCCCTGGCGCCAATATTGGTGACAACCGGGGAATCTTTGAGGCTGTTCATGGAAGCGCGCCTGATATCGCCGGTAAAAATATTGCCAACCCGACAGCATTGCTGCTGGCTTCCGCGATGATGCTGGATTATCTGGAATTCAATAGCGCCGCTGACAGAATCAGGCACTCGGTCCGCAAGGTGATCGGTGAAGGGAAAGTCACAACGCCTGATCTGGGCGGCAAGGCTACGACGACTGACTACACGAGCGCACTGATCGAGCATCTCTAATGGAAACAATCGTGCAGAATCGCAGAAGCGCTTTCCATCGGTGTCGCTTTGAGTCTGATAGCAATTATATTGATGTTGGTTGTTGGTCTACCCGTACTTGTGATTCTGTTGAAGGCGGATTACAGGGACGTTAGATAATGGATTATTTCTATGGCGCTTAAAAATAAAACACTGTTCTACTACGGGCTAACTGATCTTCCGATCACGATGTCACTGTTCCCCGTCGTTGTTTTTATTCCTATGTTTTATACCGGTGAGATGGGGGTGTCGCTGGGCCTCGCTGCGACGATCATGCTGGCCGTTCGGGTCAGTGATGTTTTTACGGATCCGTTTTTTGGATATATCACAGACCGATTCCCTACCCCCTGGGGGAGGCGGCGCTTCTGGATCGTACTCTCGACGCCTATCATGATGTTGTCTGTCTACCAGTTGTTTCTTCCGCCTGAGGGCGCTGGAGCCTGGCACATGGGCATCTGGATGTTTGCCCTGTCGATTGCCACCACGATGATGATTATTCCTTATTATGCCTGGGCGGCGGAACTCTCACCGGATTATAACGAGCGATCAAAGATCACAGGCGTCAGGTCGATGATGGGGGTGGTCGGAAGTCTTGCTGCACAACTGGGACCGGTTATTGCCGCTTTTTTCTTCGCGATGACGGGTACTTCAGCAGTGCTCCAGGTCGTTGGAATCACGATGCTGGTGATCATGCCCATCTGTGTGTTCTTTACAGTGACGAAGGTGCCAGAGCCAACTGTGTACGTTAGTTCGCGCACCCCGATCCTGGAAGGCCTGAAGCTGATGGTCAGTAACAAGCCCTTCCTGCGATTGATCATAGCCTTCATGGTTAGCTCGACGGCACTATCAATTACCACACCGCTATACCTTTTCTTCATTACCTACGTTCTTGGTGCTGAAGACAAGGCGATCTACATGCTGACCTTTTTCTATCTCTCGAATATGGCTGCGGTACCTTTTTGGGTATGGCTGTCCACGAAAATTGGCAAGCACAGGGCTTATGTTGGCTGCTTCACGCTGATTGGACTAGCCCATCCATTTTATCTGTTTCTTGGCGAGGGAGACTTCTGGTACATGCTGCCCATTACCATCGTGACAGGGTTCGCAGCCGGTGGGTTCGCTGCATTGCCAAACTCAATGAAAGCCGACGTCATTGACCTTGATACACTGACAACGGGGGAGAACAGGGCGGCACTGTTTTTCTCAACGTATTCCTTTACCTACAAGGCCGCGGCATCTGTAGGAAGCAGCATCGGACTGTTTGCGCTGGCCATCATCGGGTTTAACACGATGGAACCGGCACTCAATACCCCCATGCAGTTGTGGGGCCTGAAGTTTCTGTTTGCGTTATTTCCTTCGATTTTCTACCTGGCAGCCTGCGCGATAATCTGGCACTACCCGATCACCGAAGAGCGACATGCGGAAATGAGAGCGGAGCTGGAAGAAAAGAATCGGGTAAGTGGACTGAGCGTGGCCACATAGTTATCTGGGGTCGACAAAATAGTTATCTGGGGTCGACAAAGAGGTCTTTACCGTCCCAGTCAATCGACATGACTCTCACCATTTCATAGAAACCCAGTAACCCCGGGCTGGATTCGTAGATCTCTATCATATGGCCCAGGGTCGCCGTCGCATCGATAAACCCGAATTCAACACCGCCGGTTTTTGTTTTGCATCGGGTAGCAAGGGCGAGTCCGGATTCATCAAACTGCCTGACAGCAGCGTCAAAATGATCAACAAAAATCGCCGTATGGTGCAGTCCTTCCTGATCTCTGGTGTACATGTCCCTGAACGGAGTGTTCGGGCTGTCGTCTTCCTGGCGTACCAGTTCAACCATCACCTTCCCCCACTGACCGTAGGCAGATGTATGCACAAAATCGGTCGCTTCGCCGCGGTGCTCTGCTGATTCGAGAAGAATGTTCTCGCTGAGAATAAAAGGCCCCGCGCCAAATTGCCTTTGCATTCGTGCTGCAGCCTCGCGCACATCCTTCACGTGGTAGGCGATTTGGACTACGTCTAAATGGGGAAGATACAGATGGGTAGTGTCTGATTGGCTCACGCGGATCCTCAGAAAAGGTTCTGGATTTCCGGTTATGAAATCAGATTTTGGTCCAGTTGTCTAAGTTAGCTGATCGGTTCAGCGGCTCAGGAGGATTCCGGATTTTCGGGTTCGCTTTTGTTGGTACATCTGGCTGTCTGCTTCTTCCATCAGTTTGCCGATGGATTCGTGCCGGTCGTCATACTCGACCACGCCAACGCTATAACCAATATCGTAGGGTGTAACGGTGTTCTGTATCTCAAGAGAGCTGGCCAGGTTTTCCAGTGGCCGGTCAACGTGCGCGGTGTCCGTGCCCGTCAGCAGAACGCAAAACTCGTCACCTCCCATTCTGGCGACGACGTCTGAGTTCCTGAAGACAGACAGTAACAGTGTGCCAACATTTTTTAGTACCTTATCGCCTTCGGCGTGGCCATATTGGTCGTTAACCTGTTTGAACCCGTCAAGGTCGAAGAACATCATGGTGGCAGGTCGCCGCATTCGCTTGCAGATCGAAATCGTGTGCTGGCCAATGCCCAAAAACCCCCTGCGGTTAAACAGACTGGTCAGGTCATCGATGTTGGCGATCGATTGAACATTGATTTCCTCTTCAATCATGCTCGCAAGATCCTGCAGGCAGGCATGGTCTTCCGGTGTGAAATTACGAGGCGTGGTATCGGCGATACACAGGGTGCCGATGGCATAATCGCGATGCGTCCTTATTGGACAGCCTGCGTAGAATTTGATGCCTGACTCACGTGCGAATGTTGAAAATCGAGGGTCCCGGGTGGCGTCCTGAACGACCAGGATTCCGTCCTGCTTGATGGCTTCAGTACTAAAAGAGCCTTTTCGGGGTAATTCGGATTCTTCAATTCCCTGTCTGGATTTAAACCATTCCCGCTTTTCATCAACGAGCGAGAGCATGGCGAACGGAGCATTGAATGCACGCTTGGCCAGGCGTGTAAACCTGTCGTATCTTTCTTCGGGCTGGGTATCGAGAATTCCGATCGATTGTAGTTCGGCAAGTCGTGATTGCTCGTCACGTTGCGGTGTTTTCACCGTCATTTATTAGTACCTGACACATCTGCAAAACAATCCCTTGTGTATCTTTATGACATCCTATCAAGGTGCCGCTTGCGCGGCAGACACCTGGGGAGGAATGTTATATGGTCAGGGCTCACAGTCAACAGTTGAAGTAGACGCGACGGTACAGCTGGCGCGCTAAATTGTAAGGAGTATGTAATGAGTAGAATGCCTGCGCTCAGTTTAGCGGCCGTACCGGGACGCCGAAATGCGACAATTGCATTGGCGACGGAAATTGAAAAGAAGGGTTTCAGCGGAATCTATGGACCAAGTCTTGGCGATTCAATGGCGCTTTGTGAAGCGCTTGCATTTGCCACAAACGAAATCACCTTCGGTACAAGCATTATGCCGATCTATTTTCGGCAGGTGCCAGACTACGCAAGCACGGCATCGTTTATCCACGAAGTCTCAAATGGCCGCTTCCGCTTTGGGATTGGCGTCAGTCATGCGCCTGCATTGAAGGCAAGGGGGCTAAGCGGTGGCAAGCCACTGAGCGATACCCGACACTTTGTGGAAGAATTACGCAACGTTCCAAGAACCGGCGAGTTGCCACCGATTGTACTGGCGACGCTGCGCCAAAAGATGATAGCGCTGTCTGAGGAAATTGCCCAGGGCATGGTTTTCGCAAACGGTGCTCGTTCCCATATGCCGGAATCATTAAAAGCTGTCTCGAACGAAGCGAGAAGTAACGAAGACTTCTTTATTGGTGACATGATTCCAACCTGTATCTCAGATGACATTGAAGCCGCGAAAGCAGTCAATCGAAAGACACTGACTTCCTATGCGATGCTGCCTAATTACAGGAACTACTGGAAGGAAGCCGGGTACCAGGAAGAGATGGAAGGTATCGAGAAGGCCATTATTGATGGCGAGATGGATAAGATTCCACACTTTCTGACGGACAAATGGCTCGCCGATACGACCCTGTTTGGTTCGGCCACCCAGGTCCGGGATGGCGTAGAAGCCTGGTTCGATGCTGGTATCAAAACACCAATCCTTGTGCCGTCCTCCGCCAGTGGTGGTCAAATGGTCGCCTTCGAGGAGATGTTTGCGATCTATTAATTTTTTTATTTTTTACGTTCTATTGCGAATAGGCGGGTACACCGAGCTACCCGCTAAAAAGCGACTTCTTAGAAAGCGACTTCTTAGAAAGCGACTTCTTAGAAAGCGACTTCGCGTTGAACGATTTTGTCGTAAAAGTCACTATCGAGTTTGTTGTAAATTTCTTCCCCCGGGCGCATGACAAGCATGTGGTCAGATACCTTATCAAAGTGAAATGCCTGGTCTCTCAGGTCGTTCTTTTGCAGTTTGTGGGTTGTTGTTGTCGGGAGTTCTGCCAGTATTCTAATGAAGATGGGTCTTGCGTAACTCGGTAGATTTTCCCGGATGTGTTCCGAGAGACTCGCAAGGTTTATGTTCTGAGGATCGATGTGTTCTTTCAGGACGATGGCGGCCATACCTGCTCTTCCGTCTGCCCCAGGTATCTCGACGCCATAAACATTGGTGAAGACTATGTCTTCATGCTGATTGATAATTTCACCAACTTCATTCGTCGAAACATTTTCGCTTTTCCAGCGGAACGTGTCGCCGACTCGGTCAACAAACTGATAGTGCTTTTGTCCAAAAGCGAACCCGACATCAACAACTTTCATCAGGTCGCTGGTATTGAAGTAGGAATCTCCGTCTGTAAAAACGTTCCTCATTACCTTTTGCGCTGAGGCGTCTTCATTTGTGTAGCCTTCGAATTGAGATTTCCCGGTAATCTCAATTAGAAGCAGGCCTGCTTCACCGATTGGTTGTTCCATACAATGACCGTTTTCGTCCTTTAGGATCTCGTCTTTTGCAACATCGTAGGAGACAATTTTTGCTGGTGCGGTGCCTAACCCAACCGTGCAGTTTTTGTTAAATACGTTGGCGAACCCACCATTGCCTTCGCTTGCACCGTAAAACTCGCCGATTCTTTCGATATCAAAACGGTTTTTAAAGGCGTGCCATATGTCTGGTCGCAGACCATTGCCGACAATAGTGCGTACCGGGTTTTCTTTATCTTTTAGTGTTTCAGGGTGGCTCATCAGATATCGAATGAACTCGCCGATATAGACAAACGAGGTGCATTCATACTTGCGAATATCATCCCAGAATGCGCTAACGGATAATCTGCGTCGCACAACTGTGGAAGCGCCAACAGTAAATGCTGCGGTAAGGCCAATCATCAAGCCGGTGCCATGATACAAAGGCAAACAGTTGTACATGCGGTCAGACTGTTTGATTCGAAGCAGGGCATTGGCAGACATTCCTGCGGCGGGAAGCATTCTCCTGTGGGATACGCGCGCAGCTTTGGGTAAACCGGTTGTGCCGGAAGTGAAAATATAAAATGCAGTGTTTGCGATTTCGACCTGGCGGGATTCTGGTGGGTTATCGCCGGGCGAACTTGTGTCTCGGCTATCGAGCTCAGTTGCCCAGTTTGGCACGGGACCGGTTCCCGTATCCCTGACGTATAGGTAATCCTTCCCATCTTCGAGTGTTAGCTCTGGGCGCACTTCATTGAGCGGCTCGGTAAGTTCTTCGCCGAATACAATTTTCTTTGACTCCGTCAGACTGATGCAATGAACCAGCTGCTGCCGCGTCAGGTTGGTGTTTATTAGTCCTGCAACTGCGCCAAGCTTACATACTGCGACAGCGTGGACTACAAATTCGATACGGTTCTGCATGAAGAGAGAGACGCAGTCCCCCTTGCCGATCCCGCGGGCCTTCAGTGTGTGTGCAATTCGGTTTGCACGTACATTCAGCTCGCTCCAGTTGACGATTTCCTCTTCACAAATCAGTGCGATCGCGTTTGGAATTCTTGAGGCATTGTCTTCAACGAGTAATGCAAAGGATGCAATCTTGTCGGGAGCCGGAGGTTTGGCTGCTGCGGCTACTAACAGGACCTTTAGGTCGCCCAGAAAGCTGGTGATTGCACCCATTGTCGTTGTCCCTTCTAGGATAGTGTTGTGCGTATGTTCGAGGTCGGGAATGATAACGGTTGCGTTAAAGCCGGTACAGTTGGCGCCAACAAGATGCTAAAGGTTCTTAACAATCTAACTGGGGGGTGTGAGGATTTAGAGAAGATTAAAGTAGGAAATAGACCTGTTTTTGGTGCTGTTACTGTCTAATCCAGGGGTCAGATGTCGACTTTTTTACATCACTGAAGTTGTTGGACACTAATAATCTGGTGCTTTTCACCTGTCAGGACCATGAGTTATTCACATCCGGTGGGGTCAGATCAAAAACCAGCCCGATTGTTATCCAAAGAATCTGGAGTGAAGTCCATGTTCTGTAAGTAATTGATATTTAAAGATTTACATAAATATGATTAAAAAGTAACCAACAGGTGACTATCGATGGAAACAGCCGCTTTTGAGGTGCAGGAGTGACTTATCACCAGAGTTATCCACAGAAAATGTGGAAAACTTTGCGTCATGGTTTTCTTATGCTGGGTGCACCACAATGGTGCGGTCATTCCTGTGATACATTCGCTTCGGACGATAACGGGCCAACTACCCTTTGGTAAGAATTAGCGACCCGTGGAGGGGCAATATGAGCACAGATGTGGGGGTTATTCTGCTGGCAGCCCAGGCTCCCTGGTGGGAACCCTGTTACGCAACCGGTTACCACGCGTCAACCCGGGGTTACCTGTTCCGGCAGGAAGCCTGTGAGGATCTCGGGCGTTGATCGAATTCATCGTTCGAGCCCGCAGCGCACCGGTAGTTGCCGATCGTTTTCTGGAGGCTATCGGGACGGGAGCCGGTGTCGAGTATCTGGCCGATATTGTTCGACACGCTATTTTTGTAAGCAAGGGTCACCGGGAGAACACAAAGGTCAGTCTTGTGCTTGAGAAAAGCCAGGATTACTCGCGAGTCGTCGAACTTGATGGGGCTATCCTGGGTTCCCTGCCTGACCTGCACGAAAGGGCGCTCCTGAAGGTGATAAGTGATGCGCTAAGAGTCGCAGCCAGTCTGGGGAAGAACGAATCTATCCAGGACCCGCGAGGTATCAGGGTTAGCGCCGTGAGCTTTGAACAACTGGTCAAGTCCCGTGCAGAGGAGCAGGTGGTCTATGTTCTGGATACCGGTGGATCGGACATCAGGGGCGAGCAATTTCCTGAAGACGTCGTGTTTGTGATGACCGACCACACACCGATGCCAAAGAACACCCACAAGTCCATGGCAAGACAGGGCGTCCGGAAGCTATCCCTGGGACCCCTGATGCTGCATGCCGCCCAGTGCGTGACGATTATTCATAATGAGCTGGACAGACAGCCCTGAGCGTACCTTGCACACTCTCAATGGGACCTGCCAGGGTACGGGGGCTACAAGCGCCAGGTAGTCGACCATAAACAGCCCTGAGCGTTACCTGGCACACTCACAATGGTGACCAACGGGCGGAACTTGGGGTACTAACGTTGAGTAGACGACCATCACCAGAATAACGCCGGCTGATTCCTTTGCATTTTGAGTTACCCTCACTGAAAGCTCCGCCATTGTTTGCCTCTGGTGATTAAGGAATAATCACCCCCTTTTGAATTTTTGAGAATATTTATGTCAGAGACGGTGGAATCCATAGCAATCCTGGGTGGAACAGGCGACCTGGGTGGTGGACTTGCGCGCCAGTGGTCGAGAGCTGGGTACAAAATAATGATCGGATCGCGAACCCTTGAGAAGGGTGAAGCTGCAGCGAAAGCCCTGCTCGATGAATTCCCTGACCTGAATGTCACCGGGCATGAGAATCTGGAAGCTGCCACAGCGGCAGATCTGGTTGTGCTGACGGTGCCGTTCGAGCACCAGCTCAGTACCCTCGAGACGGTGAAACCAGGCCTGGCCGGAAAAGTCCTTATCGATGTCACGGTGCCCCTGATGCCGCCAAAGGTAGGAACCGTTCAGTTGCCGGAAGCAGGCAGTGCCGGGGTTCAGGCACAGAATTTTCTTGGTGAGGAGGTCTTTGTCGTCTCCGCGTTCCAAAACGTCGGGGCGATGCATCTGCAGGAGGATCATGCGATAGCCTGTGATGTGCTGGTGTCGGGTAATAAAAAAGCAGCAAGAGATACGGTTATCAAACTGGTCGAGGCGGTTGGCCTAAAGGGCTGGCACGCGGGTCCGATTGCTAATGCGGCCGCTGCGGAGGCGCTGACGTCCATCCTGATCACGATCAACCGCCATCATGGTGTCGAAGGCAGTGGCATTGTGATTACGGGTGAACCGACCAAATAATGAAACTCACCTTTATTGGTGTTGAAGGCATTCCCATGGTCGAGCCGGGGGATGATCTTGTGGCGTTGATTGATGATGCGTTGGCCGCAATGGGTGAACAACTCCTTGCGGACGATGTCGTTGTCATCGCCCAGAAAATCATTTCCAAGGCAGAGGACAGGTATCTTGATCTGCGTACCGTGACCCCGACTGAACAGGCTATTCGGCTGGGTGAAGAGGTAGATAAGGATCCACGAAAGGTCCAGGCGATTCTCGATGAATCCAACGAGATAGTCAGGCAGCGACCTGGTGTGCTGATCGTGGAGCAGAGAAGCGGGTTTGTGCAGGCGAATGCTGGCATTGACCAGTCCAATATCCGAAAGGGAGACGGGGGTCCCGATGACCTTTGTCTGTTATTACCCATAGATTCAGATGCAAGTGCGCAGCGACTGCATACCACCATCCGTGAACGCCACAACCTTGAAGTGGGCATCATTATCAACGACTCGCTCGGCCGGGCATGGCGAATGGGTACGCTGGGACTGGCGATAGGCGTGGCTGGATTCACAGCACTTGAGGACTACATCGGTGGTCATGACCTTTTCGGTCGTGAACTGCTGGTAACCCAGGTGGCCGCCGCAGATGAAATGGCGGCTGGCGCGTCACTGGTGATGGGCCAGACGACCGAAAAGACACCGGTGGTCATCGTGCGAGGTTACAAACCCAGGGAGCCGAAAGAGGTTGAACAAAGAGGAGTGCAACCGCTTATCCGGCCGAAAGAAATGGATATGTTCCGCTAGGCGGGTCCAATGGACATCCCCGATTCCAATCATTACCTCGCACTATCCGGTGGTGTTGGCGGCGCCAAGCTGGTTCTTGGCCTGTCAAAGGTGCTCAGTCCTGATCAACTGACGGTAGTCGCCAATACGGGAGATGATTTTGAGCATCTCGGCCTGAGTATCTGTCCTGATATAGATACCGTGCTGTATACCCTGGCGGACTGGAACAATAAGGAACTCGGCTGGGGCCAGTCCGAGGAAAGCTGGAATTTCCTGGCGGCATTAAAACGTCTTGGTGGTGAGGACTGGTTTAGTCTCGGTGATCGAGACATGGCAACACATATCCTGAGAACGCAATTGCTTGGATCTGGTGCTTCGCTTTCTGAGGTCATAGAGCGACTGTGTGCGAAAATGAACATCGCCCATCGAATAGTGCCCATGACGGATGAACGGGTTCGAACCCAGGTGCACTGCAGGGATGAGGGCACGCTATCCTTCCAGCATTATTTTGTGCGCGACAGGTGCCAGCCAGAGGTCACCGGGTTTGAGTTCACCGGTATCGATAAGGCCACACCAAGTGAAGGGTTTTCTGCCGCACTGGCAGGTCCGCTCTCAGCAGTCATCATCTGTCCCTCGAATCCTTTTGTTTCTGTTGCGCCGATTCTCGAGATTCCTGGAGTAGCAGACCAGTTGCGAGCGGCCAGGGTGCCGGTGGTCGTGATCTCCAACATAGTAGGAGGCGAGGCGATCAAGGGGCCTGCAGCGAAAATGATGACCGAGTTGGGTATGCCCCAGACTGCTGTGGGCGTTGCCCGTCATTATGTCGAGCAATACGGAGATCTGGTAAAGGGCTTCGTGTTGGATACGGCCGATGCAGCGCTGGAGGAAGAGATCGCTGCGCTTGGGCTCGCAACTATCGTGACAAAGTCAGTCATGTTAACGTTGCATGATAAAACTGAACTCGCAAAACAGACCCTGGCGTTCGCATCAACCCTGGAAGGCTGAATATGACGACAAGCGCCGTTATTCCGATTAAACAACTGGCAGATGCGAAACAGCGTTTATCCGGTTTGTTGAATTCTGATGAACGAAAACGATTGTTTCAGGCTATGGTTGAGGATGTCCTGACAGCAGTTGAAGCCTGTACCTATATAGATAACATCGTGGTCGTTACTGATGATCTGGCGGTAGCGGAGTTGGCGAGAAGTTATGGCGCAGAAATTCGTCCGGAGCCAGATTCTCCGGGTTTGATCGAAGCCGTCACAGAGACAGGCAAGCAGCTCGCCGCAGAAGGCATTGACTGTATGTTGTTTTTGCCGGGTGATGTACCGCTGGTAACGCCAGAAGAGTTGGAAGTGGTTTTGGAAGGCTTTGGAATGTCGGGTAAACCCGAATTTATGATCGTCCCTGCATCGGACCTTGGTGGATCGAACTGCGTAGCGTGCAGTCCGCCGGACTGTATGTCGTTCGGCTTTGGTATTGATAGCTTCAGGAAACACCTGGGTCTGGCGAAGGACCGGGGGATAGACCCGCAGGTCGCAAAGCTACCAGGTATTGGACTCGATATTGATACGCCATCAGACATTAGCGAGCTGATGGCTGAAGTTGAACGTAGTAAGCAGGGTCAGGGCGGTAGTACCGTTTATAGTACCGTTCGATTCCTTGAGGAAATTGGGATTGAACAGAGGCTTGAAGAAAAGCTTGCCGACATGGGTTGAACACACGCATTGAACACACGTATTGAAAAACAGGGATTAAAGATGACGCAAGGTAACGAAAAACTACTGGTGGAATCATCGAGTCGACGGCTCGAAGATGAAGAAGTCCTGAGCCTTGCCGGGTTTGATGACACGCAGGCCCTGATGTCGGTTGCAGGCGCTATCCGCGATGCCGGTCACCAGAACACTGTGTCATATTCACGCAAGGTATTCATACCGCTGACGCACCTCTGTCGGGACGTTTGTCACTACTGCACCTTTGCGCAGGTGCCAAGAAAACTGAAAGCGCCTTACCTGACGCCGGATGAGGTGCTCAAGATTGCACAGGACGGCGCGAAAGCCGGTTGTAAAGAAGCGCTCTTCACGCTCGGTGATAAACCTGAATTACGTTACAAAGCCGCGCGGGATGGACTCAAAGAGCTGAAGCAGGATTCAACGCTTTCCTATCTTCGTGATATGGCGCAAATGGTCCTCGATGAAACCGGTCTTTTCCCACACCTTAATCCTGGATTGATGGAGGCTGATGAACTGGCGGAGATGCGCAAGGTGTCCATCTCGATGGGTATCATGCTTGAAAGTGCATCTGATCGCCTGACCGAGAAAGGGATGCCGCATTATGGCTCTCCGGACAAAGTGCCCGCACGACGTCTGGAAACGTTAAAACTGGCCGGTGAAGCCAAAGTACCTTTCACCTCGGGCATCCTTATTGGTATTGGTGAAACCCGTTTTGAGCGAATTGAATCATTGCTGGCCCTGCGTGATGCGAACGAACCTCATGGCCATATCCAGGAAATCATCATCCAGAACTTCCGTGCAAAAGCCGAAACGCTGATGGTAAATGCGCCAGAGCCAGACATGAACGAGCTGCTCTGGACCATCGCGCTGGCAAGGATTATTTTTGGATCAGGGATGAATATCCAGGCGCCACCGAACCTTAGTCCCGGTATCTTTGAGCAAATTGTTGATGCTGGCATTAATGACTGGGGCGGCGTGTCTCCTGTAACACCTGATTTTGTGAATCCGGAAGCACCATGGCCACACCTGACAGACCTCGCAGAAAAAACTGCAGGTGCTGGGAAACTTTTGATTGAGCGGTTGGCGTTGTATCCGGAGTATGCAAATGACCTGCCGCAGTGGGTCGAACCCTCTATTGAACCGTTGGTCCTTCAGGCGATCGACGGGTCAGGATTTGCCAGAACTGAAACCTGGTCTGCAGGTGCTGTTGAAGACCCACCAGAGATTGATCTGGCCCGGGTAACCGCCATTGCAAAGCAAGCGCCCTCTGCGGATCTTGCAGATATTCTTGCCAGGGCAAAGTCGGGCCAACGCCTGGCGGAAGGCGATATTGTTCGATTGTTTAAAGCCAGGGGCAATGATTACACCGCTGTATGCCAGGCTGCAGATGCAATGCGCAAACAGGTCGCCGGCGACGAGGTGACTTACTGCGTTAACCGCAACATTAATTACACCAACGTCTGTTACTTCAAGTGCCAGTTTTGTGCTTTTTCCAAAGGCAAGATGAGTGAGAATCTGCGCGGCAAGCCCTATGACCTGACCCAGGAAGAAATCATGCGGCGAACAAAAGAGGCGTGGGACAGGGGTGCCAGTGAGGTGTGCCTGCAAGGCGGGATACATCCTGAATACACGGGCCAGACGTATATAGATATCTGCCATTCCATCAAGCAGGTGAATCCCGATATGCATATTCACGCTTTCTCGCCACTGGAAGTCTGGCAGGGAGCGCAGACGCTTGGGATTTCGATTCCAGAGTTTCTTGGCCAGTTAAAGGAAGCAGGGCTTGGCACATTGCCTGGTACAGCAGCCGAAATTCTCGACGACGAAGTCAGGGCGACACTTTGCCCGGACAAGATTAATACTGCGCAGTGGCTTGAGGTGATGGAAGCGGCGCACGGGCAGGGCTTTAACACTACCGCCACGATCATGTATGGGCATATGGAGCAGTACAAACATGTTGCCCGTCATTTGTTGCGTATTCGTGACCTGCAGGAGAAAACCGGTGGTTTCACCGAGTTTGTGATTCTGCCGTTTATCCATATGGAATCCCCGATCTACCTGAAGGGGCGTGCAAGGAAAGGGCCGACTTTCCGGGAAGCAGTATTGATTCATGCGATCTCGCGGTTGGTGCTGTACCCACACTTTAGGAACATCCAGGCATCCTGGACCAAGCTTGGTCACGATGGCGTCAGGGCTTGTCTACAGGCGGGTGTCAATGATATTGGCGGTACGCTGATGAACGAAACGATTACGCGTGCGGCAGGCGCATCTCATGGCCAGGAAACGTCGCCAGAAGAGATGGAGGAAATTATCACCAGCATTGGCCGTACGCCCAGACAGAGGACGACGACCTATGGTGAGGTTACTGAACTGCAGAGGCAGAAGTCCTTTGGTGCCGTGGCGATGGTGGAGCCTACCTATTCCTCTGCAAAAAAATACGAACGTAAACAAAGCAGGAAACAACAGGATCTTGTCCGAAACGAGCTCGAGCCAGAGACGCTCACGAGTCAGGACATTATCTAGAAACCGGGCGTTTTTTACGACCAACATCGAGTTAAAAGGTAGAAAGGAAAATTCATGGCTGTGCCGCAAAGAACCGCGCTGACGTTACCTGATCCACGTGGGGTAGAAGCAACCATTGAGCTGGCCAGGTGGGCAGAGGCAGAAGGCTATGACGACCTGTGGTTTGCGGACTCAGGCGGCGTGGATGCAATGACGACAGCAGCAGCGGTTGCGTTGAACACTGAGCGGGTACGTATCGGTACGGCAATCATTCCTGTTTACACAAGAACACCGGCGGTGTTCGCATCAACAGCAAGAGTGTTGTGGGAGCTATCGAAAGGCCGTTTTATTCTGGGGCTTGGATCAAGCAGCCAGACCATGATGGAGAACTGGCATGGCCAGACCTTCGAGAAGCCTTTAACCCGTGTGAAAGAGACCACGGAACTGGTTAAGCAGATGCTGAACGGCGAGAAAACCAACTATGACGGCCAGACGGTCCAGAGCCACGGCTATCGCCAGCTGGGAATAGAGGACGGCGCGCAGCCTGTTTATATGGCCGCGCTGCGACCCAAAATGTTGGAGACAGCTGCAGAGTTTTCCGATGGCGTGATTCTGAACCTTTTCCCGAAACAGGCGCTACCCAAAATGATGGAACACATCAGGATTGGTGCGGAAAGAGCGGGCAAGAAGCTTGAAGACGTTGAGGTTGTATGTCGTCATCAGGTGGTGGTGACCGATGATAAGGAGGGAGCAAGAAACCGGATTCGCAGCGGCTTTGCGCCTTATTATGCGACGCCGGTCTATAACAACTTTCTTGCCTGGTGCGGATATGAAGAGGTGGCCAACACGATAAAAGAAGGGTGGGCTGCCAAGGATCGCGAAAAGACAACAGGCGCACTGGATGACCAGCTGATCGATGACATAGCCATTCTGGGCTCGATGGAAGAATGCCACGAGCGCATTCGTGAATATGGCGAAATGGGCATCACCACGCACATTATATCCTGCGTGTCCCCGAAAGAAGCGCAGCAGACTTATGATGCGTTCACCTCGAAGCACTTTTCCTTCTAAATGCGCAGGTCCGATCACCTCGACTCGAGCCACGAAACCATCCACTCCGTCATTTCGACCGGAGCGGCAAGCTACCACCTCCGTCATTTCGACTGGAGTGGCAGGCTACCACCACCTCCGTCATTTCGACTGGAGTGGCAGGCTACCACCTCCGTCATTTCGACTGGAGCGGCAAGCTACACCTCGGTCATTTCGACTGGAGTGGCGTAGCCACGGAATGGAGAAATCTCATGCTCGCGACAATGCCAAAAAAGAGATCTCTCCACTCCGTCGCCTACGGCGACTGCGGTCGAGATGACGGCAGGGTTGAGAGACTGCGATTGAGATGACGGTAGGGTTGAGAGACTGCGGTCGAGATGACGGCAGGGTTGAGAGACCGCGGTCGAGATGACGGTAGGGTTGAGAGACTGCGGTCGAGATGACGGTAGGGTTGAGAGACTGCGATTGAGATGACGGTAGGGTTGAAAGTGTGCGGTCGAGATGACGGTAGGGTTGAGAGACTGCGATTGAGATGACAGTAGGGTTGAGAGACTACCCTCGAGATGGCGATAAGATAGACAGGCGGTAACGACAGCCGAGATGACAGTAACCTAGATTAAACACGGAGCAAAATAAAATGAGAGTAGATGGTGGATTAATGGGCGACCTGTCTGGTGTGCCCGCTCAGGCCAGACGCCTGGAGAGTCTTGGATATCATGGTGCCGTGACAGCAGAAACCAGTCACGACCCGTTTTTCCCACTGCTGCTGGCAGCCCAGGAAACCGAAAATATCGAACTGGTCACTTCGATTGCGGTCGCGTTTTCCCGAACGCCAATGAATCTGGCAAACATTGGCCATGATTTAAACAGTTTCTCAAAGGGGCGTTTTGTCCTGGGTCTGGGCTCCCAAATCCGACCGCATATCACCAAGCGATTCAGTATGCCCTGGTCAAAACCAGCGGCACGGATGCGTGAATTCATTTCAGCAATGCACGCAATCTGGGATTGCTGGCACAATGGTACGCCGCTTTCATTCGAAGGGGACTTTTATACTCACTCCCTGATGACACCCATGTTTACCCCGCTCGATACTCAATACGGCGCGCCAAAGGTGCTTCTTGCGGCTGTAGGGCCACTCATGACAGAAGTTGCAGGCGAAGTAGCCGATGGTGTGATCATCCATGCGTTTACCACCGAAAAATACCTGCGAGAGGTCACCTTGCCCGCGGTGGAAAAAGGTCTGGCGAAAGCGGGTCGCTCACGTGATGACTTTGAGGTTTCTTACCCTGGCTTTATCGTCACCGGAACGACAGAGGAGCAATTCAACGCAACCAAACAGGCTGTCTGCAAGCAAATCGCATTTTACGGCTCTACGCCGGCTTACGCGCCGGTGCTGGGCGTGCACGGCTGGGGTGATTTGCAGCCAGAGCTGAATAAATTATCCAAGTTGGGTAAGTGGGACGAGATGGGCACCCTTATTACGGATGACATCCTCGAAGAATTTGCTGTAGTGGCAGAAATAGATGAAGTGGTCGACAAATTTAAAAACAGATATGGCAATCTGGTTGATCGAACGATGGGTTCACTCCCTGCGCGGGATGACGATCACGCCAGAGAACTCCTGGCTAAACTATCCGCCTAGAATATGGCGTGAGAAGAATATGGGGTCGAGAATTTGGGGTGAGAGTAAATAGCCAGAGTAACTTAATCTGGTCATTTACTCTCACCCCGGTGACCCCCAAACTACTGATAAACATGAGGAAGTAACAATGAAACTTGGAATCCTGAACGGAATTGGCGGCAAGGTGATCGGCATAGATATGGACCGAATCAAGGCTGCAGAAAGTATGGGCTATGACTCAGTCTGGACTGCAGAAGCCTATGGAAGTGATGCGGTAACGCCTGCAGCGTGGATTTTGGCCCAGACAGACAAAATTAAAGTAGGAACGGCGATCATGCAGATGCCTGGTCGTTCACCAGCCTGTAGTGCCATGACAGCGATGACGTTGAACCAACTTTCGAATGGGCGGTTCATTGTTGGTCTGGGTGCATCAGGTCCTCAGGTAGTTGAAGGCTGGCATGGTGTTGCCTATGGCAAACCGATGACTCGAACAAAAGAATACATCGAGATTATGCAGAAAATTTTCAACCGTGAAGCTCCCGTTGAGCACGAAGGTTTTCATTACAGCATGCCATACAGCGGTTCTGACGGTACGGGTCTGGGTAAACCACTCAAGAGCATTCTGCAGGCGGATCCCAGCATTAAGATCTACACAGCATCCATTACACCAAAAGGTCTTGAGACTTCCGCTGAAGTAGCTGATGGCGTGTTCCCGATCTGGATGAGTCCTGAGAAATCGGACGTGCTAATGACGTCTATCGAGAAAGGCCTGGAAAAAGGTGGCAAGACCATGATGGACTTCGACGTTGCGCCTTTTGTTACCGTGATCATCGGTGATGATGTGGAGCATTGCCGGATGCCGATCAAAGGCAGTATGGCTTTGTACATCGGTGGTATGGGCGCTCGAGACAAGAATTTCTACAACGATTATGCGAAGGCGCTCGGGTTTGAAGAAGCCGCCGCTAAAATTCAGGACCTCTTTCTTGCAGGCAAGAAAGATGAAGCCATGGCAGCCGTTCCTGATGAACTGGTAGATGCCTGCCATCTTGTCGGTCCTGCCGGTCGAATTAAAGAGAGACTGCAGGTCTGGAAGGAAGCAGGTAATTCCGGAAAAATTGGCAGCATGTTGCTTGGTGCAGGCCAGATCGAAGCACTTGAGTTGGTGGCAGGCGAACTCCTTTAAAGGGCTTCGGCCGAATACTTAAGGGAATGGCTATCTCAACTCAAAGTTACACCCTGAAGGCTTGTGCTGGCATCCATGAAATAGGCCAGCAGGATTGGGATGCCTGCGCTAACCCTGGCAGGTCAGGGGTTGAAACAGACATCCCATTCGACCCCTTCCTGTCCTATGCGTTTTTAAGCGCGCTTGAAGAGAGTGACTCTGCCGTTGCGCAGACTGGCTGGGCTCCATATCACCTCGCGCTGGAACACGAAACCAAGGGTATAGTGGGCGTTGTGCCCATGTACCTGAAAAGCCATTCACAGGGTGAGTATGTTTTTGATTACTCCTGGGCGGATGCCTTTGAGCGAGCGGGTGGTCGCTACTACCCCAAGTTGCAGGTCTCTGTGCCGTTCACGCCCGCAACGGGCAGGCGCCTTCTGACCCGCCCCGATGCCGAAGACCCTGAGATCGAAAAATATCTTTTGTCCGGTCTGATGCAGGTGGCTGAGAAGATGGACGTGTCGTCAGTCCACATTACCTTTTCGGACAAGCATCAGTGGGAACGGATGGGTGAACTCGGATTTTTGCAGAGAACACACAATCAGTTTCACTGGAAGAATGATAATTACAGTACTTTTGATGACTTCCTGGCAGCGCTCTCTTCCAAGAAACGAAAGAACATCAGGCGAGAACGTCGAGGGGCGTTAGAATCTGGCATCGAGATCGAGCGGCTAACCGGTGCGGACCTGAAAGAAGAGCATTGGGATGCGTTTTATCAGTTCTATGTTGATACTGGTGCTCGCAAGTGGGGATCCCCGTACCTGACACGGCAGTTCTTCTCGATTATCGGTGAGACGATGCCGGACGATACGTTGCTGGTTATGTGCAAGCGTAATGGCCGATATGTTGCGGGTGCGATCAATTTCATTGGCGGGGAATGTCTGTTCGGCAGGAACTGGGGTTGCCTCGAACACCATCCCTACCTGCATTTTGAAGTCTGTTACTACCAGGCGATTGATTTTGCGATTGAAAGGGGCCTGAAGCGGGTTGAGGCGGGTGCACAGGGACAGCACAAACTGGCGCGTGGTTATCTTCCAACCCACACATACAGTGCGCACTGGATTGCCAACGAGTCGTTAAGAGATGCAATAGACAACTATTTGGAGGACGAGCGCCGTTATGTCGACGAGGAAATTGACTACATTACGGAGCAGGGACCCTTTAAAAAAACGATCGGAGAGAGAGGCCCGGAAACTGAATGAACCCGTAAGGACCAGTTCCTGACGGCTGAAGCCAGTCATCCCGACCGAAGTCCGGCCATCCCGACCGAAGTCCGGCCATCCCGACCAAAGCCCGGTCATCTCGACCGACGTCCGGTCATCTCGACCGAAGCCCGGTCATCTCGACCGAAGCCCGGTCATCTCGACCGAAGCGGAGAGATCTCACACCTCGCTCTCAAACAAACCTACCCAACAATCTTCCTGACCCTCGCTTTCAATCCCGAGAAATCACTGACCGATACCCCATCAAAAGAAGCAGCGATTTCCTTTACAGCAGCCCCAGGCTCTACCGGCGATTTACACAGCCAATCAACCATTCCCAGCTCATGCAACTGATAGGTCGTCACCGAATCACCAAACTTCAGCCTGTTTAAGACCGATGGCTCTATCCCTCGTTTACGTGTATATCTCACGCTCAGCAAAGTAAACAGCTGCCCAGGGGCTTTTTATATGAGCATTCATAGGGGTAAGGACCTGTGCCTCACAGGTATCACTATTTTGCAATTTTCGTTAGTCTTTAGCTGCACCTAAAGGAAGCCCGGATATGGCAGTTCACATACAAGGAATCGAGATTTTCTCGGAAGTAGAAGAAGGTAAGCTGGGCCAGATAGAGTCGCTGTTCATCAACCAGTCATTTGAAAAAGGTAACGAAGTAACCCGGTTTGGTGAATCGGTAGATGGTCTCTACCTTTTGGATAAGGGCGAAGTTGAGGTTTCTATTCCTGGTTTTGAAGGGGTACTTGCCACGCTAAAAGAAGGTAGCTCTTTCGGCGAATTGTCGTTGTTTAATCCGGAAGATGTCGCGTCGGCAACCGTGACCGTGAGCTCGGATACCGCAGAGTTATTGTTCTGTCCCCGAGATGCGTTGAATCTTGCACTGTTGGTTGATGAACAGCTTGCGGTTAGCTTCTATCGCGGCAGTACGCTGATGGTGACCGAGCGACTGAAGAATACCAACAGGAAAATCAGCGGTGAGATTTCCAAGTCGATCAAGACGGCCACCCGGCTGATTGAAGAAGTTTCCACAGCGGGTAACCTGGGGAAAACGCAGGATGAACTTCTGAATGTTGGGTCGGCGATTGTCTCCAACATGACCGATATTGTGAAGAGCCTGATGGTCCTGAAGGAATCCAATCGAGCCGTAGATCCGGCAGAAATTGCAAGGCTGGCTGACAAGGCGAAAGACGTTTACTACTCAGACTTTCATGTGTTTGAAAAGGTGAGTAAACAACTCCAGGTTATTGGCCAGCACCTGGACAACGTTAACCTTATTCTGTCCCACCAACCGGTACTGGATGTCGAGGAAGATATGTCGCTGGATGATCTGTCTTGAATCCGTCGATTTAAGAAGCCTTTACCCAAAAGTGACTCATACCACGAAAGCTCGGAATGGAATGATAGGTATGGCCTTTTGGACTATGGGTGAGGTCTGGAAAGCGGTTCATGAGCCCGAGAATCGCCTCCTGTGCTTCCAGTCTTGCGAGATGTGCTCCGAGGCATAAGTGCCGACCGCCACCAAAGGACTGGTGATGAGTGTCCTCACGCTCGATATTGAATCTGGCAGGTTCGGGATAAACATCCGGGTCGTGATTGGCAGCCGCGAGAGAGGTGTTCAGGGATTCACCCTGGTGCACCGGGCACCCACCTATGTCTATCTGTCGATTTGCTATTCGCCCGCTGTTGACCACGGGTGAATCGAATCGAAGTGCTTCTTCGACAGCATTTTCAATGAGAGAAGGGGCGTCTTTCAGTTTCTGCCACTGATCGGGGTTGTCGAGCAGCGCTTTCACGCCATTACCGATCAGGTCTGTTGTGGTGACGTTTCCTGCCACCAGCAACAGATTCGACTGACGGATCATTTCTTCGACCGTCAGTTTGTCGCCGTCGAGTTCTGCGCGAATCATTTCAGATAGTAAATCGGTTCCAAGGTGTTCGCGGCGTGCTGCTATCTCGGCACTAAAGAATTCATAGAGGTTGCCGTTGGCTTCGTCCCGTGCGGCAACCTGTTCCTCTGTCGGGAACGGATTAAAGGCAGCAACTACGGACTGGTCCGACCATTTTTTAAAGCTATCGTGTTTGTCGGGATCGATACCGAGAATTTCGGCGATCACAACGGTTGGAACCGGTCCAGCGAAATCCCGGATCAGGTCAAACTCGTCCCCGTGGATGTTGTCAAGGATTCGGCTGACCACTTCCCTGGTTCGCGGTCGCCATTTTTCCACCGCTGTCGGGGTAAATGAATGGCTCACAAGTGATCTCAATCGCCGATGATCTGGCTCGTCCATCAATAACATCGATGGTTCTTCATCCTCCGCCATATTCTGGCCCAGGAACTCACGCGTAAAAGTGCCGGGGTTGGCTTTTCGTGGATCACTCCACAACTCAGGATCCCGAAGTATCGCCTTGACATCATCGTGCCGGGAATAGATGAACCTTTTAAGCTCAGTGTCTTCGTGAACAGGTGCTTCAGTTCGCAGGCGCGATAGTATCGGGTAGGGGTCTTCCCTGAAGCTGTCGTTAAGCGGTGTGAGTTCGATACCCTGGGGGAGCGGTGTGTCTGCCATCGTGAGCGTCCGAGGAGAAGATAGATCAGGGTAAAGGGTGCGAGATAACTTCGCAACATGATGCCCAGGCGCTTTACTCTGCCCCCCTAATTGCAACATGATGCGCGATAATCTTTTAATGTGGAACAACAATATGTCCAATCGAATGAACGGCCAATGGCGTCTCAAGTCCCGCCCAGAGGGCATGGTAAAAGAAACAGACTTTGAGTACGTGGAAGAACCTGTAGCGGAACTGGGAGACAACGAATTCCTGATTCGTAATCTGTATTTCGCGTTTGAACCCGCGATGCGAGGCTGGCTAAACGATGTGAAGAGCTACGTGCCACCGGTGCAACTAGGCGAGGTGATGCGCGCAGGTACTGTGGGCCAGGTCATTGAATCCAACAACACGAATTTCGTACCCGGGGATTTTGTGCAGGGCCAGCTGGGCTGGCAGGAATATGCCGTCAATAACGGTGAAATGGGCATGATGGGGGGTGTATCAAAGATTCCAGCTGGGATACCACCCTACCTGGTACTGAGCGCTCTTGGGGGAACGGGTCTTACGGCATACTTCGGATTGCTTGACGTAGGCAAGCCAAAAGAAGGTGATGTCGTGGTGGTATCTGGCGCCGCTGGTGCGACGGGTTCGATTGCTGGCCAGATAGCGCGAATAAAGGGTGCTTCAAAAGTTGTTGGTATTGCTGGTGGAACTGAAAAGTGCGCCTGGCTCACTGATGAACTTGGTTTTGATTCAGCTATCGATTACAAGTCAGAGGATGTTCAGGCGCGGCTGAAAGAAGAATGCCCGAACGGTATTGACGTATTCTTTGACAATGTCGGCGGCGATATTCTTGATGCTGCTTTGATGAACATGGCGCAAAACGGGCGCATCGCGCTTTGTGGGGGCATATCCCAATACAACGAGTCCGAACTTCCTTCTGGTCCAAGAAACTATATGCAACTGGTCATACGTCGGTGCACCATGCAGGGCTTTATTGTCATTGACTATCTACACAACGCCGCAGAAGCCGTACAGCAACTGTCGGCGTGGATTGAGAGCGGTGAGTTGAAGCATGGCGAAGATATACAGGAAGGCATAGAGAATACCCCGAAAACTTTCCTTCGATTGTTTGAAGGCAAGAACGTGGGCAAGCAGTTGTTGAAAATTGCTGAACCGCCTTTGTAGTTATTCGCTATCCGATTGGCACGCAAGACACATTGATGCGTCCGGGTAGGCTTCAAGTCTTTTGAAGGCTATGGGTTCTTCGCAGGAGGTGCAGAACCCGTAGCCACCTATTTCCAGTCTCTGCTTTTCCTGCAGTACCGCTTTCAGACGATTTCTGGTGACGTTGCGATTGGCGACCAGGATGCTCTGGTTGTGAAGCTCATCCATCCTTGAAAGCCTACCCTGGTTATCTTTCAGCATCACGGGTTTGGCGCCGGCTTCCGTGATCGACAGCAGGTCTTTTAACTCCTCTTCCAGCCGGTCCAGAGATGCTTTTAGAATCGAACGCTGGTCTTTTGTGAGTTCTGGCATCTTTACTCCCTGTAGGACCTGTCGATTCGGTCCAGCTTTCTCAGTAACGCTGGCCAGATAAATTCGCCTCGTGTTCCCAGGGCCTCTGTTGAGGTGGCGCCTGCCCGGGAATCGATGATGTCAGTCGATAGTGAACTGATAGCAGCGCCACCGGATTCCGCCAGAATCTGGTACTTGCAAGCCCGCTCGAGCCTGAAGATGGCCTGCCATGCGCCGCCCGCATTGGGGCCACAGGCCATTGTGCCGTGGTTACGAAGAATCATGACATTTTTGGCGCCAAGGTCTTCAACGATACGTTCCCGCTCGGCGAGGTTCGTCGCGAGACCTTCATAGTCGTGATAAGCCAGGTCAGAGAAAACGGCAATAGCCGTCTGGTTGAGTGGTTTCAGACCATCTTTCTGGCAGCTGACGGCGATCCCATAATCGGTATGCAGGTGAATGACGAACATGGCGTCGTCGCGATTCATATGGACAGCACTGTGTATGGTAAATCCGGCACGGTTGTATTGGTAATCGCTGGTCGTTAGCTGGTTACCGTCAAGGTCAATGGTGAGCAGGCTGCTGGCGGTAATTTCTTCGAATAACATACCGTAGGGATTAAGCAGGAAACGATGTTCTTCGCCGGGAATTCTTGCCGACACATGAGTGCCAATCAGGTCGTCCCAGCCTTCCAGTGCGATCAGCCGATAAAGCGCGGCGGTATCGACTCTTGCCTGCCATTCCATATCATTCATTTTTCTGGTCTCTTCGGCTGTACCTTCTGTTACAGCAACTTCTGTTACAGCACCTTCTGTTACAGCACCTTCTTTTGCTGCACAAGGTACTTGTCGAGTTCATTGGCGAACGCCTGGCGATTGGATTGATTAAGAGGTGGTGGCCCGCCGGTGTGTTCTCCTGAGGACCGCATGGTATCCATGAAGTCCCGGAGGTTGAGTGTTTGTTTGATAGTGTCGTCAGAATACCTTTCTCCACGTGGATTCAGCGCGATGGCGCCTTTCTCCATCACCTCCGCTGCCAGTGGGATATCTGCTGTGATAACCAGGTCCCCTTCTTCAGTTCGTCTGACAATTTCGTTGTCAGCAACGTCGAACCCTTGTGGCACCTGCAGGCAGGTGATGTATTTGGAAGAAGGCACCTTGATAAAGCTGTTAGCGACGAGTGTTGTTTGAGTTTCTGTCCGGATAGCAGCCCGAAAAATGATTTCTTTCACGACAACCGGGCAGGCGTCTGCATCGACCCAGATAGTCAACGTAAAATACTTCCTGGTGGGTTCACTGGTCCGGTGCAAGTGTCTATATGAGCCCCCGGGGCTTCGGCGGGATCGATGCCTGAAATAAACGCGGTTTTTATCATGGGAATTACCTCTACCAGGTTTCTCCGAATGGTCGAATAATAGTATCAAACGTCCATGCAGATTTTGGTTGATGAGCGACTTGCCAGACGTGTTCTGCGATGTCTTCCGGATAGCAGAAAAAGTCATCGGGTTTGTCTGCGTATCGTTCACGTGTCCAGGGAAGGGAGATAACGGCGTCGATCGCTACGTAGGCTACATGAACGCCTTTGGGCCCGGCGTGCCGGGCCATGGATTCTGCCAGAATACGTTGGGCTGCTTTGGTAGGCGCAAATCCGGAGAAAAAATCCTTTCCGCGATAGGCCGAGGTGTTGCCTGTACAGACTATTGCGCCATGACCCTTGTCTATCATGGCGGGGGCAAGTTCCTGCCCAAGTTGAAGCAGGGCCATGGTGTTGACTTCAAAGTTCTTCATTAGAGTTGAAGGCTTGATAGACAGGAAGTCCCCAAAGGCACCACCAACGGCATTGTGTAGGACGACCTCCGGGTCTCCCAGCGACCGCCGAACCTCGCTTAACGTTGAAGAAAGGGCTTCAGGATCGGAGACGTCGCAGGGAAACGGGGTAGCGGACTCAAGCTCGTTCGAAAGCTCGTTTAGTCGCTCAGTGCTTCTCGCGATCATAGCGACCCGGTAATCAACGGCGAAGCGCCTGACAAGCGCAGTGCCAGTGCCAGGCCCAACGCCAGTAACAAGGCATAGTGGTTTCATAGCCAATTCAAACAAAGTCAGGACTGTTATCATAACGGCATGGGCACAACTCTGCTATGGGGGGTTGAATTCGGTCCCGTAGCGGGGTTTTTCTCCAGGGAAATCCAAATTTGAATTGAGACATGCTTGATGACCAGAAAGTTTTTTATCACCGACGTATTTTCAGAGGGGCCATACGCAGGAAACCAGCTTGCAACGATGCCTGATGCGTCTGGAATATCGACGGAGGAGATGCAGCAGATCGCGAGGGCTTTTAATTTTGCCGAGACGACATTTATTACCGGCGGCTCCCTTGAGAATGGCTTCGATGTACGCATTTTTACACCTAACAGCGAGCTGCCGTTTGCCGGTCATCCTACGCTTGGTACCAGTTACCTGATACGAAACGAGATTCTAAGGTCAGACGTTGGCGAGCTAACGTTGAACCTGGGTATTGGACCTATCTCCGTCGTATTCGCCGATGACGGCGTACTCTGGATGACGCAGAACCAGCCTGTGTTTGGCGCTGTGTTCGATCCGGTGGATGTAGCAAATGAGCTGGGTCTCGCGTCGTCAGATATTGATGAAAGCTTTCCCTGTCGTAACGTTTCAACTGGCCTGGAGTTCCTGTTGGTACCACTGGTTTCCTATGATGCTCTGAAAAAGGCCTATGCAGGTCAGGGTCAGTTAGCGCAAGCATACTTCCTGTTTTGTGCCGGGGGGTACAACCCGGAGCAAAAGATTCAGGCGAGGATGTTTGCTGCAAAATTGGGGGTCACGGAAGATCCTGCAACCGGCAGCGCTAACGGTTGTCTTGCTGCGTACCTTGCAGAGTATGAGTATTTTGGTTCCGGTCCGGTAGATGTAAGCGTAGGGCAGGGGTATGAGATTGCGCGACCCTCACAACTTTACCTGCAGAGTGAGAAACGCAGCGATGGATTCTCGATCCGTGTTGGAGGAAAGGTTCGAGTGGTGGCAGAAGGACAGTGGAAGGTTTAGTTTTTAGTGCAATCCCTTTAAGCCTGAACACCTTCCTTGATGATCTCGATTTTCCCATAGAGTTCAATGAACGCATGGAGTTGGCGTTCAATGAGAAGCTTGTCACCGGATTCAATGGCGTCCTGTAACTGGCTGGAAGCATCCAGTACTTCGAGAAAATTGATCTTTTCTCCATAGCGATCAATCCAGCGGCATAGCTGGGTCATTTGTCGCGAGTTCTCAGCATTTGCTGCTACCTCAAGCTCAAGTAACTTTGAGCCCAATTGGGAAACAAAATTCTCATAGATAATGGAATTTTTCGCATGTGCGGGGACAATGTACTGAATTGGCGCATCGGGTGTGGCGGTCTGCCTGGTTTCTATCCGCTCAGCCATGTTCCGGAGTTCAGACAGGTGGGTGATAATCTGGCTGAATTTGTTTTTCCGTAGCTGGTATTCGATAGCGTCAACCGGGCTGATAAGTATCTCGAAACCGAGTGTGTTGGCTTCGCCCCGAACCCAGTTACACGAGATCACCAGTTCCAGATAGTCGCGCTTGGCTAGCGCCTCTTCCATCAAGTCGATGTGCTCTATCAGCCGTTCAACGAACCTTTCGATCATGGAATGCAGAACGGGGTTGTTGATCGGCTTTGAGGATCTGATCGGTTTGTCGTCGAACTGGAATTCATATTCTGGTTCATCGTCATCGTCATCGTCATCGTCGGCTTCTGGTGTTTCTTCGAATGCTATTGGTGCGGCTAAGTCAGCCTGTGTGGAGGGGGCCACTTCACTGGAAGCTGAGGGCTCTCTATCAAGGGCCGCTGAAGGCTCTCTATCAAGGGCCGCTGAAGGCTCTCTATCAAGGGCCGCTGAAGGCTCTTTATCAAGGGCCGCTGAGGGCTCTCTATCAAGGGCCGCTGAGGGCTCTTCAATAGTAAAAGCTATGGGCTCGTCAACACTAAAAACTGCGGGTCCTTTATCCGTAGTTGCTGAGGGCTCTTCACCAGTAAAAGCTATAGGCTCTTCAAGACTAAAAACTGCGGGTCCCTTATCCGTAGTTGCTGAGGGCTCTTCACCAATAAAAGCTATGGGCTCTTCAAGACTAAAAACTGCGGGCTTTTTATCCGTCGCCGCTGAAGGCTCTATATCAAGAAACGCTGAAGGCTCTTTATCCGTCGTCGCTGAAGGCTCCTCTACCAGCGCCAAAGGTTCGTCGGCTGCGGCGAGTCCCTCTATCTGGAGCTCCAGTTGGTCATCGTGGTCTGATGCCATATTTTTCTGTTCAACGTTGGGCTCAAATTCTTCTTCATCGCTAAAGTCATCAAGTGAAAAATCGACATCATCGGATAGCTCGAAGCTTTTAGCTGCTGGTTCTGGTTGAACTTCAGTAACGGCTTCTGGTTCCTGTGGCGCCAGGTTTGGTTCATCCTCCAGGGTGGCCTCTGGTTCTGGTTCTGGTTCTGGTTCAGGGTGGTTCAGGGTGGGTATGTCTTCTGTAACGTCGGGTTCCCTGGATTCCAGCTCCTCGACCTTGGACTCCAGTTTCCTGATTTTGGACTTCAGGTGTTGTGTGACTTTGCGTGTAGCATCTCCTATTTTATGGGCACTCTGTGCGTCGCTAAGTGCTTCCTGAAGCATCTCGGTCTGGTGCTGGCCAAAGGCCTCTGCTCGTTCTGCTTTTGCGGCAAGGCTGGATTGTGTTTCCTCCAGTGTCGCAAGCTTCTGTTCCATCTCCTGAAGAGTGCGTTCTGATGCTTCCTTTATTCCGGTGTGTTGGTTGCGTTCCTCTTCCAGTGACTGCCCTGCGAGTTCAAGTTCGTGGCGGATCTGTTCGATCTGTTCCTGTTTCTCTTTCTCCAGCCTTTCGTTTTCGCTGATGGCCTCGCTGGTGCTGGTGCGTAATTGGTTTAGTTCATCGAGGAGTTCATTGATCTGGGCTCCTGCAGAGGATTCCGCAACGTTTCGTCGATTCGTTTCGGTGTCGAGTTTTTCCTGAGCCTGTTTCAGCTCGGACTGCAATCTCGTTACCTCGTCTTTGTCGGAAGAATCCTTCCGGGCTGACAGTTGTTCCTGAAGCTTTTCTTCAGCTACTTTAAGCGAGCGGTTGAGTCCTTCAATTTCCTCGCTAGCGTCGCTGATTCGTTGTTCCTCTGCGGCCAGTTCTTCCTCCCTGCTCTGGCGCGCAGCTACCAGCTCCTGTTCGAGTTTCTGAACCTCTGCTTTTCCTTCCGACTCACTGGTGAGCCTTGCGACCTTTTCGCGTTGAAGGGAATCGCTGGCGTCCCTTAGCGCTTTCTCCAGCCTTGAGACATCTGTCCGAGCCGCTTCAGAGTCCTGCTCAAGTCTGGAAATTTCTGATTCAAGGTCTGCCCGGCTTTGTTCGAGTTCTTCCAGCGTCTGTTTGAGCTGCGCGTCAAGATTCTGTTTCTCTGCTTTAGCGCTATCGGCGTTAGTCTTTGCTTCGTTAACCTGCAGCAAAAGGTCTTGGATCTGTTCTCCTGCGGCTGTCTCTGATTCAGTCCTGAATGCTGTTTCCTGTAAGAGTTTTGATTCGGCCTCCGTGATTCGCTCCCGTAGAACCTGGAGAGCATTGTTTGATTTCACGTCCATAGAAGATTGCAATTGAGCCAGCTGTGATTCGAGCTCTTCTACCTGCGCTTTTGCGGCGTCTTCCCTGCCCCGGAGCACCATGCCTTCCTGTTCAAGAGTCGCTCTTGTTGTTTTAAGGCTGGCTTCAAGTTCGGACGATCTCACCTTTGCCGACTCTTCTGAGCTTTCTCTTGCAGACATTTCTTTTTGGAGCTGAAGCTTTGTCTGTACGAGTTCCGAATTGACGGATTCGAGCTGTGCAAGTGTGTCTGCTTTTTCCTGCCGTCCTTTGTTGAGTTGCTGGTCTCTTTCTTCTACTGCCTGTTGTAACTGGCTGCGGAGTGTTGAGATAGCATCCTCGCTCGCTTGCAGGCTGCGGGTGCTTTCTGCCGAAGCCGCGCTAATCCCTGATATTTCCTCTTTGAGTTTCTGGATGGAGCGATCAGCGTTCTGCTCGATATTGTTGGCGCGGGTAACGGCTTCGAGAACCCTGGCTTCTGCTTCTCGCTCTGCTCTTTTCACCTCCTCGGTGGCACGTGTTTCTGCTGCGAGTAGCTCATGAATACTCTTGCCGGACGGCAGGCTGAGTTGCCGGGCCTGGATCTCGACAGCGGGTAGTCGAATGCAAACGATTGCTTCCCCGGCGTCAAAGCTTGTCTCCAATCGACCCTTCAGCACCAGCGCCAGTCGATTGGCAACGCCAAACTTCACTCGCTTGCCAATGTTGAGAGATGAGTTGCGTAGAGCGGGGTTCGTCATCGCTTCAAGTTCTGAGCTGATGTTTTTCCCTTTGGGATGATAGTGAATTTCTATGATGAGCTGGCCGCTCTGAAACTGCTGGTGGATAGAGATCAGGCCAGATTCTGTTCTTTCGATGGCATGCTGGAGGAGGATTCTGAGGATTCTCGATAGTTTGTTGGCATCCAGTGACAAAGACAGTGGTAAATTTTCCGAAGGTGCTGACCGCAGGCTTGGGCTGCTGTTCGGGTTTTCTGCGGACAGGCGCGTAATCAGGGTGTCTACTAGTGAGCGGCTGTCGAATGCGAATGCCTCTATCGATTCTTTCTTTTCTTCGAGCCGGGTCAGGAATAACAGATCCCGGATAAGGTCGGTCACCGAGGTGTCATCAGTGCCGAGGATTGTCAGCGTGCTGCCTGAACGTTCGTTCCCCCTTCCTGCAAGTACTGCTTCGGCGTAATCGAATATAACCTGCTGTGTTTGCGGTTGTGTTTGCGGTTGTGTTTGCGGTTCTGGTCTCGGCGCAGTTTCCTGTGGCTCTTCCGTTGCTGTTTCAGCCTCGCCGTTAGCGGGATGGCTGGCCTGTGACGGCGGTATCCCTTCGCTTTGCGATCTTTTTTGTTGGTAATAATAAGCGAGAGTGCCCGCAATGAGCAGTGCTACTGCGGTAAAGAGATACCAAAACCAGGCTGAGTCTTCTGCTGCCGACTGTGTGCGGATGGCAGGCGTGGTGGCTTGTGATGGCGCGATGATGTCGGGAATTTTAACTGCAGGCTTCGGATCATCCCTGGCAGCGATGATTTCTTCGTGCTGAACGGATTCAGCTGTGTCTTTTTCAACGCGCAGTTCACCTTCATTCAGTTCAGGCACCGGGACGTCGCCCAGAGCATTGCCGGTTGGTAACGTATTGATACTGCCCAGGGTGGGTTCATCTTTGGCGGCTTGACCCGCAAGAATTCTCTCCAGTTCGTCGACGCCAAGTCCTGGCTCTCGAATAACGATGCTCGTGGCTGCACCCGTCATGCGAAACCGTTCGATGACGCTGAACGAAAATCCGATGCTGTTCAGTTGAGCTGCCCTGTTTTGCGCAGTGGTCTGGTTACCAAACACCCCTACTGAGATCCTGTTGATGTAGTCACCACGCCCGACATACAGGTAATCCTTAATGCCTGAGTCTGCCAGTGCCCGAAGGTCATCTGACGCAGCGCTCTTGCTGGTGTATTTCCGGGTGACGACAATAAACCCGAGGGACTCTTTTACTGAGGTGTCTTCTAGACGGTAAGACAGATCATGAGTATCAAGAAGGGTCCTGGCTTTCGTGAGGTCTTCGTTGCGGTCCAGGGGGCCGATTGTCAGGTACCCGTCTGCATTACTGATGGGGAAGGAGTCGCTGGCCATCACCGCGAAGTCGCTGAACAACAACGCAAGAATCCCGAACATCCAGGATGCCCGAGAATGCTGGAACCTCAGTCGGGACGTCGCCATCATAAAGTCAGTTAGGATTCTCTTATTGCCGAATAGAATAGCTTACCTGTCGCGCTTAATCGACCTAAAACAGTTGCTTACAGTACAATCCTGAACGATTTAGTGAAGTTCGAATGCATGTTCCTTTTTATGGGTTTAGTGCTAAAGTTCAGGGCTGATTTTTTGAAGGATCCGGCCAACCCCCATGAGTGAACCTATTTCAGACGTACCTCCCTATGGACATGCCATCGGAATGTCGGTGCAAGATACGACGAATTCCAGGCTGACGCTAAAGGTTCCCTACGCGGCGCATCTGGTTGGTGATCCGGACACCGGCGTTATTCATGGCGGGGTGATCACCGCAGCGCTGGACAATGCGTCGGGGTGGGCGGTTCGGATCAGCAAGGACTGGCAGGACGACCTGAGTATGGCAACCCTGGACATTCGTATTGACTACATGAAGCCGGCGACACCGCACGTGGACCTGCTGGTAACAGCAGAATGTTACAAACAAACGAAAACGATTGCCTTTGTCAGGGCTGTCGCTTATCACGATAGTGAAGACGACCCGGTGGCGACATCGGTGGCGAGCTTTATGATGGGTACACCCAACCAGCCGAGATCCTGAAACATGCAGATATTAAAGCAGCTCAGGGATGAAGGTCGTGCCGAAGATATGCAGGCGCTACTTGACCATATTCCCTACGCAAAATTTATGGGTGTCAAGGTCGACAGGAAAGGAAATGAGATCACAACAATCCTGCCGTTTCAGGAAATGCTGATTGGCAATACGACGCTTCCAGCGTTACATGGGGGTGCTATCGGTGCGTTCCTCGAACTTACCTCGCTGATTACACTGTTGTTTAACACGCAGTGCGAGCGTCTACCCAAGACCGTCGACATTTCAATTGACTACCTGCGTTCAGGCAGGCCGGTGGAAACGTTTGGCCGCGCTGTGGTAACTCGCCAGGGGCGCCGCGTGGCTAACGTTCGTGCCGAAATCTGGCAGGATGAATTCAACAAACCTATTGCCGCCAGCCATGGTCATTTCCTCCTAACCCCCGTTTAGCGGCAGTTTTAAAGGGCGCAGCGCATAGTCGCGGTTGTTTTCCGTCTGTAAGGCCTAATCCACGAGAAAAATGTAATTTTTACTCCGCGCGCAATTTCGTTATCCTGCGTGGCTCTGATTATTCACTATTCCTGAGAGGAAGATTCATGGGAGATGTATACATAGTAGAAGCTTGCCGGAGTCCCATTGGTAAGCGAGGTAAGGGACTGGCTGGTCTGAAACCGGCTGACCTTCTGGGTAAGATACAAAAAGCTGCTCTTGATCGAAGTGGCATTGCGCCAGAGAAAATCGACCAGGTCATTGGTGGTTGTGTTTCCCAGGTAGGCGAACAGACTTTTAATATCGCCCGGATCGCCTGGCTGAGTCAGGGATTACCTCTCGAGGTCGCATCAACAACGGTAGACGCCCAGTGTGGTTCCAGCCAGCAGGCAACTTCTATGGCAGCGTCAATGGTTGGCGCGGGTATCGAAGATGTTGTGATGAGCTGTGGTATTGAGATGATGTCTCGCGTTCCACTCGGCGCGGCGATGAAAGATGGTTCTCCGATGGGCGAGAACTATGCAAGTCTCTATCAGCCAACCAGTCAGTTTATGGGCGCGGCAATGATCGCCGAGGAATACCAGATCACTCGACAGGATACAGATCAGTTTGGACTGGAAAGCCAGCAAAAAGCGATCAAGGCATGGGAAGAGGGCCGATTTGATCGTGAAATCGTCGGTATCGAAGCGCCGATTCTGAATGAAAAGTTCGAGCCGACCGGCGAAACCCGGATGATTACAAAGGACGAGGGGCTAAGGGCAACGACGCTTGAATCTCTTTCAGCCCTTGCGGCTGTGCCCGGACAGGAGATTCATACCGCGGGTTCCAGCTCTCAGATATCGGATGGCGCGGCGGCGATCATTATGGCTTCAGGTGAAGCCTGCGAGCGTCTTGGTGTTAAGCCTCGTGCAAAGATTGTGTCCACGACACTGGTTGGTGTTGATCCTGTCACCATGCTAAAAGGACCGATTCCTGCGAGTCGTAAAGCCCTGGAGCGCGCTAATCTGACCGTTGATGACATCGATATATTTGAAGTCAATGAGGCGTTTGCTTCCGTTGTTCTTGCCTGGCAGAAAGATCTCGGTATCGATCCATCAAAGGTCAATGTCAACGGTGGTGCTATTGCACTGGGTCACCCGACGGGCAGTACCGGTGCACGTCTGATTACGACCGCGCTGCATGAGCTCGAGCGCACCGGTGGACGGTATGCGCTGATTGCGATGTGTTGTGGTGGTGGGCTTGGAACAGGGACCATCATCGAGCGTCTGGACTAGACTTATCCAGCGGACATAAAAAAGGGGCGTAAGCCCCTTTTTTATGTCCGTACTCTTTGATTGCCTATTTTTTATCGAATGCGACATTAAGTCCGGTCATCCCGTGGAGGAGCGCATTGGCGGAGAATTCCGGATCTGATGCGCCTTCTGCGAGCCTGAAATTTTCCATGCGATCCAGAATCACCTTGAATCCGATATTCATTTCCCTGCGGCTCAGTGCGGCGCCAAGACAGTGATGGACACCTTTGCCGAATGCCACCTGGTCTTTCAGGTTGTCGCGCATCAGGTTGAACTTTGCTGCGTCCGGAAACTGTTCGTCGTCCTGGTTGGCAGAGGCGAATCGGGCGAATAGCATCGAATTCTCGGGGATGGTAACCCCGTGCATTACAACATCCCGCGTCGTCCTGCGGAACATGTTTGCTGACGGGCTCGAGATTCGAAGAACTTCTTCAACCAGTCTTGAAATCATTTCCGGCGAAGAGTCGTCTTTCAGCAACTGGTATTGATCAGGATTCTCGATCAAGAGCCAGATGCCTTCTGTGAGCGATGCGCTGGTTGTTTCATTACCTGCCACGAGAATCTGTGAGATCATCGAGAGGCATTCAGCATCCGTAAGCGGCTGCTCACCATCAAAGCTGGCATTAACCACTTTGGACAAAATGTCATCGGCGGGTTCTGCGCGACGTTCGTTCATTCGAGCAACAAAGTAATGCTGGAACTCCACCATGTCCTTCGCTGCCTGAAGCGTACCTTCCCGGTCAAGCTGTTGGCTGAGGTTGCCGATAAAGGCTTCAGTCCATTTACGACACAGGTGCATATCTTCCAGGGGGACGCCAAGCTGGGAAATAATGACCCGCAGTGGCAGGGGCACCCCAAATTCGGAAAGAAACTCACATTCACCTTTATCAATGAATGTGTCGATTAACTCGTTTGAGAGATTTTCGATAAAGGGCTCAAGGTTTTTCAGGCTTGATGGCGAAAAAGCCCCATCGACGAATTTACGATAGCGTCTTTGATTGGGAGGATCTTCCGTGAGCATTGTTGGTACATTTTCGTACCCGGATTCGAGAATCTCCAGAACTTCGGGATCTACAGAAGCCGCCATGGCGCGATTCGGTCCCATGATGCGGCTGGAAAATGTTTCGTGGTCCCTCGCAATTTCCAGGACATCTGCATAGCGTGAAATAAAGAACATGCCGGAATTCGGATCCTGAAATACGGGTGCTTCGTCCCGTAGTCGTTTGTTCATACCCCAGGGAGATTTTAAAATCTCGGGATGCATTGGGCTGATTTCATGGACAGGACAGGTTGCGACGCGTGCAACTTCATCGGACATTATTTAGGCACTCCATTTAGACACGTTTGACTTTGTTCAGGATCGAAAAGAATACCACTAAAACGGTGGTCAATGATTGTAATCCGCTATACTCGGCGAGTTGTTTATCGATGAGTGAAAGCGTGATTAATAAGCAAGTTGTACTGGCAAGACGCCCTTCGGGCGTTCCCGTCCCTGAAGATTTTCAGGTGGTGGAAACTGAAATACCAACGCCCGGGCCAAGTGAAGCGCTGCTTGAAAACCTGTATGTGTCATTAGACGCGGGTTTCAGGCACTGGATGGATGAAGGTTCCGGTGACGACGTGCTGCCAGCGATGGAACTTGGTAAGCCGGTGATGGGGCTGACGGCCGGCCGTGTTGTTGAATCCAATCGAGATGACCTGAAAGTAGGGGAAGTTCTGGTTGGGCGCCTTGCCTGGGAAGCCTATTCAATCGCCATCGACCAGGATCTGTTGGTGCCTATCGAGGAAAAGTTCCAGCAACCGGAGAACCTGTTTCTTGGATTGCTGGGGGACACTGGTCTTTCCGCGTACTTCGGATTGGAGCGCGTTGCGAAGTTGCAGCCGGGGGAGACGGTTGTGGTGTCAGCGGCCGGTGGCGCTGTTGGAAATGCAGCCGGTCAGATTGCAAAAGCAATGGGCGCGGGGAAGGTTGTTGGTTTTGCTGGTAATGCCGAGAAATGTAAATGGCTGGAAGAAGAAGTCGGCTACGACGCGACCATCAACTACAAGACAGACGATATTGATAAGGCACTGGGCGAGCATTGTCCCGATGGCATTGATGTTTATTTCGACAATGTAGGCGGAAACCTGCTGGAGCCGGTGCTGGACCATATTAACTATCAGGCACGCATCGCGTTTTGTGGTGCGGTGGCGGACTACACCTCACAAGAAGATATGGGGCCACGCAATTTGTTCAGGCTGGTGGCTAATTGCGCGAAGCTTGAAGGTTTTATGACGCATTACTGGACCGCAGATTACGAAGTTGCAAGAGAGGTACTTGTCGGCTGGCTGGAATCGGGCAAGATCAAAAGTTTTGAGGCGCGATACCAGGGTGTGGAGAACTGCGGCGTGGCGTTCAGCGACATGCTTAACGGAAAAACGTTTGGTAAGACGATAGTCAAGGTCATGGCTCAGTCATGAAGTATCCTAATGCGACCCTGTGGTATGTGGTTTTCCTTCTGACCGTTGCATCCACGCTGTCTTTCATCGACCGGCAGATCCTCAACGTAATGATCGGTCCTATCAAGCGTGATCTGGGGGGGCTTTCAGATACCGAAATATCACTGATCATCGGGCTGGCATTCTCGATGATTTACTCTCTGACCACTTTACCGCTGGCACGCATTGCGGACAGGTACAGTCGTCGCAACGTTATCGTCGCAGGGATCTTTAGTTGGAGCCTCATGACGGCGCTGGCGGGTATGGCACATTCATTCTGGGCCCTGTTTGGCGCGCGTATGGGCGTCGGGGTCGGTGAGGCGTCCCTTGGGCCGGCAACTCAATCGATTCTTGCTGACTATTTTGAACAACATCGCCTGCCGCTCGCCTACGGAATAGTCGCTGCGGCGCCGTTTATTGGAACGGGTCTCGCAAATATTATCGGTGGGCCGCTGATAGATTATCTGGAGGCACGTCCGCTGATAGTCATGCCGGTTTTCGGCGAAATGTATTCCTGGCAGACAGTGCTGGTGGTCGTCGGGCTTCCCGGTTTAGCACTTGCCCTGCTGATGTTTACGATAAAGGAACCTGAAAGAAAAGGCGCAAGCGCTAACCGGACTGAAGGGTATTCCTATCGCGAGCTCTGGCAGTTTTGCCTCTCTCGCAGAAAGTATCTGACCTATCACTTTGTTGCCTATCTCTGCCTGTCGATTCAGGGATTCGCTTTTTTGACCTGGATCGTCGAATTCTTCGTCCGAATTCATGGGTGGACTCGTACTGAGATTGGGCTTACTTACGGCAGTATCGCGCTCATCGTCGGGATCATGGGTAGTATCGGTGCTGGCTACTATGCTGGTTACTGGTTGGCCAAGGGCAGGGCGGATGCACCTATGCGGTTGGCTTTTTATGGCACGATTGGATTGGGTCCGCTGGCGGTGATTATGCCACTGGTTTCAAGTGACTGGCTCGCCATTGCGTTAATTATTCCGATTACCTTCTTTATGGCGATGCCGCCGGGGCTTTCCAATGCGGCGCTTCAGGCGATTTCACCAAACAGAATGCGAGGCCAGATGATCGCAGTGTATTTGATCTGCGTCAGCTTTCTGTCCTACCTTTTCGCGCCGTTGATTATCGGGTTAATGAACGATTACGTGTTTGGGCGGGAAGATGCCATCGGCTTGTCGCTCGCAACGCTGGCGTTCGTGAATTACGCGATAGCTGCGGTATGTTTGTACCTCTGTCTGGCGCCCTTGAAGGACGCTGTCAGCAGAGTACACGAGTTTTTGGAAGACTGATTGTCGCTCAAGGAATGGGTCTGATTTGCGGGGCTATCTTGAGAGTCTATCTCAAGGGTCAATTTGTAGCCTCTTATCTTGGTTTGGCCCCGCCGCCGACCCGGAGTATTTCCCCACTCATCCAACTGGACGCATCTGATGCCAGGTAAATACAGGCCGAGGAAATGTCCTCGGGCGTGCCAAGTCGACCCAGCGGAATATTCCACTCTTCAAGGATTTGATCCAGTTGGCTTTCATCCCTGCCAATGGCTTTCAACATGACTTCTGTCGGGATAGCGCCAGGCGCCACGGCATTGACCCGAATATCCGGCGCAAATTCCGCTGCCAGGGTCCAGGTCAGGGAATTGGTGCCGGCTTTGGCGGCACCATAGTGAGCACTACCAGGAACAGGTCCGGTGCCTGCGCCCGATGTAATGTTGATGATTGCGCCTTTCTTCATGTACTTGGCTGCCGTGATAGAGCCGGTATAGATCGAAGTCAGGTTCAGGGCAATTGTCCTGTCCCATTCGTCGCGCGGTAACTCGCGGATGGGCATTCTCATAGGCGAGCCGCCCGCGTTGTTCACCCAGATAGTCAGCTTGCCAAAGGTATCGACCGCTGCCTTGCCTAGCGCATCAAGTGCGGCATCGTCAGTGACATCGGTTGTTACGGCGATTGCTTCCCCTCCGTCTGCACGAATGGCTTCTGCTACCGCCTCAATTTCGTTGGTTCTTCGCGCGGCGACGACCACCTTGGCCCCGGCTTTGGCAAAATCCTTTGCTATGCCTTCGCCAATGCCCCGGCCGGCGCCGGTAACGACGGCAACATGTCCCTCTAGGCTATATCGATCAAGTATGCTCATTGTCAGGCCGCCGCTTGTTTCGCATCTTCAAGACGCGTTTTGAGTTCTTTGAGTTCTTTATGGAGCTCTGCAGGAACATGATCTCCATAGGTGGCGTAGTAATCCTCAATCAGTGGGATCTCTTCAAGCCATCCGTCGACTTCAACCCGGAGCAATTCCGCAATCTGGGCATCCGAGAGACCAAGTCCAGAGAAATCCAGCCCATCAATGTTGGGGAGGTTACCGATAGGCGTTTCAACAGCCTCGGCAGTACCCTCGCAGCGTTCGAATATCCATTTCAGGACACGGGAATTTTCGCCGAACCCTGGCCACATAAACTTGCCATTGTCGTCCTTTCTGAACCAGTTGACGTAGTAAATCTTTGGCAGATTAACACCTTCCTGCTGGCCCGTGTTGATCCAGTGACTCCAGTAGTCGGCCATGTTGTAACCGCAGAAGGGCAGCATCGCCATTGGGTCCCGTCGAAGCTCGCCAATTTTTCCTGCCGCCGCGGCGGTTTTTTCGGAGGAAACAATGGAACCGAAGAAGGTGCCCTGCTGCCAGTCCCGGGCCTCGTTCACGAGTGGCACAACCGTCGCTCTTCTTCCGCCAAACAGGATGGCGCTAATGGGAACGCCTTTCAGGTCTTCCCATTCATCTGCTATGGCGGGGCATTGTGCGGCCGCTACCGTGAATCTTGCATTGGGGTGAGCTGCCGGTCTCTTGGAGTCCGGCGTCCAGTCATTACCTTTCCAGTCGACCAGGTGTGAAGGTGCATCGCCCATGCCTTCCCACCAGACATCGCCATCATCAGTCTCTGCGACGTTAGTGAAGATGCAGTTTCCGGTCAGGCTCTCCATGGCGTTGGGGTTGGAGTCCATACCGGTACCCGGCGCAACACCAAAAAATCCTGCTTCAGGGTTAATGGCATAAAGCTGACCGTCATCGCCGAATTTCATCCAGCAGATATCGTCACCCACTGTTTCCACGGTCCAGCCGGGAATGGTCGGAACCAGCATAGCCAGATTGGTTTTGCCACATGCGCTGGGGAACGCGCCTGCGATATAGCGGAACTGTCCTTCAGGATTAGTCAGCTTGAGGATCAGCATGTGCTCGGCTAGCCAGCCTTCGTCCCGCGCCATGATAGAGGCGATTCTCAGGGCAAAGCATTTTTTACCAAGTAGTGCATTGCCGCCGTAGCCGGAGCCGAACGACCAGATCTCGCGCGTTGTGGGGAAATGCGCAATGTGCAGCTTCTTCGGATTGCAGGGCCATGGGACGTCTGCCACTCCGTCACTCAGTGGGACACCCACTGAGTGCACGCAAGGTACGAATTCCCCGTCTTCTCCCAGTTCGTCCAGCACGGGCTGGCCGACACGGGTCATGATATGCATGCTGGTGACGACGTAGGGTGAGTCTGTGATTTCGACACCGATATGGGCGATGGGCGAACCGACGGGTCCCATTGAAAAAGGAATCACGTACATGGTGCGGCCGCGCATACAGCCCTCGAACAGCCCGGTCAGCGTCGAACGCATTTGAGCCGGTTCGATCCAGTTGTTGTTTGGACCCGCATCCTGCTCGTCGTCTGAGCAGATATATGTCCTGCTCTCTACCCGTGCGACATCCGCCGGGTCCGAGCGCACAAGGTAGCTGTTAGGCCTGATTTCTTCGTTCAGCCGCTTTGCGACACCTGCTTCTAAAAGCAGACCCCACATTCTGTTGTATTCATCGGTGCTGCCATCGCAAATAACCACGGCGTCTGGCTGGCAAAGTTCTTTCATCTCTTCAAGCCAAGCCGCCAGCTTGTTGTGTTTCAGCATCAATTTTCACCCTTTTTGTCTGTCCAGGTACCCATGAATTTGCGACAGACGCCGCTGGGCTGTAAGTGGCGGAAGAATACCGTATTCGGTCCTCTAAATCGACGCGTGGCGGTGGTTTTTATGTCGCCTTATTTGAGTCTTTCATGGCTGACTTGGCAGGGCCTGCTACAATGCGGCCCATGCAGCTACAGCCGACAAGAAATCTCGACGAATATCGCCCCTATTGGGCCGAATGTTTTGGTATCGCGCCATTTTTACCCACCTCCCGGGCGGAGATGGATGCCCTTGGCTGGGATAGCTGCGATGTCATTATAGTGACCGGGGATGCCTATGTAGATCATCCCAGCTTCGGCATGGCCGTTATCGGCCGGGTGCTTGAAGCCCAGGGTTTTCGGGTTGGCATTATCGCGCAGCCTGACTGGCAGGGGCCGGAAGGATTCTCGGTCCTCGGAAAGCCAAATCTCTATTTCGGTGTTGCCGCGGGCAACATGGATTCCATGATCAATCGTTACACGGCGGATAAGAAAATTCGCCATGACGATGCCTATACGCCAGGTAATATCGGCGGGCGCCGACCCGACAGGTCAATTATCGTTTACTCCCAGCGTTGCCGGGAAGCCTATCCTGATGTGCCGATCGTGATTGGAAGCATCGAGGCCAGTCTTCGGCGTATCGCACATTTCGATTACTGGAGCGAAAAGATACGCCGATCGGTCCTGCTGGATGCCAAGGCCGACATGCTGCTGTTTGGTAATGCCGAAAGGGCAATTGTTGAACTGACGCACAGGATGGCGTCGGGTGAGGCGGTGGCAGATATTCAGGACATCCGGGGTACGGCCTATGTGGTGGATGCGCCACTACCAGGCTGGCGTGGATTGGATGAAACCCGGCTGCCGGATGAAAAGGCTGATAGCGGTGTTCGCCTGATGATGGAATCCGCGCCTGAATATATAGAACTCCCCTCCTATCAATCGGTTCGTGATGACAAGGTCCTTTACGCGCATGCGTCGCGTCTGCTGCACCGTGAAACCAACCCGGGTAATGCGCGCGCCCTGGCCCAGCGTCATGGGGATAAAATTGTCTGGTTGAATCCGCCGCCGATTCCGCTGACGACGCCGGAACTTGACTGGGTATTTGAGCGGCCCTACCAGAGAATTCCTCACCCGGGATACGGTGAGGATAATATTCCCGCTTATGAGATGATCAGGCACTCGGTCAATATCATGCGCGGCTGCTTCGGCGGATGTACCTTCTGTTCGATTACCGAACATGAGGGTCGAATTATTCAAAGTCGGTCTGAAGAATCGATTATTAACGAGATTAGCGAGATCCGGGACAAGTCCCCGGCGTTTACCGGCGTGATTTCAGACCTTGGTGGACCCACCGCAAACATGTGGCGCCTGAACTGCAAAGACAAAGAGATTGAAGAGTCATGCCGAAGGCCTTCATGCGTCTATCCCACAATTTGCAAGAACCTGAACACGGACCAGACACCCTTGATTTCCCTTTACCGTAAAGCGCGTGAAGTGGAAGGAGTTAAAAAGGTCCTCATTGCCTCTGGCCTGCGTTATGACCTTGCGGTTGAGACGCCGGAGTATGTTAAGGAGTTGGTGACAGAACACGTTGGTGGCTATCTGAAGATTGCACCGGAACACACAGAACAGGGTCCGCTTTCCAAGATGATGAAGCCGGGCATCGGGACCTACGATGCCTTTAAGGCGATGTTCGAGAAATACTCCCACGAGGCGGGCAAAAAACAGTATCTCATCCCTTATTTCATTGCGGGTCATCCCGGAACAACCGATGAAGATATGCTGAATCTTGCGAGATGGTTGAAAGAAAATGGTTTTCGGGCAGACCAGGTCCAGACGTTCTATCCGTCACCCATGGCAACCGCGACTGCCATGTATTATTCGGAAAGAAATCCGTTGAAGAGAGTCGCTCGATCTTCCGAGCATGTCAGTGTCGTGGCCAAGACAAGACAACGTCGTTTACACAAGGCTTTCCTGCGCTACCACGATCCAGACAACTGGCCAATGCTGCGTGAAGCCCTCCGCAAAATGGGTCGCAGTGATCTGATCGGAAACGGCAAGGTGCACCTGATTCCTCGAACGCAGTTTTCAAAGCCTGGATACAGGGGCGCAAAGCCGTTTGCAACACAGCACAACGGCTTGCCAAAAAACCCAAGACAAAAACGCCGCAAATAATTTGAATGGGACTTGTTTTAGAGGGGACGGGTGAGTTTAACGTTATTCTCCCCGTCCCCTTTAAACGTCAGACGGCGTTGGCTATATCGAGGGTATCTCGAAGCTCTCGTTTGAGAAATTTCCCGCTGGCGTTGCGAGGCAAGGGAGAATCGCTGAGCCAGATGTAACGAGGGATCTTGTGTTTTGCCATATGCTCAAGGCAGAAGGCTCGAATGTCCTCCGCGGTCGCATTAGTGCCAGGTTTCACATAGATCGAAACACCAACTTCTTCACCAAGTCTGTCGTCAGGGATACCAAATACAGAGCATTCAGCGATGCCTTCCATTTTATGCAGCGTTGTCTCCACTTCGCTGCAGTAAATGTTTTCACCACCCCGAAGGACCATGTCTTTCACTCGATCAACAATAAAAATGAAGCCGTGTTCATCGATGGTCGCCACGTCTCCAGTGTGCATCCAGCCGTCGGTGATTGACTCTGCGGTGGCATCTTCACGATTGATGTAGCCCTTGATGATAGTTGCACCCCTTACCCAGAGTTCACCAGCTTTGCCCTGGGGAAGTTCGTTGCCGTCTGTGTCGACGACTTTTGCTTCAAAAACAGGCATGGCTGGTCCGCAGCTGGCGGGTTTGTCCAGAAAGAAAGTACCGGCAATCGAAGTAATAATACCGGAGGTTTCCGTCATACCGTATCCGGTGCTTGGACTCGCGTTTTTAACGGCCTGGTCGATTTTACCGACGAGGTCCGGTTGCAGTTGAGCGCCACCGCCACCGACGGAGAGCAATGATGACGTATCGTACTGGTCAAAATCCGGGTGGCCAATCAGTTCGCGAGACATCACGGGTACACCGGTCAGGTTGGTAATTTTCTCTGCCTCGATGATCTTGAGCGCTTCACCTGCATCCCACCGGTACATGTGAATCAGTTTCCCCCCTTTCACGGTTGTCCCATGGGCAAGGCAGTTGTTAGCGGTCACGTGGAACATGGGTGTTGTAACCAGTGCTGAGGGTGGTGGTGCTTCTTCAGGATTGGGTGGTTCGACATTATTAATCCTGGCAGTGGCGAGGCCGGTCACCTGTGCGGCGAACCCAAGGTTCATGATGTTATGGACGCAACCGCGGTGGGTTAACTGGGCGCCTTTCGGATAGCCCGTTGTCCCGGAAGTATAAAAAATGCAGGCATCGGTATCAGGGTCCACACTCACTTCAGGCAGATCACCGCCGGTAGCGATGACGTCCGCGTAGTTAATGACGTCTTCGACAGCATTGGTGAGTCGCACCCCGACGGTCGTGATATCCGGGAAATCTTCTCGAATATTGAGGTATCGAGCCATACGCTCGTCATCGCAGAACAGAACCTTTGGTGCTGAATCCTTCAGGCCGTAGGTCATCTCATCTTCTACCCACCAGGCATTCATGCCAACGACGGTGACACCCGTGGAAACACAGGCCCAGTAGACAAGTAACCATTCGGGATAGTTTCGAAGGGCTATCGCGACCCTGTCTCCAGGGTTAACACCGTGGCTACGCAGCCAGTTTGCGATAGACGCCACCTCACGATGTGCTTCCTCGTAGGTCCAGCGTTCATCCCGGAAGACCAGATAGTCATTGGCGGCATAGGCTGCTGAAGCCAGCCAGATTTCACGCAGACTGGGTGGGGCCTGCGAGTAGACTCTCATGGGGGAGCCACGAACTTCGATTTCCTTGTAATGGAAAGGGGCTCCCTCGGCCGTTAGGGCATCCCAGGTTTCCTGATAGATATCGTACATCGTTGCTAGCTCCGCGATCCTTAAAGATTGGGTAAGATAGGGATTCTCATCACTGGTTGCAAATTCTGTATCCTTGTTCAAAGTGGTTCAGGGTAAACGCGAGGATTGGAAGTGACATATTTATTGGAAGGTTTGAAGGTCATTGATCTGGCCAGTTTTCTGGCGGCACCGGGCGCGGCGACGTTGATGGCAGATTATGGCGCAGAGGTTATCAAGATCGAGCCTCCTGGCGGGGATGGTTACAGGCGCCTGCACGGCAATTGGAAGACAGACTACAACTGGCAGCTGACTTCCCGTAATAAACTGGGGATGTCCCTGGATATCACTAGCGATGAAGGCCGTGAGGTTCTGATGAAATTGCTGGACGACACGGATGTGCTGGTCACCAATTTCCGCAACGACCAGCTTGAAAAGTATGGAATGGGTTATGAGTCCCTGCACACTCGGTTTCCTCGCCTGATCGTTGCCCAGCTGACCGGATACGGAAACCTTGGACCTGACAGGAAACGTCGCGGATATGATTCTACCGCCTGGTTTGCCAGGACCGGGATCATGCAGCTAATGAAGCCCAAAGGTGAGCCACCAGTCTTTCCTGCCGGAGGGGTTGGAGATCATTCAACAGCAATGTCGCTGTTCGCCGGCATAATGATGGCGCTGTTTAAACGTGAGAGGCAGGGCGAGGGCAGCTTTGTTGAAACGTCGCTTATCGCGAGCGGCTGCTGGGCGAACGGTATGAGCCTGCAGGGTGCAATCTCGGGATTTGACCTGGGTGGCTTCCTGGATAAAAGCACTCGAAGCCCCTTCGCGATGGTGTATGAGACCAGGGACAACCGGTTCGTTATTCTGGTGTTCACTAATCCACCCAAGGAATGGCCTGAGTTTGCGAGTGCCCTGGGGCATCCTGAATGGCTGGAAGACGAACGGTTCCAGGATATGCGTACCTTGATGCGGCATCGTGATGACCTGAAAGACATTATCAGCGAGGCGATCGGCGCAATGAACCTGAAGGATGTGAGTCTTGCGCTGGACAAGTTCGAACTGACCTTCGGCGTCATTGATGGGCTGACAGATGTCGTGCAGGACGCGCACCTGATTGAAAATGGTGTGGTGATTAAAACGGAATCGGACGACCCCGGATTTGAATGGACGATTGCAAATCCAATCAGCATTTCCGGCGAAGACTGTAAGCCGGCGATTGATCCACCGCTTTACGGGGAGCATTCACGAAAGATTCTTCTGGATCATGGCTTCACTGAAAAGGAAATCGAATCCCTGATCCAGGACAAGGTAGTTTTTGCCGGTGAATCCTAGGTCGGGGTATAACCATTGGCTGTAACAACGACTTTACCTACGACTTTTCTTTCCGTCAGCATCTTCATTGCATCGACGGCTTTCTCTAACGGGAAGGCCGCACAGATGTAGGGATCAATATCTCCGTTTTCCAATAACTGGTAAAGCTCTCTCCGGGTCCTTTCACCCAGTTCGGGATCACGGCGTCCTATTTCACCGGCGCGGACGCCTATCACGCTGATTTGCTTGATAAGAATGTGGTTCACCGCGGCTTTCGGCCAAACGCCGGAGGTGAATCCGATGGTGAGTATTCTCCCGTTCCAGTTGATACAGCGCATGCTTTCGTCAAACACGCTGCCACCAACCGGGTCATAAATCACATCTGCACCTTGTCCGTCAGTCAACGCCTTGACCTTTTCCCTGAACCCGCCCAGGGAACCGTCAGGGAGCGTGTAGTTGATGACATGGTCTGCCCCCCGGGCTTTCACCGCGGCAAGCTTTTCGTCTGTTCCGCCGGTTGCGATGACCAAAGCGCCAAGGTGTTTGCCAAGATCAACGGCAGCCAATCCGACGCCGCCTGTTGCACCATGCACCAGCAACGTTTCGCCCGCTTTTAAACTTCCTCGAATGGTGAGTGCGACGTACGCTGTCAAATAAGCAGTCTGGTAGGCGGCTGCTTTCTCGAAGCTGATTCCTTGCGGGACAGGTCTAACTGCCTGTACTTCTACGTTGACCATTTCGCTAAATCCACCGTACCGGGTTCCCGCGACAACCCTGTCCCCGACCTTGAACTGTTCAACTTCAGGACCAACTGCGGCTACCTCACCGGCAAATTCGCCGCCGGGTGCGAACGGTAGAGGTGGCGCAAACTGATACTTACCCTGGATCATCAACACATCGGGAAAGTTAACCGAACAGGCCATCACCCTAATTTGGACTTCGCCGGTGCCGGGTGGTGCGATGTCAATATCGTCCAGGCTAACGGTTGATATGTCATCATTGATTTGATGGCAGCGAATTGTCTTCATTGCGTGTCATGTTTCCTGTCTGATTGCGGGCAGGGACAAGTTAGCACAATACTGATACCCTCGGATTCATTGGCCCTGGATGTAAGGTTTGAGGCGGGAATAGGGCCAGGAATCAGGGCCAGGAATCAGGGCCAGGAATTAAGGCCAGAAATTAAAGCCAGGAAGGAGTTGTCGTGGTAGAAGGCATTAACGCAGAAAACGTAACAAGATGGTTAGTCGACCGAATCCCAGGGATCAAGCCACCCCTTGGTTTTTCACTGATTGCAGGTGGGCACTCGAACCTGACCTATCGGTTTGAGGACAGTAATGGTAACGCTTATGTGCTGCGGCGGCCTCCGCTCGGGCATGTTCTTGAGTCTGCTCATGACATGGGCAGGGAACATAAAATCATTGATGCGCTGAAGGATTCTGACGTGCCCGTGCCTGCAAATTATGGCTTATGCAAAGACAAGTCGGTTAACGAAGCTGATTTCTATGTGATGGAGTTTATCGATGGTCTTGTCCTGAATGACTCAGTGATAGCCGCCACATTGCCGAAAGCTTCAAGAATGCCGATCGGCGAAGATGTTGTGGATATTCTATGCAAGCTTCACGCAATTAACCCGGATGATGTTGGCCTCGGAGATTTAGGTCGTAAGGAAGCTTACCTTGCTCGTCAAATCAACAGATGGACCAAGCAATGGGAAGCCGCTAAGACACATGAAATTCCTGAAATGGAAGAAAGCTGTCGCCTGCTGGCTGACCGCATGCCTGAGCAGGTTGGTGCAACCATAGTCCACGGTGACTTTCGGTTGGGCAATATGATCGTCGCGGATGGCAAGGTTAAAGCAATCCTGGATTGGGAACTTTGCACCTTGGGTGATCCGTTGGCAGATGTTGGCTACATCATGAATAACTGGGTGACACTTGAGGAAGTTCCGGAGCCCGGTGAAGGTGACCAGGCCCCGTCTGCAGCTGGTGGTTTCATTACCAGGGAACAGATTGCTGAAATCTATGAGAAGACCACCGGCAGAGATCTGTCAGGTATTAACTACTATCGTGCTTTTTCCCATTGGCGTCTGGCTGCGATTGGCCAGGGTGTTTACAAGCGATATCTTATGGGTGCGATGGGCGAGGACAGGGATGTGGATCTGGAGAAGCAGAAGGCGAGCGTTGCAAGAAGAGCCGCCTCCGCCCTTGAGCTGCTTTCCTGACCCGTTTCCGCTGACCTTCTAGTGGATGATTTTAGAATCACTCTCAAGGGCCAGAAGTCGCTTGGACGCCAGTTGCTTTAGCTGATCGTCCGACGCGCTCTGCAGTACACGCGTGTAGGTGTATTGTGCCAGTTGGATGTTACCCTGCATTTCATAGACCGCGCCAAGTTGTACGTTGAATTCATCTCGTTCTGGGAACAGCAATAGCTGTCGGTCGATACACGCTTTGCTTTCATTCCAGGATTTTTGTCGCCAGAAAATCTGCTTCAGATTGTCCAGCATACGAATCAGGATGTCCCTTGCCGAAGCCGGGCTAAAATACTCTTCCTTTAACGTCGCCCTTGGCCCTGCTATCTGCCTTAGCAGATTCTGGCAGTCCGCCCGGCTAAGTTCTCTGCCAGAAAAAGGATCAACAATCGTACCGGCGCTGCCCCCGTACTGCACAAGAAAATGTCCAGGAAACGAAATGCCGCAGACCGGAATATCAAGACGAGTGCCAATAGCAATATGTAGCAGGGCAAGAGTGATTGGAATGCCGTGCTTGTAATCGATAACCCGGTTCAGGTAACTGTTGGCTGGATCGTAGTAGTCAGTCACGTTCCCGCTGAACCCAAGGTCATCATGGATGTAATTCACCAGCGCGGTGACCGGAATACCAAGGTCAGTATGAAATCGGTCGTCAGCTTTAAACTTTGCTGCAAGATCGTCAAGTTCAGCCAGGTAGTGCTCAATCGAGATGTCCTGCTCGGCTTCAGCTGCAATCAATAACGCCGCTTCATCCAACCGGATGTCAGCGTCTGGCTGTGCCGCCAGCCGCGCAAATCTGTTCCTGATTTCTTCATCCATTAAGCGCACCTCAGTCGTCTCAACTTTACAAGGATGAATACTATATGCAATGCTCGATGCCCTTTTTCCGGCAGGCTATTTGTGTGAACGAGATCAGGCCACCTCATCCCATGTTGGGGCTGCTGGAAGGGCGGGTTGTCGCTGAAACCGGCCGATTACTGCTCACATTGCCGCTGCTCAGGCTTCATGCGCCCCGGGGGCATGGGGAACCGGTAATGGTGCTGCCGGGTTTTATGGCGGATGATCGTTCAACAACACTACTGAGAGATTTTCTGAAGGCGATTGGTTACAGCGTTTACCCCTGGAAGCTAGGCATCAACAGGAAGCCGATGATGGCGTTGCTGCCGGAGTTGCACAAAATCGTCGCTGATCTTGCCGCAGAGGGTGGGCAGAAAGTTCGCCTGGTAGGCTGGAGTCGCGGCGGTATGCTGGCGAGAGAAATTGCACGGGATCATCCCCACCTGGTTGAGAAAGTCATCACCATTGGGTCGCCTGTGAAAGGTGGGACCACAGCTTCTTCCATAGGCAAACTGGTTCAGCAGACGACAGGGATGACACCGATGCAAATGGCGAGCATCTTCGAGCAGCGAAGAAGAACCCCGATTAAGGTGCCGGTTCGGGCTATTTACAGTAAAACGGATGGCGTGGTCGCCTGGAAAGCCTGCATTGATGAAGACACCGCAGATATTGAACATTATGAAGTGGCGGGCAGTCATGTCGGCCTGGGATCGAACGTGGAAGTCTTTCAACTTGTACCAACACTGCTTAAAGAGTCTGTCTAATCGGAGAACAACGTGGAATTTGATTTAAACCAAACGGATGAACTGCTTTCGACGACGCGTGCTGTCAGGAAGAGACTGGATTTCGATCGACCTGTTCCTCGAGAAATCATCGAAGAATGTATCGGGCTATCACAGTAGGCGCCGACGGGAACGAACTCCCAGGGTTGGCGTTGGTTGATCATTGAAGACGCCGAAAAACGTGCCGGCCTTGCAAAACGCTACAAGAAGATGGCTGACATCTATCTGGCCGAAGAAGGCCCCAAGGCGGCAGAGTCAGGGGATGCACAAACCGCACGGGTGCTCGATTCTGCCGTATTCCTGGCCGAGAATCTCCAGAATGCACCGGTGCAGGTTATTCCCTGCCTGCAGCTAGCCCTGTTACCTGTTGCCTAGACCAAAGGGACTGATTTCAAACGTGCAATACGTCCGGATCCATCCACCATTATTCATTACAACCAGTGGTAGAAACAACGACAACCCGGTTTCGGGCTCGCTGAACCGGGTTACTGTTCTGGTTTGCTTCGGACCGCTTTCTCGCGCTGGGCTTCACGAGCTACTTTTTTTCTCTTTGCATTTTCCTTCTGGGCAGCAGAGGCATCCCCTCCAATGTGCTCTTCTCCTCGCTCATTGGCCAGACGGATCTGTTTCTGCCGTTCGCGAAACCTTGCACGATCCGCGTCTGTTTTCCTGTCGATACAGTGGTGACAGCTGACGCCCTTGACGTAAGCGTTGCTTTTCTTGTCGGTATCACTGATCGGCATCCTGCATGCGTGGCACTGGTCGTAAGAGCCAGGCTTCAGGTCATGGTCAACGGTGACGCGGTCATCAAAGACAAAGCACTCACCCTGCCAGAGTGATTCCTCCTGGGGAACATCTTCAAGGTATTTCAGGATGCCGCCTTCCAGGTGATAAACCTCATCAAATCCCCTGGACTTCAGGAAGGCCGTTGATTTTTCGCACCTGATCCCGCCGGTGCAAAACATGGCCACTTTCCTGTTCTTTGAAGGATCCAGTTCTGCTTCCGCAAAACCCGGGAATTCCCGGAACGACTCTGTGTGTGGATTGATTGCGTTCTCGAACGTTCCGATCAGCACCTCGTATTCGTTTCGGGTGTCGATTACCGTGACGTCGGGATCTGAGATCAATTTGTTCCATTCCTTTGCTTTCACATAGGTACCAACAATGTGGCGGGGATCAATGTCGGTTACCCCCATGGTAACAATTTCTTTCTTGAGCTTGACCCGGGTGCGTGGGAATGGCATTTCCGTGGCGGTGGAAAACTTGTAGGCGATACCGTCGAACCGACCATCGCTTTCAAGGAAAGCCAACAGACTTTCTATGCCTTCTGACGTTCCCGCGACTGTGCCGTTGATTCCCTCAGCAGCCACCAGCAGCGTTCCTTTAACTCCTTTGCTCTTCAGCAGGCTCAGGAGTGATTGCTGGAGCGCTTCGCAATCATCAATGCTAACGAAATGGTATAGCGCGCAGACGGCTATTTCTCCCGGGCTATTGTTTGAGTTATCCGTCAACCTGGTTTCCTTCGACAGTGTCCGCCCAGATGAAATTCTCTATCCGGTTTCGATTCACTTTTGTCAGCTGTTTGACGGTTTTTCCGCCGCTAATCATTACAGCGAAGGTCGTGCACATCGCCTTATAAACTTCCACGACTCAACCCTCGGTCATTAATATTGGTGTATTATCGCCCAAGTGTTTAACAAGTTCTTGGAAAAATGAGGAGTTACCATGCCAATCAATCCTGAAGCTGTCGGTGCAAAGGGCCAACCGTCAAAGAGAAGCTGGACATCAAAAGATGCCCTGCTGTACGCGGTCGGTATTGGGGCAGGTACAGATGAGTTGCAATATACGACAGAGAACACAAAGGACATCCAGCAAAAGGTATTTCCAACCTTTGCGGTGATTGTTGGTGGTGGCGGCATACCGATGAAGGAAGTGGGCTCATTCAACCCTGCGTTGATGGTGCACGGCGAACAGGGGATTGAACTGTTAAGTGAGATTCCTGCGGATGGCGAGATTGAAAGTGTCGGTGAGTGCACGGCAATCTATGATAAGGGAAGTGCTGCCGTACTCGAATTTACCTCCGAGTCCAAAAATGTTGCGACAGGAGAAGTTCTGCTGAGAACCCGGACATCGCTGTTTTGTCGAGGCGAAGGTGGCTGGGGCGGTGACAGGGGACCTTCAGAGAAAATCCGGTTTCCGGATCGTGCCCCGGACAAACAGGTGAGCTATACGACGCGAGAAGACCAGGCGCTGACCTACCGGTTATCCGGTGACCGTAACCCTCTGCATTCCGATCCTTCTTTTGCAGCAATGGGCGGGTTTGAGAAGCCTATCCTGCATGGACTGTGTACCTACGGATTTACCGGTCGTGGATTACTGAATGAACTTTGTGATGGTGATGCAGGTCGGTTCAAATCCATGAATGCAAGATTTTCGAAGCCGGTCATTCCCGGTGACACGCTGACCGTGTCCATGTGGGTGGAGGGTAACAAAGCCTTGTTCAGGACAACCAACCAGGACGGTGATGTTGTGATTGACCAGGGCGTATTCGGGTTTGAATAAGTGCCGCGGTCATTTCAACTTGCCTTCGCGCCGTTCATAGAATTGGGAAACCCCAGGGTGGAAAAATGCTTGATATAGGGGATACCGCTCCGGATTTTGAGCTGACGGGTGAAGATGGCAACGCGATTACTCTGGATGATCTTTTATCCGAGGGACCGCTGATCCTGTATTTTTACCCTGCGGATTTCACCTCCGTGTGTACGGCGGAAGCCTGCGAAATTCGTGATCGTCACGAAGACCTTCGCGCAGTAAGCGCCAACGTTGTGGGTGTCAGCCCCCAGGGAGAATCCAGCCACAATCGTTTTCGCGACAGGTACGATCTGCCCTTTCCGTTGCTCGACGACCGACGAAGAGAAGTGATCAAAGCCTATGGTGTCAGCGGACCGCTGGGTATGGGTGTGCGAAGGGTAACCTTTCTTATCAACCCGGATAAAAAGATAGCCAACAGAGTGGTTGCCGACTTCGGTGTTAAACAACATATGGCCTTGATTGATTCAGTTGTGGAGGACCTTGGTGGTTATTAACGCCGGGTTTTTTTGGTCGTCTACGTAGCGGTTTTATCCCGCTAACCTTCGGTAGGTCCCATGACACCGTGCCAGGTAACGCTGAGGGCTCTTTATGGTCGTCTCCGTAGCGGTTTTATCCCGCTAACCTTCGGTAGGTCCCATGACACATTGCCAGGTAACGCTGAGGGCTCACTTCGTCATCTCGACCGGAGCGAAGCGGAGTGGAGAGATCTCTGTTTAGCGACCTTGAGCTTTGCGCATTTCCTGTGCCGGACACTCTCCAGTCGAAATGAAGGTAATGTTCTGAAGGCTGCTACCCATCCGGTATCAGCGGGGTTTTGGTAGGATTGGGTTACTGATAACCCACTGGAGCTGAAATGGAGAACCCTTCAATCATGAATCACGTCTCGATCGCGGTAAACGATGCCGATGTCTCCCTGCCTTTTTACGACAACGTACTCGATACAATCGGTGCGAAACGCATCATGGAACATCCGGGGGCCGTGGCTTACGGCAAGATGTTTCCTGAATTCTGGGTACACCCCGAAACGTTCGATGGTAAAAAACCACAGACTGCCAATGGCATTCACTTCTCCTTTATTGCCAACTCTATAGAAGAAGTGCACGCGTTTTATGATGCTGCGATTGCCGCCGGTGGTAGCGATGATGGTGTCCCAGGTCCTCGTCCTGATTATGGTGAGCCATATTATGGCTGCTTTGTTCGAGATCCGGATGGGCACAAACTGGAGGCAACATTCTGGGATGAGTCAATGATGTGACTACCGTTGGATTTCTTCATACCTCGCAGGTTCATGTTCCTGTCTTCAACCGCATCGGCAGTTCCATCGATCCGGCGGCGAGATTTGTACACGAGGTACGGCCAGGGTTGCTTAAGACGGCAATTGATCGTGGTATTACCGATGACGTCGTAAAGGGCGTCAATGCATCGCTTGGTGAACTGGTCAAACAGGGCTGTACTGCGATAGCCTGCACCTGTTCGACACTCGGCGATCTGGTTGAAAACCGGATTTTCGAAGGCGTCAAGGTCCAGAGAATTGATCGTGCGGCAGCGGACCAGTTGATGCACTTTGATCGTGTGTTAGTGCTGGCGGCACTGGAGAGTGCCGCGGAATCGGCGGAAAAGCTGCTCGAGGGGTCAGCCAGAATGGCAGAATCTTCCGGCCATTGGATGGTTGCTCTGGTCCCTGGCGCCTGGCCGTTGTTTGAAACCGGGAAGTATGAACTTTTTGAGCAGGTCATAGCAGACTTCGCTAACCGGTTTACCGGCGACTATGACGCTATCTTTCTCTCCCAGGCTTCTATGCTGGGTGCCGTTGACTTATGTCATCATGACAATGTGGTGACTTCGCCGGGGCCGGGTGTAAAACGTCTACTGGAGAAATGATCCAATCTCCAGCCACGGGCGTAAATTGTAAAAAAAAAGTGGACAAAACCTTGAACAAAAACCTCATATCGATAGCCGGGATTCTGGGCTCACTGGCAGGCGGCGCCCTGATAGCTCTTGCAGGCAGCCAGAATGGGGCCCTGTGGATGGGTTGGTCAGTATTTGCGCTTTGCTGTGCCATCGCATTTATCGTGCAGTGGCTGTTGTTTATCCCGGCTTTTGTCTATCAGACCGAACGGTATTTTGATCTGGCAGGCAGCCTGACCTACATCTCGCTGGTTTTGGTCGCATGGTTGCTTTCCGGTGCGAGTGATCCCAGATCGCTCATCATTGGGGGGCTTGTGATCGTCTGGGCCTGCCGCCTGGGTACGTTCCTGTTTGGTCGAATATCAGCTGAGGGCGAGGACAGACGCTTTCGTTCTATTAAGCCCGATTTTTTACAATTTCTAATGACCTGGACCCTTCAGGGACTGTGGGTGTCTGTGACGCTTGCTGCGGGCCTTGCCGCCATGACGGCACATGAACAGCAGCCGATTGGGTTGCTGGGTTTTGTCGGCATAGTGCTCTGGATTGTCGGATTTTCGATTGAAGTGATGGCCGATAACCAGAAGCAGAGGTTCAAACGGGAACATCCCGGCGAATTCATCACGAGTGGGTTGTGGCGGTTTTCCCGACACCCCAATTACTTTGGAGAGATTGTACTGTGGTTGGGTATTGCGCTGTTGGCGTTGCCGGCACTTCAGGGCTGGCAATACG
>Ga0222633_1000267_pt1 | contig 56715 bp, 53 predicted proteins | sample AntAcemetageno48_FD_179816 | JGI IMG/M metagenome (GOLD analysis project Ga0222633, IMG submission 179816) | Saline water microbial communities from Ace Lake, Antarctica - #48 | ecosystem: Environmental > Aquatic > Non-marine Saline and Alkaline > Saline | place: Antarctica: Ace Lake | collected...
TTTCATTGCAATGTTGGTACACGAACGGCGCCCGGCCGGGAATCTGCCGGGACGTGGGCGTTCAACCCTATCGCCGTCGAAATGTGGTCTCTAAGCCGTCTCTCAATCACCTTGGTGTCTGTTACGCATCACTACGCCGCCTCCGGGCATGCAAAGCCTTAGCATTGCTGGCAAATATTTTCAATACCGGACAGATCATTGCAAAAGCCATTGATGTTTCCCAGGTAGTTGGGGGGTGAGACTCCATCTTGGCATGAATTGGCATTGTTGCAGTTGGGTGAGGGTTTCACTCCGCCTGAAAGAGGGTCGCATGTGTTGCACGTGGAAATGCAGCCAGCCGACATACCGCCGGCGCCCATGGAGCAAAAGGCCGTTACGCTTGTACCATCATCTCTTACAGTGCAGTCAAAGCCGCAGGAAGTTTGACCAGCAACGCATTCCTCTTCGCACACAGTGTTCCCAGAGTTGGTGCCATCGCCGCAGCAAATTTGGCCAATGGGGCACGTCGAAACTGCGAAGGGAACGCAGGTGCAGTCGTAATCTTCGTCGATGCACACGTTGTCGCAGCACTTTTCTAAGATTCCGCAGCAAAACTCGCTATCGACACCGCAAGACTCACCGGTGCATGGTACGCATGTACCAATGATGCAGAACGCGTTGGATTCGCAGCACACGCCAGTGCAGAGAGGCTTGGCGCAGCACGTACTGGGTATCGACTCGACGCCGGATGTGTAGCACTGGTCAGTCGGGCAGCAGTCGAGTAGGTCGATCGCGTCGACAGGGCAAAGCTCGCTGGTAGCCGGGCAAGATTGGCAGACGTAGGGGTCGTTGCCATCGCCCAAGACGCAAACCGCGTCGGCACCGCAGCAAGTTCCGCCGCAGCACTCAAAGCCGGTGCAGCACTCGGTTTCAGAGCAATCGCCGGTGACTGGCATGCAGCACGTATCTTCAACTGGTTTGCAACTTCCGTCCGGGCAACACTGCTCGTGTGGGTGGTTCCTTTTCGTTATGGCGTCGCAGCAGGTGTCGTACCCGGCAGGCCTGATGCAGATCTTGCCCTTGCTCCTATCGCTCAACTCACACTTGCAGCATTGGTTCACGATTTTGGCGCAGAACTTGTAGTTGTCGTCCGTCGGCGGAATGCACTCCGGCGTGCTGCCACTGCCCCCCCGTTCGAAGAGCTTGTCGGAGTATTCCTTTTGGTCGGAGGTTGTCGGTAAAGGGAGGAGCTTGCAACAGGCCGCGATGATTTTCTCGTCGTCGCGGTCGTCGTGCTCGTTGTCGCTTTGGCTGGAGGACGATGAGAATCGTCGTCGTCGTGGTCGTGGTCGTCGTCGTGGTGCTTGTCGTCGTCGCAGCAATTATCGGGGATGGCCTTGCAGATTTTTTGGATGAAGTCGGGGGTTTTCCTCTTGCAATGGTTGCTGTAGCCGCCGGACCGGCTGGACCACCAGTCGGACCAGGAGGGCGTCGAGCTTTCGTGCGATTTGTGGTGTTCCTCGCAGCTCTCGCAACACTCCTTTATGATGATTTCGATGGGGTCTTTGCCTTTGCCTTTGTTTTTCTTTTTAAACATCCGAGCGGTTGAATTACAAACTCAGGCGACTAAAAACCCGCATTTTTCTTTTTTTTGTCGCGGTTGCCACGGGTATTGGGGCGGTCCGCTCCGACGGGGGTGGGATTGGGCCCGGCGGGACGCGGCGCGACGAACGAGCCAGCTTTGGGTTCTGTTGGAAGGTGGAGGGGTTGGTGGAAGGGTTAGGGTGATGCACGATGTAGCCTTTGATTGAAATACGAGAGTCGGCGCCGGGGGAGGAGTCGTCCGCGGCGCACTTGTTTTGAATAATCCTCCGGGTGTGCGGCGCGAAGACGCGGTCAGGTCTCTGGCGGCGCGGCGGTAGAGAAAAAAACGACAAGCGCCAGCTTTTCACAAAAAGCCGATCCTTCCGATATTTTTGTTTTTCTAGGACGAGACGCGGCTCGGCTTTCGAGAAACGCGGGGGAAGACCTCCGTACCTTGAGCTTCTTGAGCTCGGGGCCTGGCGGTTGCGGTGATGTTCAGGCTGGGATGCGCGGGTGCGGTGCCGATGTTACTGGCGCCGCGCGTCAGCGGGGTGTTGTGGTCTGCGGCGCCGCCCGCGCACAAGGCGAGGGCGACGAGAGCGACGAGCGCTGCGGGGTGGTGTGAAAACCGCGCATATAGCTGGCTTGAAGTAGGGAGTCCTGGTAGGAACGGGAGGAGGTGCGCGCAAAGAAACGGCGCACAGCAGGGTGGGGAGGGGTAGATGGTCAAACCTCGAAAGGCGCTCGGAGGCTGGTGATGTGCTCGAGCGCAGGTCGAAGTGACGGTGGCGGCGGAAGAACGAGCCACGAAGTTAACCGGAACCCGACTTTTCTCTCGGAGGTTCGCGTGTTTCCAAGAGAAAACAGTGTCGTCGTCCGATGGTTTCCATCGGAACCCGACTTTTCTCTCGGACGGGTCGCGTGTTTCCAAGCGAAAACAGGTCGTAGTCGGATTATTTCCTAGACACACAGTCCGTCCGACCGACCGCTGTCGTGCGCTCGTACCACGAGTCGTTGATGGAGCGAGTTTCAGAAGTATTTTCATTCTCAAACTAATAATCCTAACCCCAATAATCCGTGACTCTACCGTTTCCAGAAATGATACCTCCGGAGTCTCGCACGTGCCGACTTCCATGGGCGGGCGCGTTTCTAGCGTCGCCGACGTACCCCACGTGCGTGCGTTTTTTCGCACTCGCAGAGACGCCGCGTCCCACCGACCCGCCTCGTCCCGCCGATCCCTTTTCCTGTTCCCGCCTCGGCGGAGGCGCGCCCCACTCGTCGTGCACCGGCCCGGTTTCGCGATCGGGCGGCGCCCACCGTCGCGTCGGCACGCGGTTGGGCTCGCGCGTCGGCCGACGAGGCCGAGGCTTGACTCCCGCCGGGAACGCCACGGGCGACGCAAATTGCACATCTCTCGCTTCGTACGGATCGTGTGGATCACGAAACGCACGGCCGTGATGCTTTTTCCTCGTATCGTGGAACCCCTGGAACCGACGACCGCGTGTGTCAAACCCGGGATCCGTCGCCACCGAAGACGGGCGCGAACCTCGAGGCGCCGTCGTCTTCGCGGACAAAGGCGAAACAAGTTCATCCTCCAGTCGCGCCAACGACGCTAACAAAGCCGCTTCTTCCACGCTTCGCTGCGACGCGAATTTATCGGAAGTACCGTGGCCATTGCCATCGTACCCTCCGTACTCGTCGCGTCGCTCCTCGAAACACCGCGAGTCGAGTCGCTTGATGGACGCCATGATTTTAGCCTCCTCCGTGGACAACGACGTCGGCGCGCGTCCGCCGGCGGTCATCCTGTTCACGAAACGCTCACCGAGAGGCGCTCGCCCGAGCCTGTCTCCGCCGAGAAGCTCACGCGCCGCGCGTCCCTCAGGGGTTTCCGCGAAACGCACGCGAGTCTGACGATGACTTCCCATGTCAGTCGCCGCGCGCCGGCCGTGCGGCGTGATCACCTTTGCGCCGAGCGCGCGAGGCGTGGTGGACGGCGGGGGGGTCAACCCGTCGCATCGCGATGCGTGAGACGATACTCCGCGTCGATCGTACTCCATGGGTGGTGCAAATACGGTGTTGTGCCTGTCGCGCGCGGAATCAGCGCGCGCGCGTCGAGCAGCAGCGGCAACTTCCTCGGCGCGCGCTTCACGCGCTTCCATTTCAATCGCCGCTAAACGTCGTTCCTCTCGCCGACGTCGCGACGCCGCTTCGTCGGCGGCGACTGTGTAGGACCCTTCCAATTTCAGCTCGCGCTCCGCTACCGCGCGCGGCTTTTTGCGGTCAGACCCCGTTGGACTCGCACGGCGACGCGAAGACGATGGAGGGCCCTTAGGCTCCAGCTTCTGCGCGTACCCCCCGGCGGTGAGCATCGGCGGCGCGGCACGCGGCGCGAAAAAATACGCACCCGCCGACGGGTGATTCGGCGTCTGCGCCTCCGGCCGCTCCGGAAGCGCCGCCACTTCAGCCTCCGGCGACGTGTTCGCCGCAAGCGCCACGGCGAGCTGCGGCGGTGCTTCGCCCAGAACAGCCTTGTACGCGTCCGGAAGCGGAATGCCCGCGCGCACCAGGCGCATCGCACCTTCGCGGGTCACCGCTACGGGGGTCGCCACGGGAATCGACGAAGGCGAAGGCTTGGCGCTAGCGGCGCGCGTGTGGTTGAAATACAGCTCATTTCCAGACAGAGGTACGGCGCGCGCGTGGACAGCAGGCGCTGAAACGCTAGGTGCCACCATCGCGTGCGATTCAAAGTTTTCACGCGTCGGCGCTTCCGCCTCTGGGGCACCGCTTCCACCACCCGTCTCGGGTGACTCGACCGCCTTGTTCGAAATCTCGGCACGCGTCTCCGGCGCGCGCGTCTTGGACGCCGTCGCCTCTGGAATGAAAAACTCGGGAACAACACCCGTTTCGTCCGCCTGCATGGTGAATCGCCCCGTGCGCATATCCGCGATTTGTCTTCCGGCAAAGTTTTCGCCGACTCCGCACTCGATGAATCGAAACGTGTCGATGCTGTCCAGTACGCCGTTGACCGAGCTCACGAGCTCCGCCACGGCTTCAGACGTGGTCCCCGCGCCCTCCGGCATCTCTGACAAACTGTCTCTGAAGAGATTCAGATTCACAGGGCGCTTTGATGGTCCATCGCGCGTGCGCTCCGCCGCGGCCATCGCCGCGCGCGCCTCAGCGAGCGTCTGCGCCTCGTTTTCCGAGTCGGAATCTTCGCCGCTCACGTCGTCGCCTTCCCGCCACACTCGCGCGGACGAGACTTCGCGTTCCACCACGGAAAGGTTATCCATCTCCAAGCTATCCCTCACCGTGCGCACGGTATCGTCATCCTCGTGCGCGGTACTGGGCGAGGGCTGCGCGGAGTCCTGCACCGGAGAGGACGGGCGTATTTGAAGAAACGACGCGTCGCGCGAACTGGAAAGATGACCGCCTCGATTTCCGGAAGCGTCGTCGTGAGCAAACGCCGCGCGCGTCGCTTTTGTCGCTTCGGCTTTCGCCTTTGCCTCGGCGGCAGCCGCGCGAGCCGCCACGGAGCGTTCTTCACGCGCCTCGTCGATTTCGCCATCGCTCTCCATGACACTGTGCGTTTCCATTTCATTCTTCGTCTCGCGCTCGGGCTCGAGTTCGCCCAGCATCAAACCCAAGTCCGCCGCCGCGTTTGCTTTGAGAAGTCGCCACGGCGCGGACGGCGACGCGGCGTCCTTTGGAGACCCGGCGAACCCAACAGGACGTCTTCTTGCTTTCGAGGCTATGGACGAAGTGGATTCGTCCGATTGTCGCGAGCTACTCAAATGACGATCCCGAAGAAACGTGCGGACGCGATGCGCGGCGTCCCCAGGACGCTCGCGTTCGAACGGCGCGTTGGTTTTTGAAGCGCGCGAACTCGAAGGCCAAGCGTTTTCGTCTCGAGACGAAAACGCTTCCGACGCCGACCACGAAGGACGACGCATGGGTGCTTCCACGTCATTCCGTGTTCGTGCGCTCCAATCCCGCGGAGGCGAAGGGCGCACACGGCTGCCGAACGCGGTGGTGGCCGGGCGCTCGCGTGATGCACTCTCGGGTGCGTTCATACGCGTGGGGAGGCCTTTGCGGCCAAACGCAAACGCGCCGGCGACGCCAGAGCCTTTCCGAAGGCCGAACCGCGCGCCTGCGCTGGGGACCCCGGGAGACGGTGTCGCGGAGGGTTCGTGTATCGCCTTCGTCGCCGCCTCGCGTTTCGCTTTACGTTCCTGAAGCACTCGTTTCGCCTGCGGTTTCAGGGACAGGGGAAAATGGAAGGTTGGGGGGTTCGGTTAGTCGTCGTCGCGGTGTCGGGGATGGCGAAACGTGCTACGAAACTTGTCGGGACGCGCGATGTGGCTGGCGCGCGCGCGCGGGGATGTGAGGACACGCGCGCGTATCGCGGAGCGTACCATATCCGCTTCGGCCGTTTCGCGCGCCTTGGCTCTCTCCTCGAACTTGCGCTGCCGCCGCTTGGTCTCAGCCACCTGTTGACGACGCGCGCGCTCGCGGTCGTCCATCTTCGATTCTCGGACCGCCCGCTACGGGAAATCGAATGACGTCGCGAGCTCCGCGGGGTCCAAGACGTGAGCCGCTCGCGTCCCCAGACACGCCGAGGTCTCTCAAATGCACGCACGCCGCGCGATACGCACTCGCGTCCGCGCTCGCCTCCGCGCTGCCGTCGCCCCGCAGTCGTTGTGAGGTCCGTTCCTGGCGTTTTCTGGATTTTGCCGTTGACCACAACGTTGACCGATTCCGAAACCGCCGGCCTGCTGCGCGCCGTTTTTCTTTTCGGCACGAATTCGAACTGGACGGCGAGCAGTATGCGCGACGGGGAGAGGAACGACGAACATAAGGGTTGTTGATATAGACACGTAGAACTGAAACATAACACCAGAGTAGCGCGCGACGAAGGTACGTCAGTCACAAAATAGATGTATTATGTGCATCCCGAGTCTGTCTTCGTCTGACGCGCCCACACTTCTTTCAAACATAACGGACCGGGATCTGTGACAACAGTGACGTTGGTCACAAGGGCTCCCGCACAGCGGAAATATCATGTCTGACAAGTCTTGGGTACAAAGTGATTTCTAAAGGGGCAGATATAGATAGACATGGAGTGAATGAGAACCACGTTATAACATCGAAATCCAAGATTCCAATCGACAAAAACACTCATCGTCAAATCGAATTCATTAAAATAACTCAAAGCCGCTCGCCGCACCCGGCGCATTTCTTCTTCTTCGTCGCGAACTTCGAACTCAAAGCCGCTCGCCGCACTCGGCGCAGAACTTCTTCTTCGTCGCGAACTTCGCGCCGCACTCGCCGCAAAACCCGCCCCCCGCGGCGCTCGAAGCGGGAGGCCTCGCGGAGGGCGCACCCCCCACGCCCACGCCTACGGGTGTGCGGTGCGCGTGCGTTTCAGAATCCGAATCCGAATCCGAAACAGACGCGGGCGAAAAAGGCTCGCCGAGTTCAGGGGTCCCCGCGATGCGCATCGCGCGATGCGCCGCCGTTTTCGCCGTCACCAGAGTTCCCGCCGGTCCAATCGCGGGCGACGCTAACCGAATCGCGGCTTCGTCCTCGCGGCTTTCGTCGTCGTCGTCCGGGTCCCTTCCGTCGAACATCGCTCTTGTTCTGCGGACTAAAACCTGCGCGTGCAGACTCGTTGAGTCCCCGGCGTCGTCGTAATCCCAGTCCCAAACGTCACCCGCGCGTTCCCCGATTGCTTTGAGGTAATCGGCGTTTGTCAAAGGCGCGGACTGGACTTTCCAGGACAGAAAAACGAGATCCAAAACCTTGGCGCGCCGGTACGAATCCGCCTTGCGCACGTGCAAGGTACCTTTTTGCTTCGCCAGGCAAACCTCGCGCCACTCGCGCAAAACGTGCGCGCCCAGGTTTTCCAACCCGAACCCGGTGAGCAAACCCACCATGCGCTGCATCGCCGCGTTCTTTCGCTTCACGTCTCGCACCAACAAACGCCATTTGCGGAAGTTCGCGGCGAGCGTCGCGCCGTACATAAACTCCGCGGCTTTTTGAAGCTTCGCCTCCATTTCCGTGGAACTGTGTTGCGTGTATTTACACCACTGGGTCCACGCGCTTCGCGCAACGAGCCGTCCGTGCATCTCCTTCGCGGCGGCGAACGTCACAAGTTTCACCCGGCGTCGCTCCACGTACGACCGCCACCGCTTCCACAAAATGCCTCGCGCCGCGCCCAGACGTTTGCGCAGCATCAACTTCACGTTGGCCATCTTCGTTTGGTCCACCATCTGGAAGCGCCAGCCGCGCCACGCCGTGGCGACGGCGACCTTGCGCTTGCGCCGGATCGTCGTGTCCCCCGCCGCGATCGCGCGCTTCAGGGCTTGTTGCTTTCGAAAGAAACGCTTGTTCCGGTGCGGAATCAAGCGCCACCCCGCGAACGTTCGGGAGACATTTCCAAACATCAACCGCTTGACGACGAGCGCGAGCTTCGCCTCGCGCGCGGCGTCTTCCCGCCGTCCTAACACGAATTCGGTCCACACACGAAACGCGCGCTTGCTGTGTTTGGAACGCCAGTGCCTCAACGCGAACATTGAGGTGATCCAGATCCGAAACGCGCGGCGCCCGACCCCCGCCTCCGCGTTTCGCCGCAGAAAAACCGATTTCGAGCGCAACGTCTTCGCCGCGCGCGCTTCTTCGGACCAAAACCGCAACGCCTTTCCACACCACCGCTTCAAGCCGTTGCCCATCAGCTGCTTCACGCGCAACATGGTGACGGTGTGCCTGACCCACTCCGCGAAACACTTTTGCTTTACGTTTCCGAAGAATTTCAAAGCCGCGGTTTTGTACTTTTGGCGAAGCTCCTTTTCTCCCGCCGCGAAGAAACGCCACTTGTCCACGCAGCGCCGCGTGGACTGCGCGTTCGCGTGCGCCATGGCGTTTCCGATTGCGCGAAGCAATTTCGTTTCCTGGTGAAACGCACACCACCGCGTAAACGCGAACTGCTGCGCGCCGTACACGAACTTGCGCATCGCGAGACGCACGCGCCGCGCTTCGTCAACCTTTTCCGCCCAGCGCCCCCACCCCGCGGACAAAGCGCGGTTGCCCATCAAGCGCACGGCTTTGTCGAGCGCGCCGCGCATGCGCAGCTCAAACTCGACGTGCAACGCCCACTTCGTGAACACGACGCTTACGTTTTTGTGCATGCGCTTCGCGACGTGCGCGATGAGAAGGCGCCTTTGCTCCAGCGTTACCTCCACAACAGTGGACCACGCGTCGAACGCGGCGTACACCGCGCGCTGGCCGAGGCGTTTCGCCGCGAACGCGAGCTTGGCGCGCATTTCGCAAATCTCACCCACCCACTCGCGCCACCGCGCGAACGCGCCGCCCAACGCGCGTTTGCCCATGCGACGCACCGCGACAATGAGCTTCTCTCGCAGCTCCGCGAGTGTCCCCGCCGCGACGCGCCACCGCCGGAACGTCTTGCCCTGGATCGTCATCGCGTACAGCACCAGCGCCTTGGTGGTGCACTCGCGGTTTTCCAGCCGGCGCGCGACGACGGCGTTCCAACCTCGCCACGCGACGCGCGCGGCGGATTGGAAAAAGTGCCCCACGGCTTTCGCCGCCGCCGCGCGGTTTTCCACGACGCTCGCAACCTCGACGCGCCACGTGCTGAACGCACCGGAAACCGCGCGGTTGCGCAGGCGAGACACCGCGCGTTCCATCTTCACACGAAGCTCAGCCTTTTCGGCCGCGAAATCTAGCCACCGCTCAAACGCGCCACGCAGCGCGCGGAACAAAACGCGGTACAAAATTTTCCCAGCCACGTCCTCCTTCTCCTTCAGCTCTACGATCATTGCCGCCCACTTTTCAAACGCGGCGGCTTTCTTTTGGTCGTGAATCTTGAAAAGCGCGCGGTGCAGAATCTCCATCGCCTTTTTCTTCTCCAAACAAAGCGTTTTCCAGTGCCCGAATGCGGAGTTCAGCGCTTTCTTCGCGAAGCGCGACACCGCGCGCGTGAGTTTCTCGCGCAACTCGGAGGACTCAACCGCAAACTCCTCCCACCGCGCGAAGGACCCGCGAAGCGTGTTGTTGCACATGAACCGCACGGCTTTGTACACCGCGTTCTTTTCTTCAGACGCTTCGAGAACGCGTTCGGACCAGGTTTGCAGCGCTCGAAGTAACGTGCCGTTGGTGAAGTACGACATCGCGCGCCGCGCCGATTCGGCGTGCTCGCAAAACTCGAGCCACCGTTCAAACCCAGACGCCGTGGCTTTGGTGGCGAACCGACGCAGCGCCGCGCGCATTTTTTCCTCGTATTCGCGCTTGTTGTCCACGAAATCGCACCACCTCACAAACGCCTTGCACAGCTCTCGGTGCGTGAAGAAACGCAACGCGCGCTTCGCCAAATGCGCGGCTTCTACGCAATCGCGCCAGCGCGTAAACGCGCCGCGCTTTTCTTTATTCGTCCACCAGCGCATCGCAGTCTCCGCGCGCGCGCGCGCGTCCTCGGCGTCGTCCATAAAGTTTTGCCACGTTTCCCACGCCGCGCTCATCTCTTTGTTGTTCATGCGCGCCATGAACCCGGAGACTTTGAACCGCATCTCCGCCATCGTCTCCGCGATTTCCATCCACGTGTAGAACGTCACGGATTTCGCGCGGTTCACGACGAAGTTTGCCGCTTTGTGCATAAGCTCGCGGTGCGCCTCGGCTTGCGCGATTTTTTCGCGCCACGAGCGCCACGCCGCGCCGTACGTCACCCTGCCGATCACCCTCCGCGCCGCTTCGAGCTGCCCGCGGCCTTCCTCGAGCTGTTCCTTCCACAACGCGAACGCGCCAATCATGCGCCGCTTGGTGACCGCGCTCGCCGCGCGCCGCATCAAATCGCGCATGTGCTTCGTTTCCTCGACAAACTCCTTCCAGCGAACGAGCGCGCCGCTCGCGGCGCGCATCGCCAAGCGAGCGATTACTTTTTCAGCCTTCAACCGAAGCTCGATGCTTTCATTCGCGGCGCCTCGCCATTTCTCAAACGCGCCAGACACCGCGCGCTGCGCCATTCGCGCCATCACCCGCTGCATCTTGTCGCGAAGCGCAACGAGCTCAGTCACAGCCTCGCGCCAGCGCTCGAAAGCACCGACCACGCTGCGCTGCGCCACTCGCGCCATCACCCGCTGCATCTTCTCGCGGAGCTCAACGAGCTCCGTCACAGCCTCGCGCCAGCGCTCGAAAGCACCGACCACGCTGCGCTGCGCCATGCGCGCCATCACGCGGTGCATCTTCTCACGGAGCGCAACGAGCTCTGTCGCAGCCTCGCGCCAGCGCTCGAAAGCACCGACCACGCTGCGCTGCGCCACTCGCGCTATCACGCGGTGCATTTTTTCGCGGAGCTCAACGAGCTCTGTCGCAGCCTCGTGCCAACGCGCAAAGGCGCCGGCGACGGTGCGGTTGAGCAAGAACTCCATCGCTTTCAAGGCGGCGCGCTCCTCTTCCTTCACCCCGCGGACATGTTCTTTCCACAGCCGCAGCGCGCGCACCGCCGAAGAGTTCGTCGACATCTGCATGGTGCGACGCATCTTCACCCGAAGCTCATACGCCTCGCGCCACGACGCCCATCCGAAACGCGCCAATCGCCGTTCCGGCAACGCCTTCACGCGCTCGAAGCACTCCTTGTCGCGGCGGATGGCTTCGGCGTATTGAATCCAGGCCATGAACGCGCCGTGCTTCACGCGATTGAGAATACGCATCGCGATACGGGTGCACACGTCACGGTGCCGAATTGTTTCTTCCGCGAAATCGCGCCATTTCGCAAAGGCGCCAACCGCTGCTAGCATCGAAATGCGGGACGATACTTTCTTGCACAATTCCTCTAACCGCGTTTGTTCCGAAGCGAAGTCGCGCCACGCGCGTAAGCACCGCGTGGCTGAGCCGTGCATCAGTTTCGCGGCGATCGCGCGGAGCTTGTCGCGTTCGTTCGAGGCCTTCGACGCGCTTTCTGACCATTTCCCGAACGCAGCGTGAAGGGTGCGGTTGCGCACGCGCGAAGCGATGCGGTCGAGCGTCGCCTTTGCGTGGAGAGCGCGATCCACGTTCGCGCGCCATCCCATCAACGCGCCGGACAACACCCTGCTTCGAATGCGCGAACCAATGCGGCGCATAATCTCGCGTCGGCGTTGCCGCTCATGAAACGCGGCGCGCCACTTGACGTAACACGAAATCTTCAAACGACGCGTGGTCTGCGCCGCGGCGTCGCCGCCGAGACGAGCGAGCAACCGCGACCGCGCGGCTTCCGCGGACCACGCGCGGAGCACGCGCGCGCGTCCTTTCAGACTCGCCACCAGCACAATATCCGCGCGCGCCGCGTTCTGTTCGCCGATCGTGTGCGTCCACTTGGCAAAACAAAACCTCAGGTTTTTCCCGGACCAAGCCGCGAGCGCGCGTTTGACGCCAATCGCCTCCTCCGCCCGCCCGCGCTGGATCCGGTGCGCGTGCTCCTTCCAGTACTTGAACCGCCCGCGCGTGGTCTCGCCGTGCCAGAAGCGAAGCGCGTGAAAGGTCATCGCGGCGGGCCTGGCGCGCCACCGCGCTACGGACCGCCTAAGCGCGTTGCACTCCCAGAACGAAACGGAAATCATCCAGTTCTCAACCGCGGCTTCGCGCGCCGCGCGCAGCGCGGCGAGCGACGCCGCGCGTCGTAGCCACACCCGGAACGCCGCCGCGGTGAGTTTGAAATCGAAATACCCGCTCTCCGCGGGGTCTGCGTCGTCCACGTCGTGTGGGTCGTCCGTGTGTTTGTGTTTGCGAGGTTTACTTTTTTTGGAAGATTTGCGCGAAACGCTTTCGCGCTCGCGCTCGTCCACCGCGTCGCGGCGCGCGCGCCGCGGATCCGCGGCAAACTCCCGCGAGTCGTCGGGGAATCCGTCGTCGTTTGAAGTCGGACCCCCGGAACCGTGCGGAGACCCCCCTCCTGGAATCCGCATCGCGCTTTTCCACACAAAGGCACCGCCGTTCACCGAACGCACCGCAGCGCGAAGGGGAGAGCGGCCGCTCAAGCCGCCGACGCGCGCGACGCGCGATTTCTCGCGCTCGTACTTGACCCACCAATCCGGATCGGGATCCAACGACAGCTTCAGTAGAAAGCGGTAGTAGTTCGTGTCCTCCTCAGGGGAAATGCCGTGCTCGGTGAGGACCGCTTCGTACGCCTGCGCGGGGGGGGAAGGAAGGGAAAGGTGAGTGGGAATACCGCGGACGCGACACGCGCGCGGCGGTCGTTTGGCGACGGAGACAAACTCTTTGCCAAAATTCGGCCAAACGCGCCGAAAACGCGCGGAGGATCGCGCACCTTGAGCAAGCGAAGCAACGTGACCTCTCCACCGTGGCCATCTTCGGCCACGGCGATTTCTTCCGAGTGGTTCAGGATATCCTCGACGACCTGCGGGGGGAGACAGGGTCAGCGCACTTCGGCACAGAACTGTGGCGCGAGCTGACCTGGACGCAATCCTCGGAATGATTTGATTGTGCTTTTCCAGAATGGCAACAACGAAATGCGTGACGATCGGCGTTGGGAGGAGCATAGGGAGCGATTAGGGATTCGCGCGCGCGGTTCCGATGTGACAGGTGAAAACGTACCACTGGATCGACTTCACGCGCGTCGTACGAACGCGATACGCTGGGAGACTCAGCGTAAGTCTCGTCGTAGCCCGCAGCGCCGTCGTCCCGCCAATGCTCAGGCTCGGGTGTTCGCATCATTGTCACCATTCGCGGTTGTCTGGCGACCACCGAGAGAGGCGCACCGGCCAGCTCTCACCACGCGCTCGACCAGTACCTGACGCGTCCCGCAGACCAGACCGTCACGCAGCTCGCCGGCTGCGCGCCTCAATCTCGCCTTCAGCGCGCGAGTCACAGTGGTCACCTCTGAGTCACCATTTGAAACCTGCTCCAAGCCGATTTCGCGAAAAAGGTCGAACGTTCGAACGGTGGGCAAAAAAGAAAGAGTAAAGAAGGTGGAGATGCGGCGCACGTGGGCGGCAGGCACGGGCGAGGAATAGTGTGGCTGTGTAGGCCAATCCAGTTGTTTGTTTCGCGGGACGAAACGACACAACGACGCGACGCGGAGCAGTCCCGCAGTGCATGGGGAAACGGCAAACGCGAGGACAGGCGAGGAAAGGCAAGGATGGGTTTTTTTTGTCAGACCTGAGAGTCAAAAAAACAAAAACGCGCTCTCTACGTCGTTTCGTTTTTCGGCGCTCTCGCTCCCATCGCGAGCAACACGTTCCTCCCCGTGAACCCCACGGCGCACACCGGTGTGTTTTTCGTGCGCAGGGTTTGAACCGGTCCTCTTTTAGCCACCGAAAAGTCCCCTCCCCGAACCCCACCAACTGTTTTCCTCAGCGGCTTCGCGCTCGCGCCCGCGTCGGAACCCGAACTCGCCGACGTGTCCCACAGCCGCACGGTTTCATCCGCGCCGCCCGACGCTAACAAATCCCCGCGCCCAAACGCCCACTCCAGCGAGTGCACCGCCCCGACGTGTCCCACGAAGTGGTGCACGCACCGGCTGGTCCCGAGGTCCCACACCAAAACGCTGCCGTCGTCGCCGCTGGACGCCACGGCGTCGCCGCGCGGGCTCACGGCGAGCGCCGCGACGCCGCCGCTGTGGCCGACGAAAACGCGCACGCACTCCCCAGACGCGACGTCCCACAACCGGACCGTCTTGTCCGCTGACCCGGTGGCAATGTAGTTGCAGTTCGGGTGCCACGCCACGCAGTCCACGTCGGCGAGGTGGCCCACCATTACGCGGCGAGGCGCGGGCGCGTCCATCGCGAACACGCGCGCGGTTCCGTCGTACGACGCCGTCGCGAAGTAGTGCCCCACGGGGCACCACTGCACGTCCCACACCGGGTAGTCGTGCGCCTTGTACGACGCCAGGCACGTCTCTAGCGCAACGCTCCACACGCGGACGGTGGAGTCTCTTGAACTAGAGAGCAGAAATTCGTTCCCGGGGGAGATGGAAACGCCGTGCACCGCGGAGGCGTGGCCCACGAACTCCACGCAAGGCGCGGGACGCGCGACTTTGGAACCTTTTTGAACTCCGCCGACGGGGTGATTGGTCTGCGATTGGGGGTTTGGAAAGACGCCAATCGCAACAATCGTCGCGCCGTCGTCGCCGTCGCTGTCAGCGACCTGCATCTCCACGTCCCCGCCTCCTTCGCCTCTGTCCGCCGCGGGGGCGTCCAGCGCGGCGTCCTTCGCGGCGCGCCGCGCGCGGCTCGCCGGGTCGGTTTCGTACTTGTCCGTCCCGCCTGGCACGGCTTTGTTCATGTCCCACAGCCTCACGACGCTGTCCGCGAACCCGCCTACGACGAGCGAGGCGTCCAGCGACGCGGACGCGCAGTTCAGAACCGCGTGCGCGTGCGTGAAGGTGTAAAAGGCGCACGACGGCAGTTTTCCCGGGCAAGGCCCGACCAAAGCGCGGTACCGCACGTCCTCCACCGCGTCGAGCGCCGCGTCGTGCGCGAGCGTCGGAATTGGAATTTCGCTTTTGACGATCGTGGGCAGGTCGCGGTCGTCATCGGCGTCGGGGTCTTCTTTTGTAACTGACTCGAGCTCAGGTGCTTTCTTGGTCCCACCTTTCTTGCCCGCCTTCGCCTTGTTGTCGTCGTCGTCTTTCCCGTTTTCTTTTTCCAACCGCAGCTTTTCATCATCGAACTCGTCCATCGCCCTGACCTCGATGGACGTTTCCAACAAACCCCACCGTCCGTGTTTCTTCGTGTTGAACACGTCAACCTTACTGGGCGGGCCCGTGCCCGTGATCGTGGCGCGCGCGGCGACTGCGGTTTCGTCCTCACCCGGAACCGGGTCGCCGTCCGTGACGCTGACGCTGATGTTTCCATTTAAAATTGCGAGCAGCGCCATCTGGTTCGCCACGTGCAGGTACTTTACGAGTAAATCAAACGTGTACGCGCACACGCGCACGGACATGCGGTTGTTTTTGAACTTCAAAGCCGTTGGGTCGCTCGAGAGGTGCGCGGGGGTCGCCAGGCCCGCGAGCGCGACGGTCTCGTCGTGGTGCAAAAGCGTGTGATCGGTGGCGAAACGTCGGTGGAACTCCCTGGTGAGCTCGGGGACGTCCGCGCTGACCAGCTCGAGGTGGCAGTACACGAACATCGGGTACAACACGCGAAGCAGCTCGGGCTGTGGTGTGGAGGGAACAAAAAGATGGGTCAGGGCATTGAACAAAAGAGGTGGGGAAGCGAGTGCGGTGTCGGATCGGTCGCGCATTTTAGGGTTGCTTGTTGTTTTTCGCGCGCTCCCGAATGATGGCGCGACGGTGGGAGGCGCACCTTGTACAGGTCCAGCGATTGGTGCGTCCACTCGCGAAGCAGACGATACCCCTCCATCAGCGACTCCGGATCGCTGTCTGTTTCGTTGTGGTACAGGATGTGGTCCGCGATGCTCGCGTCGGCGCCGAGGTGCGGTACGAGCGCCATCTGACTGACGCTGATGATTTTCGCCTCGGTTCGGAGCGCGCGCTCTGCGTCCGTGTACCCCCGCTTCTGAAGGTAACGTAACACGATACGATCCAGGGGCTTTTCCGACATCCTAGCAACGCCGAACGGCGCCCCTGCGTGCCGAGAGTGGCGACGCGAGGAGAAGGAGACGCCAGGCAAACGAAAACAAAAACCGGGAAAACCGCCACGAGCCGCGTCTTGTACGAAAAGCACAGCGATCCAAGCACAAAAATCGCGGCGGCCACACCCTCGCGCGGCGACGTTCGGCGAGCAAAGGCACATCCGCGATGCCGTTCCTTTCCAACATCGTGGTGTACACGGGCGGGTATTTGTTCCTGGTGTTCATCGCCGTGTGTTTGGCGACTGGTTTGTACTACCTCGCGGAGATGGTTGAGGAGTACACGCGGGTGACGAAGAAAGTGTTGGGGTGGTCCATCAAGATCTCCATCGGGTTACACGTGGCGCTGTGGGTGGTGGACCGATTGCCGTTCGTGAACATCTTCCTTTCAATAACCGCGCAGTGCACGTACCACACGTTGCTTCGGAAGTTCCCGTTCATGGCGCTCACAAGTCCTGAGTTTCTGGGCTCAGTGGTGGCGCTCGTGGCGAACCACTTCATGTGGATGCGGCACTTCAGGAACGACACGATTGAGTTCAACAGCGTGGAGTACCTCCTGGGTTTTTTCCTGATGGTGGTCTGGATCGTGCCGTTCGGGTTCTTCATCTCGCTCGCGGCGAACGAAAGCGTGCTTCCGGGGGGAGGTCTGGCGGGCGCGGCGGGGAACTCAGGGAGCTTGGCCGGCGGCCAGATGCCGAGCGGCGGGTACGGCGGGATGATGGGCGGCGGCGGGTCGATCGATTATGGCGGCGGCGGCAGGCGAAAGCGCGCGAACGTGGTTTTGAAAACCCTCGACTTTTGCAAGGCGCAGTGGGAGCGGTTCGCCACGAAAAATGTCTTCCCAAACGGCATGCCCGCGGCGTCGTGGAAGGAAAGAAATCTGTGAGCGAATGATGGTCAATCGATGATGATGGTAAAAACGTCTTCGTCTTCGTCTTACACGGCGCGCCAAACGCTTCAGAGTTAATTAAACGACTCCACTCCCGCCACCAAAGTCGCTTTCCGCGCGTTGAGCCTTGAGTTGATTGCCTTGAGGACCTCCAGCGTGGCGCCTTTCGCAAAGTGTTCGCGCAGCGCGTTTTTCGCGCCAACCGCGGGGTCGCCAAACGGCGCGACGCCCGCGGCGTCGCTAAACGCCAAACCGCGCCGCTGCATTTCTTCCGCCTGCTCAAGCAACGGCGCGAGCTGTCGTGCCGCCGCGACCACCGCCGCCGCCGCGGTTTCCACACCCCGCTTCCCGCCCTTCACCCCGCCGAGCACCGCGTTTTCCTTCCCCAGCCTCAACTGCGTCACCACATGCGCATGGTCCGCCATCTCCACTTGCAACGCGTCGCACTGCGCGTCGCAGTGCGTGCGCATCGCGTTCGCGTGCGCCAGTCTCTTCCTCAACGCGCGAAGCTGGTCATCAAGCGCGCGCTCTTCTTCCACGGAGCACGACGGGAGGTTCTCCGCGAGGTCCTGCGCCTGCAACAGCTCCTTCGGGACGGCGAAGCACGTGGACGAGGCGTGTTCGGCGAACCGGCCGAAGTGCTCGTCTATCCGCTCCTGCGCCGCGCGGTACATCACATCCAAACCAGCCTTCAGCGCCGCCTCGGTTTCATCATCCTGGGGGAGCTCTTGTGTCAAGCACTCCTCGAACGAGTCGAATCCATCAGCAACGTACGTCTCCACCTGCGCGTGGGGTGGGGGAGGGATTTTGTCAGCAGCTGTCGCGGAAGGGGAACGTTTACATTCGCGCGTTTCAAAACGGCGCGGGCGGGGGGGCGCGGGGACGGGAGCGCGCCCGATACGTACCACGTTGACCATATCGTCCATGATATCGCGACTGCGCGCGGGGTCGACCCCCATCTTGGGCTTGGGCGGTGCCATGGCCATCGCGCGCGAGCGGCGCTCGGACGAGTGATGATGCTTCCGCTTTGAACGACGATAAATTGGTTCGCGCCGCGACGGAACGCAACTTAAAAAAAAAAAAATCATTGCCAATTCATCAGATCTCAATTCATCCATCCATCATCCACCACGAAAACGACGTCATCCGCTTCCACCGGTTTATCCCCCACCCACGCGCACCACACAACCGCCCCCGAAATGAACACGAGCGCTATGACTCCGAACACGATGCTCCAGTTCTGGTGCGTTTTTTCCAAAATCAACCCTGAAAATGGAACCGCGATTAGCCCGGCTATCGTGGCGCACGTGTTCCCCGTGGCGAACACTAGGCCGGCGTGTTTGGGCGCCACGTCGAGGTGACTCACGCTGACTCCCGCTAAGGTCAGGGCGGACAGGGCGAGGCCGATGTCCACGGAGGCGGCGGCCCAGAAAATATTTCCCTCAGGCACGTGGCCGTCAACGCCTTGGCTGCCCAAGTACGCCGCGGCTAGCAAACAAACCGCCGGCCCCACCATCCCCACGGCTTGAAACGCTTTTCGGATTTGTAGTTTTGGAACCGCCTTTTCGCGCAGCAATTTATCTGCCCACAAACCGCTGCCCACCCCGACCGCGCCTTGAATGAAGTAAGGCAGCACCGTGAACGCGGGGAGGTCGGCCAGAGGAACACCGAGGGCTTCGTCGAAATACGTAGGGAGCCAGCTTAGCAAGCCGTACGATCCGTAGCTCTGCGCGAATTGCGCGATGCAAATCGCTCGCACTTCGTTTGTTTCCATCAAACCCAGCCACTCTTGTATCCAGCCGCTGCTTTTGAATTCAGCGGTGGATCGCGGAACCACTTTATTTTCAACCTTCCTTCCATGTTCATTATTTTTATTCGTATTTCCCGTCACCACTCCATCGCCAACCCCCTCGCCCGCCTCCCCAACATCACGCACCACTTGAAACTCCGCGGGTACCCACAGCGGGACCCACACGAGCGCGGCGGCTCCGAAGAAAAAAAAAGCGTTTTCCCACCCGCCCCCTGTCACGACTACGTACGGCGTCACCCCGAACGCGAACGCGGCTCCGGCGTACGACGCCGCTGTTACCGTCGCCACCGCGGTGGTCCGGTAGTCGGAAGGGACGTGGCGTGCGATGAGCGCGTGCACGGCGGGGAAGGCCACGCCTTCGCCCGCGCCGAGCGCCGCGCGAGCGACGACGAGCGGCACGGCGCCCGCCGCCGCCGCCGCCGGCGTGAGAAACGTCGCCAGCGACCACGCGACGACACCTATTAGTAACACGTTCTTTCCCCCCCATCTATCCGCAGCCCGGCCTCCCGCAATCTGGGTCAGGCCGTAGCCGTAGAAAAACGCAGAAAGCACGCCGCCTTCCGCGATTTTGTCCCACGAAAACTGTTTCGCCATCGGGATGATCGCGGTGCTGATGTTGCTTCGGTCGGCGTAGCAAATAAATATCGCCAGCGCGGCGAGCCCTGTTAAGGTTACCCAGTCATTCGACCCGTCGCCTTGAGTGCGGTCACCAGGGCGCGTCGACGAGACGGACGGCACGGGGGGGCGGTCATCGCGCGTAGCGTGCGTGACCCACCGGTGCTTTTTGGGAAACTTCGCGTTCGTTATAATAAGATTTCTTGCGTCGAACACAGAGCGACGGACGCGTGCATCCGGTTTCGCGTAAGCGCGAACGCGGCACACGGATAGGAGACGCGTGGAAGCACGCGATGCGCCTGTCGCCGTCGCGCCTACGGCGACGGGGAGCCCCACCACCGGCATGGTACCGTGGACTGATGAATAAAAAAAAATCCATCAACCCAAAAGAAAAAGCGTAGCCTCGGATCGACCAAAAAAACTGCGAAGGACTCGAATGTTCCCTTGACTCAAGAATGACGGTCTATATTGTACCCACTATTTAGATCGTCAATCCAGGAGTTATAATCCGCTACCGTGTATCGTGTCACTGAAAAAACACTTCAGGATCCGCGTTTAACCTGCCTGCACACGACGAGCGCGCCGACCCTCGTCAACCTTGTTGCGCGGTCGGATTACACAAGCCTTCCGTCACCATGTCGGACGTAGAGGCGGCTGCTTTCAGCAAGCCCGGGCAAAAGATCACCATTCAATACGGGGCAACGCCCGCGAATGTGGAGAAGGTAACACCCACCAAGCAAACCTGGGCCCGAAGCGCGGCGTACGTCATCGGATTCATCGTGATTGTCGTCGGTGCGACGTTGATGTACCGCCACTACGTTGATGTACCGCCATCGGTGAAGACCGCGGCGCCGGCGCCTCCTGCGTACACCGGGGGAGGGTACCCTCCCCACCCCCCCGCGACTGGAAACATCATGGAGGACATTGCAAACGGCGTGACGAACTTGCCTTTCGGGAACCCGACCCTGGAAGAGATGGAAAACAAGCGCATCAAGGTGGACACCGGGTTCGTGGACGAAAACGGAACACCCGTGTATGCGGACGGCGAAGGACACGTGGACGACCATAGCATGACGAAAGCGGACGAGCCCGTGCGTTGATTGGGCTTGTTTCGATTACCCAGAAATCTTCAACGAGAGCCGACTTCGGAATGAAAAAGAAAGCGTATACACATAGCAAGCACCATGCAGGTCCTAGGAGTTTTAAGTCACCCACAACACTCGAATACAACGAAAGTACACAATCGACATATACAACGAAACTATTGTCTCCCCACGAGCGACGGCATGAGCTTAGTTTCGTGGTACGGATCCAGCGGCGCGTCTCCGCAGTTCCCGTTGTCCACCTCGCACATCTCCCACAGCTTCACGCCGCACCCCTCCCAGAGGCTTTTCTCGATCCGCGGCAACTCACTCACGTCAGGCCACATCCCGTCCTTCGTAGCGAGCACCGCCCCGATGTACGCCTGCCCCGCGACTTTCGCCGCCCCGGCGTAGTAGTACAGCGACCATGAAAGGTCATCCGCCGCGTCCACAATTCGCCAGTACTCCAACGACGTCACGCCGTTGTCCATGAAGGAAAAGTAGAAAGTCCCCGGGACGTCGCCTCGCTTACACCGGTAGTCCGACCGGCGCCACACCTCGTCCCCGTCCAAAGTCTGGACCTTGAACACGGGGTTGTACCAGAAACTCCCCTTGGCCTTGCCCCTGTACCAGATCTGGTACTGACACGGGAAGTGGTCGTACGCCGGGTTTTGCCCGGCGACGGCGAGCCACGAATACGGCTTTTGCCCAGCCTCCGTGCCGTACCACCCCTGCATGATCCCCTCCGCGTCGTCGTGGGACAGCGGGTTGCCTCTCCACTCCGTCATGGGCATCACCTCAGGCAGCTCAGGTCGTATGGCGTCGTTTCCCAAACAGTTGTGGCTGTGTAACATGCACCGCGCGAGGCGCTCAAACTCTTTGTTTTGGTAGCTCCGGATACACGTGTACGTGCACACCTGGTCGTTCAAGCCGCAGTCGTCGATGCAGTCTAAGGATTTGCCACAGTTCTCGTTGCCGTAACACGCGAACAGCTGTTTGTTGCAGTTGCTCGCGATGCACCACACGTTCTGGACGTTCAAGTCCTGGTTGATGTCAACCGCGGGAACGCGCACGCCGGCGGCGTCGATCAATAACAAATGTAAGAAAAGCAAATCAAGGTGGTTCTCGCGCTTGAACAGCGAAAACACCTGGTCCATGGTTCGCAAATCTTTCGATGCCTGCCCCCACGGCACGAGCTTGGCTTCCAATTTGCGCATCTCAGTCAACGGCTGGAACGCGATTCGACTCTCGTTTTGTAACATTTCGCAACACCCGAGCGCGGCGCCGGTTGGGACGTTTGCGAAAACTTGTCGCAGCGACTTCGCGTTTGATTCATCCGTCACGCCCACGACGATGAACACATCCGCGTTTTCCGCCGCTTTCGCGATTTCGTCAACAGACGCGTCATGAGGCAACACCACCATTTCAAATGCCGGGTCCACCCAGGTCAAACGCAAGGCCATGTGGGACATGACCTCCGTCCAGTCTGGACCGCTGTTTTTTCCACCCCCGGGAAGCGCCTCTCTTGGCAAGCCAGGAGGATACGGCAGGAACGAAGCCGCGTCGCCACCAGGCACCACCGCGACGAGCCTGGCGGTCGTCGCAGTCATCAGCGCGGGGTTCAACTCCAGGGTTGGCGAGATCACCGCGCCAACTGCGCGGGGGGGGTCGGGGGCGCGCCGAGCTACGCCTCGAGACGAAACCGAACCGACGTGATGACGTCGGGTTGGTTTCACAGACGACGCTTGTCCGCGATGGTGTGTGCGCACCGACGCGACGGGACCCAGCGCCATGGGCGATGACATGTCTGGAGTCACCGACGAGACGGGAACGACTCGCGGGCGAAGACCGCCGAAGTGCCGCGGAACGTGCGCGAGTGGTTGTGACGTGTTTCAATATCGCGATCGCCTGCCTCTCGGTCGAGAGAAGCCGTTGCTGTGACCGACAAATGTTGAAAGTCGTGTCGGTCAGCTTGAAAGGTTGTACCCTTGAAAAATGTAGTCTTCACCGATCTCAGGATCTCTGTGCTTATCCGTGGCAGGCGGCGCTTTTCTCACCATCCGCTGTTGGTCGCGGCGGTGGCGCATAAAGGACAGGCGCGCTTGAGCGACGCCGTGACTGCGACTTACGTGGACACCGCCAACTAGGCGTGCGCGTCCGACTGAAGGTCTTGCCTCGTCCGCATCGACCCGCGTTCGTGCCAGTACAGAGCCAAGTAATCAAGCATGCTGGCTGTCGGAAGCCTCGTCACGGTGCGGCCGACGGTGGCGGCCGCGCGCCGCGGCCGCGCAGTTCGCGCGACGGCGTCCCTTTCGGGCGCGGTTCCCGGCGGTGGGATGCGTAAAAGACACAACGCCGTTCGCGGTGCGCGCGTCGTGGCCAAGGGAAAAAAGGAGGACGAAGCGCGCCGAGCGCTGATGGAGGGATTGGGATCCCGGTTCAGAGAAGACTCCCTGGCGCAGTTCGACGACAGCGGAGGCGGCGGATTCGGCGGCGGGATCAAGAAGTGGTTCGGCGGCGGTGGCGGCGGCGATAACGATAACTGGAAAGGCAAGCTACGCAAGATTGGTGGTTTCGGCATGTTCGTCCTGTTCCTCGCCGTCTTCGCGCTGTTCAAGCCCGTGACTGCGATTCTGGTGAACCTGGTGTATTTCTGTTTACGTCTGCCCACGGGCAGAGAACCGGGCAGCGAGCTTCTCGTGGCCGAGCCCGTGGTGAAAATCGCCGCGGACGCGGATATCATCGCCCGCTACGGCGCCGACGAGGATGAAGACGACGAGGACGACGAGGACGAGTGAACAATGAGTATGTCCATAGTCGTGTGATAAGCATCGCATCGTTTCTATTCTAAACCTACTTGGGCTGAACCGCTCCGGCACGCCACAGTTCGTTCCTGTTCCCTGTCCGAACAGAGGTGTAGGACTTTTGTGGCTTCAAAGCCGTTTTGCTTCAGCATCGCAACCACGCGATCCGCCACGCGCCTGTGCCTGGCGAGTCTCCCGAGCTTCACGCCGGGACCGACGAACCAGGCGTTTGGCGCGAGTCTGCGCGGCGCGTCTGCGCCGTGACTCGGAGAATACTCCAAAGAAACTTGTTTAAGAATCGCCGCGATATCGTCGAAACACCTTCCCAGACGGAACACGCACAGTGACACAGAAGTGAAGTTTAGGGGCACGGAGGTGGGGTACTCCTCAAAATCAATATCCCACGTGTCTCCCGAGTCTCCGGAGCTTTTTTCGCGTCTCGGTCGCGCGACGACCACCGTTTTCGCGCCCGCGGTTTCAAAACACCACCGCTTCAGCGCGTTTTCAACCTCCTCGCCGTCGTCGGTGACGAGCAAAATCTTCCTTATATTTTTCATCTGAAAATCATCACCCAAGTGCGCGGGAAGGCGATGCATGCACTCCCCGAGGCTCGTCACGAGCGCGCGAGACGCGCGCGTCATTTGTTTGTCATCGGAAGTCGACTCAATTTTTTGACGCCACCCGTTTGGGTCCCACTCGTCGCGACGCAAAACGCACCACAACAACGCGTATTCGTCGTCCTCTTTCTCCGTGTCATCCGGATTTGAGAACCACTGCGTGACGTTCAAAGTGTGCGTGAATTGGGTGGGGTGCAGGTTGATTTCCGTGCTCGCGAACGCGGCCACGAGCGCGGGCTCGAGCGAGCGCGGGAACGCGCTGAGTCGCACTTTGATGGAAACTCGGTCGGAATCCAAAGAAGTCACCACTTGCGCGACGAGGCGCTCGAGCGTCATAGAGAGCGTCGCACCTGTTTCAGGTACAAGACAGGAATCAAACGGACAGAGCATACCGACGCATTGCGTGACAAATTTGTTGTCATCTCCAGCGGTGAGCGCATTGAGAATTTCGCAGGGATCGCCGCCTATCATACAAGCGGGGACCAAAGCGTTCCCAGTACTCTCCTTCGTTTCATTATTTTTGACAAATTTGTTGTCATCTCCAGGTATGGTGTTGAGACTTTCCCAGGGATCAGTGCCGACATTGGTTGTGTCCACGCGCGCGCGCTTTTCGGGCGGCGCGGAGAGGTCGTTTTGCGTTTTGCGTTTCTTCTCCCGTTGCGTAGCTTCGCCGTGAGGTCGTTGCGCTACGGTCGGTGTGACGGACGATACGTACGCGTCACCGTCATGGTTACGGAAACAACGGCCTCGATGTTCCAGGAGGTACTCCGCCAGACGTTTGGACAGCGAGCCGTTTGCGGCGCCGCCGGCGGCGTTGACGTGCGCGACAACGCCTCGTATGGGCACACCGAAAGGAAGGATCTTACGCGCAGCGCGCGCTTGATCATTCCCACACACGTTTTTGATATCCGCCGCCGTGCCGGCAATCACTACTAGGTTATCAGGCGATACCCCGGCGTCGACGTAGCGACACACTTTGGCGTCTTCGAACCCACCGTTCCTCAACGCAAACGCGCGTCCCGTCTCTACGACCACGCGTGCCTTCCTCCCCAGTCGTCGCAACCTCGCCGCCCCCCCCGGAATGTTTGCCAGCGCCCCGAGCGTCGGGGAGTGGTACCGTTCCAAAGTCAAGGCGGAAGTACCAGCGCGTTCCTTGGAGTACGCCACCAGGGCGAGCATTTTGGTAAATTCAGTCTCTCCAAAGCCGCCCCAACGACCCATCAGCCATTCTTTGCCAGAGTACTCGTCCCATTTAATTTGGGGGTGGCAGCACGGCGCGAGCGCCACGGCGCGCACACACGTTCCTCCCGTCAAGCACAAACGCAACGCCGCGTCCGTCGCGCCGGCACACAGGTGCTTCGCGACGACGACGGCTCCGTGTGTCTCCGTTTGCGTTTTGACGCACGCGTCGGGGAGAAGATCGGAAAACAAACTTTTCGTCAAGTCCGCGACGACTCTTCGCGTTTTGTTATCCATCTCCGTGTCAGGGCTGCTGTGGTTCTTTACCTCAAGGACCTCCTCGCCATCCTCTTCATCCGCCTCGTGACTGTCGTGGTGTGGACGCGATGAAACCTCCCCGGCGCGCCGGCGGTCCACCGCCACGAGCGTGGCGCCTGTCAAGTTGGCTACCACTCTTCCCAGTAACGCGCGACCAGCCCCTAGCTCCAGGAGCACTCGTGGTTCGTTCTCGCCTCGCGCGCGCACCATGGGAGCGATAACTAGACCCGCCAGCGCCTCGAGTTGGGGCTGATGAAGATGTCTCTTTCCACTGGAGTACCAAGTCGTGTGTTTCTCAATGGATACGACTTCCTCGAACGCTTTCGCCGCGGCGGTGCCGTCTTCGTCCCCCGACCGGGCGAGGGGCAGCACGGAAGGCTTAGGGAGCGTCGCAGCGAGCGCCTCCAGCCTCGACGCGAATGCATCAGCATCTGCTGTCGCTGCGGATGCGACCTCCGCGGGCGGGACCGGCGCCATCCTCGCACCGCCGCGCCCCTTCAAATGGGACATTCCTTTCTGTTTAAGGACCCTTGGTGGTCATGGTCACGCGCGCGCTGTAACGAGCTTACGGGCCACGACCTGCGATGATGGGACGCGTGAGTCGTTGCAGCGTGTTGCCGACCACGCACGAAACGAACACGAGACGGCGCGCGTTGATCTGGCAATCTGGTCACCGACCAAAACAATTATGCTGCCGGTCAAAGATGCCATGCTTGGTTTTGCTCTGATTTCACTCGGCGCACTCCACTCATCCGCTACGTCGAAAGGTCTGATCTGTATTTACAAGTCACCACTACCGTCAAGCCCTTTTTACGTCGCTGCCGTCGATTTCACCGTTCCCGAGCCGGTCGCAGTCGTTCAAGCCGCAGCTCGTCACCACTCCGAAACTCGCACTCGCACACGAGTGGTCGCCTCCAGAAGCGACGTCGAGGGGCGCGCACGTCGCGACCGAGGTGTCGCCCGCCGCCGAACACGTGGTTAACCCCGATACCGTGTATCCGGTGTCACAACCTGGTGCACACGACTCCCCCACGTTCAACGTGGTTTTGCCACCGCAGCTGTCGCTTCCGACGCCGGCGTTGCCGTTGACTGGGTTCGTGACCGCGCAATTCGCGCCAATCGCGACCGTGGAAACCGCGGTCGGGGTGTCTTTGTTTGTTGTGGTGCCGTCCCCGAGCTGGCCATGTTCGTTATTTCCCCAGCACCTCACTGACCCGTCATTCAGTCCGGCGCACATGTGCCAGTCTCCAGAAGATAAGCTCGTCGCGGAGGTCAAGTCAAACGCCGCGACGGGGATTTTACTAAAATAGGCAACGACGGCGTTCCCAAGCGCGCCTTCGTAGTTGTTTCCCCAGCACATCACCCCGCCATCTTTGAGCAGGGCGCAGGTGTGGGATTCACCAGCACCTACGCTCGTGGCTGAGTTGATCTGAGGAACTATCGTTGGGGTGAGATGTGAGTGCCGATTGTTTGTATTGCTGTCCCCGAGCTGGTACATTTCGTTGTTCCCCCAGCACTTCACTCCACCGCTCCGCAGAACGGCGCAGGTGTGAGTGTCACCAGCACCAACGCTCGTCGCTGAATCGATACCAGAAACTGGAGTTGGGGTGAGTCTGTTTGTGTTGGTTCCGTCCCCGAGCTGGCCGTAATCGTTCATCCCCCAGCACATCACTCCACCGTTTGACAACAAGGCACACGTGTGTTGCTTTCCAAGAGTTAGGCTCGTCGCTGTAGTGATGCCGGAAACCGCCGTGGGAGTGGTGATTAAATTTTCACTTGAGCCGACACCGATCTGGCCGTTCGCGTTATACCCCCAACACGTTATCGTGCCATCTGTAAGAAGGGCACAGGTGTGGTACGAATTAGCAGCCACGCTCGTCACATCGGAAATGTCGGGAACCGCGGTGGGGACATTAATGAGCCCAATATCCAACCCGAGCTGCTTTTGGGAGTTATCGCCCCAGCACATCACCGTACCGTTCGTCAGCGACGCACAAGTGTGGCATACTCCACAAGCCACGCTCGTCGCTGAGTCTATTTCGGACACCGCGGTTGCGTTGACTTTATCTACTTGGGAGTTGTCACCGAGCTGGCCAAAGCCGTTCTTCCCCCAGCACATCACCGATCCATCCTTTTCCACGCTACACGTATGGTAAGCTCCACTGCAAACCTTCCGTGCGCGCGCCACCGTCGCGCATACACAAAGAACCAAGACGAGTATCGCGTGTCGAAGCATCTTGCCGCAGGCGGGTGGCCGACCCTGGTGGTTGTGGCGGACGAACCCCTGAAAAAAGTCTGTGTCTACGCAGGGATGAGATGTGACCGTGGACGCGACGATCGCACACGTCGCGACGGTTCGGACACGTTTTCGTGCTACGCAACACTGTTAACCGCGTGTGAGTCGGGGATGCAAGCACGCCCACGGGCAGCGGTGTCGAAATCCCGGACGGGGGACGGACACGCGCGCGAGATCTATGGGGGAGAACGAAAACGCGTCGACAAGTGATGAAAAAATGAAAAGGAATCGAAAGGGCGAAACGGCGGCTACATACGGCCGAAGGTCCATCCATGTAACGATTTGAGTTCGACCGCAACGGTTTTTTGTCGCCATCGGCAGGCATCCCGGGGGCAACCAAGTGGGTGGGTGGTGGTCGGACAGTCGGAAAATTAATTACTTCTTTTTATTAGCTCAAGCGATTCGTTCAAAGTGTGCGTTTTCGCCAAACCCTACACAAAACCCTTCCAGCGCCCGAGCTAGCAACAGCGCCATACACGACGGATTCTCGACACACAACGGGTACTTTTTTTCGACGGCATCGCTCTCATACATAATACATTATTCATACACAACTGCTACTGCTAATTCTTCTCATAAAACCCACCGTAGCGCCAGCTGCCCTCACGTGTCACCCACATCACCTCTGACATCAGATTTCAGGATTGTTTCTTTTCTTTTTGGAAAAACGCGTCGTTTTGGGTTGGCTGACGTCGAGGAATGTGTGAGTTGAGAGTGGAAACGCGTGCACGGTGGTCCGCGCGGTCCGGACAAGCATGTTAGAAACACGACGAAAACACAGCCACGCATCCGAGAAGACCGCGCGGTCGTGGTGCACGCGTGTAAACCGCGGGACACACCGGTCGTCGCGCGTGATCAAAGCATCTTCGCACCGAAACGAAGCGTCGCGCCTTTCCAGAAAGTTTCCATCGCGAATCGCACTTTTTGAGTCGTCGCGTGCTACAACAGCACCAGCAACAACACAGTCGCTAAAGTGAAACACATCGAGCCCACCTCAATCAATAGCATACCAAAGCTCACGGCACTCTTTACCGAGAAAAACATGACTGACGAGTTACGACCGCGTTTGCGTTTGGAAGTGGCGCGAGTTTCCATCGTTTTCGGCGAAAGCCAAGGTATTTGGGACGGTGGGATCGGGTCGGGGTTGATAGGTAATTTTCAAAGCAAATTTTAAAAGAAATCGGATTCCAAAGGGTAGACTTTCAGGCAGCAATTATCCCTATCAAAAGTTTTTCGTCGCGAGCTGCAGAAAAAGAAAAAGGCAAAACGGAAAAAACTGATTGTTGTCAGCAGTACATTTGTTACAGCTGGAGTCTAAAGTCTAAGACTAGAGTGTCTTCTGAGTCACTCTTCCCACCTCTACTGTGCATGCACAGTCCCTCCCTAGTGAGTTCTGGCTAGACCTTCCACTTTCACTCTTGTTTGTGCGAGTCTCGGTGAACACGCACGTGTCAGCGCATATACACCGTGGAGGGCTCTGGTTTTGGTGCGTTGAGTAGCGTTTCTACTTTTAATAATGTCAAGAGAGCTTCTTATACCACACTTTGGCAGACTCCTAGACTGTGACCACTCGACATTTGCCAAAAAATGCCCGTGCGACGTCCCTGAAAGCAACTCTTCCGTAACGCTGTACAAGTAGTATTTTGTGAATTTCCGTGTTTTCGAAAAAAAAAATGAGGGATCCAGTCCAGCAGTCCGCGTCATCGTCTTGATCCTCTTCCTGTTCGCAGGGTCAGGTCGACGCGCACAGCCCTGGCGCGACGTCTCGCTTTCTACACTCCCTGTCCTGCGCGAACGGGATGCATGCCGTCATGCATCGCGCCGCGGCTGGACCGGCCGCGGTCGTCCGTCGTCCAAGCGCTTCATTCAACACCACGCGCGCGGTGTCCGGGTGCCACCGTCAGGTCGACGCGACCGTGACCGCGCGCGTGGCGACGAAACGCGTGTTCAAACCCGCGGGCAATTCGCGTGCGTCGGTTTCCGTGCAAGCCGCACACCACGAGGCGATGCAGGCCATCTCAGACCTCGCCGCCGGTGGTATCGGTCTTCCCTGCACGGTACGCGCGTCGGGCACAGTTAACAAGACGACACGATCGTGAACGCGAATCAGGGCTTTCCTTTCTTTCCTTTCCGATCCACTTCCCCGACAAACCGTTTTCTCCCGAACCACTGAACCTAACCTTCGCACCCCACATCCCTTCCACAAACACAGATTCAAAACTGCGGCGACCAGATTTACCGAAGCACGTTGGATTTAGATTTACGCGGCGAAACCAAGGCGTTGTTCACCCCGATTGGGTTGTCCCTTTTGTTGTCCCTCGGTTTTTACCTCACGATAACGCCCGGCGTGCTCGGCGGGTTCGTGGATTACTACATCTTAAGACCGTTGCTCGGCCAGAAGCGCTACACCATAGACGACTTCGTCATCGGTTCTAAACTCGGCGAGGGCGGGTTCGGAGTGGTGTACAAAGCCACCGGCGCGGAGGACGGGAACGCGTACGTGCTGAAGCGGTGTAAGGATTACGGCGAGGCTGAGATTTGGACAAACAGCCGGCTGATGCGGGCGTGTCCTGACGCCATCGCGAGCTACTGCGGTGCCTTTTACGGCCCGAAAGAGGGCAAGAGTTCACCGAAGAGCGGAAGTATCTGGAAAAAAGCCAAGGATGCCGTTATCGGCAACGCCGACGACGACGAGGACGATCCACTTTGGCTGGTGTGGAAGTACGAGGGGAGCGAAACCCTGGCGCGGTTGATGGACGATAAAGACTTCCCGTACAACGTCGAGCCTTTTCTGTTCAAAAACAGCGGGGGGGTCGCGATCGAGGTTGAGCCGCGGGGGGTGCGACGCAAGGCGGAGATCATACGGGTAATCTTCGCGCAAATCACGGCAAACCTCGCCGCCGCGCACGGGACGGGAATCATCCTGCGCGACGTGAAACCGGAAAACATGATTTTCGACCCAAACGCGGGACGGTTCAAGTTAATAGACCTGGGCGCCGCCGCCGATTTGAGGTTCGGGTTCAACTACCAGCCCAAGGAGTTCATTCTCGACCCGCGGTTTTCAGGGCCGGAGGAATACATCATGAGCACGCAGACCCCGGAGGCGCCGCCCACCCCGGTGGCGCTTGCGCTGTCGCCCATTTTGTGGCAACTCAACGTTCCCGACCGCTTCGACTCGTACAGCGCCGGCGTGACGCTTTTGCAAATGTGTTTGCCGTCGTTGAGGCCGGATAACAACCTGATTCAGTTCCGACGAACGCTGGAGGAAAACGGCGAATCCCTAACCGACTGGAGGAACAAGCTCCCGTCGCGGATGGGCAAGAAAGGAGGCCCCGACGCGGAGGGTTTCGAGGTCCTCGACCTGGACGACCGGGCGGGGTGGGAGTTGGTCAAGTCGCTCATGTCGAAGACGCGCGAGCGACGAAGTTCCGCGACGTCCGCGCGGTGGTCGCGGTTCGTGCAAGGCCGGAACCCGGTGGTCAGCGTGCTTGACTCTCTTTTCGGGGCTTCGCCTGATGAAGAGGATGCGAGTGGAGGGCTCTTGGCGTGGCTGGTGTTTCGAGTGGCGCGGAGTGGCACCAACCGGGAAGGCGGGTTCACGGAGGCGCAGCTTTCGCAGTTCGTGGAGGACGGCGAGATTGGAAAAACAGAAGACGCGAGTAAGTATTTGGGGTATGTCGCGAGCGAAACGCTGGCGAAGTACGGCGTGGATCGGCTTGCGCGGACGGTGGGGCCGGAACGCGCGGAAAAGAGCATCGGGAAGAAGCGCGCGGAAGCGAGCGTCGATGCAGACGACGCGCCGACCCGTGAACCCGGGTTCAATCCCTTCCGCGCGCTGAACGACGGGTTGCAAAAGCTGCGAGGGAAAAAGTGATTATAAATAAAAACACGAAAAAACGTGCGATACGATGTTTCCCTCGCGGCCTCCTGTCTCTTCTTACGAGTGAAGAGTGATACTTGTACATCATAACTTTTGTTTTTTTCTGTTCAATCTGCCCATCCTTTCGCGGGGTTTTCTGGGAAAACGAAGGTCTTTTTCGCAACGTCGCCTCAAACAAGGTTCGCGCGCGGACGTCACCATGAGTTGGCAATCTTACGTCGACGACCACTTGATCGGGACTGGGCATGTCACCCAGGGCGCGATTTGCGGCGTGGACGGCTCGCTTTGGGCCGCCTCTGCTGGATTCGACGTGCGTGCGCTTCCCGGACTCACCCGAACGTGGATGTGTTTCGTTTTTATTCGTTGAACCGAGATCTCACCTCCATCCCCAACACAACGCAGGTATCACCGGAAGAAGTTACGAAGATCGTGGCGGGCATGGACGACCCTGCGGGTCTGCAGGCGGGTGGCGTGCACGTGGGAGGACACAAGTTCATGTTCATCCAGTCCGATGACCGCATGGTTGCGGGAAAGAAGGTGCGTTGTTCTTTTCAGCCTGCGACAGATTACGTCTGCTCTCCAAACGCGTTCTGAGAGCTTAACTCGAACACACTCGAACGAAACGCTAAAAAAGGTCGCCTCTTCGCGACGCGCTGAAGGCATACCAGCGTCGCGAAAGGGTATCAAAACTCAATCAAAATCACAACAAAAACCACGCGCGCGTCGGGCTGACGCGTCACGTCATCCCCATTTTTCAATCAGGGCAACGTCGGATTATTCGCGTGCAAAGCGGCGACGTGCGTCGTGGTCGGCACGCACGACGAGAACATCCAAGGCGGTAACTGTAACACGTGCGTCGGGAACCTGGCGGACTACCTGCTGAACAACGGGATGTAGAGGTGTAGACGAGACGGAGAGACCAATATAAATACATCAAAAACAAGTTGTACACGAAGCGTTTCATCTCATCAGTCGTTTCTGGTGGTTGTACTTTATTATTCCCGAAAGCGAGTCGGCCGAAACGTGAAAAGAAGTCGCGCCGATCGGTCCCTCATCACACCCGCAGTCGCGAGGCGTCAGTGCGGTTGGTTCCGTGGACGAGCAGTCGTGAGGCGTCGTGGCGATGGGTAAAGCGAAACCCTCTTCCAGTGCCCCAAAGGAGATGGATGTGAACACGCTTCATCGTAAGCTGGAACCGATTTACGAGCTCATCGACGGGGGCAACGACAAAGCGGCGTTGAAAACCATCGATCGCGAGTTGCTCGGTAAGTTCCCGCAAATGCAAATCGGCCGGGTGTTGAAAGGCATCGTGCTTTCGCGTTTGGGAAAGGATGGCGAGGGGCTGGCGCTTTGCGAAGCCGTGCGTCATGAGGGGCCGGGGGATGACAACGTGTTGCACACGCTTTCTTTGTTTTACAAAAACACCGGCCGGAGAGAGGAATCGATCGCCATGTTCGAGCGGGCGAGCGACCGGGACCCGAAAAACGAACTACACCTCACGTCTCTTTTCCAAGCCTACGCCAGGGACCGGTCCTTCGTGAAACAGCAGGGGTGCGCGATGAAGCTGTACCGCGTGTCGGGTGACAAGAAACACATCATGTGGGCGGTGTGCGGGGCGTTGTTGCAAACGCGCGACGACGAGACGAGCGACAAACCCAACACCGACGCGACGAAAACTTCTTTGCTACAGCTCGCGAGCGTGATGTGCGCCAAGCTGGAAAAAGACGGGTCCATCGACGACCGCGAAGCGCTTGTGGTGTACGCCAGGGTTTTGCGAAACAGCGGCAAACAAACAAAGGCGCTTGAGCTGTTGGAAAGCGCGCTGGGCGAGCGGTGCGTGCCGATGGCGAGCGAGCGCAAACGCCTGTGCGCGCTTCAAGCCGCGGCGTGCGGCGGCGACGGTGCGATTGTTGGAGAAACACCGGGAGGCAAGTTTCGCGCGCGCGCGCTGAAACACTGGCGATCAGTTTTGGAAACCGCGCCAGATGACTGGGAAGCCATGTTGTGTGCGCTCGACATCGCGATGCCGGGCACGAACGCGTGCGTGACGAAAGCGACGTCGCCGCCGGCGGGGGGCGCGTTCATGAACTCCAACGCGCACAGAGTGGACGGCGCTTTGTTACTTGAACTTGACGAAAAACTGAACCATGCCCTGACCTTGGCGAACACGGCGGAGGAAGTCCTTCCAGAAGTACAAACACAGCTTAGCGACGGCCGGGCTTTGGTGGATTCGCTGCGTCGCGCGGCGGATACAAAGGGAGGCGCGAACTCGTCTGGGCGGGGACCGTACCTGTTGCCCGTGGAGTTGGCGTTCCGGGAAGCGCAACTTTTGGACGGTTCGTTCGCTGAGTTGGCGGATGCGGTTTTGGGTTACTGGCGCGAGTTCGGAGCGTGGACGAGCTGCGCGCGGGATCTCGCGCCGTACGCGGATAGGATTCGCGACACACCTACGTCGGAAACGCACGCTTTCCTCGTTCTCGAGCTGAAACGAAACACAACAGAGACGGCTTTATGCTTGTTCGATACGGATGCGGACGAAACAACCAGGGCGAATCGGCGCATTCGCAGAACGGTGTCCGCGGAGTCGATTTTAAGCACCCTGGGTGTATACGGCGGGTCGTGGCGCGACGGAAGAGGTGTTGTTGATGAGTCGATGACTCAAGGTAAATGCGTCACCGACGTTCCGGGGTCGCGGAAAAACACGAGCAGCGCGGTTCGAGGTTTGTCGCGTCCGTCGCTCCGCGAAGACGTCGGTCTCCACGCGGCGCGGACGTTCGTATTGAAATACCGCCGCGCCCGAAACCTGGTCCCTGAAAACCACGACCCACGGGAACCAACACCAGGCGATACCTTCGCGCTGCTCGGAATACAAGCACTCGCCGCGGAAGCCTCGAGTCACGCGGCGAACAAAAGCGCGGACGCCAAGGCGACGACGGCGCTCCTCGCCGCCGCCGCGCTCGCCGAGGAGGCGCTGCTTTTGAGTCCCAACCACGCCGAGCTACGGATCGGTTTGGCGTCGGTGTATTTACTGCTCGGCGCCGCGACCGCGTCGAGCGACGCGCTGTCACCGCTGGATATAAAGAATATTCAAATGGACACCATGGCGCACCACGCGTTGCCCGCCGCGCTGGGCGGCGCCGCGCCAAACGTGGCGATTAGCGCGTGCCGTTTAGCGGACAGGCTTCGCGGCGACGCTTGGCGCGACATCGCGGAGGCGCAGGTCAAGGCGTACGAAAACGGCGTGTACACGAAAGCGCTGGAGTTTGTGGATTTTCACGCGCGCCTTCGAGACTCGCACTCGCTTATGAAATTCAGAGAAATCAAAGCCGGGGTGGAGCTTCGCGAGTCGCTTTTGGCGGCGACCGAAGTCGATGCCAACAAATTTCCGCTTGAGATTTTTGAAACTTTGAGCGCCGCCGTGACGGAGGTGGGGCTTATTCCGAATGAACAGTGGGCCAATTCGTTCCGGTACAACGAGGACGTGACCCTGAACCCGACGTGGTGCGGCCCGTACCACGGCGCCGCGGGGTTGAGCGCGTGCGATTGGTGGGAAAGCCGCGGAGAGGCGGATGCGGACTCGACGGGTATTTTAAGTGAAAAAGCGAAAATGGGCAGAGTGCCTGTCGCTGGACCGCACGATTTGGGAATCGGCTTCGGCGTTTCCGTCGCGCATAGACACGGCTGGTCGTTGGCGCTGCACCGGAGAATCGTCGAGATGCACGCCTTGCGTGCCGCCGCGAAGATGGCGACGACGCCGACGGATGTCACTTTCGAAACGGAAATCGCCGGCGTCGTCGCGGCGATTGAAACGCTCGCCACGCGAGGCGACGGCGCGGGCGAAACCTGTGCGCGCGCGCTCGCGCCTGCTACCGAGGCTGCGGATATCGTGAGCGACGCTGGGTTGAGCGCGCTCGCGGGTTTGCTCGGACTTTGCAAATCCGAAACGAAAAAGGCAACCGACGCGTCCGTCGCCGCGCGTTCGCTCGAAACGTACGCTGATGCGTTTTCACAATATTGCAAACGCGCGTCGTTTGGTTTGACGGGTGACTCAATTGCCGAATTTTGTTTAGTGGAACGCGCAGCCGCGAGAGGTGCCATTCCCGCGGCGTTCCACGCCGCCGCGGAGGCGGGGGCGACGGCGACGATCACGCTACGCGCGTACGCCGCCGCCGCGAACGCGCGCGGCAAACTAAACGTGTCGGATGAAAATCGGTCTACACTTTCGTTATCGGTGAAGCGCGCGTGCGAAGTCGTGTCACTCGCGTTGCGCGAGCTGGCGGACGCGGCGAGTGCCACCGCCGTGAGCGAAGGCAAGGAAGCGGATTCCGTGGCGGAAACACTGGACGAATGGTTCCGAGACGGGGATTCAACCGAAAACGACGGGAAAGCGTTGCGGCGCGAATCGTGCGTCTTCGTCGCCAAGCGCGTGGTCGCGTCTCACCGCGTCACGCTCAACGCCATCAAGGCGCACTGCGAGAGTTTCGATACGCAATTAGCGTACATGTATGAATAGTATTAATTAAATCTACTTTGCGTTTTGATCGACTCCGCTCGCGGCGAATCCTTGCCCCGTGTTTGGATTGTTTTTATTATTTTTCATCTCCGCGGCGTCCCCGCCGCCGTCCCCGCCGTCCCCATCCCCATCCCCACCCCCTTCCCCGAGGAAATCAGCCTCCATCCGTTCCTTGGCTCTGTGTATTTTTGACTGCAAATAGAAGCTCCCGATTTTCTCGTTCGCCTCGAACATCTTTGCGTACCGCGCCATCACGTCTTCCAGCGAAGCATTGGCATCCACCCCGAGTATCGATCGCGCTTCTTCGATGGCCATGGTCTTCCTACCACCGAACACGGACGCGGCGCCGCCTTTCGCGGCTTCGTTCGCCACGCCGGAACGCTGCGCATCTGTGGGGACGAGAATAAGCAAAGGGTCAGGGACTGGTGCATGGTCGTGCTGGCGAAGACTCGAGATCGGCGTGTGGTTTCGGCGGAGTGGCGAAATGGTGGCATTGCGTTGAGACGGCAAAGAGGTGGGCACGCACTGACTAGGGCTTTCTGGTACGCCGCCGCAGCCGCCTTCAGAAGGACTTGCCCACCACTCACGATGAGGTTCGCGAGGATCCGCGACGCCATCTCGACGCGAGTTGTGGCGACGCGTCAAGCGTTGTGTCAGGGTTTGCCACGTTTTCACTCGGGATGCGAGAAAGCTGAGTGAACGAAGCGGAGTTCCGAGCGGCTGAACGATAAATGCGAAATTAAGCGCGGTTTGCCGCGCGTTCGTAGCACTCCAGCCTCGCGCAGACACGGCACGCGCGAGGCAAGCCTCCGGATTCGCGACCGGTCGGGAGAGATTTCTAGGGCGGGAGCGACTCCGAGTGCGCCTGCGGCGGTGGGTGCGTTTGCCGGGCTCGAACGCCGCGGCGAGATGAGCGAATTGCAGAAAACCGAATACGACGCGTTGAAGAAGCAGGTTAGGGTGGATACACAAGTTGGGGGCGCTCTGTTGAGTGCTGAAGAGGCTACCGCACAACTTGAGAAAGCCATCGGTGCGCGTTGGGCGAAATTGAGTGACGCGCAGAAGGAACGGCTGGTGGAGTCGGCGATGGCGGAGCAACGAAGGCTGACTGCGAACGATGACGCATCGATTGCGAAGAAAAAAGCCCCCACTCTTGATCCGCCCGAATCGGCGGTCGGCGCGAACGCACGACACGCACCGCCACACCCCGACGACGCTGAACAACCGAAACCTCCCAAACGCAAGCGAGGACGACCACCGAAAGAACAGAAAAATACCCAAGAGATTTCGGTGGCAAACACGGCTCAAAAAGCGCCAACCGCCGTGTACATCGCGAGCGGCGCGGCGCCGGCTTTGGCGCCCGAAATCGATCCGGGTTTGACTCTTCCCGGAGCGCAGCGCGTCCGCTTGACCGCGGCGGATGGAGTGGTGGCGTCATCCGTGCCCCCCGGGGGGGAGCAGCTCGTGGGGCACGCGGTGGAGGGCATAGTGGACGGCGAGTTCGCGCAGGGGTACTTCCTCACCGTGCGCATAAACGGGTGCTTGTTGCGGGGGATGGTGTGGGACGAACACGCGGGTGGGGGAGGGCCGGGTCAAAATTTCACGCTGGCGGGGAACGAACCGAAGGAATAGTACGAGGTGATACCGTTCCGGTTACCTCACCGTGCTATCTATTTTCAAAGGCTTTCTCACCGAGGTAGCGACCCCGCTGTGAACAATTTTTCGAACGCCTCGGCTCCGACTTTCCCGTCGGAATCCACTCCCGCTTCGCGGAACACGTCCGCGACGATTTCGGGTGACACCCCGGGCACCGCTGTTTTAAACGCACGCAAGGTGTCTTCCATGGTTAAGTACCCGGCTTTTGTAACGTCGAACGCGCGGAACACGGAACGAGCGCGTTCACATCGCGCGAAGTGGGTTTCGCCGTTTGATGACTCGGACGCCAACCTTTCCTCCATGTATTTCCCGAAAACGTGCCAAGGCAAGCCTCGTATTTCCCCTACTTGGTCCCCATGCGAACACTGGTCAAACACGTGCCGGACCTCACGCTTGGAGGGTACGGACCCTGTTAATGACGCGAACGCACATTTTAAATCGTCGCGGTCCAGAAATCCTTTGGCGTTCGTGTCGTACATCGCGAAGCTTCGCGAGACGTGCGCGCGAATGTTGGCTTCCGAAGCACCCTTCGCGTTTAGTGTCTTTTTCGATTCGCCGAAACCAAACGAGGCCGGTGCGGCGTAGGTGGTCATCGCACGGCCAGATGGCGTCGTACGTGGTACTCGCCGACGTCGGCCTCGCCCGCGTCGCGATACACGCAGCCGGGCGCGATGAGCTGTGGCGAAGGCAACTCCTTGGTGGTGGCGCGCTTTCGCTTTTCGGGAAGTTCAAAAAATCTGTCGCTTTTATTTTAAGTCGACGATCTCGCGTCGGCACTTCCGAGGTCAACACTGTGGGGAGGCGCCGGGACACGATGCATGAGAACGAAACCGCCGTCGAGGCGTCGCCGTCTGTCGCGGACGTCCCGTCTTGCGGTGACGCCCCGCCGTCGCCCGTGGTCGCGGCTGCGGCGGATGGAAACGCGCATCGTGTCGGCCAGACGATTTCATCATCACATGCGTACTACGACGGAGATTCGGGAGTGCGATACACGGTGACTGATGCGATAGATGCGAGTGGCTTCGGCAAGTTTCAACTCATGATGTTGCTGTTCACTGGTTTGGCTTGGATGGGGGATGCGATGGAGATGATGCTGCTTTCGTTTTTAGGCCCGTCGGTGCGTTGCGAGTGGGGCGTGTCCCCATCAGAAGAGGGAAGGCTCACTTCGGTGGTGTTCGTGGGGATGCTGTTCGGCGCGCCAACTTGGGGCATGGTGGCGGACGCCAAGGGCAGGCGGTTCGCCTTTTTTTTAACCACGGTGATAACCTTCGTCGCCGGAGTCATATCCGCGTTCTCACCGTCATTCACGTTTTTGCTACTCGCGCGAACCGTGGTGGGTTTCGGGCTGGGCGGCGTCCCCACCGCGTTTACGATGTTCATGGAGTTCTTGCCGTCCACAAACCGAGGAGCGTGGTTAGTGTTGATCAACGTCTTTTGGACGTTAGGCTCGATCGTGGAAGCGAGCCTAGCATGGGCCATACTCCCCAAATACAGCTGGCGAGTGCTGCTGCTCGCGAGCACGGCACCGCTCTTTTTGTTACTAACGTTGATGTGGCTCACGCCCGAGTCGCCGTATTACTCCGCCTCGAAGGGCGACGTCGCCGGGGCGAACAAAACGCTTATGCGCGTGAGCAAGGTGAATAAGCCAAGCGGTGGAGGAAATTTACCGGCAGGGACACTGCAACTTCTTGAAACGCAAAACGGGGTCACCATGAGTACTACGGGTGACCCAACTACCAGTGACACTACTACCAATGAATCCGACTCAACCACAAAAGCGACGCTTACCCGTTTCGTTCGCGTCCTCGCGAAACCGTTCAAGCGAATCGGGTTTTTGGTGAACACCGAAAACCGAAAACTCACTGCCATGTTGTGGTTTCTTTTCTTTGCCGTGGCGTTTCTGTACTACGGCGTCGTCTTGTTAACCACGGAAATACACGTCGACGGAGGGAACGGTTCTGGGGACCGAAATAGCCTGGACAGCGGAGGCGCGCGAGGAGGTGATGACAGTTTAAAATGTACGTCGCACGCGTCGCCGGATTTGCAAACGCAAGCGTACGTGGACATTTTCGTGTCGTCAATCGCCGAGCTACCCGGGTTGCTTTTCGCGGCACTTTGTCTGGATCGACTGGGGCGGCGACGAACGCTAGGCGTGGCGCTTGTGTTCGCCGCGGTGTGTTTCCTAATAATAACCGGCTACGAAACCACCCCGGTATGGACCGAAACCTCGTCATTAGCCACGTCGCGGTGTTTCATGATGACCGCGTTTACGGTGCTGTACGTCTACGCCCCGGAAACGCAAACCACGTGCGTTCGCGCGACGGCGTTGGGGCTGGGCAACGGGTTCGCGCGCATCGGGGGGATACTCACCCCGCTCTTCGCCGTGCAGCTTGCGGGGAGCGGATACCTAGCAGGCGTAGCCTGGACCTTTGCCGTGCTCGCGGGGTGTACCGCGGCGGTAGCGTTTTACCTGCCGCTCGAAACAGCGGGGGCGAGTCTGGACGCGAAGCCGGGCGGGGACGGGTTGGAGATGACAGAGATGGGGAAGTCGTACGACCAACGCGATGACCAACGCTACGTATAATTCTACAGCCAAATTTGCTACATTTTTTCTATCTACCTTTGAAGGTATAGTGTGTCTCGTCTTCGCTGTCCGATTCCAGACGAAATACCGGTTCGCGGAGCGAAGGTTTCTTCACTTGGGTCGGAGAGGACGACGGTGTCGGTCGGTCGTTGCCAATGTGTTGCTCGGCGAAAAAAACATAACCGTCCGGTTTTCTCGCTTTTGTCGAAGCGGTTTCCGTTTCATTTTCCGACGCATCGTACATATCGTTCTCCACAACCTCCACGCGGGTCCACTGCTCCGGAGAGTGTTTTGATACAACAACTCCTCTTATGTTCTGTGTTTCCCTCCCCTTGGCCCAGGCTTGCAGCCACAAGCGTTTGGCTTCTATCCTGGCTCGCCGGGCGCGGAACACGGATTGAATAGATACGCTCGCTTGTTCTCTTTTCGCGGTTTCTTTCGCTCGTCGTTCCGCTTGTTTCACATCCCTTTCGTAGCTTTTCACAGCCTCAGCTCTGTGGTGCGCTTTGGCACGCGTGGCGTTACCCCTGGCCAGTTTCTGAATCACCACGGCGGCGGCGTATTCGGCTTTTCTAATCGCAACTCCTTTCGCATCTTCCTCGCGGTTGCGTTGTCGTTGCAACGCAGCCGCGCGCTCAGCCTTTTCGTTCGCCCTTCGCACACTCGCAGATGACGTCGCGTTTTCGAACCTTCGCTCGCGCTCGAACTCCTGCCTCGCCGCCATCGCGAGCAGGTCACCAACCACACCCACGAGCTGTTTCTTCGAAAGCTCCCGAAGCCTCGTCTCGTTGACGTGGCTCAAAAGCTCGATGCGCGCGCGGCACTCCTCCAGCGCTTCCAGCGTCTCCGGAGCAGCCATGGACCCACTGAAATGCGCGGTCTGGGCCATATCTCTGCTCGCCACGCGTGCACCCATGCTCTTTGCCGCGTCTCAATGGGACGACGGCGCGTCCGAGGAATGGAGCCGATTCCGCGGTTCCCCTTCTTTTCTTACTTACATTTTTCGTTCCACTTCATTTAGTTCATTTGTGCTGAGCTTCCGAGACGTCAGCCATGTGTTCCTTCTTGTTCCAGCACCGCGCGCCACTTCGGGCCGCGCCCGCGATCTATCGCCTGTACGGCCTTCGTGCGGCGCCATGCGGCCCGCGCCAGATGCGGCGGTGGATTGCGATTCCCCCGGGGCGAAACGGACGCGCGTGGATTGGCCGAAAAATGTGCAGGGACCGTGCATCAGCGTTTTGATGCCGTGCCGCGACGCGATGCCTTGGCTTCCAGATTGCGTGTCCAGCGTTTTGGCGCAGGTTGGTTTGGAGGGGGACGGGGGCTTGGAGCTCATCGTGGTTGATGACGGTTCGGTTGACGGCTCTCTGGAGTGGCTGTTGCGGTGCGCTGAGGCGCTGGAGGAGAAGACCCACGCGGGCTTGGGAACCGAAACCACCGAAGCGCCGAGTTCCACGACACACGTCAAGTTTGCGTCAAAATCCGTCGGCCACGCTTTCCCCGCGGATCGTTTGGCGTGGGAACCTGACAAGCTCACTGCATTAACCGTAACGCAAGTCGTCGCGAACGCGAGGCCGGGAAATAAACTCAAGGTGCTCACCGTACACGCGTTCGGTCCATCCGGCCAAGGCCTGGCGCTGAATCGGGCGTTCCAAAACGCGACGGCGGCGTTGATCGGCGAGATGGAGAGCGACGACTTACGGCCGCCCGATTGCTTTTTCCAACTAAAAAACGCGTTACGAACACACGACACGTGGGACGGAGTAACGTCATCAGTGAAGTTAATAGGCTGGGACCGACCGGGTATGTCCCGGTGGATCGAGTGGCAAAACAGTTTGGCGACGCCGGAGCTGATGCGGAAAGGCCGATTTTTAGAAATTCCAGCCATGCGGGGCGCCGGGTTGTATCGACGTTTGGCCATGGAGAAAATGGCGACGACGCGAGACGACCAGGGTGGAGGCGCCCAAAATCCGTACCGCGACCTGTGGGAGGTTAGCGGCCGCGTACAGGACTGCGCGCATCTTGAAGATCCCGACTATAAATCAAAAAATCGAATCGCGGAACGGCCGAACGGGTGGTGGCCCGTGGACGCGGATTTCTGGCAGCGGTGGTTTGCGGAAAACTTAACCGCGGGAAAACTGAATAAACCTTTGTACTTTTGGCGGCAGTACCCCGCGCAGTCCACGCGCACGCACGACCGGTGTGGGCTGCACCGACTCCGGAAGTGCAAGGCGTATTTTCTGGTAAAGCCTGGAGGGCCTTGTTACGGGAAAGCAGTGCAGGTCTGGGGGACGGGGGACACGCTCGCGGCGTGGACGTTGGATTTGAGGGACGCGCTTGTGACGCGACTGAAAAGCACTCTGAAAATTGGAACCGAAATATCAAACGAGTTGGAGTCTGCAATCCGAAATTCGATTCAACCCATAGAGTATAAACCAGGCGCGCCTGTGAGTTGGGCGATGCTTAGGGCGGAGGATGCAAAGTCAATTAACGCGGTACTTGCGTTGAGTCAACGGCTTCCGGAAACGGCGGAGAATCATGGGTACGATCGCGAAAAATGCGACGTCCCGATTCGGCTCTTCTCGTTTGGCATGGAGAAGGCGAGACAAAAAGTTAAGAGCACGTTTCGCGGCGGGTTTGACGAACAAAGCGACCAATTTTGGTTCGTGGCGTGACCTCTTTTTTTTCGCGCCGTGGCGTGGCGTTGTGTGCGTTGTTTGTGTCGTGTTTGTTTCAAGCTTGAAGTGTATTATACAATAACATTATATGTACCTTCAAAGGTATGATTCTGCTATCGTCCCGCCTCGCACCTTTTCATCTCCTCGCCGAACGAAAAATGATGAGGATCTTAAGTACGGGGGGTGCAGTACCCTGTGCAAGAGCAGCGAGATTTGGACAGAAGAGTAGTGTTTTGGGATCCCATTTGGGATTTCACTAAAAAAAATTGGGGGCTGACGCACCCTTTGATACTTTGATTTCATGTCAGCATCACTCGCCGGGGCGCGATGGGTGCGTGCTTGTCGCGCACTCCCAAGGCTGATGACGAGTATGCGAGGGCGGCGAAGGTTACGCTGGGTTCGCGAGAGCTGGAAGAGATGGACTTGTTGACGCAGGGCAGCTTACGCCGCGCCTTTTCGCTTTTCCGACAAGCTGACACGGACCGCAACGGAAAGCTCGATTCCAACGAACTCGCGCGGATGTTCAAGCTGGAGGACGACGTGTACCTCGGCCGTCTGGTGGATATCATAGACTGTGACGGCAACGGCACGATCGACTTTCGCGAGTTCGTGGTGGGGCTCGCAGCGTTCGTGGTGTCCGGCTCGTTTGGAAGAGTGCGTTTCGCGTTCCGTTTGTTCGACTTGAACAACGACGGGCGGTTCAGTAAGTTTGAGTTGTTAAGCGCGATTCGCGCGAGCGAACAGCGGCAAGAGGCGCGAAGTGAGAAAAGCCGGAAAAACGCCGCCGCGTACTGGGGCGACCGGTCAACAGGGGAGCCGTTCGCCAAATACAAAGACATCATCCAGGACATGGACGCCAACGCGCCTGAGTCGATGACGTACGACGACTTCACGCGAATCGTAACGCGGTACCCCAAAATTTTCGCACCCGTGAATCAAGTGTGGCACGCGTTACGCAAGTACGCGGACCCCGCGGCGAAGGTAGTGCGGCAAATACGGGAAAGCGGGAACCTTGAGTTCTTCAAGGGCACGTTGCTTGAACCAGGAAGGACGGAGTTAATCTTCGCGCCCGAAAACACCACGAAACCGGCGAGAGCGCTGACGCCGCAAACGCGCCGCGAAACGCGCCAAGTTTCTCACGAAGTCACGCAAAGCGGCGACGCCAACCGTATGGGACGCTGGCTGGAAGACGCACGGGCGAGCGTGAGGCGGATATCGTCCGCGATGTCCGTCAGTCCGTCGTCTTCGCAAAAAAAAATGAGTAGAAAAGATGTCTACGCGTGGGATGGTGACGCGCTGTCTCCTTCCGAAACGCTCGCGGAGACGCGGCTGGACGAGGACACGAAGGCTTTGAGGGCGTCGTTTGGGCCAGGCCAACCCTCTGGCAAGAGCAGTTTGGACGAGCATGACGCGAGTGGTGACGTGACAATGAATGAAATTTGGGAGGCGCTGAGAGGGGCGCCAGATGCAAAAGCGCAAAACGCGCAGCGCCCCGAGGAGTACGCCGCGCGGCTGGACGTCGCCGCGGCTGCGAAGCGCCGCGCTGTGGCCGAGCGGTCCGGGACGAATGCGGCGCGCTTCAAAAGTGAGGCTGACCAGCGACGGCTCGCGACGGGCACTCGCGCGCCGGAGTGGATACGCAGTGAGGCGCCCGAGTCGCCGAAAGCGCGCCAAAGCGACGACAAACGAGGGCGGGTTGAAAACGACGCGCGACGCACACGCAGAGAGGGGGAAAACAGACACATCCATGAGGTGATCGCCGCGCACAAAGCCGCGAAGAGCTTAGTACGACGGCCGCGAAACGCAAATCCAAAAAGTACAAACACCGTCGCGAGCGAAGAGTCCTCGGCGACGCGCCGGTTTCACGCGCGCGTCGCCAAACACGTCGCCGCGGGGCCGCCGTCGGAAGTGGAACACCTGGGGCTGAGATAGGCGGATGTGGGAATGAGGTAGTTTAGAGTAGCCGGGGGGCATACACAGTGTACAAAAATTGGTCCCCTGAATAGTATTAATACAATGTACGTGTAGAGAGCGCGCCGCTTAGCGTTGAAATAAACAAGTCCGAGCGTCCGAAGCTCGAGGTGACAGTGGTAAATCTCAAATGGTACATCCGCGCAGACCCTCAGACCGGGGCGCGCAGGCTTCGGAGCCATGCGGCGCCCGACGCTGCGGGCGTCGGCGCTCGCGGTGGTTTCGCTGCTGGTGTGTTTCCCGGGGGTCGGGGGCTCACAGAGCGACGAAGCCGCTGCGGCGAGCGCGTCGGGAAAGGGTGCGGTACCCGGCGACACACTTCAAGCGCCAGATTGGTTTTCCGACGCGCTGAGGGACGATGAGTCACGTGTTCGTCGATGGCATGACGTGCATGTAGGTCTGGAGCAGGCAGAGAACCAGTTAGAGACGTGTCCTGCGAGTTGGAATCACTTTCCGGAGAGCAAACGACGGATCCTTCAAGTCAACGACACGACGACGTATTCGGGGTATAACTATCCCGGCTCGGAAGGCCCAGAGGACCGTGTGTACGTCTTGCCATCACGGATGCCTCCCCCCCCAGCACCTCCTCCAGCATCTCCTCCATCGCTATCGCTTCCGTCGGCACCGCCGTTGCCTCCGTTCCCCTCACCCATCTGGCCCGACCCGGTGGTTGAAGCGTTGGCGTTTCGAAACCCACCGTCGACGCTTGTTGATTTGGTTGTGGATTACTCAGGAGGAGGCGCGAAGTTTCGCGCGGTGGACCGGTATTACTTTTCAACAAATTCTTCCGCACTGGAGGTTACGGATTTCAATTTGTCATCAGTGCCCTTCGAAAGCATCAGGCACACGCAGATTACGGACGTGCCTGACACCACAGGTGAACTATTCGTCCGCCTCGCGGATGAACGCGGCGCGCCGGTTTCGGCAATCGCGGAAATACCAATCGCGACCGGTTCACACATGAGCTGGGGACCGGTAAGTATTTCCCATTTACCACATTCCGCCGACTGATTGCCCATACGATACTGACACTTTCTTTTTTATCTCTCAGGGCAACGCAATTCGAGTCCAAGTGCGCACGCTGTGGGAACTCGTGAGCGCGATGCGGGACACTTCCGTGACGGTCATCGAGCTGCGCCGACACATCGGTTTAATCGGACATCCGCTGCCCAGAATTGAGCGGGGAAGGGACTTGACCATCGTGGGAGTTTGCGACAACGAAGCGGGTGCCATAAACGTGACTGCTTTGTATGACGCGTCGTCTAAGCGCCGTCGTCTCGCGCAAGTCAAACATGCGAGCGCCACAAAGAACGTATACACCGGTGCGCACGGTGACTTATTCGGCCCCGAGTCGGAAACCTTACTGCGTAAGCACATCGCGGAGATTTTAGGTGTTCAAGGAATTCTGAACGAAACGACGCCGTTTGTGTTGGACCCGATCGCGCTGTTTCCGGTGTATCAAAGCGACCTGTCGCCGTCGTCGGATGTGAGCACACGTTCAAACGATATTTTTCCGTACAAAAAAGGCACGCGGTTTCTCGTTCAACGTGGTGTTGAGTATTTCGCGCAAGGCACGGTGTATGCGTTCGGGGGCGATGCCTTTGGCGTCGGGCCTTTGGGCGGCGCCGCGATGGATGTCGCCGCGAATTGGGTCGACGTCCCGGTGGAGCACACGTTTCTCGTGAACAGTACGTATTGGGCCTTTCCCAAATCCCAACACTGTTCGGCCCGATTACTACGACTGTTCGGCCCGAATCCCACGACTGTTTGCTCATACAAGTTACGTACGTTGCGAAAGACTGACACTTTTTGGTTACAATCGCAGTTACAGACCCGGATACCGGCATCACGGGCGCGCAAAACGTGACGAACACGACTACCGTGCGCACGTACGTAGTCCCCCTCCACGACCGGTGCGTGATTGACGGTTTGGGCACAACGACGTTGTTCTCGGTTGGCAACGAAACGGCGGCGGCGTGTCGCTGGCCGCAGCCGAGACCTGCGCGGCGTCGACGCTCGTTCGGCGCCGCGAAGGCTTCCTTGGCCGACGTGTCGGTTCGCGGAAACGGAAACGGTCGTTCGAAACGGTGGTTCGATGACAGCGCTGGCGGTGATGCGGTGGATGATTTTTCCGACCACGGTTTCGTCGTCACCACCGCGACGGGCGGGTACTCGCCGTGGGGACGCTCGTCGGGTGGTGACGCAAACGAAACCGCGGAAAGCGATACAAACGAGTGCGGGCGATTAAACTTAAAAGGTTTGGTGTTGAGGGGCGGGTGGAGCGGTACCAAAAACGGCGTCGCTGTTTCCAACTTTGGAGGCGAGGTTTCAATAGCAGGGTGTGTCGTGGAAAGACACAGAACCGGGGTCGGTTCAGGCAGGGGCGGCGCCGTCGCGAATCGCGGAGGGAGCGTGGAAATTCTGAATTCGATTTTTCGCGAAAACATCGCGGCGCGAGGCTCTTCGGGATTGGAAAACGCGACCCGCGCGCTTACCGCGAAGGACCCGGGAAACAACCTGTTCCACTACCACTCCGGATCACTTCGTGTGGATGAAAACTCGCGGTTCGACGGGAAACCGTGGAGGGTCACCACGACGGAAGAAACAGGAAGGTAAAGGAGTACTCGTAACGTGCGGTGGTAGGTAGTAGGTAGGTGGTTTTATGGTTTTAAGTGACTCCTGATCTGTTATTTACGGTTTTCGTATGAAAGTAGTCTACTGGTATGAATATGTGTCACCTCCTCGTTCGTCTCATGACGCGTCGGCGTATCTCCAATCACCCCGTCTCGATCAATCCTGAATTCCGCACACCATGTTCGCCGGCAGCGCGACGTCTATTTTTTTCGGGTACGACAGCTGCAAGTTGTTCATGATTTCCACAAACTCAGTTTTCGTCCCACTCAACCTGTAGTTTAGCTTTTTCTCCTCGCCCACGGTGGAACTGCAGTGGCCTTTGTAGTCGTGCGCCGGGTACACCACGGTGTCGTCCGGGAGCGAAAAGATTTGAGAGCGTACGACGTCGTACAGCCCTTCCGACGAGCCTTCCTGGAAGTCCGTCCGCCCGCACCCCCGAATCAAAAGCGCGTCCCCGGTGAACACCTTGTTCTGGAACACGTACGTGACGCACCCGTTGGTGTGGCCTGGCGTTGCCCTTACTTCGATGGCCAGGTCGCCGAAGGTAACGCGGTCGCCGTGCGCGACTTTGACATCCGCGTCGGCGCCCGACGCGGCGGCGATGACGGACTTGACGTTTCCGAGCGTTCTTTTGATCAAGCCGCTTCCCGTGATGTGATCCGCGTGGCAGTGCGTGTTCAGAACGTAGGTCAAGTTCACGCCCAGCTCCTGGATGAGCCTCAAATCCCTCTCCACCATCTCCAGCACCGGGTCGATCAGCACGGCGTCGCCGCCGGGGCCGTCCGCGATGAGGTACGTATACGTGGACGAGCCGCTGTCGAAGAGCTGGCGGAAAATCGTGGGTTTCCGCGGCGCCAGCGCCGCCGCCACGCCTGCGCACAGCTCAGGTCGCGCGGTGAACTTCAGGGGAGGGTTCATTGAACCGGCGGCTTGCAGCGCGGATGCGGCGCCGAGCTTTTCGTTTCGCGCCTTGGCCAAGATCACGGGAAACCCAGCCCGCGTCGCGGTGCTGCATTGAATCACAAGAGGGCGAGCCGCGGTGGCCATGACGTGCAGGAGCGTATCCACCACCGCGGGGGTGAGTGAGGCGGGGGACATCACAGGGACGCACTCGAAGGGCAGGGAAGCGCCCTCCACCGCTTCCTTCGGGCACTTGGCGTGGCAATCGTCGTTCAGGTAGAGCCAAGATTTGGCGCCCGCGCCGAGACAGGCGGAGACTTGCTCGGGGGTCATATCGCCCGCGAGGACCAGGTCGTCTGCAGTATAGAAAATGGTTCCTTCGGGATAGCTCATGGTGCGTTCGTGGAAGCCTGATGTGGTCTGAGTAAATGGCGGGGCTGGTCAGATGGGCATTCGCGCCGAAAAACTGCCAGAAAGCGCTTTCCGAAAAGCAACAACGACGGCTTCGACCGGGCACGTGGAACGAGGTGTGCGTGTGGGAGAAACCGAAGCGGTGATGTCAGCCATACGACGTACCTTTAGGTAGTGCTGGACGGTATTGGTATGTGCACTTGGTGCTCGGTGAAGTGGGGCGGGTGTGCACCGGTCTCACGAGAGTCGAATTCTGGTTTGTCATGTGTGACACCAAAATCTGTCACAGCACACAAAAATCAGATGTCAGATCAGTGTAAAACGGCCTCCGTTAGCGCTGTAGGGTGCGTCAGGGGTGAAGGAGACTGATTACTTGAGGCAGCAGACAGTTTTCCAAAAAAACGGTTTCGGACTACAGACTACAACGCACTCGCACTCGTCTCACCGTTTCGTTCCCCACTTGCTATTTTCCCGATTCCCAAACGCCTTCTCCACGTCGACATCGAGGTCGAGTTGTCTTGGTACCGGCGCGGGCGACGGCGCGACTTTGGAGGACACACCTCCGCTTTTCTTTTTCGCGAAGCTCACTTCGGGTTTCTTCTTCGCGAAACTGGTTTCGGGAGACTTGAGAATTGGCGTCGCGGTTTTCGCGCCGCCTTGCCCTAAACTCTTCCCTCTCTTCTCCGGTTTCCGTAAAGAGTTCGCATTCTTAAACGCCATGAGCTGGTACCGGGCACTGGCGTTGGCAAGGATGGCGCCTGCGTTTGCGAAAATCAAAGCAATCAAACCCAACCCCATGGTCATCCATAAAATACCAAAACCCCTGGGAGTACCCTCGGGACGGGGTGATGTCGCCGAGACCCACGGTGGCCTCTGAATGGAGTGGGAAATAATTCTGTCAATTTCACGTATCTCGCGGCTCGTTCGTGCAGTGTCCGCTGTGCGCGCATCGAGCACACCCGCTTTCGCCGAGACAGTCCGCATCATCCGTACAATCTGGTCCGAGAACGCCAGGGCAGCACTTTAAAACGTCGCCGCACGCGTCCGGAGACGGAGACGGATGCCCGCCGCACCCGGTTTGTCCCGGGGACAGAATTGTCACCAAAGAGCAGGCGTGTTTCTCCGCGCAGCTGTTATCGTAGTGGCTGTCCCTGACCCCCGTGCACGGACAGTCGGTTCGCGCGTTTGGCCCGACCGGGTCGTCTGCGGTACCTTTTCCTTGTGTATAGCACGTCACCACCTGCACGAGCTCGCACTTTGAGGTGCACCCGAGCGCCACTTTTCTCGGCCCGCCGAACATGGCCTGCAAATCAGCCAGCGCGAGCTGTGACCCGGCCGCCGCGACCAGTGCGTCAGGCGTCCCTTCGCGTCGCGCCAAATCAAAAGTCGCGGCGTAGTACGACGCCTGGTCGAATCCGGGAACGGCACCAGAGGTGTCCGCCCAGGTGGCGCAAGTCCCGTGCTTCGGCCACTCGTGCGCGCCCAAGCCGTCGGAGTACCACGCGGGGGCGAGCTTTTCGTTCTCCGGCCCTTGGGGGAGAAGCGCCGCGTCGTACCGCCAAGACGAGCTCGCGTCCGCTCCGCATAGCCAACTCGGCTCAGCGCAATTCTGAGGCCAGAAACAAGACGCGCTGGCACCGACGTTTACAGGCGGCTCCACCGCGGCGCGTCTCGGCGCTGCGTTTTTACTTCCGTTCGTCGCGTCGTGCTCCCCGCACGCGTCCACGGGTTTCGAAAACGACGGCCACAACCCGTGCAGCGTGAGCGACGGAGTCATGGCATCCGGCGCGCACTCTTTCTTGGCGCACGTCCTTTTCCCTCCCGAGCCGCAAAAACCGGGGGTCCAGCTCCGCGCGAGTTCCCACAAATCAAACGGCGTACCGTACGCAATCGGGTCGTCGCACCCGCCGTGAGTTTCCGCGCCGGCGTCGGGGCACTCCGCGTCGGGGTTCGGGTCGACCTGCGCATCGGGTCGGAGTGTTGTCACCGTCGTCCCCACTTCGTGGGAATGCGGGTGGGAATGCGGCGTCCCCGCGGATGACTCCGAATCAGGTTGCACGGCGCTATCGGGGTTCGGGTCGACCTGAGCATTGGGTCGGAGTGTCTCCAGCAGCATCTCCGCGGATGACTCCGAAGCAGGTCCCACGGCGCTATCCGGGTTCGGGTCGACCTGAGCACCAGGTCGGCGTATCTCGGCGTTCGGGTCGACTGGAGCATCGGGTCGGACTGCTGGAGATTCGGGTCGGACTGGAGCATCGGGTCGGACTGCTGGAGCATCGGGTCGGACTGCTGGAGCATCGGGTCGGACTGCAGCATCGGGTCGGACTGCAGCATCGGGTCGGACTGCAGCATCGGGTCGTGTCTCCTGCAGCGTCCCCGCGGATGAGCCCGAATCGAGTCGCACGGCGCTCGCGGCGGTCTGGAGACGTGATTTGTGTTTAGGAAGGAATGGAAACGGCGTGGGGACGTGGGAAGGGGAGATACACGGGGGGGAGGTCAGTCGCGCAGACCTATCTCGGCGGGTGAGGCGGACGTTGCGGTTCGAAAAAGATAAAAGAACAAAACCGCGTGCCATCGCGGCGAGGCGGACGCGGCGACGGGTCGAGGAGACGGGACAGAGCGACGCACCGCGAGCATCGCGAGCATTGCGAGCGTCGGGAGGAGCGTCAGACGGCGTGGTCTCGCCATGGCATGCGGTGCGCGGGGGGTTGTGGGCAAGGGGAGGGGAGATGACGAGGACTCTTTCTGTTCGCGCGAAAAACAAGATTAGCAACAACACCCGCGTGTGCTTGTGAATCGACCCACCACAAGCTCGTCATTCACCTCCTGGCGCGTTCGTACAGCTGGTAATAATAACTCAAGACCTTTCCATAAAAAAACGCCGTCGACGCTTGACTGGCGCGACTCGGTAACACGCGCTACCCAAAACAAATTGACCGAGATGGCGTGCCGACGTGTTTAAAAGCCATGAACCCCACGTTTCTCGATGCCACGCTGGCCAACGGGTTCGTTTCGCCGTCGTTCCTGGATGAACTCGCGGCGAACTCCCCCCGAAAATCGGGGGGAGGATTTTAGGGACAACATTCTTTTGTGAATAATTAAGTTAGAGAGCTTCACGACTACGAACCGAAACGACGAACCGACCGTCCTTGTTTACGAGATTTTCCGAATCAGCACGTACAGGCGGTTATCGATATCCACGTCCTGCAGGTTTTTGGGATCCGCCTTGAGTTGCATGAGCAGCCCGCCGAACGAGATGGTGACGATGGATTTGCGCATCCCGCCTTCGTTTTCGTCTTGCTTCTTGAAAACCTTCCCGTACATGACGTACTCGTACGAATCCGCGAGGCTCTCCTTGCCGGTCTGGTCGTACGCGGGGTCCTCGGGGGTGCCGTCCAGGGACAACGTTGGCGCGAGCGCGAGGGTGAACTTCGTGCCAATCTGCGTTGCGTTAATTTAGCAGTGGATGTGTGAGTGAGTTTGGGGTGATGGGGAGAACGAATCGAGACGAATCGGGGCGTTTCGCTGCTGCTTTTCCCGCCCACCAGGGTTCACAACAACGTACCTCCAGCTTATAGATATCGATGTTAAGATCGATTTGCAGGTCCGATTCGAACGCGGACCTGCACCGGTACCGGCTCACGTGGTCGAACTTCTTGCCATCCGGATCCTGGTCCAGAATCTCGAAGATGTCCTCGTACGCAATCACCCCACCGGCGGCCATGGCACCCTTCTTGTCGATCTCTGTGCTCCTTTCAGATCTCGACCAACCGAGAGGGTGGGAGGCGAGGCGAAGGACGCGAAGGACGCGGCGAGGACAGTGAGGACACGGCCGGAGGGTGCGCCCGTGTTTTGAAAAACCCGGCGCGGAGTCGGCGGCGAAAATTCTAGGACGCATCGAGAACTCGTTCTGTCCCCACTGCGACGTCAACGTTTGGCGGCTTTTCGCCTCCCTCCCTTCCCTTCCCTTCGTTTCGTTTCGAAAGCGAAAGAAAACTTGTGCGTTTCTTAGCGATCGAGATGGCACTTTACGGCGCGTGTCCCACGAACCCGTCCGACACCCCACCTGTCACCATGGCGGAGGAAACCGAGACATTCGCCTTCCAGGCTGAGATCAACCAGCTGCTTTCGCTGATCATCAACGTACGTCACGACTCGCGCGCTTCCCTGCCGCGCGTTTCCGGATGCGCGACAAGACGGCGACACGATCCAGCCGTCAACTCGGTCGGCACTGTCGGCGAACCTCCGGTGCCGGCTTTCCTGCCCTTCCCCACCGTAACTGACCTCCACGACCCCTTCAACCAACGCAGACTTTCTACTCCAACAAGGAAATCTTCCTTCGCGAGCTTATCAGGTACGTTTCTGCCTCGCCACGGCGCGATCGCCACGACGCGTCACGTCAATTTTGGCGCGGTAATTCGGCGCCGGCGCTCCGTTGTCGCACATCTTTTCCCGATCGCGCGCCCACGGATCTCGCGCCGTGAACGCGACTGACCTCACAAACCTCCCAAAAACCCACAGCAACTCTTCCGATGCGCTCGACAAGATCCGCTTCGAGGGCCTCACGGACAAGTCCAAGCTCGAGGGCCAGGTACGACCCGCACACCACACACGTTTCGCGAACCGACATCCTTCGCTTCGACACCTTTCCAAAACACACCACGACGAAAAAGACGTGACTTGTGAAAAGCCTCTCGGAAGACTCCTCCGAGAGAACGCCAACGCCGCAACCTTCTGACACCCTCCATCCTTTTCAAACTTCTTCCCCCTTGTACAGCCCGAACTGTTCATCCACGTCATCCCCGACAAGACCAACAACACCCTGACGATCATCGATTCCGGCATCGGCATGAGCAAGGCTGACCTGGTGAACAACCTCGGCACGATCGCGCGCTCCGGTACGAAATCCTTCATGGAAGCGCTCACCGCGGGCGCAGACATTTCCATGATTGGTCAGTTCGGCGTGGGTTTCTACTCCGCGTACCTCGTCGCGGAGCGCGTCACCGTGTTCACCAAGCACAACGACGACGAGCAGTACCGCTGGGAGTCCCAGGCCGGGGGTAGCTTCACGGTCACCAAGGACGCCGCGGAGCCCATGGGCCGCGGCACGAAGATGGTGCTCCACCTGAAGGACGACCAGCTCGAGTACCTGGAAGAACGACGCCTGAAGGATCTGGTGAAGAAGCACTCCGAGTTCATCTCGTACCCGATCTCGCTGTGGACGGAAAAGACCACGGAGAAGGAGGTTGACGACGACGACGACGAGGAAACCGCCGCGGGGGACGACGAGGAGGGCAAAATCACGGAGATCACGGATGAGGACGAAAAGAAGGAGAAGAAGACCAAAAAGATCAAGGAAGTTTCGCACGAGTGGGCTATTATGAACAAGCAAAAGCCGATTTGGATGCGCGCACCGGAGGAAATCTCCAAGGATGAGTACAGCGCGTTCTACAAGTCCCTCACCAACGACTGGGAAGAACAGCTTGCGGTGAAGCACTTCGCGGTTGAAGGGCAGCTCGAGTTCAAATCCGTGTTGTTCGTCCCCAAGCGCGCCGCGTTTGACATGTTCGACGGCAAGAAGAAAGCCAACAACATCAAGCTCTATGTGCGTCGCGTGTTCATCATGGACAACTGCGAGGACATCATCCCTGAGTACCTCTCCTTTGTCAGAGGCATCGTCGACTCCGAAGACCTTCCCCTGAACATCTCGCGCGAGATGCTGCAGCAAAACAAAATCCTCAAGGTGATCAAGAAGAACATCGTGAAGAAGTGCTTGGAGATGATGAACGAAATCGCGGAGAACAAGGATGACTACACCAAGTTCTACGAATCCTTCGGCAAGAACATCAAGCTCGGGATCCACGAGGATTCCCAAAACAGGGCCAAGCTCGCCGAGCTCCTCAGGTACCACTCCACCAAGTCGGGCGAAGAGATGACGTCGCTCAAGGATTACGTCACGCGCATGAAGGAGAACCAGAAGGACATCTACTACATCACCGGCGAATCCCGCAAGGCGGTGGAGAACTCGCCTTTCATCGAAAAGCTCAAGAAGCGCGGCCTCGAAGTGCTGTTCATGGTCGACCCCATCGACGAGTACGCTGTGCAGCAGCTCAAGGAGTACGACGGCAAGAAGCTGATGTGCTGCACCAAGGAAGGCCTGCAGCTCGAGGAAACCGAAGAGGAAAAGGCGAAGAAGGAAGAGGTCAAGTCGCAGTTCGAAGGCCTGTGCCGCCTCATGAAGGACATCCTCGGCGACAAGGTGGAGAAGGTCATCGTGTCCGACCGCGTCGTGGATTCACCGTGCGTGCTCGTCACGGGCGAGTACGGCTGGAGCGCGAACATGGAGCGCATCATGAAGGCGCAGGCGCTTCGGGATAGCAGCATGTCGGGCTACATGGCGTCCAAGAAAACGCTGGAGATCAACCCCGACAACGTCATCATGGGCGAGCTGCGCAAGCGCGCGGACGCGGACAAGAGCGACAAGACCGTGAAGGACCTCGTGCTCCTTCTCTTCGAGACCTCGCTGCTTACCTCCGGGTTCAACCTGGAGGAACCGAACACCTTCGGCGGGCGCATCCACCGCATGGTCAAGCTCGGGCTTTCCATCGAAGAGGACGTCGGCGGCGACGACGAGGACGACCTTCCTCCGCTTGAAGAGGACGTCGGGGACCAGTCCCGCATGGAGGAAGTCGATTAAGTCGCGCCTCGACGAACCCGCGCGTCGGCGAAAGAAACCCGGAGAGAGACGACGAGGAGAGCGAGCGAGACGCGGGGAAGATTGAAACACAAACGCTCACGGCGTCCACGTCGCTCCCCAGTCCCGAAACTTCCCCACAAGCGTGTTTTCGCCGAGTGCTTTTGGAGTTGGTATTTTCTTGAAACTCGCTTTCCAAACTCGTCAAAAACTCTTGCTCGAGCGGGGCATTGTTTGGGCAAAATGTCTTTTTGGGCGATGTTGAACGCGTAGTCTGACGGTGTGTGTTGCACGTTTTTGGAAAACGGGAAACGTTTTTCGTGGGTATCATAGAAAGGAACAACGACACGCGCGCCCCTGAGGCGCACGTTTCGAGACGTCACGATGGACGTCGAGACACCGAACGTCTCCGTGACGACGAACGATGAGCGCACGTCGCTCATCACGCCTCGCGCTCGAGTAACGAAGCCTGCCGCTTGGGTCTGGGCGGTAGTGATGGTTACCTGTTTGGCGGGTGTTATTTTCTTGGGCGTGTCCGGGAACTTGCACCAAAACATGGGCGTGTCCGGGAACCTCGAAGATGCGGCCGCAGTACACCGGGTGACTCCATCCACCTCGGGGGGTGGAGAAGTGCATGGAACAGAGTAACAGAGACGGTTTCCAACGTCGTGCAGTTTGATTGGGAAGGCACAGCCAACAAATTTGAGAAAGCGATGAATGACGCCAAGGCGGACGCCACCAGCAAGGCGAACGAGATCGTCCAACTCAAACACCAGATCACCGACCTCACGGGCGTCATAAACGCCGTGAAGAACATGCACAAGCTTTCTGATTTGCAAAACAACGCGATTATCCCGCCCGATATCAAAAACGCGGTTTCAACGGTGGTGGACTCCATACACGGCGTGAAACGCGACTTCGTTGTTTACAGAAATAGGAACTACGACACAGCTCGTCGCCGACGCCGTGGTTGGATCTACTTTGTTAGTCGACGCCGTCACCAAGGCGCCTGATAAATTA
>Ga0222633_1000268_pt1 | contig 56241 bp, 48 predicted proteins | sample AntAcemetageno48_FD_179816 | JGI IMG/M metagenome (GOLD analysis project Ga0222633, IMG submission 179816) | Saline water microbial communities from Ace Lake, Antarctica - #48 | ecosystem: Environmental > Aquatic > Non-marine Saline and Alkaline > Saline | place: Antarctica: Ace Lake | collected...
TTTTTTTTTTTTTTTTACAGAGCCCTCCCTAATTGCGCGTACCACCATCGCGATGACACCCTCCCGGATTCGAACCGACGACGCACTCCACAAAAGGAGATGCTCACGAAAGGAGATACTACTTACTCACTACCTACTACTTACGGGACGTCGAGATACTAACCGCCTCCATCCCAAAAATTTCCCGCCCTCCCGTCCCGTTTCCTCCCTCACCACTTCAGGTTTCGTTGCTGGTGGTGGACGGCCTGGAGACGTTGCTCGGTGTCCCACCAGGGGACGTGGGTTTCACGAAAGGGTACTCGCTTTCGGGGGGTAGTTTCGGACACAGCGGCGCCACGTACGACGGAACCTCGGGGCCGGGCACGCTGTACGCGGAACACACGGCAACGATGGTGCGGAACCTAAGGGCGTTGCTCAGGAAGCCGCCGGGTGATGGCCACAGACTCGCCATCGTCGCCACGACGTCCTCCCCCGAAACCATGCGCGCGCTGGGCGTGACGGATGCGTTCCACACGCACGTCTCTGTGCCCGCGCTGACCCGAGTGGAGGCGGAAAAAGTCTTAGCGGCGTCAGGTACGTATTTCCCAGCCAACACACACCGCCTCTGCGATTGCCCGTACCCCGACTGACACTTTCTTTTATTTATCGTAAGGGGCGTTCGGGGAAGACGACGGCGAAAAAGCGGCTGAGTTTTTGTCGCCGAGCACGCCGATTAAGGTTTTACTGCGCGCGGTGGCCCTGGCGCGGCGGCTTGAAAAAGACGTTTCGTATTCCGAACTTGAAACGACAAAAGGGGGTTTCTTCGGAACCGGAGGCCGGGTATCATCCACCGTGGGAATCGACCCCACCGGAATCGCGTGGCAAACCGCGCTTCGACGGGTGAACCTCACGCCCGACGATCGCGGGTCGGGGGGGGTGTTTTAGGCGGTTTGATTTTATTTATGCGGATTCTTTTGACTCAGCAAGAGTTCTTGAGTCAACCACGTTACTCCATTGGGTTCGACTCGTCAACACCGTGCTGATCTACCTTCCCTGTACCGTACAGTCCAGTCGAGGTGTCAGCCATCGCCGATGCCGAAGTAGCCGCGGATGGTGAAGGGCTCTTGCTTGATCTCGGGCTCGAGCTTGATATCGGGCTCGGGCTTGATTTCGGGTGAACTCGAGTGCTAAGCGTGTGCTGACCTGCACGCCGCACACATGCTTTTCCAGGGGGTGCACGCCGTGCAGTCGCTTTTCCGCTTCCCGTGGGGGCAGGGGGTACACGCTGTGCAGTCGCTTTTCCGCTTCCCGTGGGGGCAAGTGTTGCACGCTACCCTGTCGCTTTTCCACTTGCCGTGAGGGCAGGGGTTGCAGTCTTTGCAGTGGTGTTTCACCTTGCCGTGAGGGCAGGGGTTGCAGTCTTTGCAGTGGTGTTTCACCTTGCCGTGAGGGCAGGGGTTGCAGTCCGCGCAGCCGTGTTTCAGCCTCCCGTGAGGGCATGGGTTGCAGTCTTTGCAGTGGTGTTTCACCTTGCCGTGAGGGCAGGGGTTGCAGTCCGCGCAGCCGTGTTTCAGCCTCCCGTGAGGGCAGGGGTTGCAGTCTTTGCAGCTGCTTTTCCGCTTGCCGTGAGGGCATGGGTTGCACATCGTACACTTGCGTTTCAGCTTGCTGTGAGGGCAGGGGTTGCATTCCGCGCAGTCGCTTTTCCCCTTGCCGTGTGAACACCGCTTCCTTCCCATGATCAACGTAGAATCACCACGTCGTGCATCGCGTCCCTCCGCGCCTCTCGTTCTGAAAAGCCACGACTTTTGCACCTCAGGAGATCTGATTTCGTTTCAAAGTTCCTTTCCTTTTCCTAGGAAGGCACCGCTGACACGCCACACCCCACCGCGCTTCCGGCCCCCCCGCGCGCGCGATGTCCGAACCTCCCTCCAACGATTCCCCCCCCCCCTTACCACACGTCACGTCAGCGGAAGCGTTGGAAGCGGCGCTCGGTTCCGAGATCCTCGCGGTGACCGCGAACAAAGCCCGGTCCGTGAAAGCCAAGGTCCTTTTTGCCCTAAGGGACGTGGCGCGTATCACCGCGTTTCGAGACGCGGTGACCGCCGCGTTGCAAAACGGCGCGCGACGCGTGGTGGTGCTCGGCGCTGGTGGTACGGGCGGTACCCTCGCGATCCAGGCCGTGCTCGCGGGCGCAGACCAGGTCGTCGCGTTCGAAAAGGACCCAATACTGGCGAACTTGGTCAGATTGAACGCAGGTGAAACTCTTCGGACCCCCGCCGAACGCAACCGGCTCGTCGTGCTTGAAACAGACGTATCCCGGGTTCAGGCTTCTTCTTCTTCCCTCGAGACGGACAATTCGTGGAGCGTCTGTACCTCAAGCACCAACCCGCGTGCGTCACAGCGGCACGCTTTCGGCGATACGTCCAATGACACGATCGTCGCGGAGCGCTGCGAGTTGTTGGTCGTGGACGCGCTGGCGGTGGTAAACGCAATCGGCGTGTTGGACGTCATCCGGGATCTCACCGCTCTTCGCGAAAAAGGAGTTTTCAACACCCTACTCAAGACTGGCCACCACACGACGACCATACCACACTCGGTAAACGTTTCAGGACAACTCGTCGGCGGTTCGAACCTGGGAGACGGGTTTTACTTAAGGGATCCGCTCGGCGATCGCGAAGGCGATTCTCGAATCACCGGGCCGTGTCCCGGCGCCGCGGGTACTTCAATCGATACGCTTAACATTGGAGACGCATCGTTGGAGCGCATCAGTGACGCTGTTCCGCTGCTGTGTACGGCACCCGGCTGCCGTGCTCTGGGAGACGATTCGGGGTCACCGTTGACACTGGTGACGTGCGTTGAACAAAACGTCATCGCGATCGTCCTGCGCGGCTCCGATTCACGACGAGCGGCGCGCGCAGCGATGACCTGGTGGACAATCGAAGTGTCAAAAAACAAAACTCTCACCTCCGACCCGAACCCGCCGGAATCGAACCAAGGACCTGTGCGACCTGTAACAGGAACACGACCCGTAACGGTAACTCTTCTTCCCGAGGTCCTCGACGTGCCGACCGACGCGCGACTGGTTTGTTTGAAACTCTCGCGAAAAAATGACGGCGCCGGCGTCAACGGGACGATTTTGGAAACCTTTCTCGTGGACGGCGAAAAACCGGTTTCCCCAACAACGTTTGAGGAAAAGCAAGACTACTTGCACACCACATCTGGGGAAAAGCAATACAACCTAGGAAAAAAACAAGACTCCCTAGGCACCCCAAACAACCTAAACCCTGTTTCTCCCCATCCCCACGTTTGCCGATGCGCCGCGCACTTATTGTGGGGCGTCACAAAAATCGCGCGTTGGAACGATTTGGAAACCAACGCGGTAAGGAACTTTCCCAATCACCACGTTCCGCCTCCCTGTTTAATGCACTGTATGGAATACAGTATACCCTTTCCAATCCCTCATACACATTACGAGAGACTGACACTTTCTTGTTAATCGTGTAACAGGTTTTTTTCACCGCGGTGCAAAAGGCGGTTGCGAAAACAGGCGCGAAATGCGGCGCCGTGCTTGACATCGGAAACGGCCCGCTGATGTCCCTGCTCGCGGCTAGGGCGTTTGAGACGAACAAAAACCCTACTCACGGAAACCCTAGGTCAAACCCTAGGTCAAACCCTAAGGAGACAAACCCTACGGACGCAAACCCTAAAGAAGAAGAAAACCCTCGACAAACCGTTCTTTGTCTGGAGCGCGACTGCGGCGCCGCGCGGTTTTCGCGCGCCGTTTTGGGTTCCGCGAACGTCGGCGCCGATGTTTGCAAAGTCGCCGCGCTCGGGCGTCATGACGCAACGGGGTTTTCCTTTTACGGAAACGAGGACAAGGAAACCCTAAACCCGATTATGATTCCCATTCTTGAGCCCGTTTCCAGTATTCTGCAAGCCGTGGCGAGTATCCAGGGCAGCGCGAGTGACACGGGCAGTCTCCGTGGGAACGCGAGTGAGCGGACCGACCACCACCGCGAAGACACGACTCACCACGACAAAAACGACACTAATACGTACCGGGTCCAGGTGGGCATCGGGGCTGATTTAGTGGACAACACCGTGTGCGAGACACGCGTGGACAGCCTGTTCGTCGCGACGTCGCTTTGGAACGCCGCGGTTACCTCGGCGTCGGCGAAGGAGCGACACGAGGACCGGTACTTCCACGCGCTTTCCAACTTTCGCAAAGTGTTCCTCAAAGCGGTGAAACAACGGGAGTTACCAAGGAGGGTGAGCTACGGACGGTACGGCACGAGGTACGACGATTCGTACGACGTGCGGTACGACGACAGTTTCGACAGGAATGACCGGTACGACGACGGGTACAGGTACAACGACTACGACTACGACCGCGGCGGCACGAGCGCGGACCGCGATTTGTTCGACGCGTACTGCTCGCGCGACAGCGTGGAGATCACCACCGAGCAGCTCACGCGGTTGGGGTTCGGGGGGGTCGACTTTGAGGAAATCGAAAACGACCCGGCGGTGGAACGGGCGCAGGAAGCGCTTACGCAGGCGACGGTGAAATTCGCGAGGGCCAAGGAGTGCGCGCAGCGGGACTGGGACGCCGCGTACGCGGCGAAGACGCTGTGCGAGATACACGCGGCGACCGAGGTGCGTTTTGGGGCTTTCACGAAATCCAGGCACACTGTTTGCCGATTGGCCAGAGTAATTACGTAATACACGTGGTCCGAAAGACTGAACACTTCTTTTTTACAACAACAGGTCAACACCCTGCGCGGCGCTGCGACGCGCGCGCTCGGGAAAATGCCAGCCTGGGTGTTGCTGTGCGACCCGTTTTCGTTGGGGTCAGGTGATGGCTTTTCAGGAGACGAATTAGGAAGATTAGGGAGCAGTTCTATGGGCAAACAGTCAGACGACGCCGACGGTTGGGGCGACGTCTCCCTGGCGTCCCTGGTTCGAAGAAGACTCTGGGCGCGACGCGCTGGGATCCTGCACGTCAACTTCGTCGCCGTGCCCACGACGGCGGTGGTCATGGTGGTGACGCTTTCGTGTCCCGAGATTGTCGCGCAGCTGAAAGGGGAGACGTTCTCGTCGGAAAGGCAAAGGGACAGGGACGAGACCGCCAACGACTCGAAGAATGAAAAAGACTCGCTCGACCGGCGCGTGCGCAACCGACTCGCGTCGACGTTCCGCGACGTACGAGGTGATACTCAAAGCGCACCACCGCTGCGCACGGGCGGCTTCCGCGCGCCAATCGCGACTTGCCTGTCGGACTGGCCATACCCGAACCACGTCGTCGTTGGTAAACCGCGAGTCGCCATGCGGCTGGAGCTCGCGGGCGACGGCTACGACGCCGAGCGCGAACGCGAAGTGTTTTCGAATTTGGTTTCGATACATTCGAGTTCCGAAGTAACTCGGGTTAACCCGAACACCTCCAACGACCCAACCACGCCCGTGGACGCGTTCGGGTTTTGGATCGAGTACGACACCGGCGCGGGGTGGGTACGCACCACGGACGTGCTTGGTGGTGACGCGATTGGCGTTAAGAACGTTTCTTCGTCTCGAAACGGAGACGCTTTAAAAAGTGACCCCGACGCGAGGGAAAAAAACACTCGGAAGCGACTGCGCGCGCCGTCGCCGTTTTCGGAAAAGAAATCGTCGCCGTTCCCAGCGTGGGGTGATTCAGACGTGACCGAGGCGTCTGCGTTGGGTGACGAGGACGACGTTTTGGACGGTGCCTTTGAAACAACCGCGGCGGTTTCAAAACCTGGCGCTTTTGAAACCGCGGCGGCTTGGAAACCAATCAAAGCCAAAGCTTCAAACGTTTTATCGGCCGGTCGAGTCGGCGTTTTCGTCTTGCCGCGAAAAGAAGAACTCGCCGCAAACGCCAACCGGGGCGAACACGTTGGGTTTGACGTTGAGGTTAAATTCGACGCGTCAATCACAACAGGGGGCAACTTCACCGTCAAAGTCGTGGAGACGTGTGCGGGTGAGTAGAGGTAATAGTCCCAAACTACTACCTCTGGGGTGAGTGAGTGACGAAGCGAGTGGGTGAGGAAATGAGTCGTGGCGTGGGTTTTTGGAGACGATTGCGAGACGAAAAAATACAACGGTACAATCGTACACTCGAGACTCTCGGCTTTCACGCTGAATCCTTGAAGGATTTGCACTCCGCGCACCCGTCCTTTCGCTTACCGTGCGGGCACCTGCTGCACACCGCGCAGTTGTTTGCACACCACGCAGTTGTGTTTCAGCTTGCCGTGAGGGCAGGGGGTGCACACCACGCAGCCGTGTTTCAGCTTGCCGTGACGGCAGGGGGTGCACTCCGCGCAGCTGCTTTTCACCTTGCCGTGAGGGCAGGGGGTGCATAACTTGCAGTCGTGTTTCAGCTTGCCGTGGGGGCAGGGGGTGCACTCCGCACACCTGTATTTCAGCTTGCCGTGGGGGCAGGGGGTGCACTCCGCGCACTTGCGTTTCACCTTGCCGTGAGAGTAGGGGATGCACGCCGCGCAGCTGTCTTTCCGCTTACCGTGGGGACAGGGGGTGCACGCCGCGCAGTTCCTTTTCAGCTTGCCGTGAGGGCTTGGATTGCACGCTGCGCAGCTGTATTTCAGCTTGTCGTGAGGGCAGGGGTTGCACTCCACGCAGCCGCTTTTCTGCCTCCCGTGAGGGCACGTTTTGCAGTCCGCACAGCTGCCTTTCAGCTTGCCGTGAGGGCACGGGTTGCACGCCGCGCATTTGTGTTTCAACATGCCGTGGGGGCACCCGACGCACTCCGTGCAGTTGTGTTTCAACATACCATGAGGGCAGGGGGTGCACTCCGCGCAGGTGTGTTTCTGCTTGCCATGAGGGCAGGCGTTGCACACCTCGCAGTCCTTTTTCAGCTTACCGTGGGGGCACCCTTTGCACGCCGCGCACTTGCTTTTCAGCTTGCTGTGCGGGCAGGGGTTGCACGCTGTGCAGTTGCTTTTCCGCTTGCCGTGAGGGCAGGGGTTGCACGCCGCGCAGCTGTCTTTCCGCTTCCCGTGCGGGCAGGGGTTACACTCCCCGCAGTTGCGTTTCAGCTTGCCGTGAGGGCAAGGGGTGCACACAATGCAGGATCGCTTCAGCTTGCCATGCGGACACGGATTGCACTCCGAGCACTCGTACTTCGACTTCCCGTGGGAGCATCGCTTTGGAGGCATCGCACACGGCCGGTCGGCTAGCGTCGCATCCCCCCGCGTCAGGTGCACGTCCGAGTGCAACCCCTGCGCATTGTGCGCACGAAGACCAGGTGTCCCCGACTGATTTGACCGAATAAATGTTCGTTCGTCGTTTTCGGCATTTCGGGACGCTCAGCAAAAATCAGAAATCACAAGGTCGCCGCGCGGTTGCGCGATGTCCGGCGACGGCGAGGCGGCTGGGGTTCCGGCGGTTGCGCGCGTGGGCGAGGCGCCGTTACAGGCGAGCGGCAAGAAAAAGAAACTCGGCAAGAAAGAGCGCGGTCGTTTGAAAGCCATCCTCGATGGGTCGTACGTGGAGCCTGTTTTGCCCGTGAAAGCACCGGCAAAGGCGAAACAGGCGCGGCAGCCGTACAACGGCGGCATGGCCCCCTCGTTGCTCACGAAATACATCAAAGAATCCTGGACCACCGGTGCCCTGCTTCAAACGTGCGAGCAGTACCACGAGCGCATGAATAAAATACACGCCAGCGCGAGCTGGAACATGCTCGGGCGGTTGGCGGCGTCGAGCGGCGCCGACACCGAATGGTTCGACACCGATCGCGTCGCGCTTGAAACGCTGGCGCGGAAAACCACGGAACTGGTTACCCTTTCCGCGGAGGATGTTCTTGTTGACGACGACGTCTCTGGCAACACGAACGACCCTCGAATGGGCGCGCGAGAGCTCGCCAACGTGATTCACGGCCTCGCCAAAAGCGGGTGCGTCCGGGTTGCGGAAGATTCGGAGGAAGATTTGAAGGACCGAAAAACAAGTGAAATAAAAACGAGCGACGCCGCCGCGACGCCGCTGCTCAGTTTAATCACCGCCTGCGCATTAGCAATAACGAAACGAGGCCTCGAGTGCAACGCCCAGGAGTGCGCGAACGCGGTGTGGGGGTTCGTGAAGGTGGGCCACGTGTCGGATTGTGATTTGTTCAAAGTGTTGGCGGCAGCCGCGACGCGCGAGGCGAATTTTGGTAACATGAACCCGCAGGAAATGGTCAACACGGGGTGGGCGTTTTCCAGGGTCTGTAACTCAACAACAGATGATGACAGCTTCACGCGGACGGTAGCGAGCTGTATTGACGCCATCGCGGGCGCAAGCACAAAACGACTTCCCGAGTTCGACGCGCGAGGGCTGTGCAACCTTACTTGCGCGCTGGCGAAGTCGTTTACGGGCGAAAAAAGTTCAAATAGCGGGTCCCAAAATTCGGGAACCGTCACCGCCGCGTTGACCGCGATCGCGACGGAAACGACCCAAAGGGTCTCGGCCAGTAAACACGACATCTTCGCCACCGAAAACGACGTCAACAAATTCAGCGCGCGGGACGTCGCGTTGTCGTCCTGGGCGTTCGCCACGCTGGTAAGCGCCTTTCCCGTTTACTAAATTCCGCCTCCCTGATCGGCCCGATGACCACGACTGTTTACGCATACTGGTAACTCTTCCTGGCGTACTGTGGTAATTGACACAGTACTGTGTCAATTTACCAGAGGTCACAACACGATACCCTCTGCAATCCCGGATATACACGTGGACCGAGAGACTCAAGACTGACCCTTTCGGCTTTTATCGTACCAGGACGTGAGCGACGAACCCCTTTTCCTGGCGCTGGCGGAGTCGTCCATCGAGAAGTGCGGGAACGGCGAGTTCGACGCGCGGGGTTTAGCGAACGTCGCGTGGGCGCACGCGAAAATAACGATAAACGAAAGCGACACGCGTCAGGCCCTGTTCTCGTTTCTTTCCAAAGCGCTGGTGGCGGAGTGCGACAAAGCCTCTACTGCAACTTTTTACGCCACCACGGATTACGCGTCTGAAAACAAGGCAGGCATGACCTCGCGGGACGTCGCGAACAGCGCGTGGGCGTTCGCGAAGGCGTGCCACCCGTCAGCCAGCCTGTTCACATCGTTGTGCGCGGTATCAACCGCCAACGACGGCTTGGAGAGGTTCAACAACCAGGACCTGGTGAACACCGCGTGGGCGTTCGCGAAGCTGGCGGTGAAAGAGAGTGTTGTGTTGATGAAACACGCGCGGGTCACGATTACCAATCGCGCGGAGGACAACACCCTGACTTTACCGAATATCTGTACCCTAGTGTGGGCGATCAACAGCTGTACTGGGGGTGGTGGTGGTGACAGTGCTGACACGAGCACCGCCAACGATTTCGCATCTGTTTCCGAATCCCTAGCCTCCGCCGCCGAGCGCTTGGCGTACGAATCGTCGCCGAATGAGCTCGCCGCGACGGCTTGGACTTTCGCGGATGCCGGAGAGTTCAACACAGAGGCGCACCGAAGTTTATTCAAAACCCTGTCGAAACGAGTGAGCTTGATTCTTCTTAACGGCGCAGGCGGTGATATTAATACCTCGTCGGCAAATTCGTCGGAAACCTCCTTCGGGGACGAGGAGCTCGATAACTTGGAGTGGGCGTTTTCAAAAGCCGGGAACCCGGGGTCGGTGTTGCGCGTGATCAAACAAAAGAAGAAAGACTCCACGGGGGTGCTGGGGATGGCTGGTGGTAAGGTTAACTCAAGGTTTGACCCTTCATCGGATCCGTCTCAGCTCAAAAGTTCTTCTGTCCCGGGGACGGCGAAGGATGGCAAATCATCCCTGAATGGGGACACACATGGTAGGTCGTCTCCTCAGGATTGCGGGACGATCGTTGTGGCTGGCGGCGGCGTCGGCGGCGCCGCAGCCGCTTTGGCGTTACAAAGAAACGGCTTCACCGTGGTGGTTTTGGAAAGCGACGCGGGGTTTGATAGCCGGAAACAGGGCTATGGGCTCACCGTGCAAGGCACGGATTTGAGGGACGGTTTGGGTATTGATTTATCAGCAGACGACGCGCCGTCCAAATCGCACTACACCTTCAACGAGCACGGCGAGATTCTGGCGTTTTACGGCGAGGCGTTTGGGAAAAGCTCTGGGGGTAAACAGTCATCAACTAATACACCTGGAGCTTCAAGTGGCGCCCGGTTCGCGCACGTGCCCCGGCAGATTCTGCGGTTACGGATGCTAGAGAAGGTCGCGCCTGGCACGATTAAGTGGGGCTGTAGGATGAGCAATTTCGAGGAGACTCACATCGGAGTGAAAGTTTTCCTTGACGACGGGTCGACGATCGACGCGTGTTTGTTAATCGGCAGCGACGGGATCTTTTCGACCACGCGCAGGTTGTTGAATCTGAACGTGAAAGGACACGCACAAGACACCCTGACGTATTGCGGGCTGTGCGTTAGCTTGGGCATAGTGTACGACGCCGAATTCAAAGTCCAACTCGCAAAAGAACGCATTTTCGAAACCGTGGACGGAAGCGCGCGCGTCTATGCGATGCCGTTCACCCCTGGGTCGACGATGTGGCAGCTTTCCTTTCCGTGCGGCGAGGAAGATGCTAAGGAGTACTCGAGGGATACGAACAAGCTGAAGAAAAAGCTCACCGAGCTGACTGAAAAATGGCACGACCCGGTTCCGGCGATGTTGTTGAGCACGAAAATAGAAAACATGTCGGGCTACCCTGTTTACGACCGCGACGTGTTGGACCCAACTACCCTCCGACCGCCTGACCACAAAAAACGAAGAGTAACCCTGATGGGGGACGCCGCGCACCCCATGACCCCGTTCAAGGCGCAAGGCGCGAACCAGGCGGTGGCGGATGCTGTTTTGTTAGCCAGGTGTTTAACCGAAGGAGTGCACAAGTTTGGCACAATCGCCGGCGTTGTCGAATCGCTGTCTGTGTTTGAGCAGGTACGTACCTGCTCAAGACTTTGTATTTCACCAAATCCCGGCCTCCTTGTTTTGCCGATTGCCCAGAGTAATTACTCACTCACATTACGAAAGACTGACACTTTTTTGGCACATTCACAGAAAATGCTGCAACGCGCGAACCGCGTGGTGAAGTCGTCGCGCGAAAAAGCGCGGGAAATGCACTCGCCCCTGGCACTCGTTTCGAACCGGAAATCGCAGAGGGACGCGAAAGGGGTTGGGGCGGGGGATATGAATATGGTGGTTATCCGGTTACGCGAGCAGGGAGTCAACGCGAAACATGCGGCGGCTATGAGCAAACAGTCAGAGAGTAGCGGTTACGATTTCGACGACCTCGTGGAGAAGGTTGGGTTTCACGGGGCGTCGCTGAAAAAAATCGTCGGAGTCGATTCCGCGCCGGGTGATGATTCGAAGAAGGAGAAGACATCCAAAAAGGAGAAGAAGGAGAAGAAGGCGAAGAAGGCGAAGAAGGAGAAGAGTGAGAAACGGGAGAGGGACGACGACTCGCGCGACAAGAAGGCCAAGAAGGCGAAAAGGGACAAGTGACAATGACCATAGTATTTTAACACAGTTTTTTGTCAAACACAATGTCAACTCCTCGAATCTCACTCTCGACCGCACCGCGCACGACGGATGCGCGTGCCTTTCCGAGTGCCTCGAACTCCGTGGACTCGGCGTTGGTGTGGTTTTGGTGTGTCACCCTTTTGGTGTAATGGCGTCTCCATCGCGGTTTGACGACGGCGCGTCTTATGACTCGGACGATGTGGACGATCTACGCGACCAGCTCGACGCGGCAAACGCGGCGCGCGCGGCGTTGCGGGAAGTCGCCTCCGTTGCCTCGGCGGAACGGGAGATGGCGGTTGATAAGTGCGCGCTGGTAACGAGTGAGCGCGATGCAATACGTGCTGAGATTGGACCCACCAAGGTTGCGCTTGCGAAAGCCACCAACGCGTTGGCGAAACGAGACGACGAGATGCGGTCGCTTTCCTTTAAATGCGACGCCCTGTTGCGACACGCGCGCGAGCGGGACGCGGACGCGACTAAATACGCGACTAAATACGCACACGACCGCCCGACCGAAACAGCTGACGATGTGGAAAAGGAGGAGCACATTTACATAGAAGCCATGGCAACGGCGGCGGCGGCGTGTGAGTTGGAGCTAATCGAAACGAGGGAAGCGCTGCGGTCGGCGAGGGAGGAAAGCTTCGAGTTAGGTGAAGCGAACGAAACACTGCAGCGACGCGCGCGCGGTTTGACCGCCGATTGTTTGGAAATGAAAACCCGTTTGGAGAAAGAAATCGTGGGACGAGAAGGCGATGTACGAAGAATGGCGTTGGAAGCAACACGAATGCTGGCGGAAACACAACTGGCGACGAGACGCGCGGAGGCGGCGGAAAACCGCGCGGCGGCGGCGGAGGACAGATTTGAAACGCGGGCGCGGGCGAGGACAGAAACGCGAGCGGAGTTTTTTGAAGGAATCGACGCGCCCGCGAGTTTCAAGCTCGGTACCGGTACCGTCGATACTGCACTGTCTGCTGATACGGGTACCGGTACCGTCAATGTTCAAGCGAGTACTCAAAGCGTGGATCACGAAACTGACGAACGTAATCCGTATGTGCATTTAGTCTCCGACACGCACAAAAGCGCGCCGTCCACCGCAACCGCGTTCGCCGCGCTTAAAGAACACCAGAGGTCGATACAAACGCACATCGAACAACTTCGCAGGGATCGCGATCGGTTCGCGAATACATTTGGGAGTGGCGTGGAGAAGAAGGCCGAGCGACGCGTCGAGGGAGAGTCGCTTTTGTGACGTTGGAGTTTTTCTTTTTCAGCGATTTGCATCTCTCTTTCCCAACACCGCGCGTTTGCAGATCTCATGGTTGAGGGCAACCGTTTGCGATGGCCCAATTTAGTAGTTCGTGGTGCCAATTTCTCCCGCGTACTCGCACGTTTTCTTGTCCCACGGGCAGCCGTTCGCGCGCGCCCACTGCAGCATCTCGAGGTGACCGCCCTTCGCCGCGAACGCGCACGTCGACTCGTCCCACGGGCATCCGTTCGCACGCAACCACTGCAGCACATCGAGGTGCCCGCCCCACGGCGCGTACATGCACGTGTTTCCGTCCCACGGGCAGCCGTTCGCGCGCAACCACTTCAGCACCTCGCGATGCCCGCCCTCCGCCGCCCTCCAGCAATGCGCCCCATCCATCTGGAAGCCGATACTGCGTAACCACTGCAGTACCTCGAGGTGTCCGCCTTGACTCGCTGAATTGAATATCGGTTTGTAGTGCAGATTCCGCAGATGCCCTTGTCGACACACGTGCTTCAGCGTGCTCAAGCACCCACGATATGCGGCGGGACAATATACATAAGCATCATCACACCTCCTTTGACCATAATTCTTCAGCCGATGTCCCCTCACCCCCACCGCATCGCGCATCGGACGACTTACCGCTCGAATCCTTGCGAGATGAGATCTACGGGGTCGTCGATGTTTCGTAGAACGTGCTCCACAAACACGTGGTCCGGCAGATCTGGCATGACACTCTGCGCCTCGGGTTGCATCACAATGGTGGGAGTGTGTGTTCGCTTCTTTTGCGCGCGCGAGTCTCAACACCGAGTGTCGCGTTGGAAGATATGAGGCGAAGTGGGTGGGGCGCCAAGGTCGTGGTTTGGCTTTTTCTTGGACCGTTACTTTTGCTGCAAGCGAGAAAAGAAGCAAGACATCCATTAATACCCTTTCAAGTGTGATCGAGTATACCGATCGAATCAACCATTTCAATTTCTATTATTCAAACTGGTTACGGGTCAATGGGTCACTCCTTATTTCGGTAACACCTCCTCGCTTCTTGCAAGATTTCCCCGCCGCGCTCCCACCCACCTACCTCAGACTCTGTCGCCCCGGTGTCCCGCTGACACGCGACACGAGGCCTGGATGGCGTCTTGCGAGGAAGCCACGATGCTTTTGGTGGAACCGGGCGGTCGTGTCGACGGTACGTGTGTTTGTCCCAAAGGGACCTGACTGTTTGCCCCACGGCCCGTCGGATCCGAGATGGCGTGTAACACGTCTTTCCGGTGGTTGGCAAGATCCACTCCCTCGATCGTGCCGGCCGCATCGCGCGGTTCCATCGACTTAGCCCCATCGGCTGTGTGCGTCACAGCCACTCGACGACCGTTCCAACCACGACTCGCCCCTCGATTCACGTCGCGCGTCTGCACCCAACACGCCTCCGCGCCCGCCCCATCCTCATCCGCCGCTGACCCCTCCCGCCCCTCTTCACCCTGTTTTGTTTCCTCTCCGCAGACGTCGCGTCCACACGCAAGACCCGCGCGCCCCACGTGCGCTACGTCGCGTTTACCCTGGTCGGCGCCGCGGCGTGCGCGCTTTTAGCGGTGGCGGGCGTTATGACCGGCGCCTTGCCCGGTGTCGCCGCTGCCGCGCTTGGATCCGTCGCGCCTGGGAACCTGTTGCAACCGGGTGGTGGTGGCGCCCCCAGGTCGACCGACGAGGAGACCGCAAAGGCTGACCGAGCGCGCGCCTCTAGGGTCGCGCTACGAACCGCGGCGCGACGCGCTCGTTTAGGGTTCGACACTGTTGACCTGGGCGCGGATGCGGATGATGACGACGCGTCCCCAATGGACATCGCCCTCGCCGAAACCACCTCCATGGATGAAACATCTTTCGACGACGCGGAAGATTCTGAAGCGTCCGTCGCGTCCGATCCGGTCGAGTCCGTCGCGGCGCGAGCGTCCGTCCCTGAAACGCCAGCGCCGGCGATGACGGTGGCGACACCTGAAACGGAACCCGTTGTGCCCACCGTGCCTACCCCAGACGAGCCCATCAAAGAGGCGTCCATCACGGCGGCGACAGCGGCGGGGACGAAGGCTGATGAGAAGGCTGATGAGACGAAGGTTGACCCGGCTGCGGAGACGAAGGCTAATGCGCCGGCTGTTGGGACGAAGGCTGACCCTGCGGAGACGAAGATCGAGCCGGCTGCGGCTACGCAAGCCGCTCCTGAAACACAAGCCACGCGAGCGCTTCCCGCGGATACCAAAGTCGAGGCTTCCGACACTAAAGCCGAGGCCAAGGCGGCTGAAGTAGTCACCACAACAGAAGCAGTCACCACCCCTACCCAGCCACCTCCAAAAACCACCGCCATCCCCCCCGTCCCGCACTCGCCCGAAGAAACTGAGTTGTTCAACGCCGAGGAGCGGTTGCGGGCGGCGGCGAACGCGAAAGCGGCGTACGACGCGGCGGCGCGGTTGGCGAGGAAGGAGTCGGAAAATGCGGCTGCCGCGTCCACGGCGGCGCACGCCGAGTTCGAGAGGCTCACGTCGGAAGCCCGGGAAGCGGAAAAAGAAGCCAGACAAGCCACGGATGACTTGAAGGACGCGGCGGCGAGTACCACGAAAGCAGCCGCGGTTGCGTTTGAAAACAGGTACGGCCTTGGGCTCATCTTTCCCAAATCCTGGCACACTGTTTTACCGAAGCTGGTGACTGTTGTCCATACATCGCGATATACTCGTACCAGAAGGGACGTCTTACCTCTGCCCTGACTGTTTGTCCATACATCGCGATATACAAGACTGACACTTTTCGTTCGCCCAATCACAGGATGGCTTTCGCGACGACCAAGGCGGAGAAGAAAAGCGCCGCGGCGCACGCGAAGTTGGTAAGTATTTCCCATTTACCGCATTCCGCCGACTGATTGCCCGTACAAGACTGACACTTTTCTTTCAACAATCAGGACGATGACCAGAGCGTTTCGCGGATCGCGATGCACACCAAGCAATTAAACTTTCTTAAAGATGAACTTGCTAGGATGTTAGCGGCGAAGAACGCGGCGGACGCGGCGCATGTAGAGGCGGAGCAAGCGGCACAGTACGCTTCGCTAGACGCGATCAACGCGAAAACCGCTGCGAAGGCAGACGTCGCGGTTGGCCAGGAAACAACGCAGTTGGGCCAGGAACGGGCGTCGCGCGTCGCGATTTTGTCCGCGCAAAGCAAACAAAAGGAAGCGCAGCTCATGCAGGCGGCGTATACGCAGAGCGACGCGAGCGCGAAGCACGCGGCGGCGTCGCGAAAGGTGGAAGAGGAGAGGGAAGCGCTGGACGACGAACTGGCGCTTGAGCTTTTACTCGCCGCCAAGTCGCGGAAAGCGGAGCAGGATTTCATCGACGCCACGTCGAAGCACGCGGCAAGTGAGACGCAAACCGCGGCGGAGGGCCGGCGGGCGGAATCGTCGCTGTTCGCGTTCGCGGTGCTTGACGCGGATAAGAGCAGTAACTACGAGAAAGCGAAACGCGTGGTGGACCGGGCGCAGGAAGTCGCTGAGTTCAAGTACCAGGCGGAAACGGCCGCGGGCGAGGTTTCAAGGGACTTGGCGGATAAGCACGACATCGCGAACGCGGCGTACGAAGCGCAGAAAGCGGCGGTGACGATTAAGGAGAAAACCTGGGCGCAAGCGGAAGACGCGGCGTATGAAAAGGGAAAGCCGGGGGGCGAGCCTGTTGGGGGGGGGGGGGGGAGGGGGGGGGGGGGGGGGGGGGGGGGGGGGGGGGGGGGGGGGGGGGGGGGGGGGGGGGGGGGGGGGGGGGGGGGGGGGGGGGTGCCCGAGGACGTCGTTGGGGATACGCAAACCGCGGAGTCGCGCTCCATGGCGGATCCGACGGCGGTGCAGGCGGAGTAAGAGCGCGGAGTAACGCATATAAGTGCGACTCGATGCTTGCTTAGTGTGCGCTTGTGGCTGTATCAAGACTACTTCTTATTTACACAATTAATGCCTTCTGATCATGACTACTGCCTTCTTATCTCACGCGGCTGTCCCTACGTGGACTACCCGTCTACGTCCCTCTATTAGGAAAGGTCTTGAGTTTTATTCATAATCCTTTACGCAACACTTTGCTCAACGCTACGTGCGCGATCCCCGAGCTAAAAAACCCCACGAACCAAGCGTGTTGATACGCGGTTTTGAAAATCAGTGGGCACTGACTAAATACCTGGACACCGCACGCGTGTAAAAACCCTGGAAGACACAAAGCCGCGCCCACTGCAAAAGAATACAGCGCCGATTTGTTGATCCCGTTTTCGTACCAGTACGCGCTTTTCTCGGACTGGTCGTACAGGCCGTCCACGTTTAGGTTCCGTTTTTTAACCACGTGGTAGTCGAACAGCAACACGCCGGTTACCGGCGCTAACACCGCGGCGTGCCCTACGAGCCAGACCCAAATGAAACCCGTGGGGTCGTTCAACAGGCGCCACGGCGCGCAAATCGTTCCGAGGAAACCCACCAGCGTTACGGATTTGTTGAACGACGTACGAGATGACGCGTTCTTTTGTTTGGAGGCTTTGATTGACTTCGGTTGCTGTTGATGTTGCTGTTGCCGTTGCTGTTGCTGCTGCTGCTGCCGTTGGTGTTGGTGTTGGTGTTGCTGCTGGTGTTGCTGCTGGTGTTGCTGATGCTGTTGCTGTTGCTCTTGCAGCCCCCCTGCACCACCGCCGCCGCCCCTACCAAACAGCGCCACGAACGCGTTCGCGGGCGCCACCACGTTGGCCGCGATGTTGGTGGATAGGGTGGCGAGCACTAGGCCGAAGGACGCGACGATTTTCGCGACCGGGGAAAACAGCCCAGAGCCGAGAAGCGCCACCGGGTCGCCGACGTCAATCGTCGCACTCAACGTTCCGTTGATGACTGTTTTTGTAAAAGAAAACTGTCGTCAGTCTCGTATGGGCAAACAGTGTCAGGATTTGGGAAACGCGCGGTACGTACTTAACCCCGCCGCGACGTTCGTGACAAATACCGCGATGACCGAAAAGGCGGTCATGAACACGGTCAGGCCCACGACCTGCCCCACCACCTGCGCCTGTTGGTCCACCGCGAACCGCGAAAAATCGGAAATGTTCAGACTCATGGTTGCCCAGAACCCAACCACCGAGGAGAGGGTTGGCAAGAAATGCGTAGACGCAAAGGTGTTTTTTGTGACCGTTCCCATCGTCGCCGCTCCCGCGGATACCGCGTTCCCTAAACCTCCGGGAATCGAACCTACACCTGAATCTCCCATGACCCCGGCCCAACCGCCCCCCACGCTGAATGCCCATACGCACATCGCCAGAGTCAGCACCACCAGCGTCGGCGCGGCGACTCGTTCGAGGACCTTGACGCTCTCCGCGCCTTTCCTGACCAACAAGAGTTGCGCCTCGAGAAACAAAAAATAACAAAGCAAATCGATCGGCGACGCGCCAGCGGTGTATACGCCGATGGCACTGTTCGGTTGCACGCCGTACCACAGCCATGCATCGATACCAACCCACTGACCACTCACTGGTCCCGTAAAAACCATCCCAAAAATCCCCCCCAGCAAGGATCGAACCGCGCACCCCCCCACGAAAGTCTGTATGCCGAACCACCCGCACCCGACCACCGCTCTTAACAAGGCTGGCAGCTTCGCGCCGTGTATCCCGAACGCGCCGCGTACAAGCACCGGAAAGGGCACGCCGTATTTCGTCCCGATTTGCGCGGAAGCGAGCATGGGTATCGTGACTAAAACGTTGGCTAAAAAAACACACCACGCGGCTTCGGAAACCGAGGCGCCCAACCCCGCGAAGCACGCGGCGAAGCGCCAGGCGGGGACGCACACCACCAAGCCTGGTACGAGGAAAAGAAAAGTGTCAGTCTCATCGTTGGGCGGTGCGGATTGTGGTAAATGGGAAATATGCATACTTACCAATCCACAGGCCCATCATGTCCCAGGCGGTCCAGGTTCGGCGGTGTTGCGGGACAGGTAACAGGTCGAGGGGCACGTCTTGTGCGTTGTTCGGTACTCTCGCGTCGACCTTGTCAGCGAACCCGAAAGGGTCGGGGAAGGCGCGGAGGGGGGTTTCTCGAGGGTGCTGGTTCGAGGGTGGGAAGTTCTTTTCGTTGTTGGATGCGACGAAGACAACAACATTGTGACGTGCCCCGTTTCGTGTTCGGCGAAGACTTGACCGCCGTGTGTGTCTGGCGGCAACCTGTTTTGTCTCAATCCGCCCTGACGAGTCACGACACGAAACACGCGTCACCAGAAGCGCGCGCATCGCGGTGACCTGTGCCTCGGTGTTTTCGCACTCGATGTCTTTTTTCGTCTTCTCGGACGGCTCCGTCGTCTGCGTTCGGGTACGAATCGGAACGATCTGAGTTTGAACTGCACACATCCGCGCACCGTGGGAAGGGCGGCGTGCCCTTCCCACACCAAACACGATGGGGACGTTCACCCTGGACGACGACGACGCCGCGTTCTGGGGGGAAGCGGCGACGTTCGGGTACGACCCACGTCTCGGTTGGACCGCCTGGGTTTCACCGAAACGCGGGTGCCCAGATTCAAGTGCCTCTCGCGAATCTCGTCGTGCCGTGCGTCCGCCCCAAAGGACGTGCCGTGTGTCCGTCCCAACGCTGACCGCCTCAACTCCCCAACCCTTCCCATACCGCATTTCCTCTCCCCACCCCACCAGGCAAATCGACACGCTTTGCCGGCAAGCCGAGGAGAGACAAGCGGCGACGCAACCGGGGAGCGGGTTGACGCCGGTCCCGCCGGGGGGTGGGACATCCGACAAATCCGACACGCCAAACGCGGCGTCCCCGTCCCCGAAAAGAGCGCCCCTGGAGTTGGTCACTGGCTTGGGGGGCGTGTCGCAAATTCAGCGGAAGGGAAGCGCACTCGTTGCGTACGAAAAGCGTGCTGTTTCGTGTGACGTGCGTGTCAACCCCACGACCACAACCGCGGCGAACGGTGACGGAAACGCGGAAGTTTGGTTTGGCGATGGAAACGATCGTTCCAACCGAAACGCACCCGACGACGCAAACGCGCGCGCCCGTTCCAAACACGAGCTGGATTCCATGAAGCGACTGCTCAGGGAAAAAGACGCGCATCTGAAAATGCTTCGTTCGCGCCTGGAGCTCGTGGAACGGGACAGCGATACGTACAAACGCATGGTCGCCGCGAACGCGGCGGAGAGGGAGGTACTGAACTTTCCCAGGAACTTTTCCACTGAACTTTCCCACTGAACACGTTAAGAGACTTCGCGATTGCGCGTACTCGTCCTGCGTCCTGGACGTCTTACGCCTGCGAAGGGCGCATTACCTTTCCAATCCCGCATACCAATCCCGGATATACACATCACGACCGACTGACACTTTCGGGGTTACTCGTGCCAGCGCGAGCGCGAGCGCGAACGCAACGCGGGGTTCGGCGGAGGCGGCGGAACGGGCGGTGGTCACTCAAGGACGACGCACCCAGGATTTGACACCGGCGGATTCGGAGGAAACGCAGGCGCTGGCAATGGATACGGAAGTACTTACGACCACAGAAACCAACCCACCAACCACCAACACCAATCAAACCGCGCTTCCGGTCCCGACCCGATGGATGTTTCAAACGCCGCGGCGTTGGCGGAAACTCGGGCGGAGTTGCAGCGAATAAAAAGCAGAGCCGCGTTTAAGGACGAGGAAGCTGAGGAGGCGCGACGGCGGGAGGATTTGAACGGCGTTTTGTTACAGCGTGCGGAACAAGAAACCATGCGGCTCGCGGCGGAGGTTAGGAAGGAACGAAGGAGAGCCACCGCGGCGGAGGCGGAGGCGGCGAGCGGAAAACAGAGCTCTTCAGGGAAACGAAAAGGCGGGGAAGAAGGGGTGGAAAATTTCCACGCTCCGGGTGACGGTCACAAAACCAACCCCACCACAGCTTTGGAGCTCCCGACGCCACCAAGAGTGCCGCCCGTTTTGCTGGTGTTACCGTCGCCGCCGACGACCGCGTGTTGCGTCACACAATTGTCGAGTCGTAACGCAACGACCCAACCGGGATCCGGGTCCGTCGTCTTCGCGGCGGTCGCCGCGGTTGCGCCGAGCTCGGTGTTGAACATACAGAGGTTCCGATTGAAAACGGATGGCAAGGGAAAGGTTGTGGACCCATCCGGTTTTGACCTCGCGGTTTCCGTAGCCAAGGACGTCCTGTCAACCATCGCGTGTCGCGAGAAACCCGGCGCCGCCTTCGTCCTCGCCGCGGCGCGCGTGTTGCGGGTCGCCGCGAAAACGGCGGCGAAAAAAACGCACGGTCACGTTCAAACCGGGCTCGTCGCCGACACCGCGCGTGTGCTCTGCGCGTTCGTCAAGTCGGACGCCACGTGCGCCCACGAGTTACTCCATCTCTGCGGCGCGGGAGGGACCCGGGGGGAGGGACACTTATGGAACGGCGACGATTCGAATTCCGTTTGGATCGTCCCGAAACCGCCCCCCGACGGGCTCAGGGGCGTTCCCGCCGCGGGGACGGATTGCGTGGGGGTGTTGGTGCCGCACCCGTGTTCGGTCGGCGGCGGTCCGGACAGCGATGGCACCAGGGTGTTCGTCGCGTCTGGGGACGAATTCTTGGGTTTGGCGGCCTCCACCGCAGGTAACGCACTTCCCACGGGTACCGGCCGGGGTACTGGTTTTGGTAACCGGAACGACCTGGCCGGCGTTCCTCCCTCCGAAACTTTCACGCTTCTGCCCGACGTAACGGCCCTGTTACGAAACGCGCTTTCCTCGAACGAGTGGCCAACCGCGTTCGCGCTGTTACACCTCTTGAAGCACCTAGTTTGCCGGGCGTCGCCGCTTGGCGGCAGAGGGAAGTTCGCCATGGAGATGATGGCTGCCGGGGTGTTGACGCAAACCCTCTGCGGTTCGAGTGACCTTTCGGGTCCTTTGGGTAAGAAAAAAGAAAAAGAACGCGCGCACGGGGAACCTTCGAGCGGCGCGGCGCCGCACTTGACCGGCGCGAGCACGCACGGATTGACCGGGTGTTCCCCTCATTGTGACTGGAAGCCCGCATCAAGACACGCGAACACGTCGTCCACACACCCCGAACGCGTCCCGTGGTTCGTGCGGTGCGAGGCGCTTGTTTTAATCCGGCTGCTCGCCGCGACCCCCGAGTTTCGTGTCGCGCTGGACGACGCGAACAAAGAGACGTCTTTGGTGGAAATCGACGTAGGGGCAAACAGTCAGGCACTTGACAACACGGCTGGTACCCGGGTAACCGGATCCATTTCCTTGACGCGAGCGGTGGTGCAATCCCTGGAAACCGCGTGCGGCGCGTCCGTGTTCGGCGTAGGGGCAAACAGTCTGGCCGAAAACAAAACACGAAAACAAAACCAAACCAAACCTTTCGACGCGTCGCTCGGCGCGCTGAGCGCGATTTCCGCATCCGGGTGGCGCGGGTGGGGCGAGGCGGTGCGCGGGTGTGGGGTGCTCTGTGCCGCGGTGGCTGCTGCGGAGATGGCGTTTTGTTCCAGCGGCTGTTCGATCCCGGGCGCTTCGTTATCTCCCGATTTTTGCGCGGCAGAAGGTGACCCTCAGCTGTTGAGTCACGACGTCGCGACGACGTTTCAGCACTCGAGCACGAAATCGGACACCGAAAAACGAACGCGAAGCGCGCTTCTTTTCGTCGCGCGTTTGCTCGCCGAACCGGTTTCCGCGCGGCACGCGACGTCCGCCCTAAGACGGGACGGGGAAACCTCGCGCCGACTAGCGAGAGTCGCGCGCTTCGCGAACAACCACGAAGAGCAAATGCCGAAGCGGGTGGGGAAGTACTTGGACTCGGTGCTGCAAGCGTGGGCGTGAGGAAGGTTTGTTTTGATCGAAAAAGAAAAAACGAAAACAAAACGAAAAATTTGAAAACGAAAACACGACGACATCTGAAATGCCAGATGCATCTGTGACCACGCGTCAGGGCAACCACAACGCCGCGCGCGCGCACGGCACGGTGAGTGATGGTCGAAACACGCGCGCTAAAAAGAAGGCGGAGCCTCGATGCTCAAGCGAGTGTCGCCATCCCAGGTCTTCCCTTCGATGTCGTCGTCACGCACGTCCTCCGAGAAGAAAGCCTGCGCGATCCCGCGGACCTCGCAGTGCTTCGGGGGGTCAGTCGTGGCATGCGCGACGCAGTGGATGCGACGGGAGGTCGCATCGAGGAGCTCCGTGAAGATGATACTGTTGCTCTTGAATGTTTAACCACGCTTCGATGCCTGCAGCGACGAGGTCGTCTGTCACATAAAGAGCTCCTGTGCCTGGCAGCGGCGAGGAGCGGACAACTCGAGGAGTTGATGGATTTGCGCGCGGAGAATTGGCCGTGGGAAGCGCAGACGTGCGCTGGGGCGGCAAGGGGCGGGCATCTGAAGGTGCTGCAGTGGTTGCGCGCAAACTGCTGCCCGTGGGACGTGTTCACGTGCGCGAGGGCGGCGAATGGCGGGCACCTCGAGGTGCTGCAGTGGGCGCGCGCGAACGGCTGCCCGTGGAACGTAAGCACGTGCCCCAACGCGGCGACGGGCGGGCACCTCGAGGTGCTGCAGTGGTTGCACGCGAACGGTTGCCAGTGGGACGCACATACGTGTTCATCTGCGGCGGAGGGCGGGCATCTCGAGATGCTGCAGTGGTTGCGCGCGAACGGCTGACCGTGGGGCATGAGCACGTGATCGGAGGCGGCGAAGGGTGGGCACCTCAAGGTGCTGCAGTGGGCGCGCGCCAACGGCTGCCCGTGGAACAACCAGACGTGCGCGGCGGCAGCGGTGGGCGGGCATCTCGAGGTGCTACAGTGGGTGTACAAGAACGGGTGCCCTCGTAACCGATCGGCGTGCATGACGATTGCGACGCAGTATCAACACCCGGATGTGGTGGCCTGGCTGAACGAACATGTACCGTGAGTGGACGATATATCTCAGGGATGCCGGCGCGGTGTGACAAAGGAAATGACGCGACGCGCAGGGGTAGCGATGAGCGAGTCGAGGCGAGCGCGCGATTGAAAAAGAACATGTAGTACGAAGTCATACTAATTCGACAACCGCCCAGACCTACAAGTAAACCCCACGCACTACCACGACTACGATTCCGTACCTCTACTCGCCTACCACAACGACGACCACTCAATACACCACAACGACTACCATTCCGTACCTCCACTCGGCTACTACAACTCCGCGCGCGCTTCATGTCGTCTCCCCTCGCACGCTTCCAGCTTCTCCACCAGTTCCTCGACCAGCTCCTCGAGTTCCCTACGCGTTTTCCGCGCTTCCGTTTCGTAATCTTCACCTTCCTTTACTTCATCCACCCCGTTCTCGTGGGCGCCGGTGTCATCGGGCCCCATCGATTCGAAGAAATCATCCCACGACGCCGACAACTCCAAACGCAAAAGTTTCGTTTCTTCCAGTTCGGTTTCGGTTTCGGTCGACAGAAACAAATCGACCAAGTGTAAAACGTTTTCCAGATTTTGTTTCTCTTGAAGCTTTTCCGTATCCTCCCCACGCATCACCAATCGCTCAAGGCGGTCGCGCAGACGTAGCGCGTCCCCCTCCAGCGCGGAGAGGGCGGCGTCTTTTTCTAGTTTTGACGCGTCCCGTTTGCGTAACCATCGGAGGATTTTACGCTGGCGGTCAATTTCGGTTTCGGCAAGTTTCGTGGAAAACGAGTAGTCGTTGCTCACCTCCGTCACTACGAGCGCTCCGACAAGACGCGTCGGTTTCGTTTCCTTCTCTTTTTTAGTCGCCCCTTTCCCCGTCTTGTCAGTGTTAGTGTCAGTTCCAGTATCAGCAACCTCCACCTCGACTGTGGCTTTTTCGAAGACCACCAAGCCGCTTCGGTCGAGCGCGAAGTGAAGCCGCACCGTGCCCGTCGCGCCCGCGGTGGCGGTCTGGCCGGCTGACACGAACGCTTTTTTAACAGCGCCGTGCACGCCGGTGACTCGATACGTCGCGAAAGGCGATGGAAAAGCCGACGGCGGAAGAACACTGCCCGATTCGTTTGTTTGTGAAGAGACGACTCGCCCGAAAACGTCGAGCTCTGTTTTTTTTTCCGTCTCCTCAGAATGCGCCGCCGCCTCCAAGCCGCGCGTCCGCGCCGTCTCTGTGAGCGCGATTACCAAGGCATCATCACGGACCAAATCGAGACTGACCACGTTTCTTGACGGCACGGAAGCACCGGGTCTGAAAATCACGTGCTCGACGTTATTTTCCGAATTTTTATCAGACCCAGACAACACAAACGCTTTCATTAAATGCGGGTACGAATCCGTCAGGGAAGGCGTTTCTTTCACCTGGCGCGAAGCCGCCGCCGAGTCCGCCTCCAACGCTCGCACACGTCGTGCGGTTGACTTGTTCGTTTTCTTCTTACTCAGCAGGTCCTTAGCTTCTTGTTTGGATTCCGAAGCCTTGCTTCGTTTCGTGGAGTTGGTACCCACGATACCCGCGCCGACCGCCACGGTTTCCTCTAAATTCAGCCGTTTGTGTATCGGTGTTGTTTTTGATTTTGAAGTCGTGTCGCTGCTCTGCGCAACCACGTTTTCGATGGCTTTTTGTACCGCAGGCACCCTGGCACCTCCACCCACCAGCTCGATGAAATCGATGGAATCCACACCGCCTACTCGCTTCAGTAACCGGCGCAGCGGCGCGATCGAAACCGCGATCGCGTTTGACGCGGCGCGCTCGGTATCGCCGTCCTGATTATTTCCATCATCAGAGTTTTCAAAAACGTCTCTCCCAATTGCCGAGGTTAAGTCGCCGCCGTCAGGGAAAAAACCACGCGCATCAAGCACCGTTTCCGTGTTCGCGGACAGAACCTCCTTCGCCCGTTGGCTCGCGGTGAGCAAACGCACAGCCGATTTGTGATTTTTGGTGCCAAGAAGGTCTTTGGCGAGGACGTCGGTATTCTTTTCGGAGTTGTTTCGACCCCCGGTCGTCTGTTTCTTCGTCTTCGTCTCCGCCCCCGCCAACCGCGTGCCGTCCCGCAGCGCCCGAATCGCCACGTCAAAATCCAACCGACCCCCACCAGAGTTCCCGTCCTCCCACTCGGACTGAAGCATCTCGATTCGGACGCGAATCGTGTGTGGAATTTTTTGCGACGTGTGTGTGTATTTAGTCGACGAACTTATTTTGCCGGCTGATTTTCTGTCGCCTCCAAAAACTTCCCCCGTGATTCGCGCCGCCGCGGCGAACGAGTTCCGCGCGCCCACGCCCACCACGACTAGTGTAACTTTACCGTAAACTTTATTCTTCAAAATTTGCGTTTGTTTACTCGACGAACACGTCGCCAGCCGCTCTTTGAGTTCCTTGTTCCAGTCATCTTGCATGCGCTGTGCCAACACCACGCAAGCGGCGGCGGCTTCCGACACGAGAGCGGTTTTGGCAAACCCCGCGATTCGCGCGGCGCGCAAAAGTTTTTGTCGCTGCGCCTGCGACCACCAGTTCGGCACGGCGATTGAAAGGGTTTCGATTTTTAGCACGAAGGGTGACAGACGATACTGTGCGTTAGTGGTAGACCGCTTGGTACCCTTGCCTTTGTACCCTTCATCGCCGATCCCTTCGCCCGTGCCAACAAACGCCCTTCGCGCGGCGTCTTCCAGAAGCATGGCGACGACCGTTTCCGGCGCCAAGGGCGGTACAGTACTCGCAAACTCGTTAAACGCGGCCGACTGTAACGCTTTCGGGACGCGAATTTGGACGACACCTGATGAGTTATTACCGTCCATATGAATCCAGTCCCCCGCGTCGCCGTAACGCAAACCCCAGTACGTCTCCGCGAATTCGTAAGGAATGCCCAACAGCGCCTTCGGGTTTGTCATCACGCACGACGGACACGCCATCCTTAGGCTGTTTGCATCTGTCCCGAACACCCGGTCCCCAAGCTCCGTCCACCCCACCAGGGAAGGCGTTTGCCGTTCGCCTCGGTCATCCGGGACGACAGCGACGTCCCTTGTGGTACCGCCCCTGCGCGTCACCGCAACGGTGGTGGTTTCGGAACCCACGTCCACCGCCAGGGAAAGCGCGTTGGTGGTTTGGAACGTACTCGCGACACACAACGTCGCGATCGTAACGAACCTCGCAAGTAACCTCACTTTGCTAAAGCACAAACGCGCGCCCGGGTTCCGTGACGAGACTCGCGGCGCGACATGCGCCATCACGGAAACGCCCTGACGCGCGCCCGTGACCTGCGGCGCCACCGCGCGCGCCGAAGTGTCGGGGCTGGGTGTCTCACTTTCGTCGTAGCGTCGTCACAGGTGGTGCAAATAAAATACGTAAAGTGCGCAATTTATCGGGAGGAAAGAAAGTCTACTATGGTACTCGTATTGATGACACCCTACCTACCTCCGTTCCCCCCCAAAGCCCGCCTCTGCTCGTTTTCGCACCGCCGAAAGTTTCGCGCGGCTTCGTTCCGCCCCGCGATATCCCCCGTCTCGTTAAGTTTCATGGCGAGCAGGTAGTGCGCCTCCGCTTCACGCGAAAAAGAACAGCACGCGCGAGCGGACGCCGCCGCCGAGGCCAAAGGCTGTGTGGCGTTTGCGTCGCACTGTTTACTCGTCTCATTACGTCTGTTCGTATCAATGGACTGGTTACCCGCGTCCCTGCCATCCGAACCGCCCTGGTTCGATCCGGGATCGTCTCGGTCCGAAACCGCGCGGTCCCGGCGTGCCCGCTCGCCGAGCGCCAGCTCCGCCTTCCCGGAACACAGCCGCGCGCGCGTTCGAACGGAAAGCCCGCCTGAGAGTGTAAAAAAGAAATGTCAGTTGGGGTATGGGCAATCAGTCGTCTCTTAATGTGTTGGGTGGGAAAGGCCCTTACCTTTCCCGAGAACCCCTCGGGCGTGCGCGTCCAGCGCCTCAACCGCTAACAAAGCGAAACCCCCGCCCAGAATCGAACCGGCGTCTAACCCGACCAGGCACTCCACAATACAAACAGTAGCAGCCGCGCGTAGGCTGTCCAGACGCAACACCGTGGACGCGTGCTCCACCGCCAGGGCGTGCGGCAGCGCGGAGGAGAACGCGGACGCAGCTAGAAAGGTTTCAGCTAAATCGAGCTTCGACGTCAGCACCGCCGACGCGCCCCCTTCCAAGTTTTTCGAAGCGCACACCACTTTCGCGAAACTCGCGTGCGCCGCTGAGTAATCGCCGACGCTTTTTTTCAACAACCCGTCAACGCGAACCGCCTCAAGCCGCAACTCCGGTAACCACACACTCAACGACGGGGTTAAGCTCGCTATTGTTTGCGCCGCGGTTTTCGCGGAGGCGTAATCTTCCCTCGCGATTGCTTTCATTGTGAAAGAAAGTGGTTAACGTCTTGTGTTGGCAAACGTGGAGGCTTTTGATTTGGGAAAGCCGCAAGGCCCTACCTCGTGAAAAGTTGGTGAAACTTTCCGAGTTTCTCGTCACCCGCGCCGCCGCGGGCGAGACGGTGGTGTCGAACGCGTTTCCCGGCAAATTCGCGGGGAATCGAACCGCGGTCAACTGTAACACGCTAAGCGCGGTTACCGGGCCGTGTTCTTGTAGCGCGTGCCGCGTCAGCGCAGCCAGCACGGACGCGGTGTCGTGCGCGTGCGCCGTTGCGTTCGCGACGGAAATGCTGCTAGCACCCGTATCCGCGTTGGAACGTCGCAAACACGAACTTGCGTCCAACCGTAGGTGCTTCAGCAAATTCGCCCGCGACGGCTCACTCAACCCGTGTGCTTCCCACACCGACGCCGCAAGCGCGGAAACAGTTCCGGTGAGCTGCGTCACCGCGGATGACGAGCCTGATACGATGAAAAAGAAGTAACGTGTCAGTCTCTCGTAACGTGTATTACGTAAACAGGCAGAGGTAATAACCGTCCCTTCGGAAAGGACGAGTATGGGCAATCGCGAAGGCGGAACGTGGTGACTGGGAAAGGCCCTTACCCGCCAAAAGATCGGACGCCAGACCCTTGGGGGTGGTGTAAAACGCTCTCGCGTCCGTGGTGACACCCGGCAAGGACAATTCCGAGGTTTGGGTTTTTCCGTGACTAACAACACTGGGCGCCGCCGCGCCCAACAAAGCGGCGTGCCGCAACCCCTCCGCCATACGCTGCGCCGCGGAGACGACGTGGGGAGGGGTACTGTTTTTGGGACCGAAAAGGGTCAGTCGCGAGTCTTACTGTATATCGAGATGTATGGACAAACAGTCACCAGCTTCGGTAAAAGAGTGCACTTGTGATATATTTGTATGAGCCACGAGTACTGGTAAGAGTTACCAGTAGTGCGCTTCCTTTTAATGACGGCCGTGGACGTAATGTAGGGTCCGTAAACGTTGTGTGGCGGATTTGGGAAGCGCACTACGGCCTTACCTCCGCGTGGACGACGCGTCGATTGACTCGATTTGGTGAATCTGGTGACCGGTTCCCTGTCCATGTCCAGTATTACGCGCTTTCCCGCATGCGGGCGGGCGCGTCGCGCGTCGCCGCGCGTGCGTAATCGCGGCGAAGGCTAACAACGTCGGGTCTTTCAAAACCCGCGCGGTGTTCTGCAAGCGCTGCAGCAAAATGGCGTGGTCCTCGGCGGCGTTTTTCGACCCGGCTTGGGTGGGTTCCGTTTTCGAAAGCGTTTTGTCGTTGAGCCAGCTCAACGCGCTGGACGCGCCCATACCGTCCCCACCGGGGTTCCCCTCTTGGCTCGCAATCGCGTTTGACGAGGACGCTGCGAGAACCGCGGTTGCCGCCACCGCGTTTGCCAACGCGTGTACGTCCCCCGACTGTTGCGCCACCCGGACGGTTTCGTTCAGACTCTTCAGCGCCTCCTCGGCGTGGCCGGCGTGCGAGTGGACTTGCGCCAGGGACAAAACAGCTGATACGATTAACGCCGAACGTGTCAGTCTCTCGTAACGTGTATTACGTAAACAGTCAGGGTAATGGGCACAGGTAACCGTCCCTTCGCAGGACGAGTATGGGCAATCGCGAAGGCGGAACGTGTTGGGTGGGAAACACGCACCTTCGTGCAGCCGTTTCCGCGACTGAGTCGAATCGAACCGCAAACCTCGGGTGGTACCCCCCCCGGTTGCGCTCAGTCCGGTTTCCCCGGAACCAACTCCACCCTCGCTGTCGTCCTGTAACACCCCCCCCACGAACATGTAGTCGAAGTGCCTACGCAGCTCGGTCTCCGCGCGGACGAAATCGGAATCCTGAAGCGCGGCGAGGTGGCGGAGATACGAGGAAGGGTTTGACGAAGAAGAAGTTTCCGTGCCGAATCCAGACGAACAAACCTCACCCAAGTGCCACCGATCCGCCATGGTCTGTTCTCGTTTCGCGAGCGCGCTCTGTGGGGGCGCGGCGAGTGAACTGCGTAGCACCCGGTTCAAATCAGCAGGCGGCACGATTTGGAACGACTCCACCGAGCCGCTTCCGCTTTGCGTAAATAACGAGCGCAGCGCGGAGGCGTACTCGTAGCTTGAACCCATCAGGTCATAGGCGTCGTCGTCCTCCAGTTTCGCGACGCCGCCGCCACTTTCCATTCGCGCACGCCTCTGGCTCCGTGCCAAGCAGCTCGCATCCGCGGCTTCCGCGGCGGCTTCCGCGGCGTCACAAGAGGCGTCGACTTTCAAACGCACGTCGCCATGTTCGTCGCGGTCGTTCTTTGTGTCCATTCTTTCGCGACCGCCGTGTCCGCGGTCCGTCACAGCATTCGCACCGTCCGTGCCACCATTCGCACCACCCACGCCGCCACCAAACTCGGGTCCGCCAAACTCCCCGAACCCTTGTCTCCGGTACAAGTCGAACCCGGCGTACAAACCGCAGGTCGTTTCGAACGACCGCGCCACGAAGTCCGCGGCGCACCGTCGGAGAAACGTCCCGACCGCCGAGGTTTCGTGGACGGGCGAGCGCCATTCTGATACGATAAAAAAGAAAGTGTCAGTATTGTATGGGCAATCAGGGAGGCGGAATGTGGTAAATGGGAAACACTTACCAGTGTCAGAAGAATCGTCATGGTACATGCCGCCGTCGTCCAGCTCGCCCCGCATCTCGGCAGCGTGCCGCGACCGCGGTTCCGTTTCGTGTATCAACGTGCGCAGAGTGTCGACGTCTACTACCTGCCCCACCGCTTCTACTAGCAAATCCGCGAAGTTCACGGGGGGGGCGGCTGCCAGGGCGACGAAGCACTCCGCTTTCCGCGACGCCAGGAAAGTCTCCAGGGAAGCGTCTCCGTTGGATTCATTGGATTCACGTGGATCTGACCCGGCCGAGACACCCGGTATAGCACCCGCCTTCGGCGCGCCGTGTTTGTTCACGGAAAACGCGTCCAGCTTTGCGTGAAGCTCACGGAAACTCGGCTCGCGGTCGTGAGAGTTTAGGGTTTCACCCGGGGTTGTTTCTTGCATCAACAAAACGGACAGGGCGTGCCAGTCCCTCGCGGTGAGATTTCGGACGCATCCTTTTTGCGGGGGCGAACGAATCTTCAGCGCATCTTCCTCACACTTCGGGTTGGACGTGCCTAGGTACCTCGCCAGCGCGCAAAGCGCGATGCGGTGGGGGGTGGGGGAGGCCATGGCACGGCTGTGCGTTTTAGATCGCAACACACGTGCACCGGGCACGCGCCGCACCCACTGACCGGGACAGCTGTCTGGGACGGTTCAAAACTGATGAACGTACGGCTCGTCAGCTTCTGAAGTCATTACCTCCAAAGTTCGTCCGGGCAGTCTTGTCAAAAAAGTGCAAGGGCGGCGGTACGTCTCGTCACTTCGCATCGCGCGGGCAGACGCGCGCCTCGTTCCGGGCTTCGGCGTGGCCGGTACAGGTTACTTACCGGGTGACGGGCTTGCCGGGCGGGGCGACGGATTGGACACGGGTTGGAGACGAGACCAGGTCACACACGTCGGGGAACGTACAAAGGGTTGATTGTATCCGGTTATTTGTCGCGCGAGATCTATCGAGGGGCGATATGACCGCCTCTGGTGGTTTGCAGTCGGACGCGACCCTCGCGGTTTACGAGGAGGACGTGGTGACCTACGCGGACGACACGACCGCGGACGAGTGGGGTGACGGGACGAACTTTTCCGCGTTGGCGGTGGGTCTGGTGAACCGAGTTCCTGATTCGGACGAGGAGGATTACAGTTCCGACGAAGGTACGTAGTGTATTTCCCAAATCCTGACACACGGTTTGCCCTTACAAGACTGACACTTTGTTTTACCTATCTCAGAGCCCGACGTCCCGGTCCCGGACGGCCACGCCGAGGTGTGCTGGCTAGGTACGTATTTCCCATTTACCACACACCGCCTCCCTGAATGCCCATACGAGACTGACACTTTCTTTTTTATCGTAAGGTTCGTACGAGCGCATCGAGATGGAACCCACCGCGGAGTTGCGAGTGGTGGACCGCGCGTTTCTTCACGGCGATTTGGTTTCGCGCGCGAGCGACGCGCTCGGCGCGCAAGGCGCCGTGGTCGCGGTGCATTTGGACCTGGACCTGCGGTTCAGTGACAACACTTTAGTTCGCGGAGTAAACGCGCGTGAAGTACAACACGTCCGCCGCTTCCGACCAGGGCACTACGTCGTGTACGGGGACTGGGTTGGGAAAATACACGACGTGCGCGAGGACGTTGTGGTGAAGTTTCCCGACGGAAGCGAATCGCTGGTGCACGACGCGGACGAAGACGAGTTGCGCCCGGCGCAAGCGGCGAGCATATTCAGCGACGAAGAGGTACGGAATTTTCCCATTGAACACACACCGCCTCCCTGATTGCCCATACGAGACTGACACTTTCGGCGTTAATCGTATCAGCACTGCGCTTTTTTCCCCGGGTGCGTGGTCCACGCGGACGCGCGGTTTTGGAAAAACGCGGCGAAGTGTCGGTGGGAACCGGGGAGCGACTTCGGCGCGAAGAAGAAGCCGCGACACTTTTCCAACGGCGGCGTCGTGGCCGAGGTTATCACTCGCGAAGTCGTGGTGATTTGGCTCGCGGCGGCGAGGAAGGGAAGCGGGTCGTTGGGTGATACAAACAACCCTCTAGGAGATCGGGGAGATGACACGAACCGCCCCCCCGTGATTCCATCAGGCTCGGGCGACCGGAACGTCCCCCCGAGGGCCATGCCCGCGGTAAGTATTTCCCACCCACCACATTCCGCCGACTGATTGCCCTGCCCATACACGACTGACATTTATTTTTTTACAATCAGCGCGCCCTGCACCCGCTTGAAAACTTCGCGCACACGTGTTTCCAACTCGGGGACAAGGTCGTGGTTCCCGAGGAGGATATTGTTGTCGATCTTCCGGAGGACGTTGTTGTTGATGAAGAGAACGAGGGAAAGAACGTTCCTGACAGTTTTGGTGGCTCTAGCGGCGAGAAGACACCGAAACCCGACGACATCCGTGAAAGCGCCCGCACGCTGCGAGAAATCGGCGAGGACACCTCCGGCAGATGGTCCCACTCAGAGAGGATCGCCGCGCTTGCGTCCTCGGAGAAACTGCTCGCGTCCGCGGATTCGCTCGAGGCGGCGGCGGCGGAGCAGGTGCGACGGGTGGCAGGTCGCACGGGCGGCGGAACGCGTGGTACTGACCGTGTCGGACACAGCGGCCACGGTGCTTTTCGCACGAGCCACGAAGTGGTGGACTTTCCCGACGTCACCGATTTACAAAACGAGTCCTACGACACCCACGTTTTGTCCCACCGAACGGTAATCGACAACCACCGGCGCGCGCGCGAAAGCGCGCTCGTCGCGGCGCACGTCTGCGAAAGCGTCGGTGCGGTGGGCGCGGTGAACAAAAACAACCTGTGGTACGGGGTACCGGGAGTCACGAGTGCGGGTACTACCCGCACGGGTACTATGACCGAGACTGGTACCCGTCTCGGTACCGAGACCACCCGGGAAGCCTTCATCCGGCCGTGCGCCACGATTGTCGGGACGCACACGTTCGTTGACGTGCGGTGGCAGGACGGGTCCACGACCCGCAGAGTGCCCGCAAAAAACCTGGTGCCGCTGCTACATCTAGGGGAGCACGACTTCTGGCCCGACCAGTTCGTGACGAAGGTTTCGGATACCGGCGCAGGTGGGGATGGGGATACCACTGTCGTGGGTGTGGAACAGTCAGTCGACGCAGTTGCAGTGAGTGACGTGCGTCCCATCCAATCAACGAGCGACATCGCTGGCGCGCTGGGAGCAGGCGCTCCACCTGCGGTTGCGACGATTGATGCTGCTGCTGCTGATGCTGCGGATACGTTTGCCTCGCTCCCCCTCCCCCCCCAAACCTTGCCCTCCCGGCGAACCTCGCCGGTTGGCGTGGTGCAACGCGTGGACTCGGGCGACCGAGTCGCGGTAGTGCGGTGGTTACCTCCGGACGACGCGTTTGTCGAGAACGACGACGACGCTGTGGCTAATACACAGACTAAGCCTAACACGAAGCGGTGGTCAGTCGCGGACGACGCTTGGGTGGATTTCGGCGAGTCCGCTGCAAGTCGCCCGGACGACACCGAACAAGTTTCCGTGTACGAAATCAGGGAGGACGACAAGTACGGGTTTCGGCTGGGGGACGTGGTGGTGAGCACGAAATCTTTTGACAAAGAATATTGCGCAAGAGCGAAAAACGGGACGCTGTTCCACACCACGCCGGGTGGAGTCGTGGTCAACCCCATGCTGGCGCACACCGAGATCGACTTGTACCCGTTGGATGATGACGAGGAGGACGACGATGGCGACGCGAACGGCGAATCCGGCGAGTCGTCGTCGGTTGACGAGAGCGAATACGAAGAAGCGGGCGACGATGAGGATGACGACGATGAGCACGACGAACATGAGTACGAAACCGACTCAAATCCCGCATCTGCATCGACCGACTCAAAACAAGAAAAACAAGAAGACGCCACCACGAAACGCCTCCTCGATTTCCCGCTGGTTCCTCCCGACCCAAAAAGCCTGGGTTGGGTCGGCGAAGTCGTCGGCGTGCGTTGCGGTTTCGTGACTGTTGCGTGGGGAAACGGCAAGACGGATTTCTGCCACCCCAAGTTCCTGTGGGTCGTGAGTCACGAGGACGACAGCGAGTTGGGGAGTTTGCTCGGAGGGAGCGACTTTGACGACGACGATGGCAGCGAGGCGAGCTGGGAAACGCTTGGTGATGGCGGGGTCGACGAAGATGAGCGCGACGCCGTCGCACCGGCACAACACAGAAGGGGCGTTCCCGAAGCGACGCCCGGTAACGGTTCATCCACAAACCAACGGAACGCTTTCCACGCTGACCCGATTGCCAGGGCGCTCGTGACGCAACAGCGAGAAGAAGCCGAGTTCGGGTGGCTGTCGCGACACAGCGACCGAAACGCGGCGGTGGGTGACACGGGCGCATCGGTTGATGAAGACTCAGCTGCCTCAGAGTCGAATGGGACGCCCGCGGAGGGCGCGACTGCGACTGTGGCGACTGTGGGGGTTTCTCAAGTCACAAACCTCACGCCTTCCGAGGCGTCCAGGGCGGCGGAGGCGTTGGCGGCGGCGTTTCGAGGTTTGCAAACGATGCGGCCCGTGGCAAGTGTGCCGAGCGAGCGCGTCGCGTTCGTCAGCGAAACGGAAGACGCCGGTGGAGCGACGAGTCACGAAGCGACACTCGACGATGCGACGATCGACGACGCGACAGTCGACGGGTCCATCCCCGCCTTCGCCTCCGTCAGCGACGAGGACGACGTTCCGATGGTCACCGCCGTGGTTGACCTTCCCGGCGCTGACGTCCACGCTTCAACTGGCGTCCCTGGAGGGTCTGGATCCACGGCCGCAGCGACGCGCGCGACACGCTCCGTCCACGCTTCCGTTTCCGACCACCGGTTCGCGACCTGCGATTCGTCGCAAACCTCCAACAACGCGGCGTGGCAAAAGCAAATCCAGAAAGAATGGCGAACGTTACAAAGCTCGTTACCTCCGGACATATTCGTCCGCGTTTTCGAATCCAGAATGGACCTGATGCGGTGCCTTATTATCGGCCCGAGGTACGGCCTTGCGGCTTTCCAAATACCAAATACCAAGACTATGTTCTCATACAAGACTGACACTTTTCCTTCACAACGCCAAGCGGTACGCCGTACCACGACGGCGCGTTCGTGTTTGACTTTTGTCTCCCCGCAGAGTACCCGGCCGTTCCGCCGACCGCGTCGTTTCACTCGTTCGGGTACCGTACGTGTGTAGGGCTTTCCCAAATCCTGACACTGTTTGATACCCTTCTTGAGTACAGTCGGAAAGTACTACCCTGTTTGCTCATACAAGTTACGAAAGTTACACCCGTAGACTCAACACTGACACTTTTTTTTATTCATCGCAGGCGTCAACCCGAACCTGTACGAAAACGGCAAGGTTTGTCTTTCCCTGCTCGCGACGTGGCAAGGCAAGGGAAGCGAGGTGTGGGACCCGGTTGTGAGCAACATGTTGCAAGTATTAGTGTCGATACAAGGCCTAGTTTTGGTGGACGACCCGTACTACAACGAAGCCGGGTACGAAAAACAGGTTGGGAGCGAAGAAGGCGCCAAGCTGGGCGGGCAGTACAACGAACAGGCGTTTCTGGGGACGTGCAAAACCGTGTTGGCGGTTTTGCGGAACCCGCCGCGACACTTTGAGGGGTTAATAACTCAGCACTTTCTTGAAAGGGGGTCCGGCTTTTTGTCCGCCTGCGACGCGTATCTTGACGGGTGTCCTATTGGCGAGTATGTAGAGGGGTGGAAAGAGGCTTTACAGGCGGACAATGAGGCGTCTCCGAAGGATACCGAAAGTTCGGCGACGAAATCCGAAACGCCAGAAACCGAAACTTCTTCTGCGACGCCGCCATCCTCGAAACGCAAACGTGTTAAGCCCCCGCCCAGCGCCGGGTTCAAACTGGCGCTGCAAAAACTATTGCCGAAACTCGTGATGGCGTTCGAGACGAACAGGGGAGACAAGAAGTGAGTTGCGTTTTACTAGCGACGAATAGATACGAGAAGGTCATCGCTGCGATAAAAAACACTCGAAGGTAAAAAAATCGGAACTCTCCAGAAATTGGCTTCGTCTCGACGAGGCGTCTCCCACATCTGTTGGCGCACCCGCTCCGCGCGGCGAACGCGATGGCGTTCGCGAGCGTAGTGTCCAGCGCGACGTTAGTGCTGTTCACGCTGGTGGTTGCGATATGGCTCTCGTCGCGTTTCGTGCTGCCACAGCTGTTGTCCTTGGTGGTGCGTGCCCCGCCCTCTGCGCGTCGTCGTCGCCCCAACCACATCTCGTCGGGTCGGGGGGTGCCTAGCAAATCTCGCGCCGTGCCCCATCCCGTGCCCACCAGAGTGTATCTTCAACCTAACCACCACCCCCCCATCTCTAATCGCGCACAACCCCCCATCACACCCACCAGGTCCGCGTAACGAACGCGCGTGGCGTGCACATCGAAGTCGGCGCGGTGGGGTTTCTTCATGTGAGTGACGTCGTGGTGAACTTTAATGCCGGTCCGGTGGAGACGATTTGCGTGGACGACCTGTTGTACACCGGCCACATCACGACGTTAGGGACGTGGCTGTACGAGTTTGTCACGCGGCGTGTACGCGGAGGGCGGTTACGCGAAAGCCTGCCGGGAATGAGACACGACGCACGTGCACACGGAGGGGAGGAGACGAGGGGAGGATCTCGTCGGGGGGGAAAATCGAGTACGAGGGACGAACAAAACGAAACCGCGTCGTCGCGGCGCGATTCGCTGATTCGCGAAAACTCGGTGGGGCTGGCGTTCGGCGCGAATGTGTCGCCCAAGGGTGCTTACTCCGGGTCACGAAACAGGCCGGAGGACGCGAAATTCGAAACCCCCGGCCGTTCCAAGTCGGGTGGCGACGGATACGAACCGTCGACGTTTGAGACGTCGACATCGGAAAGAAAAGAAAAAGAAAACGGCGGCGACGCCAAAAAAATAAAACTCAACGTGCCCGTGTTGTGCGCGGGCGTCCGGGTGAAGCTACGGAAGGTTATCGCTGGCACAGAAAGTTCGCCGAGGTCGTCACTAAATGCGCATACAGACCCAGACGAATCCCCTTCTAAAAAGAAAGAGTCCCCGACGGGACCCGGGTTCGCCTGCCGGTTCGCGACGTGGCAGCTGGTGAAGGTACGTATTTTTATGAGCAAACAGTCAGAGAGTTGGATTATATTTTCCCACCCACCACATTCCGCCGATTGCGATTGATTGCCCACACCAGACTGACACTTTCTTGTTAATCGTACCAGGGTTTCTCGCAGTTTCTAGAGGCGACGGCGACAGACGTCAAGGTGGACGCGCGCGACGTCGGCGGCCCGCTTTTTTCGTTCAACCACGTCGCGGTGACGTCCCGGATACGGCCGACGGCGATGATTCTTTCGCTCGCCACGGACGCGGGGCGAGTCGTGGGTGAAACAGTGGGTACCTTCGGTACCAATACCAGTCCTGTACAACCGCCTGTGACGCGGAATAACGGAAAGAAACGGTTGCGGGTCGAGGTGGGTAACAGCGACGAAAACGCCGCGGACGGCAACGGCGACGACCTTAGTGCATCCGTCGGCGTCCTCACGGACGGCCGAATCGAATGTAGCCTCCGGTACAACCTCCGGGAAGGACGAGTGCTACTAGCGTCCGCGTCCGTGGATATCGGGGAGGTTGACGTGTTGGACGTGGGTGATGTGGGAACGACCGACGCCGGCGACGACGCGCACGATACCGGCGACACGCCATCGAGCTACCAACGCGGGGAGTCCGACTACGACTTTGACTCGACCAAACACAAGTCCAAGTCCACGATAACTTCGAAGTTACGTGGACTGCCCGCGATGTGCACTCTGCGCGTAGGACACACGCGCTTGCGAACAAAAAATAGCAGTTCCAATAGCGGCGAGCAAACAGTCTACAAAAAAACACCCGACGGCGTCGCGGCGATTCTGGACAACTTTTCCGTGACCGCCGAGCGCCGCGCGGGAAAGAACCGCGAAACCCAAAACGACACCTCAACCCGCACCTCCACCGACCCAACGCTTCGTGTTGAAACCAAGTGGTCACGGTTTGTGTGCGGTGTGGATGACAACGACGAAACAACGCACGCCCGGTGTAACGTCAAGGACGACCTTTCCGTGTCGACGTCGGGAGGTACGCTAGTGACGAATCTACCGTTGACTTCAAAACATTCAAAGTATTCCCAACCCACGCACGCGAAGATTCGTATCGACGTCGCGGCTGTGGTCTGTAACGCACACCCGCGGTTAGTGGACGCGCTTGCACTTTTTTTGGCTCGACTGACTCGAGGGTCTCGGCGCGACAAAAACAAACCGTCTCGACTGAAACGCGACAAAGACGAAACCGAGTTCTCGTTCGAAACCGAGTGCCGCGTTTTCGACGGCGCGCGGTTCGTGGTGTTCGATTGTGGAACCGATACCCCGGATGTGCGTCTTCTGGACACCACCGCGAAGGTGGTGGAGTTCCGGGTGAACACGCATGACGAGCGATCAGAAGACACCGAGTGCACCGAAAACAAACTCGGGCTCGACGAAACCTCCAACCGCGGCGTCGTGGTGGCGGCGGAGGATTGGCGGTGGCGCGTCGCGGATTCATGTGGAGTTTCTGGAACCCGGAACGATAAGTTAGATTCGTCAACCCGCGGTGCAAACCTGGTCACGCCTTGTCGCGCGGCCCGGATCGAGATGCGCCAGTTTGGCGAATCACGGAACATCACGGTCACAAGCCCGAGCGTGGACGCGCACGCCAAAACCTTTTCAAGCTTGCGTGGGAACTTTCGCAAAGCCGCGGGCGCGGTGTCGAGTTCTGGGAAAAAACTGCGGAGAGCCGCGACGGGCAGACTGAATACACATACGGACGCAACTCGTGCCTCTTCAAATGACGAAAAGAACACTCCAGGCACTCCTTCCACCGCCACTCGCGTCGAGTGTTTGGACGGCAAGCTTCGAGTGCGCGCTGACACGCGCCCCGAGTCGCGCGGCGGCGCGGTCGTTCCGGCGAGCGCCGCGGCCGCGGTCTGCGCGTTTGAGTTCGTCGCGCCCACGGTTTCGATTGAATGGAGACGATTACCCGATTGCACGACTGTCATCGGTACCTCCCCAGGTAACCCCGACTCGAAACTCAAAAATAATTTCCAGGTCACGACCGCCGGTTTGCGCGTGACGTACGTCGACGATATGGGCTCGGGGGTTGCGTCGTGCGAGGCCTTTTTTGAAAAAGACGAAAACGACGACCACAAAACAAACGACCGCGTGACGTTGGCGAGTTTGCGCTCGTTTTCGTTTGAAGCGACTTCTGATTCTTCACAAAAACTTGTGAGCAAACGTTCCGTAACCGCGGACGGGGTACACCTGGTTTGGGACCCCGACGCGCACTTCGCGGTGCTTGAAATCGGAAAGGCGGTGAGGGAAGGACGCCAAGGTGGTCTGAGGACGCCAAAGGCGACCAAAGAAAAGACGCGAGCGCGAAAAGAAAAAGAAAACGCTTCTGTCCTGCGTCTCGCGGTCTCCAACGTCACCGTGGACGCGACCGTGACGGACGGCGCGCGGTTGTCAGTCACGTCCGGGTCGGTGACGACGGATGACGTCTCAAAACAGGTGGCGTTACAAAAAACCGCGGTTGACGTAAACGGCTTCCGAGTGGCGACGTCCATTGCGACGGAGGTTCTTTTTTCCTCCAAAACAGTTTCCAAAGAAACCGCGTTCCCGAAAAGTTTCGCGACCGAAAAAAACGGTGCGCGAAGACGCGTGGTGGAGCTCACCACCACCTCACCGCGGTTCGCCCTGCCGCACGGTTTGGATTTCGGGGACTTTTTAGTAGCCCTTGATGTGGGGGTTATGGGGACGATGGCGTTTATGGATGGGAACGGGGGGAACACGGGTACGGGGAGAACGGGTACGGAGAACGGGTGCGGAGATAACAAAAGTGACACGACAAGCGAAACTGACAGTTCGTCAAACGAAACTGACATGTCGAGTCGAACAAACCCGGTGACGTCCCCAAAACCCGTGGTGGAGGTTTTCGTGCGCGTCGTGAATGATTTGGAGTGTGACGTGCACGACAGTGCACTACAGCGCTGTCTGCGTGTCAAGTCCGCGGTGCTCGAGGTGAGGTATTCCCAATCACCACGCTCCGCCTGCCTGATTGCGCGTACAAGACTGACACTTTTATTTATCGGCATAGCCCGCGTTGGCGTCAGCGAGGGCGCTGACGGCGGCGGGTGGTTCGGGAAACGCGATTTCTGAAAAGAAAAGGACGCGAACAGAAAACGAGGAACACAAACGCGTTTTCGATTTGTTTTCACACGCGGCGCGACTCGCCTCCAAACTCTCCACGGGCGCGCGTTTCGCGGATGACGACGGATCCGTCACTCGAGGTTCAGCCGACAGCGGCACCGTCGACGATGTGGTTCGCGCCGCGGTACCCGCGGGGAAGTTCTCGATGGGGCACGACTCGTCGTGTTTGCTCACCTTCGGCGGCGACCTGGAGTCTGCGGCGAGCTCCGAGGTTTCCTTCGCCAAAAAAACAGACGCGCCGTTTTCAAACCACGTCACCCTGAAAACGGTGCGCGCCGCCGTCGTGGATATCACCGTGACCGATTTTTCTCTCCAACTTCCCCTCGCCCCGGGGCCGCTGTTCGCGGTACGGAAAGCGCAAATCACGGGGCCGATGGCGCTTGCGAGACAGGTACCGGAGTTGGGCGGTTCCGTGGTGCAGGCGAGACAGGTACCACCAAAGCATGGCAGTGCGTTAGTGTCGGAAAAGGACGACGCGACGACCCCGACCCTTCCCTCGTTACCGATAGGCCGTCGTCGTTTCGTCGCGGCCAAGTCCCCTACCGCGCTGAAAAAGCCACCGGTCAAGCTGTACACGGATTTGGAGGTTTCCTTGGTGCGACCGACCGGGTGTTTCGCGGTTTCCGCGGAGCCCGCTTTGGTGGGTTTGCTAAGAGAACTTACCAGGCTAACACCGCCGCCCGGGTTGAGACACAAAAACGCGCCGGGCGGCGGCGGCGGGCGGGACGCGCACGCTTTGGCGACCGCGGAACTTTTCCGTTTCGCGGTTCTCGAAAAATGGAAAAACGGCGTTTCATCACCGCCCCCCGCGCTTCCCATCTGGGACGTTCTCCGGGTGACCTGGCGAGGCAAAGCCAGGGTGTTGCTTACAGATTTCGCGTATGTGTTAGACCCTCGTTGCGGGGTTTCCAACTCGTTACTTAAACGGTCACGGGGGCCCGTTGGGTTTGAGGTGGGCGCCAAGAAAACCGAAATCGAAATCACCGCCGGGTCGGTGGCCGTCAAAGTCGCGCGCCTCGCCTTCGCGGCGCGCGGAGGAATCGGGGGGGGGGTGTCGTCTGGGGTTGAGGATTCCGAGTTTCAGGGAAACGGCGATCCCTTCGAAGCAACCGCTGCGGGTCAAACCGGCGCTGTCGACGCCTCCACTCCAACGGAAAACCAGACTAACTACGCCTACGACGCAAACGCCGTGCAGCTCGCCGTAATTCCCGCCGCCGAGTTTTCCGTGGCGCTCGTTTGGAAAACGCTTGGCGATGGTTCTGACTGTTTGCTCATACACGGTGGCGGCCAGGACCACCACCGGTTCGACGCACAGTCCGCCTCGGTTGAGCTACGACCTGTGTCCAGTTCGTTCTCAACCGGGTGCGACGTGACCTTAGACGCGACGCTCACCACGAAAGACGCGCTGGTAACGGCGTGGCGTTTGGCGGAGGCGCGGCGCGTTGTGCAATCGCAATCGGCGAGCGCCGCGAAAACCTCTCCCATCCCATCGGCGAATTCAACTCCCCAAGGGTCTGTTGCTTTAGGTACTTTTCCCCAAAGCACCACGCCCAAAAGCAACACTCCGGGCACATCCGCATCGCCGCTGGCGCGGTGGATGAGCGGCGACTTCGGACCTGGTGGGAAGACCAAAAGCGGGTTCGGCGGCGCGGGTTTGCGAACTTGTGACGGAGCACCGACCGACTCCCCGAAGACTACAACAAGTCCAAAGGCGCCCACGCCCGGCATGGCCTCCGCCGTGTCCGCCGCCGCCGCCGCCGCCGTGGCGGACGCAGCGTCCACCCCGACGCTTATAATAGGCCCGACCGCCATCGTTTGGCTGCGAGGGTTCTCCGCGGATTTCGCAAAGCCATCAGGGGCGTCGCGCGCGGCGTGGAAAACCCCGGTTCGCGGCGTTTCCGCGCTGTACAAGAAACCAAAACACCCCCTTGCAAAGCCGTTACCGCAAGTCATTTCGAAAGTGGTCGTTTTGGTAACCGCCGAGTCCCTACGCATGGCGCACCCGAGCACCGGTGTTGACGACACCGCCAGGGGGCTCACCGCGCACACCAGCGGCGCGAACGGGACGTTTACGTTTAAAAGGTTGACTACTACGGGCGATGCTGGTACCGTCGATACCGGCGCTGATGGTACTGCTGCTGGTACCACGGCGTATACCCCACCCGACGCCAAAGAAACAGAAAGCGAAAGCTCGGTTTCCTTTGAGCTGACGCTTCAGGAAATCAGGGTGCTTCTTCCGCCAAAGGAACTCGCCGCGGCGACCCCGACGAGCAGGTACGTTCCATTTCCCTATCACCACACACCGCCTCCCTGATCGGCCCGATTACCCTGACTGTTTACTACCCGTGATACTGTTACCATAGTAACTGTTACTTTCCAATCCCGGATATACACATACCAGAGACTGACACGTTACTTCTTTTGTTTCGTATCAGCGCCGCGACGCCGCGGACGCCGCGACTCGAAACGCGCTTCGGTTCCGCAAACTCCCCACGCAACAACGTAACGTCTCCAACAATCGAAAACCGGTTCGACGAGGAGTGCGGGGCGTACGAAGCCGTGGTGGAGATGCTGGCGGGGGGGGGTGTTGGGGGGGTTGGCGGGGTTTCCCGGTCGAACAACCAGTCTGGTCTTTTCGGAAACAAACGCGGACGGAACCGGGACACCACCGACCCGGCGCTGGTGCTTGAAACGAAACTGGTTCGATTCGTGAAACAAGCTGGTGTTGGATACGCAACCTCACCCGGCGACGCTTCGTCATCCGGCGACGCTTCGACCTACACCAAGATACACGTCGAGTCCCCCCGGTTCCTGAAAGGTACGGCCTTGGGGCTTTCCCAAATCCAGGCCCAGCGTTTGCCGATTGTCCGCCGGTAATTACGTAATACACGCGGCCCGAAAGACTGACCATTTTCGTTTCCAAAAAAGCCACCGCGCGGAAAGACGCGAGCGTTCGGTGGGCACGGGACGCGTGGCGCGCCGCGAGTTCGCCGGCGACGCCGAAACACTCCGTGTCGTCGTTGCGCGCGATGGCGAGAAAAGGAGACGCAAACGGCGACGAAAGCGCTTCCCCTTTTTTAAATTCTTCCGTTTCGGTTTCCCTCGCGCCAGCGCGAGACGCCAACACCCGAGACGCGCAGGCCTTTGCGGCGACCATGGACCGGGTGCGGAATCGCGACCACCGGTCGGAGAGCTGGGACGGGGGCTGCGGTGTTGTTTCGAAGCGAACGCCGCGGTCCGCGGTACCGCTGTGGGACGGTGATGATTTGGTTTCCTTGCTGTTGGGGAACAAAGGAAACGACGCGGGGGACGGAAGCGACGGCGTTTCCGCCGGCCCCGCCGCGACGCACCGCCGTCGGTACTCCGAAATGCCGGGACCACTTGGCAACCAGTCTGGATTTGGCGCACTTCAACAAGTGGGTGGTACGTTCGAAACGGGAACTCCCGCGGAACAGCCCGGCGATTCGATTCCCGAGGAAGCCGAAGTTTTGGGGACCGAAGAAACCGCAAACGAAGACTCCGAACCCTCCGAAACCGAAACCGAAACCGTGTTGTTCGTGGTGGACGTCACGTGTCCTCAGTTCAACTTCGAGGGCAGGCACATGGAGGGCCGGGTTTTAGTCGCCGCGACGAGCGGGACGATCGTGGGCAAGGCGTTTTCCCGTCGCGACGCGTTTGGTGGTACCTTTGGTGACCAGCGCGCGAACACCACGAAACACAACCGCAGGCGGGAAGTTTCCATCTCCCTTCACAAAGCGCAAGCGCACGTTGCGCCGCTTGACGTGGATTTGTACGCGGGGGTGCAGTGGCTTGACGAGGAAACGGTGTTGGGGGGGAGCGGGAGCGTTGAGGCTGGAAACGCGGACAACGGAGACAGAGCCGAAAACGCCAATAAAAACGCGTCTTCGTCCTCCGGGTACCTGTTGCGCCGGATATTCGAACCATGTTCCATGGACCTGGCGTTCATCACGAAAGAAGTCGGGAGCGCGGCTGGGAGTGCTGGTGAGGCGAGACACACGTTATTTGCGGACGAAAAAGCCAACCAGTCGGAAAAAAAAGGAGAAGAAAAAGGAAAAGGAAAAGAAAACAAACCCGAACGCCCTCCCGAAGCGCTCACCGAGTTCAAACTGAAATCGCCCGAGATTCACGTACGTCCCCGCGTTTCTCAAATCCCGCCTCCCTGTGGAGGCCCGAGTACCCCCGACTGTTTGCTCAGGCCACGTCACGAAGTACACCCGTACTCGCCGACGGAAGAGACTGACCCTTTTCGTGTAACAAACCCAGGCCTCCCTCGATTCCGAGCAGTTCCAGTCCCTGGTGGACGTGGTGGGGTCCGTGTTTCTGTCGCCGTTGAGTGACACCTGCATGGTGTCAAACGCCACCCGCGCGTCGCTTCTTTTGGCGAACGACAGCAGAAGCTTGGTGGACGCCGAGGATGTCGCGAGCGCCGCCGTCGTCGCCGCGCCGCTGGCGGAGCACCGAAATGCGACGTGGCGTTTAGTGTCACACGAGGCGGATTGGGAAACGAGTCACGTTTGGACCGGGGGTATTACCAACCGAGATGGAGATAACGATACCCCGGATTCGACACCCTTAAACGGAACCTCGGTACTCCAGGGACTGAAACACGAAGTGTTGAGGACCGAACACGACGTCGGATTGGCGATCGAAAAGGCTGAGCGTTTGGTGAAGCAAAACCGCCGGAGGCCCGCGATCGCGCTGGAGCTTTCGATTGAGCGATTCAAGTGGCAAATGAGAGCAGGGGGGCGGTCGTTTCTTGTAGCGCACGTGGAAGGCTTGCGTTTGCACCGGGAACGGCACGGCGATACGAGCGGCAACACGAGCCTTCGTTTGTTTGACCTGAAACTGGACGTCCCGGCGGCGAAGTCGATCATCCGACAATCAAACAGCGATGATGCCGGTACCCAACGGTGCGTCCCAACCCGACCTAAAGCCAACCACCACCGTATGTTGTTCCCCAGTCTCATACGAACATGACAATCAGACTGTTTGTTCATACGCTCCACCCGTACTCAAGACTGGCGTTTTTTTCTCACCTCGCAGGCCACAAAAACGCCACGCGTGGACCAAACCCGTGTTTTGCCGCTGGGACCCGGATTCCGTGGACGACCCGGACGGTTTCGGGAACACGATCGGGGGGTTTTCAAAGGCGCACTCGTTTGGGGTTGGCTCTCCGAAAGGCGGGGAGGTGGATGGTGAGGCGGAGGAGGATTTGTTCGAAGAAGGACGGAAATCAAAAAAAACAAAATCTTCGTCGTCCCACCCCCCGCTCGTCCTGATCGACGCGACGCGGGCGGCGAGCCCTCCCGAAGCACCTGTCTGGGACCTGATCGAAGTCACGGTAGCGCCGTTCGATTTACACCTGGAACGCGAAACCTACGGGAGCTTTATTAAATACGCGTTTCCGGAGAAGAAAAAAGATGGTCAGAAAATGAGTGACGAGATGACCGCGAATCACGCCGCGTTTGAGTTGGGGTTGCAAGCGCTGCGAGGGCGGACCGTTCCGATTTCGAGGGAAAAAGAAAAAGACACCAGCGATTTGAAACTCGAAGCTGTTGATTGGACTTTGGGTTTGAAAGGCGATGGTAGTGGTGGGTTGACAGGTGACGACCCCGCGGCGAAAGGAGGCGCTTCGTCAGACGAACCCGCGAAAGAGAAGAGTCACTCCGAGGAACAAGCCAGACTTCTCCTGCTTGGCGCGCCCTTGCGCGCGAAGCACGCGCGCGCGAAGACCTGGGGCGCCGATTTCTTTTTAAACCACAAAAGAGGAGAAACCGAAACCGGAACCGGCGTTCCCACCGCAAGCCCGAAGGAGTTCAGGTACGTGTTGGGGCGTTCACAAAATTCCGCCTCCCTGTTTTGCAGATTGTCCGCCCGTAATTACTCACGCACGTCACGAAAGACTGACACTTTCTTTTTACGAGCGCAGCACGCCCACCAAGCGCCGACGCGGAGTGAGCGGCGGCGGGACGGTTGGCGGCGGCGGCGACGCGAGACGGGGTACCACGCTTGGCGACCGCGCGCCTAGGCCATCCGCGCTTAGCGTCGGGGATCCTGGAGCAGTTTTCGGTACCCAAGCCGACGCTTCACTCGGGTTCCCCAAACAACAACAACAACAACTCCCAACCACGAACTCGCCAAAAGTCGTCGTCGTGAAGTACCTCCGCGTCAACGAAGTACGTACGGACCTTTCCCACCCGCTGATTTTTCCGCCGCGCGCGATTGGTCGTACTCCTCCTTTCCCAAGGGACGGTTATTACCTCGGGTTGTTTACGCATACGAATTACGACCGACGTTAACCACTTTGTTTTACCAATCGTCGCCAGGTTTCTTTGAAGGTGAGCTACGACGGCCCGCCGCGCAGTTTCCACGAAGTCCGGTTGCTTCTGGACGCGTCGACGCACGCTTCGTTTACCGGCCGTTGGAGGGAGTTGATCGACCGCCTGAAGGGCAACGTGGTGTGGTCAGTGCTGAAGAGCGTTACCGGGCTGCAGGGAAAGAAGCTGAAAGGCAGCGAGGGCGGGGCGAGGACGGGACAGGGAAGGACAGGACAGGCTGGGGCGACGGGAGGGCAAACTCGAGGTAACACTCGTGGCATCACGGTCGTGGTGGACAACGCGGACCACCAAGCCGGGTACCCGGGCGGGTTCGAAACGTTCGATGGGGATTTGGATTTCCTCGAGGCGCGGCAAAGGTTGGGGTCGCCGACCGCCGCCGCGATGGTCGCTGAGTCGGACGGGTTGGTGGTCCCGCAGACGTCGCTTGGCAAAACAATGTGGCGAAGCGTGTTCGGCGGGCGGAAAACTTCGGTATGGGCGAACAGTCACGAAACGGTTGTCGAAGATACCGACGATACCCTCGAAAAAGAGTCGCCGAAGACGGACGAAAGCAACCGCAGTGAAGGCGCACTGAAAAAAACCAAGGCGCGCCCCCCCGACCCGGTGGATCAAGCGGCGGAGGCGCGGCGAGTCGCGCGCGAAACGCTGTTGACGTCGTGGGGAAAGAAACCGAAATAGAGAAGATTGTTTTTTTTCGAACACCGAGGTAACTATTGTACCGCGACGTCGCTAACCAGTCCATCACACCTTCTTTTTACCTCGCACTAGCACTGCTACTACCTCACCTTCTTCTTCTTCCCTTTGTCGCCGTTCCTTTGATGACGTTTCCTTTGCCTACCTTCGTGCGCCCAGACGTTCCATAAGAAAAGGAAGAAATTAAGCATGATGGAAATGATAACGAAAAACACCAGAACCTCGCCGGGCCACCCATCCGTCACCGCTTGGACTCGGGGTGGTAGGAAATCGTGTACTGTTTTGATCATTTGCAAGCACCGCGGGACGATTTGGGTGACGAGCATGGTACCGTTGTCGTGTCGTGTCGGTAGTAGTACGCGTAGCGACGCGTCAACCCCTATAGACCCCGCGCCACCGCGCGTCGGGAAATGATGATGTCCGTGCTGCTTGAAGCGGCAAGCGTGACAAAAGTTTTGGAGGAACAAGTCAAGTTTTGAAACAGCACGATCAACTGTGCCCCGCGCCCGTGGCGTATCCTCGCCGCCGCCGTTTGCTTCGCCGCCGTATACACGTCCAGCTCACCACGCGCGATGTCCGGTTGGACCGTCCCCAAGTTCGTGTATGAGCACACCAACGCGGAGGGCATGTCGTACAACCGCAACCGCGCCGGCGAGAGCGACGCGCAGCGGGTTATTTTTCACGCGGTCGTCGGCTCCGGTAAGGACGCGAAACGCGCAGAGAACCCTTTGACTTGGCGCCAGGTGCTTGTCCTGTGGCGGGATTCGTGCGACTTCCGGGACGTGTTCGTCAAAGCTCTGAACGAGGAGTGGTGCTACGGATGCGAGGATTATACATGGGAGTGTGCGCCGGTGTCGACGATGACGCTTGGGAACAAATGCGAAATGGTCGTGAAAAAACAAAGAGGAAGAATTTGGAGATTCAGATGAAGAGGAAGAGGAAGAGGAAGACGCACCAACCGCGCGTGATGGCCCGGAGGTTTTCGAAACCCACTTCACCGAGGCGAAGGCGATTGGCACTTCATTCGCGACGTTCGAAAACCTGGGAAGAGGCGCCACGCTCGTCGCGCCAGTTTACGGCGCGGACGGCTTGGATGCGTCCGACGCGTCGTCGCTTTTCGTGTTCGCGAAATACGCACCCGCGAAACTGAAACACGACTTGTTTGTTTCCCTCGCCAACGCGATCGACAAAAAGCTCGGGCTTGACCCCACGAACCCGGTGTGGGTCAGCACCAACGGCGGCGGCGTTTCTTGGCTCCACATAAGGCTGGACGCAAAGCCTAAGTACTACCAGTACGAGCCTTATAAAAAAATGTTACCAGAAGGGTACGACGCCGCGGTGAAGAAAGAACCCGGGCCGCAGGCTGACGAACCGGGGTACGAGGAGATGATGCGAGCCACGTACGGCGCGCCTGATTCCGATGACGACGACGACGACGACGACGACGACGACGACGACGACGACGACGACGATGACGACGACGAATAAGTTTTGTTTCGACAGCTGACGTCAGCTGTCGAAACTGATTTCTCAAATTTTCGAACGAAATAAAAACAGGTGCCAATCCCGAAAACGTGCGACGAGAAAAATATTGGTCCATCGTTCCCCTCCGAGACGCTCACTCCCGCGAGCTCCCAGCACTGTTCCCTTTGGGTTCACCGGTTGTTTTCCCGGTCGAGATGTCGCCCCTGAAGGACACGCAGCCTGTGGCGTCCAACCCCGGCGCGGACACCACGACTCTCCCGCCAGTTAAGCCCACCGCGGCGTCCACGATTGACGGTTCCGAGAATTTGCCCGCCCACGTGCAAAAGGACTGGACCGAGATCCAGAAACGAGGCCACCTCGGTTCGGGGATCTTCGACGAACAAAAGGCGCCGCCGGTCACGCCTATGGCCACGAAACCCGATGTTCAAGACCCTATCTCCGGCATGAAGATGTTCGCCAACCGCAAAGGCGGCACGGACGGTTTGGGCGATGAAGCGTCGCGACCGATTCCGATGGCAACAACACCGTTCGATCCTTCCCACCTCACCCTTCCGGAACTGCGCACGGCGTGCCGCGACCGAGGGCTCAACCCCGGTGGCGGGAAGGATGCGCTGAGTGAACGACTCGTAGACGCGATCAACGCCGGGACGTGCGCGCCGTTTCTGGAAAAAGGGAACCAAAGCGCGGCGGCGGGCATGAAGCGCCAGTCGCCCGATCGCGACGCGGCGGACGCCGGTAGAGGGAAAATCCAACGCACGGAGCGAGTTACTAACCCGGTAACGAACGCCCCAAATGCTGTGTCTGCTCACTTCAAACAACACAAAGCGGATGTGTTCCTCACAGAGATGATGAACTCCCCGAAACGCTTAGATGAGCGGAAAGTAACGGTCAGCGACGCGAAGTTACGGGATTTAGGCGTTGGGACGAGTTTGTTCGCGGAGAGTGGCACTATTACCGAGACGTTCGCAAAAGCCGCCACGCTCGCGGGCGCCGCGAAAGCGAATGAGCACCAAGGCCACGGCGATTTGTTCATGCCGATGGATGCGTCAGTTTCCGGAATGAACGCGGGTCCGGCATCCCTCCTGGCGGCCCGGCCCACGCACGTCGCCGATTTGCACAAACAGAGCCACTCGATTTTCGAAACCGAAGGCGCTTTTGGCGCCATCGACCCGCACGAGCTCGCCAAGAAACAAAGCGGCTCCCGGGTCGTTTCGGCGCAAATGAAACAAAGCCTGTTCCAGGGGTCGGGAATTTTTGACGCAGCGGAGGAAACCAAAGCGGCGGCGTCGATGGCGGAAAAAGCGCGCACCAAGGATTCGGAGGAAGTAAGGAACTTTCCCAATCACCACGTTCCGCCTCCCTGATTGCCCATACTCGTCCTGCGAAGGGACTATTACCTGTGCCCAGTACCCTGACTGTTTACTCATACACATTACGAGAGACTGACACTTTCTTGTTCTCTCAAAAGTCGCGAGTCATCGCGCACGCGCACTACAAGGGCCACGGGATTTTTTCCAGCGATTGGGTGGTGCCCAAAGAAGTGGCGGATGACGAAGCCATCGACGCGGATGTCGAAATCGAGCCGGCGGTGCTTGATAGGTCAAGCACCGATGAGGACATTGACACCACCATCGATGAAATCGATACGCTCGATACCGCCGAGGACGTTTCTGGTTTCAAGCCCATCGGCGCCTGCCCGTCGCCGCTCGGCGTGGAGCTGCGGTGGAAAACGGAGGCGGAGGAGGAGCGGGAGTACGCCGTGGCGACTCTGGTGTACGAAGCGATACGGCGCGTCGTTGACAAAGCCGCGCACGCGGCTTTTTACGAGACTGCTTAGGCATACGATTGTGCGGCACGTGTTGGGACGACTTGTTTGAAATGCATAAAACTGTAGACTACGCGTTTGTTTGAATTACATAAAACTACCGTCTTTTCTTGCCGAACATGCTCTCCACGTTTTCTAAACTCGCCGTAGACGATGGTTTCTTTTTCGTTTTTCTCCGACCTCCGAATTTTTTGTTTTCTTCGCCGTCGACATCCTCAAAGAAAAACTTCCCCCGCTCCGTTCCCGTTTCGGTCGTTTCCGAACCTGTACCTACCCTACCCGGCTTGGCCGAGGGAAAAAAAGCATCTCTCCACGGGATCGAACCTGTAACGTTCGACACCTCGTCTAAGTCCTTAGCCACGGCGCGTACGATTTGCGGAGTCAACGCCCCGCCAATTGACGCGACGTGCGCTTCCACGTTCCGCCGGTCGTACCCGAGAATCGTGCCCACCAGGGTTCTGTTTTGCAAAAGAAAAAGGTCAGTCCCTTCCGTCGGCGAGTGCGGGTGTACTTCGTGATGTGTATCCGGGATTGGGTGGTTCCGTAGTGGTACCGGACTTTCAACCTGTACTCCACAGGTAACAATGCGTTTGTGATGTATTTGTAACAGTTGGTACGGCCGTAAGTGGTACGGCCGTAGCGCAGTGAGCAGTCACGGACGGGTCCTTCCACAGCGTGTCCCCTCGGATTTGGGAAAGGCAACACGACACGTACTGGTAATACGGCGACCCTGCGACGAGCGCGGCTTGCGCGCCGAAGGACTGAAGCAAAATGGCGCGTTCCATCCAGGGTGATTCCGATGAGGCTATGATCGCGGTCAGGCCTTTTTCCAGCGGCGCGCCCGCGATGGGCGCCGCCAAAACGACAACCTTCCCGTCCAGACAACACTCCCGCAACGCTCGCAACGCGAACGGCGCGTCGATGGGTTGTTGATTTCCAGGGTCGACCCACCCCGCCCAGAGTTGCGTTAGCACCACGCCGCGGTTCCCCACGAGCAGCGCTAGTAGCTCGCCCGCGTTCAGGGTGGCTTGCTTTTTCGGGTCGGTTTCGAAACAGTTAGCAGGTGTTCCGTCGCACCAGTACCCGGGGTTGGTGAGGACTTCGGTTGTTAACTCGGCGTAGTCGGTAACCTTTTCGACGGAGGATACGACTATTTTGGGTGCATCTGAACCTTGACCTTGACCAGCTGTCAGGGGCGCAAGGACGTCAGCAGCACTTCTGGGGTACGTTCCGTTCGAACATAAACCTTTAAGAAGCGAACTCCACTCCGGAAAGTTCGCCAATACCCACGCGCGCGTCGCCAGGTTCGGCGCTGAGTCGCGCGACGCCGCGCTTAGGGTCAAGGTTTTGGAGTCGTCGTGGAACGTTAGCTGTGTAGTGACACCTCGGCAAAGACCTATGACAGTACTCGTATCACCTGCATCGCCTCCAGCCACTTTGGTAAACGTCGCGTCCCGCACGGCTTCGAAAAACCACGCTCTGGCCAGAAGCGGTTCGTTTGTTTCTTCGTCGAAATCGCCGACGCCCGTGATGTGCAGCAGAAGAAGGTCACCGTCTTTGACCTGGGCAATTTGGGTAGCCAGCGAGATGGTGCCCACATTAGCAGCCGTTGTATCGGCACTACTTCCAGGCCCCGCATCCGGTGTGATGGCGTGCCTTCGCGTGCCTTGAACGCCACCGCGCCACGACTTGATTGTTTTAGGTTTGCGGTTTTTGCGCAACGCGGTTGGAGTGCGCACGCATCCCACCGCGCTCGCGGACATCACGGAGGGTCGATGCCAAATCAGTCAACTCCGAGATCGATGCACGCAAGGAGACCTCACGGGGCGTCTCAGTGCGCGCCGAAGGACAGAAGTGAGTGTCCAGGACACGCGCGCGTTGGTCTGCCGCAGGCCAACCGTAAACGCCGAAATATTTTCCGGCCCGGCCAACGAAAACGCCTCGTCCGCGTAGTCGTCCTTCCGTCGTCGTCAGATCTGACCTGCACGGACTCGACGTGGTTGTTTTTGTCGCGCTTTCACCTCCCGTCGCGTCCCCCGCGATGTCCGCCGCGCTGTCGTTGCGGTGCAACACCTGCGGCGTGCAGCTGCGTTCCGTGGCGGAGGCGCAGGTGCACGGCGAGAGTACCGGGCATTTCGACTTCGCGGAGTCCACGGAGGCGGTTTTGAACCTGAGCTGCGTGGCCTGCGGCAAGCCGTGCCGTTCGGAGACGGAGAAAGACATCCACAGCAAACGGACGGGGCACCTGGAGTTCGTGGACAGGACGCACGAACAAGTGTCAACGGTGGACACCGCGAACGAGATGAAAGCGATTGGGGAGGAGATGCGGGACGACGCGGGGTTACCCGCGAAAAAGGAGAAAAAAGAAGGTGATGGAGACGACGACTCCATGGACGTCGACACCGAAGAACAAGTCGAGCCCGAAGTCGATACCGAGTTACTCACCGAGCTGCAAACCATGGGGTTTACGCGGAACAAATCGGTCCGGGCGCTACACGCGACGGGTACCAGTAATGTGGAGCAGGCGGTCAATTGGATTGTCGACCACGAGAGCGACACCGACATCGATTTACCGTTACTCGTCTCCAAGTCGAAATCCAAAAAGAAACCCCCTCTCACCAAGGAAGAAGCCCGGGTCGCAGGGGAGGAGCTGCGCAAAGCCATGACCGCGAAGAAACAAAAGGAAGAGCGTGAGCTGGAGAAGGTACGGGAACAGGAGCGGATCCGGAGCGGGAAGGAGTTACTGAAAGCGAAAAAAGGAAACGACGACTTGGAGTTGAAGAGGAACCTTGAAACGCGGCGGATCGAAAAGGAAGAGGCGAAACGGGCGAAGGCTAGGATCATGGCGAAGCTTGACGAGGACCGGATCGATCGAAGACGGAAGTTGGGGTTGCCTGACGAGTTGACGGAAGAGGAGAAGGCGAAGGAAAAGGAGCGACATGAAAAGAAAGCGGACGAGGCGCGGGCGGAACAGGAAAAGAAAGCCAAGGCGGGTTTGGTCGTGAAACCCGTGGGCAAGGTTGAGGAGCTGCGGAAGATTCTCGTAGTCATCAAGAAGAATGCAAGCTCAGAAGAAGCGTCAAACACTTGTTTCAAGACCCTGCTGCTGTACCTCGGGAACGTCGCGAAGAACCCGGGGGAGGACAAGTTTCGAACCCTGAAGGTACGGCCTCCTGGCCTTTCCCAAATCCCGACACTGTTTGCTGCGCCTCTTTGACGTCCACGGTCGTCATTAAAAGGAAGTACTACACACGGCACAAACGCACTGTTAACTGCGCTTTATGGAGTACAGGTTGAAAGTCCGGTACCACTGCGGAACTACCCAACCCCGGATACACGTTACGAAGTACACCCGTACTCGAGACGGAAGGGACTGACACTTTTCTTTTCCAAAAACAGCTGACAAACGGCGCGTTTCAGAAACGCGTCGACTCGTGCGACGGCGGTCGGTTGTTTCTTGAAACCTTCGGGTTCGTGTTGGACACATCGGGTAAGGAAACCCTGACCCTGCCCATGGAGTCGGTGGATTTGTTGCTGCTACAGATGACAGGCGCGGCGATCAACGACGCCCTTACGAACCCGTTCTTCGGGGTGTTGTAGTCAGGGTAAGAGAAGGGTGCTTTTCGGTGTCCAAGTTTCAAGATAGTATACCTTCTAAAGGTAAATAACCAACACAGACTATCACGACTACACACGCGTAACCGTTTACTCCGGCGCTACTGTTTTTTTCGGGACGTACGTCGGGGGTGCCCTATCCGCGCCGGTGATGAAAGCCCATATTCCGCGGGGTTTCGCGGGTGCGGGTTCTGTTTCTGTTGGAACGACTGACGGAGTTGGAGTTGTTTTCGAATGCGTATTTGTGGCATTCACTTTGGGCGCCAGTTGATTCGTGAGGGTACCACCGTTTTCGCGTCTCGTCCCGGCAACCACGACGGGCCCATCTCCGTTCGTGTCGCGCCTTCCACTGGCGGCACCGTTGAAAGTCCCTTCAACGCTCCTTCCGGAATGCCCCATCCTCTCAAGCCGCTCCATCAACGCCCCGTTCTCCTCCACCAGTTTCTCCACAACACGCGCCGCCGCGTCCCGGTGCGCGTTCGCTTCAGCAGATAACGCAAACGCATTTTGTTCCCGTCGCAGCACCTCATCCGCATCAGCGGCGATGGAAACCCGCAGCTGGACGGGCGGCAGCGACGAGTTAACGTTAACGTCACTGTTACTGTTACTGTTACTGTTCCCGTGCCTTGGCGATTCGGATTGTAAATTTTGTCTCGCCGCTTCGGACCGAACGAGTTCGGTCGCGAAAGCCGTGGCTTGTGTCGCAACAAGCTCCGCCTCAGCGGCTTTAGTCACAGCCACCACACGCGCGCTTTCAATCTCCTCGAACCGGCGCACTTTGGTTTCCGAAACGACGCGTTGTTTTTCAATCTCACCCAACCGGCGCGTGACGTTTGCGAAACCGATTTCCGCCGCGTGCGCGCGTCGTTCCGCCGCCGCCTTTTCCAACCGCGCAGTCGCGGCGACACCTCGTTCCAACTCCAACGCGTTTTTCGCGGTTTCCAAGCGCGCAACCGCGACGCGGTCCAGCGTTTCAGTACTGGTGCGCGTCGTACTTGACGACGCGGAATTCCGCTCGCGCTCCAAATCCGCAAGCGCCGAGCGCAAACTTTCCACGAGCGCGTCCTTCTCCCGGATCACGCGCGCTAAATCGTTCTCGTTCACCTTACACGCCTCCACTTCCTGGGCAAGGGCAAGCACGCGCTGCTCCAGCCTCTCCGCGCTGTGCGCGGCTTGCGACGCGGCGGTTGCCAAACGCTCCACGGAACCCAACCGTACGGGATCTCTTTCGTTTTGGGCATACCTCGCGCCGTCCGAATACCTCGCGCCGTCCGAATACCTCGCGCCGTCCGAATACCCCGCGCCGTCCGA
>Ga0222633_1000271_pt1 | contig 55623 bp, 43 predicted proteins | sample AntAcemetageno48_FD_179816 | JGI IMG/M metagenome (GOLD analysis project Ga0222633, IMG submission 179816) | Saline water microbial communities from Ace Lake, Antarctica - #48 | ecosystem: Environmental > Aquatic > Non-marine Saline and Alkaline > Saline | place: Antarctica: Ace Lake | collected...
CGCCCCCCCCCCCGTTCGCGACCCTCACCCACGCCCCCGCTGTTGTCGGCCGAACCTCCGCCTTGACCACCGCCGTTACCCCGCCCCCCCGTCGGCCACTCACCGCAACAAGTTCCCACAGCGCGTTGGACAACATCCTCGCCTTGGCGGTCGCCAGAAACTCTAAGTCGTCCGCGAGCGCCCACGCGCGTTCCACCTCACCCGGGTCCACCACGTCGCGAATCGTAAAGTTGAACCTCGTCGCGCCCTCTCCCGCGGATCGCTCGCTTTCCGGCTCATCCGCCACCTCTGCTACTGCGACGTGCGTCTGTGCGAGTCCTAAACCGAACGCCACGGCTTCCCTCACCACGTCTTGGCGTAAAAGCCCTGCCGCGAGGTCGGGGTTGAAGTTCGCGGCGTGGTACCCGTGCAACACAACAACCGGCGCCCAGGCGTGTTTCGGCCGGCCGGCGCCCGCGTAGGACAACGCGACGTCGCTTTCCCGCGTGCCTGTCGCCACCGCGACCGCGGCTCGAAGTGCGACTACCCTGGCGAAGGTCACGCCGTCGTTCAAGGCGTCGCTGTCCTCTGAGCCCAGGGATAACACCAGGTTCGTGACCGGCAAGCTTGGCGGGTAATAAACGGGGTCCCACTCGTGCGTGCCGTTCCGCGTGGTGTACAAAACCGCGGGGTCCGTTCCCGTGAACGGCGCGCGCACGTGGTCGGTTAGGTTGGGGGAGCAACAGGTAGTGGCGGCGATGAAATCGGTAACCGGGTTCAGTGAACTTTCGTCGTCGATAAGCGCGGCGCGCGGAGCGAACCACGCGCCGTTCACAGTGGCGTCCCACCCAACCGGCGCCGTGAACGCCGCCGCCGCGGTGGAAGCGGCGAGCGATTTCAGCCGGTCCACCGAACTCGTGTCTGGCTCTCCCGTCGCCACGGCCATCGTCAACGTCGTCGGCCGGCCACCAACACCGAGCTCCCAGGTGTTTTCCCACAAAACAACCGTCACGTCCCCGGCGCGCGTCACCGCGAGTTCCAAATCCACCCGCATCGGCGCTTCCGACGTGAACGTCGCGCCCAAGCTCCCGTCGATGGGACACGCCAGGCACAGGAAAACTAGAGCCATGAGCAACGCCCGAGGTTGGAAAGGCACGCGCATCGTCGCGCGTGGCCTCGAAACAATCAAGCAGCACGCGCGGGAGTTCGCCTGCGTGCGCACCACGCGTCCCCAAGAGCGTGCGTCTCGCTTCGTCAAATTTATTGAAATCTCGGTGCCAACGGTGCCTCCACACGCCTCTCACGTCTCCTGTGCGTCTCCCACGACCACCACGCGCGCACGGTTCGGTTCGCGCGCGACTCCGACCCCCCGCGCCGAGCGCGTGGGGTACGTGGTGCGCGCGCGACCGTCTGGAGCAGGCCGCGGCACACAGCCGAGGAGGACGATTTTTGGCGCAAGCAAGTGGCCGGACCGAAAAATGAAAATCACACGTGGCCTCTTCAATCACTGCTTTGAGTCGTGTTTCATCACACAGCAGGGCGCTCACGGGTGCACGAGTGATGGACGACATTCGCTAGAGGAGTAGCCCGTGAGGAAGGCGTATCCATGGATAGGAAGAGGTGCTCACACGGCAAGCCGAAGGGCAACTGCGCGAAGTGCAACCCGTGCCCCCATGGGATTTTGAAAAGAAAATGCATGGAATGCGTCGGATGCCCCCACGGCAAGCGGGTAAGCAACTGCGCGGAGTGCAACCCCTGCCCGCACGGCAAGCTGAAACACAGCTGCGTGGAGTGCAACCCCTGTCCTCACGGCAAGGTGAAACGCTTCTGCGCGGAGTGCATCGGCTGCCCCCACGGCAAGCTGAAACACAGGTGCGGGGAGTGCAACTCCTGTCCTCACGGCAAGGTGAAAAGCAAGTGCGCGGAGTGCAACCCCTGCCCTCACGGCAAGCAGGTAAGCAACTGCGCGGATTACAACTCCTGCCCGCACGGCAAGGTGAAAGGCAGCTGCGCGGCATGCAACCCCTGCCCGCACGGCAAGCTGAAATACGGCTGCGCGGCGTGCAACCCCTGCCCTCACGGCAAGCTGAAAAGCAAGTGCGCGGAGTGCAACCCCTGCCCTCATGGCAAGCGGGTAAGCAACTGCGCGGAGTGCAACCCCTGTCCCCACGGCAAGCGGAAACGCGACTGTGCGGCATGCAACCCCTGCCCTCACGACAGGCGGAAAAACATGTGCGTGAACTGCAACCCTTGCCCTCACGGCAAGCAGAAAAGCGCCTGCGCGGTGTGCACCCCCTGCCCTCACGGCAAGCAGAAACGCAGCTGTAAGGACTGCAACCCATGCCCTCACGGGAAGCTCAAGCGCTTCTGCGCGGAGTGCACCCCCTGCCCTCACGGCAAGCTCAAACGCTTCTGCGCGGAGTGCACCCCGTGCCCTCACGGCAAGGTGAAAAACAGCTGCGCGACGTGCCTGGCTCTATGCGACGAGACGCGGAGGGACCGGATTTAGATACTTGACGAATTGGAAACGCATGGGGGAGAACACGAGTCGGGAGAATACGATGTGCACACAAAGAGTCGGGAGAAAGACAAATGACACGTTTCCGTAAGTGGCTAATACTGTATCCACAAAGACCGCACTGCACAAAATCTCACCCTCGCCTCGACTCGCCAAACGCAAAAACTTACGCGGATTGCTTGTTTCCCTTCGCCGCCGCCATTTCGGTTTGGATGTTCATGGGCACTGGTTCGTACCGCGCGAGCTTCATGCTGTAGTTGGCCCGGCCTTTGGTCATGCCTCGGAGCTTGGAGACGTAGTTGAACATCTCCGCCAAAGGCACGAAGCACTTGACCGTTTTCAACCCCCCCGGCTTGTCCCCGAGCTCGCCGATTTGCCCTCTGCGCGAGTTCAAGTCGCCGATCACGTCCCCCATGGACTCTTCCGGGCAAATCACGTCAACCTGCATCACCGGCTCTAAAAGCTTGGGCCCGCACTTGGCCATGCCTTCCCTGAACGCGCCCCTGGCCGCGATTTCGAACGCCATGACGGACGAATCCACGTCATGGTAGTTGCCGTCAAAGAGCGTGGCCTTGACATCAACCACGGGGAAACCGGCGATGACGCCGGCGCCCATCATCTGCTGCAACCCGGCGGATACACCCGGGATGTACTCCTTCGGCACTGAGCCGCCTTTCAAATCCGTGGTGAACTCGAACCCCGTGCCTGGTTCGAGGGGCTCGAACTTGATCGAAACCTCGGCGTACTGCCCGGAACCGCCGGATTGTTTCTTGTGCGTGTACTTGACGCTGGCGGATTTTGAGATGCTCTCGCGGTAGTTAACCTGCGGCGCCCCGATGTCCGCCTCCACCTTGTACTCGCGCTTCAACCGGTCCACGATGATCTCGAGGTGAAGCTCGCCCATGCCTTCGATGATGGTCTGGTTGGTTTCCTCGTCCCGGGAAAAGTGGAACGAAGGGTCCTCCGCGGCGAGTTTGATTAAACCCATGGACATCTTTTCCAAATCCGCCTTGGTTTTGGGTTCCACGGCGACCTTGATCACCGGGTCGGGGAACTCCATGCGCTCGAGGATGATCTGTTTCTTCGCGTCGCAAAGCGTGTCGCCGGTGGTGGTGTCTTTCAAGCCCGCAATCGCGACGATGTCGCCAGTCACCGCGTCCTTCACGTCCTCCCGGGAGTTGGCGTGCATCTGCAGAAGCCGCCCGATGCGCTCCTTCTTGCCCTTCACCGAGTTGAACGCGTACGTCCCAGCTTCCAGCACCCCACTGTACACTCGGAGGAAAGTCAGGGAGCCTACGAAAGGGTCCACCATGATCTTGAACGCCAACCCCGAGAAGGCCTCGTCGTCTGAGGGCTTGCGGTACAGCACCTTTTCGGGGTCATCAACGTCCGTGCCGTTCATGTCGGGCAAATCCACGGGGGAGGGGAGGTAATCCAGCACCGCGTCCAGCATGGGCTGCACGCCTTTGTTTTTGAACGCGGAGCCGCACAGGACTGGGACGAAAACGTTCCCAATGGAGCCTTTGCGGATGCAGGCTTTCAGGGTGGCCTCATCAGGCTCCTCACCATCAAGAAACGCCTCCATCACCTGAGATTGTAAAAAGAAATGTCAGTCTCGTATGGACAATCAGTCGGCGGAATGTGGTTCATGGGAAATACTTACCGCGTCGTCGCACTCCACGGCTTTCTCCACGAGCGCTGCGCGGTACTCGGCGGCTTTTTCTTTAAGCGAGTCCCTGATTTCCACGGTTTCAAAGGACGCGCCGAGTTCTTCGCCGTTCCAGATGATTTCCTTCATAATCACAAGGTCAACGACACCTTCGAAGTCTTCTTCCGCGCCAATCGGGAGCTGCAACACGATCGGGTTCGCCCCCAGGTTCTCGATGATCATCTCCACGGTGCGGTAAAAGTTCGCGCCCATGCGGTCCATCTTGTTGATGAAGCACAACCGCGGGACGTTGTACTTGTCCGCCTGCCTCCACACGGTTTCCGATTGCGGCTCCACCCCCGCGACGGAGTCAAAGAGGCACACGGCGCCGTCCAAAACTCGCAGCGCGCGTTCCACCTCCAGGGTGAAATCCACGTGACCGGGGGTGTCGATGATGTTAATACGGTGTTCCTTCCAAGCGCACGTCGTGGCGGCGCTCGTGATGGTGATCCCGCGTTCCTGTTCCTGTTCCATCCAGTCCATGGTCGCCGCGCCTTCGTGGACTTCGCCGATCTTGTGCGACTTGCCGGTGTAGAAAAGCACGCGCTCCGTGGTGGTTGTTTTCCCGGCGTCGATGTGCGCCATGATCCCGATGTTGCGGTACTTATCCAGCGCGACTTCCCTGCCCTCCGCGCGGACCACGAGGGAAGCGGCTCGGCCGGCGCGGCGCACGGGCGCGACGGAGGACACCGAGCCGACCCTTTGCGCGCGGAGCCCGGAGAAGCTCGCGAGCTGTGTTACGGAGGGAAAGGATAGGAGGAGGTTAGAGAGTTGATTTGAGGGTCACCATGACAGGTAAAAAAACACCGAAGCCTGCGTCACGTGTGACACGTCGTACATTATCCAAAGTTCCCTCCGGAAACCTCGTGCCCGGTGGCCACGCGCGCTACGTTTCCGGAAACGTTTGGGAAGGGCGTCTGTGTCACGCGTGTCACGTGGTGCAGCGCGAAACGCACGAAACCTGCAAGGTTGCTGGCGTCGCCACTGCGACCACGTCCGATTCCGCCGGATTCTTTCGACGGCGTTGCGAAAGCCTTTCGACACGATAAATCGCGCCGAAAGCGCGTCGCCGGAGAACGCGCGGGGGGAACGACGCGCACCTGCGTGGGCTTGGCGGACATCACGGCAGCCTGGGTAGCCATCGTGTGTGACTTTGGGAGGTGGGGCCGACGGGTAACCGTGCGGCTGAGTGCGGGGAGGAGTGGGTGGGGACGTAATCGGTGGAGCGTTGTGGCGTTTTGTACGGCGGCGACCGGCGAGCGAGCGAGAAAAAAAGCAGTCTGGAGAGACTTGGGCGATCGACGAGTTATTGAGGTTTCTTGAGTTAATCGAGCGTTTCGAGCTCTGTTCAGGAAAACCACTCACTCGGGACGCCATCAGTCGAAAAAACGAAAGGTGGAATGTGACGTGCACCGAACGAACCACACTTCGTGCACGAGCGCTGCCGTGTCTGCTCCGACGGACGCTTCCGAGGCTACCGACACATCCGTGGTGAGTGGTTGCGACGACGCGATAGCCGCACGCGGGCGCACGTGGAATCTCTGCGATACTGTCGTACACGAGACGCGATGGGACGAAAACGGTGCCCGCATGGAAAGGAGAAATGCAAGTGTGCGGAGTGCACTCCGTGTCCGCACGGCAAGGTGAAAAGCTTCTGCGCGGAGTGTAAGGGCTGCCCTCACGGGAAGGTGAAATACAACTGCGCGGAGTGCAACGCCTGCCCCCACATGAAGCGGAAAGACAGCTGCGCGGAGTGCAACCCCTGCCCCCACGGCAAGCTGAAACGCAGCTGCACGGAGTGCAACCCATGCCCCCACGGCAAGGTGAAAGGCAGCTGCGCGGAGTGCAACGCCTGCCCCCACGGCAAGCGAAAAAGCACTTGTGCGGTGTGCACCCCCTGCCCTCACGGCAAGCTGAAACACAGCTGCGCGGAGTGCAACCCCTGCCCTCACGGCAAGTTGAAAAACGACTGCACGGCGTGCACCCCCTGCCCGCACGGCAAGGTGAAAAGGACCTGCGCGGAGTGCAACCCCTGCCCTCACGGCAAGGTGAAAAGCTTCTGCGCGGAGTGTAAGGGCTGCCCTCACGGGAAGGTGAAATACAACTGCGCGGAGTGCAACGCCTGCCCCCACATGAAGCGGAAAGACAGCTGATCGGAGTGCAACCCCTGCCCCCACGGCAAGCTGAAACGCAGCTGCACGGAGTGCAACCAATGCACCCACGGCAAGGTGAAAGGCAGCTGCGCGAAGTGCAACCCCTGCACCCATGGCAAGCTGAAACTCAAGTGCGTGGAGTGCAACCCCTGCCCTCACGGCAAGCTGAAACACAGCTGCGCGGAGTGCATCGGCTGCCCCCACGGCAAGCTGAAACACAACTGCGTGGAGTGCAACCCCTGCCCTCACGGCAAGGTGAAAAGCAACTGCGCGGAATGCAATCCCTGCCCCCATGGCAAGCTGAAATACAGGTGCACAGACTGCAACTCCTGCCCGCACGGCAAGCTGAAAAGCAATAAGTGTGTGGAGTGCAGGAGAGACTAGAGACTCCAGGTTTTCGGGATGAGAAATGATTACTGTATCCAGAAAAGAGAGAGACGACGCTATCCACGGGAGAGCGACCGAGATTATTTCTAAGCTTTTGTCTAAAAAACCTGCTGCTAGTCCGCCTTCGTACACCCCCCCAGGAGCCCCATCCGCTCCCCCTCGTCCGTTTTCTTCTCAAAGCCCGTCATCACCGTCACCGGCTCGTTTTCTTCCCTCACCGGGTCGTTCATTGCGATGTCCGGAATCAAAACGAAAACCAACGGCACCGCGAGCAGGGGCAACAACATCCCGCACACCACGATCAGCGTGGGCAGGTTTGAAAAGTCGCACTCGCCTTCGGTCACGTCGGTTTTTATTCCCGCGTACTGCATCGCGAACACCCCGAACGCCTGGGAAAGGGCGTTTCCGAGATTGCTGAAACTCGCCAAGATCGCAAAGGTGGTGGCTTCCATGTTTTTAGGACACATCTGATACGATTAACAAGAAAGTGTCAGTATCGTCGTATGGGCAATCCGTTGGCGGAACGTGGTGATTGGGAAATACTTTCCTTGGAAATCAGTATGGTACCCGGCATGAACGCCATCATCCCCACGATGGGTTCCAAAATCGTATCCCCCACTAAATAAAAAGCCTTGTCCGGAATCCCCCACCGAACGTTCCACCTCATCACCATCGCGAGGTCGCCAACCGAGGCGAAGGAAGAAACAAGCGCGCTGACCATAAGCGCGTGTCTCATTCGAAACGTGGAGAAGTACGCGTTGAATAAATAAATCCCAAACCCGCCGAAAACCTTACGATAAATAAAAGAAAGTGTCAGTCTTGTATGGGCAAACAGTGTGTCAGGATTTGTTAAAGGGCAAATACGTACCTGCGCCACGATTGACGTGTACACGGTGAAGAACAGGTAGTCGAAATGCGGCCCTCCCGGATTGCATTGTTCGTCCACGGTGAACCAGTACTGCATGGCTGACCCAAAACTAACGCTCGTTGTGTTCGTGAGGAACAGAAAAAGCGTCGCTTTTGCTAACCGCAAGGGCATACAAACGAACATCGCGATGGACAACGCGAGCGCGCATCCCGCGGTGAAGTACAGTTCGAAAAACATATCCTCCGAAAGAAGCTGCGCCGCCGCGAGCGCGGCGCAAACGAACGCCATGAAGCTCCCTATGATGAACAGCGGCTTGTGTTTCTTTAACAGGTCGAGGTTGATCTTTTCAGTTTCTGCCTTTTCCTCGGGCAACAAACCGAACCAGCTCGTGAACACCGCCTGCGCCGCGAACGGCGCGGCGCAGTAAAAAAGTAACCTGATTGTAAAAAAGAAAGTGTCAGTCTTTCGTGATGTGTATGAGTATGATAATTACTCTGGGGACAATCGGCAAACAGTCTTTGGAGTTGGGAAATACGTACCGGTAGTTTTTCGTGGGCAGCACGAAAAACGAAACCAGCGTGGCGAACAACCCGCCCGCGCCGAGGGTTAGCCACACGAAGCTCACGATGTCCGAGCTCACTTCCGGTGTTAAGGACATCTTCTCCGTGTACTTGCCTTCGGTTAGCAAATCCACCACGGATACTTGTAGGTTAATAAGCACCAGCGCTGATACGTAACTCATAGCGGAGTCGGTGTCGTTCGATAGCGTCGCCGTGGCTAAATACATCACCGCCGTCGCGCCTAAAATTGAAGCGCCAAACATGTAGTACCGCTTGTTGTACCCGCCGATGGGCACGATATCCGAAATCATCCCAATCACCGGCTTTATGCTCCACGGAAACGCCGCCACGATTCCGTACCGCTGGCTCTGTGTCGCGCTGAGTTTAAGAATCTGTTGCGCGTACGGAAGCCCGGCGTGCCCCACTAAGCCCAGCAAAGCGCCTGAGATTGTTAACGAAAAGTGTCAGTCTTGTATGGGCAAACAGTCGGAGGGATTTGGGAAAGGCCCAAAAATACTTACCTTTCAAGCCGAAATGACTGCTACCGATGAACCCTATGAGCTGCCACCCCACCGCGCCCGCCAGGTTCGTGACCCAGCGGTGCGCTTTGTGGAAGGGCGTGCATGCCATGTCCGCGATGGTGGTGGTGGTTGTGGACGGGCCACCATCACCTGAGCTGGAATCGGAGGCTAGGCGTTCGTCGTCCATCGCGGTACCAAACGCCTCGGGATTGCCGAACACCCTGCCTGGTGAATGCCCGAACGCGACCCGCGGTCTTAGCGACAATGGGGGCGACCCGAGTGGTCGTGAACACAGCTTTTCTCGTCCGCGCGCGTTCCCGGGAAAGGCACACAGGGACTCGCGGAGCGAGCCGGCGGGGACCAACCCCACGTGCCTCCTGACGGCGTGCGGCCGACGGAGTGCCACCGCGGCTCGAGGGTGTTTCAGAGCAGCAGACAGTTAACCAAGTTTTGGGATTCTCGAGAAATCCGAACTGGAAGCGCCCCAATCACGGCTGCGCAGGCGAGATGCGGTGCCTCGCCGTCGGTTCCGGGCCGGTGCCCACGGGTCACGCGGCTCGTTCGCGACCCGATTTCGCTGGCTCGCGGTCACGAAACGTTTCGAGAAGCGCAGTCAGGGTCGCAGCGAGTGCGGGTGCGTCCACGCGTCGCGTTTTCCACCATCCACCACGTGTGCTCTGTTTATATCCCCCGATCGCTGACGCGTACCCCTGCCATGTCTTCCGCGCGCGCATCTCCCACCCCGCAGCAGACGACACGAAGAACGGCGCGGTGCGGAACGGCGCTTCCGTGGTGCCGCCCTACACGAGTTCCCCGGCGAGCCCGGCCGGGGGAGAGGTCCCTGATGACGCCGTTGCCAAATCCGATTCGGAATCGAATTCAGTAAAAAAAAAGTTCGTCACTGGCCGTCCCGATGAGCAGTTTTCCTGGGAAGCCGCGCAGGAGCGCCAGGCTTTGTTCAACGACATCGCCCCGGTGTACGACACCCTGAATGACGTGCTTTCGCTGGGGCTTCACCGGGTGTGGAAGCGCGCGGCGGTGCGGTGGACGGGCGTGGGGCCGGGGGACAAAGGTAAGGGCCTTTCCCAATCACCACATTCCGCCTCCCTGATTGCCCATACGAGACGTTAACCACTTTTCTGCAAAACGGACAAAGCCATTGACGTGTGTTGCGGGTCCGGCGACATCGCGCTGCGGCTGGCGGACGCGGTGGGGCCGTCGGGAACGGTGGTTGGTCTGGACTTCGCGCAGGCGCAGCTGAAAGAGGCGGCGCAAAAGGAAACCGAGCACCCGGCCGGGTATGTTTTGTCGCCGATTTCGTGGCAACAGGGCGACGCGCTAGCGCTGCCGTACCCGGATGGCGAGTTTCACGGCGCCACCATAGGGTACGGGTAAGGGCCTTTCCCACCCACCACGTTCCGCCTCTGCGATTGCCCATACTCGTACCAGAAGGGTCTATTCCCTCTGCCCTGACTGTTCAGACCGAAGCTGGTGACTGTTGTCCATACATTGTCCAATACACGCGATATACGATACTGACACTTTCTTGTTAATCGTGCCAGGTTGAGAAACGTTTCGGACATTCCCAAAGCGCTGAGCGAGCTCCAGCGAGTTTTGAAACAAGGAGGCAAAGCGTCCGTTGTGGATTTCAACAACAGTACCAACCAAACCGTGAACCAGGTGCAAGGAATGATTCTGGATAACCTAGTGGTACCCGCCGCGGACATCCTGGGCGTCGCGGCGGAGTACCGGTACTTGAAGGTACGTCTTTCCCACCCAACACGTTCCGCCGACTGATTACTGCTCTGTATGGAGTATAGTCGGAAAGTACTACCCACTCCTATACCCTTTCCAATCCCTCATACACATTACGACCGACTGACACTTTTTTTTTTTATCCTATCAGCCATCCATCGAGCGGTACCCGACCGGCCCGGAGTTGGTCGACTTGGCCATGGCGGCGGGGTTCAAAAAAGCCACGTTTTACGAACTAGCGCCGGGAGGGCTGATGGGGTGCTTGGTGTGCGAGAAGTAGGGTGTTTTAAACGTGCATAAAGCAACAAACGGGTGATTGTGCACAAGTGTTGACTCCTCGCGCGTTTTTTTAATCCGTCTCGTGTTGTACACGTTTCGCGTTGAAGATTAGCCAATCATCATCTTCCCCATCATCACACCCTTGGCGCGCCCGTGGTGGGTCTCCTTTCATGGCGATGGAGTACTCCATGGGCGTGCCCATGCCCGTGGATGAGCACTCGGGGTTGAGGGACGGTATTTTGCGCGAGTGCGGGTTGCATCCGCCCCTGGTGGCGCTGGCATCACCCGATGCCGCGATGCGTTTGCTGGCGTGCGCGAGGGTGGCGAGCTTGGACGACCGCGAGGTGTACTTCGGCCCGGCGGCGACTGGGTGGTCATCGTGGGCGATGACCCCGCCCGTGTTTGGCGAGCGCGAGCGCGTGGCGATTTCACCGCGCAACGAAACCGCGGCGTGCGCGCTCGTGCTGGAACTCCTCACCGAAGCGGGCGACGCGGCGGCGGCGGTGTTGCAAGGCTCGCGCGCGCTGTGCGACACCGCGCTCGCCGCACCAGCAACCGACGCCGAGAACACCGTTTGCGGCGCGCCTCCTGACGACTCTGGGGTGGGGGACGCGATGATCGCCTGGACACAAAGGGGCGGCGCAGCAGACGCATCGACACCACATGGCGGCAACTCCTCAAACGATGGAGACGGCGTGTTCAGTGTTTCCATCGTCCCTGCTCGGTTCCCAAACACGGGCAGAGGCGCCGCCGCGGCGGCACACCTGCCTGCCGGACATGACGCCGTCCGGGTACCGTCGGGCACGCTGTGGACCGTTCAAACCGCGTTGGATGACCCCGGCCAACGAGGCGAAACCTACCGCACCTTCGCCGCGCTCGGGGAAGACACAATCGCGGCGCTGTGGCTGGTGTTCGAGAAGTTCGGCGAAGGCGCTGTTTCCAAATGGGCGCCGCTTCTGAACGCCCTGCCGTCTGTCCCCGGCCTGACCCCCGCGTCGTGGCCTGTTGCTGCAACTGCAGCGTTGTTAGGGGGAACACCGGTGTGCGGCGACGCCACCGCGGCGCGCGAAAAACTCGCAAGGCAGTACGCCGCGCTGTTCCCCGCGCTGAGCGAGCACTACCCTGACGTGTTTCCGGCCAGACTATACACGTGCGTTTGTGTTTCCCTGCAATCCCGCCTCTGCGTTTGCCCGTACTCGTCCTGCGAAGGGACGTGTTACCGGATGCCCTGACTGTTCGGACCGATGGCCGGTGACTGTTGACCAGGCCATCGTCCAATACACGCGATGTACAAGACTGACACTTCTTTCACAACCACAGGTACGAAAACTTCGTCGCGGCGACGGAGGCGTGGAACGCGTACGGGATGACGGTTTTGTTTGAGGAAGAAACGGTTGGAAACAGTTCTGATGAATGTAATTCTGGGGAAGTATCGGTATCGGTATCAGGCACCTCGACGCAACCGCCCACGCCCATGACGCCCGTGACTTGCTTGCCGCCCGTCGCGCTGCTTTGCAACCACTCGGTTTGGCCGCACGCGGTGCGGTACAGCCGGCTTCGGCGAGGCGCGCTGCACCTGCCGGTCGCGAAACGGTGCGAACGCGGAAACGAGGTGTTCGTGTCCTACGGCGCCAAGTCAAACGCGGAGTTGTTACTTTTCTACGGGTTCTGCGTCCCTGAAAACCCGTACGACGACGTGCCGTTAACCCTTGAGTTACCGGGGGGGGAGGTTGGCGAGGTGACCCGAGCGCGCGCGGCGTGCTTGGGAAAATGGAACCTGCAGCTTTGCAAACACGCGGTGCGGTCGAAACCCGCCGGTTTAGCGAGCGGGCTGATTGGGACGCTGCGCGTGCTAACCGCGGACGCGGCCGCGCTGGCGACGTGTGTTGAAGACCCGCGAGACGCACCGGTGAGCTCGGAAGGGGAACTCCTCGCGGCGGGCGCGCTTTGCGGGGCGCTCGCGGCGCTGATTGAACAGCTAGACGAGGGCGACGCTTTGTTGCGCTCGCCCGAAGGCGCGGCGGCGGCTTCCGGAGCGGGCGAGGCCGCGTGCAGGGAAGCGGGTACCTACCGCTTGGGGGTGCGCATGACACTAGAAGCAGCAGCAGGGGAAGCCAGGGCGTGGCGCGCCGCGGTGGGGGGAGGACCGGACCCGAGCTTGGGGAAGCGCATGCGAGACTAGCCCCTATAGGGGGGTGAAACGGTTTTTAGAAAACGAACGAGTGCAACAAAACACATCCTTCATTTCCGGAGGTCACGGGTTCACTCCCTGTAGAAACTGGTGCTTTCACATCCTTCATTTCCGGAGCCGGAGGTCACGGGTTCGACCCTGGTAGACCCACGGGACCCTTCTTTGGGACCCTTCTTTCGTACAGAAAAGGTCCTTCTTCCGGAGATCACCAATTCGACCCTGGTAGATTCGGTATCAGATTGTTATGTTAAACAACAGAAGGTCGGCGGTTCGGACCCGACATGCACGTTTTTCGAGAAAATAATTTCCGTGTGCAAACGCCACTTTCGGCAGGTTTTGGGGTCGCACCTACCCGGTCTATATCTTGGGTGATGACGTGTTTTTTTCCCTGGCCAAACCCCTAATCCCCTATCCCGTGGATGGGCGATTTGCCGCGCGTCTCCCCCGCCTTCCGCGCCGGCTTTCCCCCACAACGCAACGCCCCGCCCCCCGCCCGGTGGTTGGTCGCTTTACTCGTTCCGCACCATGGCCGCTCTCCTTGGTCACTCCGTCGTCGCCGGCCTCGCCGCGCGCCACGCCTCGGTTTCCGGCGGACGCGTCGTCGCGATGCCTAGCACCACGAGCGCGCCCGTCCGGGCGGGCTTCTGCGTGGAAGCCGCGCACAAGAAAGGCACTGGGTCCACCAAGAACGGCCGCGACAGTAACCCGCAGTACCTCGGGGTGAAGAAGTACGGAGGCGAGGTCGTGATCACGGGCAACATCATCATCCGCCAGCGAGGGAACAAGGTAAGTCGGAAGGGACCCCCCACGATTTAGACCATGCAGCCAAAACCCTGAAACCCTCCTGGCGATTAGCCAAATGCCAAAACGCCAAAACTCAACTCTCGACAACGACTGACTGACCTCTCTGTGCTCCCCTCTCTTTCCTTTTCCTTTTCCTCAATTCCAGGTCCACGCGGGCCCCGGCGTGGGCACTGGTAAGGACTTCACTCTCTTCGCGCTTCGGGACGGGGAGGTTCTGTTCAAGCCGGGCGCGAACGGCAAGAAAACCGTGCGTGTTGTGGATTACGAAAAGAAGGGCGGGCGCGAAGACGGGCTGCCCTCCAGAAGGGACAAGCGCAAGGAGCTGTACACCCCGAGGGCGGAACAGCGCGCGGCGGCGGAGGCGGAGGGGGCTATGACGCGCTAAGCCGCTTCCGTAACCCCGATTTCGAGATTCTTCTAGAGTAGAAGCTTTGTATGAGGGGAGCTATTTTTTCATTCAACAAGTCTTCGTCTGTTTCTTTTCTTTCTAAAAACTACTATTCATATACCCCTGTCTCTTCCTTTTCTTCTACTATTCATATACCCTGCCTGTCTCTTCGTACTCCTCCTAAATACCCCGTCACGCTCGCCTCGCCCACCTTTCCAACGGGGGCGTGTTAAAGTCGATCAAAGAGGGCGAAACGTGCGCCTGTGTTCCCTCTTGCGGCGGGGCCCACCGCGGCAACGGCAGCGGGCGGTGCGGCGGTGACAAGTGCTCCAACGGGCAGTGCTCCGTCGCCACGCCGGCGGACGCGACGTCAAACGCGAATTCATCCTCCATGCGCGATGCCACTGCCGCCGGCGTCGCCATCAGTGACTTGCGATGACTCATCGCGGTGAGCTGTTTCCAGAACCTGAAACAGAAGAACGCGACTCTTCGGTCATCGGCGCCGACGTTGTCAATCGAGGATGTGAATCCGACGGCGTCCCTTCCGCGGCGTTTGTTCAGATGCGCCACGACTTTGTCAAGCGCCGCCGCTTCGGTTTCCACCAAAACTCGCGCGGGAGAGTACGCGAGGGACGGGGAGACCAGTGATAGGAGGTTAAATGCGTGCCCGTCGTTTCCAACGGGTTTCGGCGTGGAGGTATTCGCCGTTTCGGTTTTGCGTCCGATTGGCGTTTTTCCCGTTTCACCGCTCGCGATTTGAGAGCTCGCGACGTCCAGCAAAAACCACGCGGTGTGCGCCTCCGCCTCCGCCGAGTGCGTCCTCGAACGGAGCGCCGCCGTCTCCCTCTCCGCGCGTCTCGCCGCCGCCATCTCGCCCGTCAGCGCCAATCGAAGAGAGTGCAGTTCCTCTAATCTCAGTTTGGCGTCCACGCAGGTGCGCCGCGCGGCGCTTACTAGCGACCGCGCGGCGCCGAAGTCATCGCCAGTCGCCACGCCGTCCTTACTCGCCGTCCTCAAGTTCAGCACGTCAGCGCCTTCCGGCCCGGCAACGAGAATCGCCTCGGCTTCCGCGACGGCGGCGGCGAGCGCGCGCGCGGCGGCTTCTGCTGCCGCGGAGTCATCTGACACCGCCCGGTTAGGCCGGGCGGTGTCAGCGCTTTCGCCTCGCGCGACGCGCCACACACGCGCCGCTTTCGTGGAAGCGCGAGCGTCTTCGCAAGCCTCGGTCATTTGTGTCAACGCTTCGTTTACCAAAATCAAGTCTTGCTGGAGCATGTCAGTTTGCATCGCAACGCGTTCGGCGTCGCATTTCGCGCTTTCCCGAGCTCGCGTCGCCGTTCGCGCGCGATCCTCGGCGTCGTTGGCGAGCGTCTCAGAGGCCTTGGCGCGCTTCTCAAAATCAGCAGCGCGTTTCTCAGAATCAACAGCCGCCTTCTCCGCAGCCTTTTTATGTTTCTCCGCAGCCTTTTCACTTTTCTCCGCGGCGGACGCTTGATCTACGGCAACGCTTGCTTTGCTCTCCGCCTTTTCCAGCCTGCCCTGTGTTTTTTCCAGCTTGCCCTTTATGTTTTCCAACGCCTTTTCCAACGTTTTCTCACGAAGGCCAAACTCTCTTTGGAGTTTTTCAGCCTCCGCGTCGCGCGTCGCGAGGTCCTTTCGCAAACGAACCCGGTCCTGCAAAGACTCGGCGCGTTCGCGCGCGGTCTTTATGAGCGCCTGGCACGATTAACAAGAAAGTGTCAGTCTCTCGTAAAGTGGCCTGAGTAAACAGGGAAGGGTAATCGGGCCGAGCAGGGAGGCGGAACGTGGTGATTGGGAAATACGTACCTGCGCGGCTTCCCGCAGCTTCGCCCTCAACGCGTTGTTGTCCTCCCAAAGCGTACCCGCCACGTCCACGTCGTCGGGGTTCGGGTCGCGCTGGGCGCTGTCGCTGGTGGGCGCGTCGCTATTCGCGTAGTCTTCGTGTTCCGGTTCGTCCTCTGGTTCCAGCGACGCGGACGCGAACGAGTCCTCCGACCCTATGGTCATGGATTCGGCAACCTCCGAGGAGAACGATTCATCTGATGTATCGTCCAACACTTCGTCTGACGCAGACGCTTCGTCCTCCGACCGAGCCTGGCGCGATTCCCTCAGCGTAAGCATAACCTGCGCGACGCGCAATTGACGCGAAACGCGTTGCGACTTCGCCACCGTCGCGAGCGGAGTGAACGACACTTCGTCGTCGCCGGCGCGTTCGGGCGTGGAACACGCGTGGCTCTCCACGGACCCGGCGTCTGAATCCTCCGCGACGGGAGGGTATGCCAGTTCATTTTTTTCAATCCCCCCCGCGTCGAGCCACACTCTTTTCGCGGTCGACGTGACTTCTGCGCCGTCGTCGTCGTCCCGGTCATTCGCGCTCGTCCCCGCGTCGTGGTCGCCCTCCGCGGTCGCCCAGTACCCGCCGTTCCCGTCCTCGGCGGTGGCAGTTTTGTGTGCAAGGACTTTCACGGATGCCTGGGAAACCTGGCATCCGTCAACGGGAACCGACGCAAAGGAGTTTTCCTTTTCGTCTTGCGACCTTCCATGCATCCGCGCCGGCCGCCGCGATTCGCGGAGCAGCCGGTTATACACCGAGGCGTTGCGTTCGCCTCGTTTGGGGTTCTGTTTATGGGTAACCGCCGTTTCATTTTCGTCGTGCACGTCGCCCTCGGTGTCGTCCCCCGAACTAACCAGCTGTCCCCGTGTCCGCCTCGCCGCGGCTTCGCGCTTCAGCACCGAAAGCGACGCGCCTTTCGCCGATGACGACGTCGCCGGTTTCGATTTGGCGTTGGCGCCCCACGTGGGACGACCGTTATTGGACGGTTTAAGGTCCGTCGAATCACGTGTCGAGTGCTTGGACGTGGTACTATTCGATCGCTTCGCAGCGCTTTGAGTAGACACCGTACCTCCGGATATCATGTGCGTAACTCGTTTGCCACCATTTGACGTACCGGAGGCTTGCCCTGAACTCGCCCTGGACGCCCCGAGACTGGTGGCAAACGGCGCGAATTTGTGTGGGATGCCGACTGGGACACGCGGAAGGCCGCCGGAGACCCTGTGGCTGGGAGCCGGAAACTCAGGCAAATCAGACTCGTCTATCTCCACGTCGCTGGATTGCAAGCGCTCGAGGACCCTGTGTTTGGGGGGTGGGAGATGGGGAGGTCAGGACGAAACGATGAGGCGGTGCCGAAGTAGCGTCGTCGAGGGGAACCACAGGATGTGACGAACGAAACGGTGCGAGTCGAGACGCGACGGCGACGGACGTGTGGGTCCACGGCGCGCGGTCCACTGGAGGTGTGATTCGCCGCGAGCACGGCGAGCACGGCGTACCTTCGCCGCACCACGCTCGGGTCGACCCTGGTCATGTCCACGACGCGTCCCAGCGCGGCGTGTCGTGGGCGGTCGTGGAGGAACGATGTTGGTTTTGCGTGGTTGGTCTGGCTGGCTTTTCCGAGATCATTTTTTATTTCGATGACTGGTCCGCTTCTTGCCCGATCGTCACCGCCTCCGCGTGCCACTCCCAAGTCTCGCGAGCTCGCGCAAGCGACCATGGCTTTGGGAAGTGAACACTCCCCGCTCCTCGTGGAAGATGCCCCCGAAGAGGGCGCATCCCGCACGTCCATGCGTCGCGCGCTGAGGTTCGCGGGTGCGTCTTCCCGATTTCTAAACACCCACCCACCGAGATCGCCCAGCGGTGATACAAAACCGAGTCGTCGAGTGTCGGGGTCTGCACCGCGTCGAAAAAAGCCACGGATGTCGTGGGCTCACGAAAGCACCGGCGGGCGATGCGCGTTTCGTGCGAACGCGACGTGGAAACCGTCGACGCTCGTCGGCTCCGCAGCGCGCTCGTGACGAGGTGATTTCCACACCGTGTAACACCAACGCTGACGTTTCTTTTCCCGTCCTCCCCTCGCAGCTGCCGCCGCGTCCCTCGCGGTCGTGGCCTGCGTCGGCGTCGTCGCGGTGCACCCCAACGGCACTTCACTCGTTGGGCTTCCCGCGAGGTTAGGGCAAGCGACGGACACTGCGGCGCTGGTGCGTGCCGGTGACGCCCGGCCGGCCGCCATTGAGCCTCCCCAAGTGGCGACCGCCACGACCGCGCCCATGGAGGATGCGTCTAAGGTCCCGGTTTCGGCAGCGGTTTCCGGCACGGTCTCAACCTCCGCCCCCACGAACCCAACACCCGGCCACGCCTCCGCTTCCGTGGTGGAGCCTTTCCGCGCGTTGGTGACGCAGACGCACACCTCATCCGCGGCGGTTGCTGAGGCGGGGGCGTACATCGAAAACGAAGGCGCCAAAGAAGCGCTCGCCGCGAACGTCCGGGCGCTGAACCTCGCGTCCGACCGCCTGGCGTTTGCGGAGGCGGAGTCCAACAAAGCGGAACAGGACGTGCAACGCAAAGAAATCGAAACGCAAGCCGCGGAGCTTGCCGTGCGGAACGCCGCGGTTGAGGCGCAAGGTGGGTCGTTTGCGGAGACGTTGGAGGACACGGCGAAGGTTGAAACCGCGGGGTTGGCGGAGAACAAGCGGTCGTACCTTTTGACCCGCGGGGAGTACGAAGCCAGCACCGTCCTTGTGGGTATCCGAGAACACGAGCTCGCGAGCGCTACGAAAAACACGGAAGACGCGAAGAGCAACTGGGAAACCGCTCTGAGCATCGCGAATGCGGCGAAAACGGCGGCGGACGCAGCGGCGGTTGCGGCGCGGGAACATTTAGTCGCGACTAAAAACGCCGCGGTGGTTGGGGAGGAGACGTTCCTGGAAGGCGTTACGCGGTCGCAGGAAGTGGCGCAGATAACGTCCGCGGCGACGACGCTCGAAATCAAGGCGGGGGACTTGAAAATCGCGGCGGCGGACGCGAAGCGGCGGGTTGACGAGGCGGCGCTTGTTGAAAAAACGGTGAGCGAAACTCTTGACGCCGAGTTTGCGAGAAACGCCGAGCTGAAACTCGCATCCAACGCGAACCAGAAAACCTTCATCGACGCCTCTGATTTGGCCGCGAAGGACGCCACCGCGGCTGCGGATGCGGGGAAGAAAGCGAAGGATATGCTGGAGTCGGCGCACATCACACTGGCGACGGCTAGGGACGCGCTTTCCAAGGCCCGGGAAACGCGCGAGCGCTTGAAGTACGACATCCTCGCCGCGCGCGCCGCGGAGTACGAGTCGCAGGTACAGAAAACGACCGCGGTTCGGGCGATGGCGGACGTATCAGGCGCCGTGTCAACCGCCACGGCCGCGGCGACCGAGGTGGAGAACGTCAAGCAGAACACAGTCCGGGACGCCAAGGTGGCTACGGTGGTGAGCAAGTTTGACGAAGCCGCTGCCGTCGCGCAAAAGGACAAGCTGGCCGAAACGCGCAGCGCGGGTATCGAAGTCGCGAACGCTATTTCGGCGCAAGCCGCGGGGATGGCGATGCCTGAGTTTCATTCAGAGGCCGTGCCTGTGGCGAGTTCGCGACCGTCCGTGGAAACCGCCTCTGAAGCTACCCCCGAACCATACGAGTCCGCGTCTGTTGCGGAAACGGTTGCGCCCGAAACCGCCGCGGTTGCGTCGGTTGGCGAGCGGCCCTCGTCCGTGGCCCTGAACCAGGCCAAAGCGAAGTCGCAGTCCAAGGCTCGTGAGGAACGTGCTATCCGGGCGCGCATGGCGGTGATCCAGGCCCAGATGGCGGCCAGGAGTAACAACGCGGGGAACCTCGCGTAGCGTCTTTTGTGATATTATTTTAACCTTCATTTTTTTGTGAACAAAACACCAGTCCTAGGCGCGCATGGGCGGCCGCGGTCGCGCCGTCGCGCGCGACGCCCCATCTCGCGTGCCTGAGATTTGCATCGTCGCCCTCGTCACTGTTTTCGTAGCCTGGACGCTGCGTGAGACGCACGCACCCGAGGCGCTCGCGCTCGTCGGTCTCGGCGCCGCTTCAATCGCCGCGGACGTGCTCCTTGCCTGGGCCCCCGCGCCCGGCGCGCGGCCGGGCGTGGACGCGAGCGCCACCCTCAGTGTGCTCGTTCTGCCTTGGACGTTCGCAGCACGCACGGCAGGTGGTTTGACCTCGCGTGACAAATTCACACTGTGGACCTTACTCGTGGCAGGCGCGGTGGGGCTGGCAAGAGACGCGACCCCGAGGCGCGTTCTCGCAGATGCGTCGCGCCCGGTGGTCGTCGCGACGGTCGCCCTCTTTAGCAGTGCCGCCGCGTCTTTGCGCCTCGTTGAAAACAGGGAGAGGTCATCTATGCACGTCCACGCCGCGCTCGCCGCGTGCGTGCTCGTTCACGCCCTGCCCGCGGTCGCGCTCGCGTCCCGACTCCCACGCTTGTTCCCGAACATCCTGTCAAGGGCCGAATCCGCGCTCGCGGCGCAGGCCGCGGTTCTCGCCGTGGGCGACGCCTTCGCGGCGGCAGTCGCCCAACACGTCACCACGACAAAAAAAATAGACTGGCTCCCGACACACTTTCTCGATAAAAAAAACGACGCACAACTCCTGGTGTTGTTCGCGACCCTCACGGCGTGCGCTTTGTTCGCCGCCGCGCCGCCGCCGGCGAACGTGTTGGTAAAACAAACGCACGCAAAGCTCGGGCCGGCGGCGACGCGTCAAAAGCAGTCTCCAGAAATGAAAAACGCACAACAAGATCGGTGGCCGCGCGTCTTTACGCGCTTCTTTCTTGACGGAGGGGACACTCGTGTTTTCGTGTCTTCCCTGCTCATCGTTGTCACGTGCGCGTGGTTCGTCGTTGGGGTGAACGGCGGCGACGCTTTCACGAAAACGTTGCGGAAAATGTTACTAAACGACCGAAACGCGACGAGAAACACACTCGCGCTTTGGACGAGCGCTTTTCTCGGAACGTCGTTACTGAACCTACTGACACGAAATGCGACAGTTTCGGTAACTACGCACAGGAAGAAGTTCCACGTCCTGGCCGCGGTGCTGTTTGCGCCGCCGCTCGTTTTTTGTCGGTTCGGAACAAACGCGGAACGTAAAAATAAAAACAATCCCTTCGTGTCCAAAGAAACGCTCGCCGTGGCGTACGCTTCTGCGTTTTTTATCTTCGCCGCCTGCGAAGTAATCCGCACGCGCAGGGTCGTGTTGTTCCGCGTTCCAGTCGGCGCGAAACTAGACTTGGCATTCAATATGTTCCTGGACCACCGAGACAGGGGCGGCACGAACCTGGTGCTTTGCCACGTCTCGCTGCTGCTCGCCGTGGCGGCGCCGCTGTGGGCGCTTGGGTTTACCCAGGATTTCGGTGCGGCGTTTGACTTCGAGGGTACCGGTATTGCGACACCCACTCCGGATACCACAAAGTACTCTCCATTCCAAAACATTCCGGATACCTCACAACACACTCCAGTCCAAGTCCTGGGCCCGCTCGCCGGGGTCGTAACAATCGGGTTGGGGGATACGTTCGCGTCTGTTGTCGGCACGCGATGGGGGCGCAACGCGTTTTGTCGCGGGTCCAAAAAAACGCGGGAAGGCGCGTTTGCGTTTTTTCTCGCCACGGCGCTGTCGTCGTACGCGGCGTGGAGGGTCACCTTTCGTGCAACAGACGACTTTCCAGCGCCGCCGCCCAAGACGCCGGTTCTACCCATAGCCGTCGCGAGCCTGGGGTCCGCGTGGCTGGAATCTGCCACGGAGCAGATGGACAACGCGTTCGTGCCGCTGGCGTTTTTGGCGCTGATGGGGAGCGCGGGGCGAGTGTTTCCAACGAGTTGATGAGGCGGAAAATAGACGATTGTTGATGAGTAGGAATTAGATGATAGTAGTTGTTGATCAGACCACTCCCGAGTAAGACTTGGAGTCGAGGGTAATTGCGTATACGCTTTGAACAGGACTCATACTTTAAGAATACCTTATTTCACTTTTACTACTGATACACACCCCGCGCCTCCGCGTCGCGAGGTGCAGCCGTTGTCGGCGTTGAGATTTTTCCAGTCTCGATACTTTCCTCTTCTTTCTTTCCCTCCTCTGCTTAGACGTTAGAGACGGTAACTCTTGAAAGTTACTTCCTCTACTCGAATGATCGCATGACTTGCGTAGCAACCCTCAGCCTCATCCTCCTTATTAGTTTTTGATCCACACGCACCAGCCGTCCCCCGAGACGGCTTTTTCCCACCCCGCGCCACTCGGGGCCCAGTCCCCGCCCAGCTTCACCGCCAGCCGGTCGCCCACGTGCGCGGCGTACAGGTTGTCCGTGGCGGCGACGATTTCCAGCTTTGACCTTGAGTGAATCCCGGCGTCGTCTCGCGTTTTCAACAACCCAGCGATCTGTTTCTTCAAGTCGTCACCCCAGTCGAAGTAGTGGTCCCAGAACACGCTCGGCGTGCCGGGGTGGGTTAGGATGTAGGCGTATCCCATCCCGACCTTGTTCGACGGGAACGGCCAGTGCGACTGCGTGCTCCCGGTGTCGTGGTTATCAAGGAACGTCACGGCTCGTCCAGGCCACAGCCCGATGACACCTGGGGCGCGTCCTTTCTTGTCCACCAGCCTCCAGAACTCGGATTTGCCGCAAGCTTCTTGGAGAATACCCTTGGTGGTGAAATCAAACGCCGTCGCGATACCGCCGGTTTCGTCGATCCAATTCACGATACGCTGCCGGTGGTCGTCCTGGTCGTACTCCAAACCCTCGCCGTAGTTCAGGGTGTCCCAGTACTCCCCAACCGCGAACTCGGGCATGCACGCCCTTGTGTACTGCCCCGCGAACTCGCCGCCGTAGCCTTTCGAAAAGTCGAAACGCACACCGCCGAAACCCACGTCGTCCATCATCCACGTCATCCACCTGCAAATGCTGTCCTGGACTTTGTCGTTCCGGTGGTCGATGTTGGGGGCGCCGTGGAACTCGTCCCCGGTGGCGCCGCCGCCCTGGCCTGCAAAGTCAGGCTGCGTGTTCGTAACCGCCCACTCCCCCCAGTCCATGAACCCGCATCCTTCCCACTTGTTCCACTTCTCACCCGCGCCGCGGTGCGTCGCGCACCGGTGGTTTAAGACCGCGTCCAAAACGGGGAGAATGTTTTTGGAACGTAACGTTCCAATCAACCCCCGCAACCCCTGCTCGTCGCCGTACTTACTGTTCAGGCTCGACAGGTCCCGGGGCAAATAACCTTCCGGCGCCAGTGAGTCCGTGCACGGCGGGAGCCAGATCTGCGTAACGCCGATATCCGAAATCTCCTGCGCCCTGTCGCCAACAAGCTTGTACCAGTCGAACTTGTGCGACTCCCAGTTGAAACCCTGCATCATCACTTCCCGGCCGGTCGCGATGCGGGGAAGGGTTCCTTCTTCGATTTTGTAATCAGCACCAAGCTTGGAGGTATCACGAACGGTGTTGTTCTGGACGCTTTCCGGGGCGCCCGCGCTTTGGGCAGAAGCACCCCAGCTAGGCGGCGTCGCGGACGCAGGCGCCGCGTTGACGTTTTTGATTTGTATGGCGGGCGCGAAGTTCGGGAGCGGGGTCGGGGTCGACGCCGGCGGCAGCGGCGGCTTGAACCCGGGCGGGGGGGTGGGTTTCTTTTTCGTCCCTCCCGGTGGGAACGCGGTGACCACGTTGTTTACCCCCGGGGCTTGCACCGGGGTGTTACCCCACGCCCCAGGTGGGGCGGGGGAGACGTCCAGGGTGTTGATCTTTCGCTGCAGCTCGTTGATTTTCGCGCTCGACCCGTTCGCCGTAGCGGCTAAGCCCTCCTCCACGGCGCTCACCTTGGCGAACAAAACGTCCAGGGACGCGGGGTTCGCGCGTAGGTGCTCTAAGGATTGTTCCAGCGCGACCATTCGTTCGGTGACTTCTTGGAGGTTGGCGTTGACCGCCATCGTGCCACCCGCCGCGGCGGCGCCGGGGGTCTTCGCCACGGCGGCCTGCAGCGCGTGCATCTGCCGTTGCAGCTCGGGAACCCCAGCCGCGTCCTTCGCAACCTGCGCGGCGAGTTTCTCAACCTTGGCGACCGCGGAGGTGAACGCATCCGCGCTCGCGTTTCGCGACGAAAAAGCAACCTCCAGCGCCTTGACCTTCTCCTGCAAATGACTCATCGCCGCCGCGGCGACGCCGCCGCCAGTCGCGCCGGACGCCGCCGCGGCGAGGGCGTTTTCAAGCGCCGCGACGCGCGTGGCGAGCAACCCGCCGGTCGCGTCTCCCGAAAACGCAGAAGGCGCGGTGTTGCTCAGCGTTCGCTCCAGCTCCTCCATCTTCGTGTCCATTTCCTTGCGTACGTTTTCCTGAGCCTTCAAACCTTCCCGCGCGCTCTGCGCTTCCTTCAACGCGTTGCGCGTGCTCTGGTATGCCGCCTCCAGTTGCTGCCGTTTCTTCTGCTCCACACGGGCGTACTCGTTAGCCTGCTCCACCTGCGCCAGAAGCTCCCTCTCGCGTTGCGCGCGCGCGGTGAACTCGGACTGTTCGCGCGTGTCGAACGCGCCGGCCGGCGCGCCCGCGATGGCCTTCAAGCCGTCGCCGATCGCGCCGAGGAAACCCGGGGACTTGAGCTTCTCGGCTTCGCGCTTGCGGCGCGCGGACGGAGGCTCGGGCTTGGCGATGGTCGCGGTCGCCGCGGACTGTGCCGCCATCGGCCCGGTGAACCCCCCGCCACCGCCGGCGAGGTTGGGCATCCCCGCGGTGGCGCCCAAACCTCGGATTGAGTCCGAGGCGCCGTACTCGGGAACGGCGGCAGGCCCGGCTCTGGCGCGCGAGTCACCGCCGAACGCGCCGCCGCCGCCGCCCCAGTCACCAAACGGAGGCACGGACGCGGGGGTTCGCGAAGCCGGTTCAGGGGCGCCGTTGCTTGACCTGAACCCTTGCGCCATGGGAGGGGCAGGCTCAGAGGCTCCCAAATGGCCGGGGCGCCGAGTTTCCCGCGCGGAGTTTTGCCCGGCGTCCCGGTGCTGACCGTCGGACCGCATCACGTCAAGGTCCTCGCCCCACCCGCCGTACCCGCGCGCCACGTGCGACGCCGGGTGCTGCGCGTTCCGAGAGCCGTACCCGCGGTGCCCGGCGCCCGCGGGCGGCGGCGTTGACGGCGGCGGCGGCGGCGACGCGACTCGGTCCGGGTCGTACGCTGGGCCTCCTTTGGCGAACGCGGGGTGGTACCCCCGGGCGTGCGGTGGCACTGCGTGTTCCGCCACCGTGTCCTGTTTCCGGCGATCCCCAGGACGCACCGGCCCGCGCGCACTGAATTCGCCATCCCGAGGCGCCGGGTACCCTCCGAAGAGTTTGATGTCGTCCTCCACGCGGTCACGCTCGTCAAGGGGTTGTTGCCCTCCCGCGAACCAGTCACCGCCGCCGGTTGCGTGCGTAACAGGCGCCCGCTTCGGCGGCGTTTCGTGGAAGTACCCTTGCTGGTCGTACCAGCCGCCGCCGCCGTTTTGGGGTGTGTTGCTGGACAATGACCCCGTAAGCCCGCGCACGGCGGCGACGATGTTGTTCATCGCGGAACCAACCGCGCCTCCGCGGGCGTTCGTGGGTTGCCGTTCGCCGCCCACGCCCCGCGGCGGTTGCCGCGTCTGGTGTTGCCTTCGCTTCGCGTTCGCCTTGCTCAGCACCGCCGCGGTGAGCAACCCGGCGCTGGCGCACATGGCGATGCCTGCGACGTCTCCGGCCAAACCTGATGCGAAACCCGTGGAGGTGGAGGAGACGCGGTTCGCGGGGGGCGAAATTTGCCGCGCCGCGACGGCGGGGACCGCTTTCTGGTAAACGTTCGCGGTGGTTCGGTTGTAGTCGGGAGGCAGCAGCGCCTGCGCGGACGCGGGCGGGGCGGTTTGCACGCGCGCGTTTGTGTCAAACACGGACCTCTCAAGACCGCCCCAAATGCCGGTCATGGGCAGGCCGTACTGCTGCTGCAGCTTCTCCACGGCACCGCGCGTGGCGGTGGTGAACACGCTGTGTGTGGGGATCGCAGAGCGGGGATGCGTCAGTCCAACGTTTACGTTTGAGAAAGAAGATGAAAACAGCAACGGGCGGCTTGAAGCGAGCCGCTTGTTCTTGAAGAAGGATCCGCGGAACGCGCGAGACGCGGCGCGGGGAAGACGGCACGCGCGTGCGCCACGTGCCAGGTTTTATGGGAAAAATCGAAGAAAAGGGCGCGTACCCGGTGGCGTGTTGGCGTCCGAGGAAACCTTCCGCGACGAGATCTTTCTGCATCGCGAGCACGTCCAGGCCCGTCGCGCCGTCGTACAAGTCGCGCGTGTTGCCCAGGTTCCCGCCGGTGGGGGAGTACTGCGACGAGCGAGGGTTGGGGGATGATGACCACGTGTTGGGCGTGTTGTTGGGGCCTGAAGCGGCGGCGCGCGTCGGCCGGGAGACCCGGCGCGAGACCACCGCTCTTCGCTGCAACGGTGCGATGCCGCCGGACCGCAACGACGCACTCGGCTCGTTGCGCATCATCGCGCTCCTGGAGCCGGTGAAAACGGGCGCGGCGGTAAACGACGCCATCCTGAAAGTGTCGAGTCCTTCGCGACTCGGTCAGTCGTACGCGACGCGGTTCTGTACAGAGCGTCGAGCAAGCCTGCCGCTTCTGAGCGCAGGGCTTCTGCACATCTGTTGCGCGATGCGTTCAAATAACAACGGCTTGGAAAAGCGCAAACAGGACGATTTTTCCGAAGCGGTTTTTGAACGACTCCGAACGGTAACTCAAGAACACGACGGGTTAAACGACTCGCGTCCGCCGTGGCGAATCAAAAGGCGTTGAGGGCGTCCACCTGTCGCTCCGCTCTGCGCTTTTTTTGACGTTTAGAGATCGCGCGACCCGGCTGCTGCTGCTGGCTTTTGTCGGCAGTCGACATCAAGCTCGCCGCGTAGAGTCGGCGCGACGCGATCCATCGCGCACTTGTTTCATCGCACGCGCCGGTTCGCCGGTCCGCCCTAAACTCGTTCCCTAAATGGCCGACAACGCCTCGAAGCTGCAGGCTATGCAGGATGCGGTGACGGACGCGGGGAACGACGTTCGCGCGCTCAAGGTACGGGCTCTTGCCACCGCCGCAAGGGTCGATCTTTCTCTTCGCCCCGATCGCGCAAATGCACGGAACCTCGCGTGTGCGTTCGTCGTGCTGACCTGTCCTCTCCTATGTCTCCTTCTCCGTTTCCCAGGCCGAGAAAGCCGAGAAAACCGCCGTGGACGGCGCGATTGCTAAGCTGAAGCAGCTGAAAATCGACCTGGACGTCGAAGTAAAGGCCGCGATGGCGGCGGGCGATGAGGCGCTGCAGGCGAAGGAAAACTTCCGCACCAAGATGGCAAGCGCGCTGGAGCAGCGACTTTTCTACATGCCTTCGTTCAAAATCTACGGAGGCGTCGCGGGGTTTTACGACTACGGCCCACCCGGGTGTGCCGTGAAATCAAACCTGCAGGCCTACTGGAGGCAGCACTTCGTGTTGAACGAGCAGATGCTGGAAGTGGAGTGTCCCGCGGTGACGCCCGAGGTGGTGTTAGCGGCGTCCGGGCACGTCGAGCGCTTCACCGATTTGATGGTCAACGACGTGGTAACGAAAGAATGCTACCGCGCCGATCACTTGGTGGAGGAAAATTTGGCGGCGATCCTAGCAGACCCGATGCTAAGCCCCGAAAAAAGACTGCACCTGGAGGACATGCGCGCGCGCCTTGAGGAATTCACACCGGAACAGATGGGCGCCGCCATCGTCGAGCTCGGCTTGAAAGCGCCGGAGACCAAAAACGACCTATCCCCGCCGTACCCGTTCAACCTGATGTTCCCCACGCAAATCGGCCCCAGCGGCGCCGCGAAAGGATTTCTGCGCCCGGAAACCGCGCAAGGCATCTTCGTCAACTTCCGTGACTTGCTTTACTACAACGGGGGCAAGCTTCCGTTCGCGGCGGCGCAAATCGGGCAGAGCTTTCGCAACGAGATCTCCCCGAAACAGGGGTTGCTCCGAGTGCGCGAGTTCACGCAAGCGGAGATCGAGCACTTCGTGCACCCCGAGCACAAAGAGCATCCGCGGTTTTCAGAGGTGGCTGACGTTGTGCTGAGTCTGTTTTCCCGAGACGCGCAGCTCGCCACGGTGAAGAAGCCGTTCCCCATGACGTGCGGCGACGCCGTCGCGAAGGGGATCATCGCCAACGAAACCCTCGCGTACTTCGTAGCGCGCACGCAGTTGTTCCTCCTGAAGGTTGGCATAAACCCCGAAAAGCTGCGGTTCCGACAGCACCTGCAGCACGAAATGGCGCACTACGCGGAGGACTGCTGGGACGCGGAAATCGAGTGCACGTACGGGTGGGTGGAGTGCGTGGGCCTCGCCGACCGGAGCGCGTTTGACTTGAAAGCGCACAGCGCGAAGAGCGGCGTGGAGCTCGTGGCGCACGAGCGGTTCCCCGAACCGCGGATGGAGGAGGTTTTGGTGGTGGAACCCAACAAGAAAGATTTCGGCAAGGCGTTCAAGAAAGACGCCAAGGCTGTGGTTGACGCGCTCGAGGCGCTTTGTGTGGAGGACGCGCTTGCGCTGGACGGTACACTGGTTGCGGAGGGCAAAGCCACGATCGCGACGTCGGTCGGCGATAAGGAGCTCGTCAAAGGGATGGTTTCCATCAAAATGGAGACCAAGAAAATCAGCGGACGGAACTTCACCCCTTCCGTCATCGAGCCCTCCTTCGGTATCGGGCGGATCATGTACTGCATGTTCGAGCACTCGTTCTACGTCCGCCCGGAGGACACACAGAAGACGGTTTTCAAGTTTTCGCCAATCATCGCGCCTATTAAGTGTACGATTTTCCCCCTCCTAAACGACGCCAAAATGAACAACCTCGCGAACATGATTTCGCGAACCCTCTCGTCCGACGGCGTCTCCACGAAGCTCGACACCACGGCTATTTCGGTGGGTAAACGGTACGCGCGAACGGACGAACTCGGCGTGCCGTTTGCGGTCACGGTGGATCACCGGTCCTTGGAGGACGGCACGGTGACGGTGCGCGAGCGGGACTCGACGCAGCAAGTGCGGCTTCATCACACGGACGTGCTGCCGCTGGTGAAAAAACTCTGTGCCATGCAAGCGAGCTGGGAAGATGCGACGCTGGGGATGGAGAAGCAAACTGTGGCCGTGGAGTGAGTAATTAAGAGGGAGTGTAGGGTGCGTTAGTGTGATGACAATCTCGTCGCTTTTTCTCTCCTGCATTGTTCTTTTTTTTTTTTACATCCGAGCGGTTTTTCACCTGCTGGATAACTTAACTTGCCTTTAGCGTGACGTCGACGTTTGTTAACCCAGCCCGTCACTACGTGACGCGCAGGTGGATCGTGTGTACCTCCGGATACGATGAGTCGCGCGTTCGCGGTCGCGGGCCCCACCCCGGGTCCGGCCCGCGTCGCGTCCGCGCGTTCCGGGGCCTCGGAGGCGCCTTCCCGGGTACGCGCTGTGAGCGAGCGCACGTCCGGGCACGTGGCGTGCGTGTCCCAAATCGCCCCCATTCGCGTTCGCAGGGCTGCTGATGTGGACCGCGCGCGCAGAAGCATCATGACCCGGGTCGCCACCTCCGCTCCACCTGCGATGCAAGAAACGGATCTCGGGGACTTGCCGCCCGGTAAAGGCGCCTCAGCCTCGGTGTCCTCCATGGGAATGGGCGATGGGGAGGTGCCTATGAATGATGCGCAGCGCAAAGCGCTGGCGCGGAGCGCCGCGGTGAAGGATTACAACCCAACGCGCGCGGCGCGTTACTACGCGAAACGGCCGGTAGCGCAACTCGTACGGATCGCGGAAATCGGAAGCGCGCTGGGTGGGTTCATGTTGGACGTGTCCATTGATCAGCGCACCGGGAGTTTCGACAAAAACGCGAAGCGCCGCGCGGATCAGTTGCGCAGCAAACTCACAAACCTAGGACCGGCGTTCGTCAAGGTTGGCCAGGCGTTAAGCACGCGCCCCGATTTGTTACCCGCGGCGTACCTCGACGAGCTCACTTCCCTGCAAGACGCCCTACCAACCTTCTCCGATGCGGACGCATTCGAGTGCGTGGAAACAGAGTTGGGAAGGCCTCTCGAAGCGATGTTCGGGTTGATCACCCCCACCCCCATTGCGGCGGCGAGTCTCGGGCAGGTGTACCGCGCGACTTTGAAAGACTCGGGGAAAGAAGTCGCGCTGAAAGTCCAAAGACCCAACATCCCCGACGGGTTGGAGCTGGATTTCCACCTGATTCGACAGGGCGCGCTGTTAGCGGACAGGTTCGTCGGGTCCTTGAACACGTCAATCGTGAGCTTAGTGGACGAGTTCGCCACGCGCGTGTTCCAGGAGCTTAACTGTAAGCGCCTTTCCCAATCACCACACACCGCCTCCCTGACTGATTGCCCATACTCGTCCTGCGAAGGAACGTCTTACCTCTGCCCTGACTGTTCAGACCGATTACGGTGACTGTTGACCAGGCCATCGTCCAATACATCGCGATATACGATACTGACGTTTTCTTTTTCATCGCATCAGACGTCCAGGAGGGCATGAACGCCGAGCGGTTCGCGCGTCTTTACGGCGACCGCCCGGACGTGGTGGTGCCTGGCATTTGGTGGGAGTACACCAGCCCCAAGGTCATCACCATGGACTGGATCCAAGGCACGAAACTCGATCAGCAGGAGAGTTTAAAGGAACAAGGGCTTGACGTGCTGGCGCTGGTCAACACCGGGATCCAGTGTTCGTTGCGGCAGCTGCTGGAGTTTGGGTACTTTCACGCGGATCCGCACCCTGGGAACTTACTCGCGACCCCTGATGGGAAACTGGCGTTTCTGGATTTCGGCATGATGAGCGAAACCCCGGAACGCGCGCGCTACGCGATCATCGAACACGTGGTGCACCTCGTGAACCGCGATTACGAAGCCATGGCGAACGATTACTACGCGCTGGAGTTTCTGGACAAAAGCGTGGACGTCGCGCCGATCGTCCCGGCGCTCGCCGAGTTCTTCGACGACGTGTTGGACGCGTCCGTTGAGGAGCTTAACTTCAAAACAATCACGGACGGCCTGGGGGGTGTGCTGTACGCGTATCCGTTCAACGTTCCGGGGTACTACGCGCTTATTTTGAGGTCGCTCACAGTGTTGGAAGGCCTGGCGCTGAGCACGGATCCGAAATTCAAAGTCCTGGGTAAGGCGTACCCGTACATGGCGCGGCGTTTGCTCACGGACCCGCGGCCGCAACTGCGGGACGCGTTTTCCGAGCTGCTTTTCAAGGATGGCCAGTTCCGGTGGAACCGGCTTGAGAATTTACTACGAGAAGGCGCCAAGAGCGACGACTACAACGGCGCGGACGTGTTGCCTCCGTTGGTGGAGTTGATTCTGGGCGCCGATAAACCGGGCGAGGTTAATTTGTTGAGGCCGCTCGTGGAGAAGGAAGCCATCAAAGTCGTGGAGGCGCTTCTGTTGGGGCAAAGCGTGGAGGTCGCGCGGTCAACGCAGCTCGCGCCGATTGTCGCGCTGCTTCCGGAACAGCTGAAAAGACTGCCCCCGATCAAGGTTGGGTCCCCGGAAGAAGAACAGAGGATGATGGCGCTTCGGGAGCAAGTGCTTAAAGTGTACGGCATGTTGCAAAGCTCGAAAGGGTTCGAAACCGGACCGAACGCCACCGCGCCCATCACGGACGCCCTGCAAACCCCCGCGGCGAGGCGGTTCGTGGAAACCGTGGTTTCCGGGGTCGTGCAGCGAATCACCGCGCGCGTGTTACGCGAGCTCCTGGGGGAGGACAGGGAGGGACAAACGAGCGCCGCGGCAGGGTCGAGGTAAAACTTTTTTCAATCAATTCATTTTCAAACAAATACCTGGAAGCGGGTATTACAAACTCGACAAGCACTCCGCCATCGCCCTTGTCGTGGCTGCCATCGAGACTGGACACCTGCGCCAGAACTTACGTGATAACTCCTGGTTGTGTGCTAAGTGGACTTCATTTGTGTGATTTTTTTCGCGCCGCCCCGGCGCCTCCACAATCTCGGCGCTGTCGGATTCCCACGCGTCGCGCGCCGTTTCGCACTTTTCTAAAACTTCGCGCGACGTCAAGTTCGTTTTGACACGAAACAGCAGGTCCGGTTTCCCGAAATAATCGAGCATGGCGCCTATCAACTTCGGCGGCGATAGCGAGGAAAAAGGCACGCCCGTCTCCTCCACCACTTCGCGAAGAATACTCGCGAACAGCTCGGCGCGGGCGCGGACGTTCGTCGCCGTATCGTTTTCGTTTTTCTTTTCGTCCCGAAAGAAAACTTTACTCGGCTCGGGGTGCCCGCTCGGCCCGTTCCACTTTCCCACGCTCCCCACCACGCCGTTGGACCGGCGCAACAGCACGACACCGCCATCGCGCGTTTCCAAAACGCACTCCACGCCGAGTGCGCTCGCGAGATGCGCGTTTTGGATTCCGTGGTTCGCGACGCCGTCGTCACGCAGCGCGTTTCGGTCACCTATTGGACGACTCGTGGTACACGTCCCGACGTGTTCGCGATACGTGGTTAAACCCAGACTAAGCACGGGAGCTTGTTTGCCGTCGCGCGTCGTCGCGAGTTGTATTTTCGCCAGGCGAAACTTCGACGCGTCCCAAGTTCGAGACGCGTCCACGAGTTGCCGTTGCCACGCAAGGTCTATGCCATCTCCGTCAGAGGCGTGAGGAACGCGGTCGTGCTTCGTACCGAAATCCACGACGATGTCGGACTCACCGAACCCCACGGGAGGAAGGGACTCGCCGCTGTTTGCGCGAAAAATTACCTCGTAGTCGTCTGACGTGCACGTCGCATCCGCATGCGTCGCCTCACCGGTGTCACCCGTGCGCAGGGCCATGCCCTGCGCGTTGCGGAAAGACGGAGCAGACGATTGTCGTTGTTATTTTCGTCAAAAATACTCTTCGCGTTCGCAACGCAAAAGCAAGCAGCACGTCGCGCCTTTCCGTGAAACCCTCGGCGCGCGGAGGCAGGCCGCGCGGGTTCGACGCGGCGTCCACGATGAGCGGCGAGTCGTCATCTTCCTCAGGCCAGGTCCATGAGGCGCGTCACTTTACGTACTCCAGACGGATGATCACCCCGACGCACCCGGTGGAAGGGGATTGGCTGAAGATCGAAACGGAGACGGCGATTTTCGGCGCCATCGCCGCGGGGATGGCGTGGTGGCTGTTCAAGCAACTCCGGGGGCTGTGGCGGTTCTGGGCGGAGGCGCGGGCGCGGGCGCGGGCGGCGGCTGTTGACCCGACGGGAGTCGACGTCCAAGACGATGCATCCAGCGACTCGGAACCCGACGACGATGCAGACCCGAAGAAAAAAGATTAGCAGGATCTTAAAAGGTGTACTCGTACGCCGGCTCGGCGCCAGAGACGAGGACGCGTTAGCGTTAGCAATCAATCACAATCACTCACAAGTTCGTCTCACTACACTCGTCTTAAAGAACGGAAGAAAGTACGCGACCAATCCATCGTTCGTCTCACAACACTCGTCAAACTAAAAAACACTCGTCGCGCGAAGCATCGTCGTTTCAGTTCGGCCGCGCCGCTTTCATGCGCTGCACTTTGATGTCGCTGTCCGCGGCGCAAACCGCGCTGATGTCCTGGGGCGTGATGAACAGGAACTGCTTGTCGCAGTTCAGGTCGTCCCGCGCGAACTCGATCAGGTTGTCCATTGAGACCTTGCGGTTCACCGCGTCCATGAACACGTCGAACTCGTCCATGGCTCGGAATGGTGATTCTATTGCTTCCCCCAAGGACAGGGTCAACGCCAAAGTGCTGTAGCTCCGCTCTCCCCCCGACAACGACCGCGTGTCCTTCACCGTGCTCCCCGACCCCGCCATCTTCACGTCTAAAACTAACAACCCTTTGTTGTAGTCCACCGTGATTTTCCCCGCGTTGCCTTTTTTGCCCAAGTACGTGTTGAACCGGTGCGACACTTCCTTCTGGACGTGCACGGAGGCTTCCTTTAACAGGCGCTGTCGGGTCTTCACGCCTTGTTGAAGCTTACGGCACGGCCCTCGCGAGTTCTCCAGCGTAGCGTTTAACCGATTTAAGTGCGTTTCTTGCGCGCTGAGCTCGCGTTGTACGCGGTCCATCGGCCGCCCGAACCGCTGTTCCTCCTTGGAAACCCGCTTCTTGACCTGCTCGTACATCTTCCCGAGCTCCGCGACGGACGCGTCGCGGCCGTCCGCGTCAAGGTACGTCTCCGCCGTGGCGCGGTCGCAAAGCATCTTCGCGCCGTGCATGCTGCACGTAATCGCTTCCCTCAACTGCGCGACGCTCGTGTCGTTCTCCGCGATTTTCTCCGCCAGCTCGTTCCTTCGTCCCTCGTAGTACGCCGCGTGCGACTTCGCCTCGATCAGGGTTTTGTTCGCCACGTCCAGCTCGTGCTGCAGGCGCTCGTAAACAGGCTCGTTGTCCCCCGCGCGGAGTTTCAAAGCCTCGTGCTCGTCGTGCGCGGATCGGCTCGCCACGCGCGCGGCGTCGATTTCCTTCGCAAGCACTTCCCCCTTTTTCTTCAAAACCCCCTCCAGTTCCAAAACAATCGGCCCCAAATCCGCCTCGAGCGCCCCGATGTCAACCCCCCCGTCCCCGAGCTGTTCATCCGCCGCGGTGTTCGCGTCCGCGAGCGCGTCTTCCGCGGCCGCGAGGTCGTTCCGGACAACCCTTTCCTCCCGTCGCTGGTCAACAACCACGTTTTTCGCGCTTTCAAACGCGGCCTGCGCCGCCGCCAAGTCCTTTCGCAAACTCAACACCTTGCTCTTGCAGTTCGCGATGTCAGCCTTCAGCGCCGCCACGAGCTGCTTTTGGTCCGCCGCGAGCTTGGGGTTCAGGTTGGCGTGGAACGCGCGGTCGTTGGTCACGCCAGGGCCGGATTGTTTCACCCGTCGGTCCTTGGAAAACGCCTCAAACACGGTCCTGTGTTCCTTCACCACGTCAACGGCGGTGCCTTGGTCCGGAACGAGCACGATTCGCTCCACGGAGCTGAAATCCACAAGCACGTTGAACACGCAGTCGTGTTCGATTTCTAAAATTCCAAGCATGGTTCGCATACCCTGGGGCGGCAGCTTTTCGCGCGGCATCGCGTACTTCGCGCGTTTCAAATTCATCACCGTGATGGTCGGCAGGTTGCCTTGGAAACCGCACTCGCGGCGCATCATCCCGTGCAGCGCGTTCCGGTCCGCCATCGTCGCGACCAGCCAAGTCCCTAAGCTCTGGCCTATGTGGTCCTCCACCGCGTTGGCCCATGCCTGGTCTTTGAGTTTGATGTGCATTCCTATAGGGCCGATGGGGGACGTGGAAAACGAACTCGCACGCGTTTGGACCATGTCGCACAGCTTTTTCAGCGGCCCGGCGTTGCGCCCGCCGATGTTACCCAAAACGTCGCCCCCGCCCGAGTTCGCTTGCGATAAATAAAATAAAGTGTCAGTATTTCGTAATGTGTATGAGTAGTTACTCTGGACAATCGGCAAAACAGGGAGGCGGGATTTGGGAAAGGCCCAATACGTACCTTCGCGAAGCTTCTGTTCAAAACCCGTAAGCCGGTCCTGCGTGTCCTTCACCTCGAACTCCACGCGCCGCACCGCGTTCTGCGCGTTCGCTTCGTCGGCTCGGTTGCTACCGACGGAGGCGTCCAGCTCGGCCTTGCGCCGTTTCAGCTCGTCGCGCCTTGCGGTCGCCGCGGCGATTTCCTTCAGTGTAAATAAAATGTGCCAGTCTTTAGTAACGTGTGTGAGTAATTACGGGCGGACAACCGGCAAAACAGGGAGGCGGGATTTGGTGAAAGGCCCAATACGTACCTTGACGAACGAAGCCCCCGCGGCTTGCGATTGCTGCGCCACTGTCATCCGCGCGGTGGCGATCTGCTCCTCCAGAATCGCCCGTTGGTTGGTTTTTTCCGTGACGTCGTTTTGGTGGACCACCAAGTTGGTTTCCTTGGTGCGCTGATTCCGCAGCAAATACGTGTACTTGTCGTGCGTCGCGGTGGTTTCGTCCGCGAGGTCTTTAATAGAGTTGTTGAACTCCGTGATCTTCGCGTTCGCGTCGTCAACCTCGGCCTGGCAGTTTCCCATCGTTTCCGCCTGCGCGCCCACCGACGCGTCCAGCGTCGGCCGCACTTCGTTCCGGTACCGGTCCCCCTCCTCGGTTGTTTGCTGCAACATCAGCTCGGAGTGGTACACCTCACCCCACGCGAGGCGCCGGCGGTACTCCTGCATCTTCGCCTGATACCAATAAAAGAAAGTGTCAGTCTTGTATGGGAACACAGGGAGGCGGGATTCGGGAAAGGCCCAACACGTACCTTCAAGTCCTCGATCGCGCTGAAGCTCTCGAGTTCGTCCGTGAGTTTCTTGACGTCAGCTTCGATCTGGGGAACTAGCTCCTCCTGTTCCGCGATTTGCGCGTCCATCTGAGATTGGGAACGAAAAGGGTCAGTCTTGAGTCTTAGTATGGGTGTACTGTATTGGGCGATTTATACAGTATGTAGCAGTTGCCAGTACTGGTAAAGTTACCAGTAGTGCACTCAGTAAATAGTCACAGAGCGGCGGTAAACAGTGTTGGGATTTGGGAAATACAACACGTACCTGTTTCACCAAATCCTTGATGTACGCGATTTTGTGCTGAATGTCTTCAAGCAGTGTGGCTTTCACGAAGAACTTGTACTTGTCGCTGTCCTTGCCGGAGTGCAGGAACTGCCTGGACGAGTCCTGGGACATCACCACGATTGGGTTATCCACGTCGATGTTGAAGTGATCGGTGATTCGTGTCAGCGCGTCCCGGCTCGATCCCATGTCCTTGCCCCACTGGTTCCGCACCTTGAACGGAGCCGCGCCCGTGCTGTTAATGACGCGCTCCACGGTGATGACGTTGCCGTAGGTTTCCGGTTCCAGGGCGTCCTGGCCGGAGTTGCGAATGCTGACCTCCACCTTCGCCTGCGTGGAGCCTTCCCGGATGAATCCCTTCATCCCCTTGTCGCTTCGTTCCTTCGCCGCTTTCTTCATGCCCAAACAAACACTCAGCGCAGTCAAAACCGCGGACTTCCCACTCCCGTTCTCGCCAACGATGAAGTTGATCCTGGGACCCAAGTCAACCTCCAGGTTCTTGTGGCACATGAAGTTCGAAACCTTGACCTTCATAATCGTGCCGTTGCCGTACGGGATGTCCGTACCGGGCTCGGGGGCCTTGCGCTTCTCCGCTTTGACCATGGTGAAAACGCAAGGTGGGAGGACGCGAAAGTGATGAGGAGGGCCGAGAACGCGCGCGTGAGTCGCGACGATCGAGCGCGCGCGGAAACGGAACGACGGAAGTACGTCCGATGCACAAGTGCGGTCGCGAGAAGTCGCGAGAGCGGAGCTGAGGCGCGCCGCGTGCGCACCCACGTCTGCCGAGATCTGTTCGAAAAGGGAGCTTTCGTAAAATCGTATGGCGGCCAGTCAGGATTTCGGATTCGAGGTGCCAACTTGAAAATCGTCAAAAATCGAGTGTGCCTTCGAAAACGCTTCTCCTCGTCACAAATCCAAACCCTCGCGCGCGCGGGTGGTGCCCCTGCCCCGGTTCCGTGTGCCCCGATGTCCACCGTCGCGCCTTGCTGCGCGGAGCGCAACCCCGGGCGGTCGCACGTCCGCGCGTCCCCCGGCCGTTGCACGCAGGTCCGGTCGTACAAGTACACCTCCCCCGACGACACGTTGCTTGAGTCGCTGTTTCTGCACCGATTCTGGGCGTGTCTGGTCAGACGGTGCGTCCCGGAATGGGTCGCCCCGAACCTCCTGACCTTCGTCGGGCTGCTCCACGCCCTAGCAGCGTACGCGCTGCTGCTAGTGCACAGCCCCGACCTGAACGGCACCGCCCCGGGGTGGGTCTACGTGGCCTGCGCCTGGTGCCTGTTTGTGTACCAGACCATGGACGGGATGGATGGGAAGCAAGCGCGTCGGGTGGGCGCCGGGTCCGCGCTGGGCGAGGTAGTGGACCACGGGTCGGACGCAATCGTAAGCTGCATATACGGAGTCTTCCTGGTTGATGTGTTCGGCATTGGCTTGGATGCGGGGTGGATGCTGGGCTCACAAAGTGTCTACGCAAAGTGGCCGGCGCTGTTTCTCACCACGTACAGCAGAGTGGCGTTCGCCATGGACAGCGTCGTCGCTGTCTACACCGGAAAGCTCCCGGTGGCGAGGCTGGACGCGCAGGAGCTGCAAGTCGTGATTCAACTCGTTTTGCTGTGGAATGCGTTTAATACGGAAGGTGTGTCTTACTGGAAACAAATGGTCTCCCTGAAGGTTTTCGGTGTGGAAAACCCGATGCCACTGGGCGCCGTGATTGTAACATTCGGCGCCGGCGCCGGGCTGTTTTCGCGCCTGAAAAGCACGCGCGCGACGCTTCTGAGTTCGGCTCCTCCGTCGCCGCACCTCGGGCCCGCGTACGCGAAAGGCCCGTTGATGATCTACGCGAAAGTTTTGAGTTTCGAGTGCGTTTTGACCGCATCCCTGGCGTATGCAAAACAGTTTCCACTGGTATCGCTCATCACCACCGTCGCGTTCGGCGAGTGTATGATTCGCGTGATGCACCTGCGGGTCAGCGACCGGGAGTTCAACCCGCTGTCGTCCATGTACTGCGCCGCGTACGTCGCCGCCGCGGCGTTCGTGCCGGGAGTCGCCGATACTAAAATTACGAAATGGACACCTCTTGGAGTCTCTGCGGCGCAAACCTCGCTGGTGCTAGCGGTGCTGTGGGAGTACCTGGGGCTGTTTGCCGCGCTGGCGCAACAACTCACGGGGTGCTTGGGGTTGCCTGCCAACCCATTCGTGCTGCGACGGAAACAAAATTGAACCTTCGGGAGTTGATTGTCTATACTATTACTATTAATACTACGAGTACATACCGTGCTACGTCCGGTTTCTCACGCGGTGACATCACTGGGGACCGCGTCCTGTTGTTTCTCTTCGTCGTTAGGAAGCACCACGCCGTGGAGTTTCGCGACTTGTTCTAATTCCAACTTGTTGGCGTCCACGCCGTCGCCGAGTTGTTTGGACAAACTTTCCAGCTCGTCAAGCAACACGGAGGAATGTGACATAGCATCCACCGTGGATCGGGCGTGGTCCAGGCGCTCGCGAAACAAGTCGGCTTCGCCGCGAACCATGCCTCCGGGGGGTTCCCGTGAGCCTGTAGGCGAATCGGTCGTGTCCCACGCATCGTCAGGGCGGTCGTTCTCGTCGCCAACATTTGAATGGTTTGTGGGCACACCTACGGTGGATGTGGGAACAAAGCCGTTTTCGCGGTCGATCTTCGCCTGGATAGCGCGGAGGATGTCGTCATCGCCGTGACCGTCCGAGGCGGGCGCCATCACACGGAGGGTGCGCTCGGGAGTGGCAACGAGAGAGGGGAGAGGTGGCGCGAAGCGCAAAACGAGGATGCAAATAAGCAAAAAACTTGGAAGCCGCTACTAGGCGCTCGGGACGGACGAGTACTCGGTGTTCACGGGTGACCCGGCGTTCGAAGCGACGAAGAAACACGCGGCGGCGTTACGGGACAGCACGCCGACGAGAGGGAGAGGCGAACGTGAGCGTGCTTGTGTGGGTGGAAACAGTGTGAGGGAGGTGTACGCGAGCGGGGGGGTGGGGTACGAACTGATGTTAAAATGAAAACCACGACTCGCGTCGTCTTCGCCGGCGTCTTTTTTTCATTACACTCAAACGCTCGCGGATACACCCGTCACCCCGTTCGTTTCACATCACGTCCCTTTTATTCTTCCCACTGCGTCTCAATCGTGTCCTTGCATTCAAAGTCGTACACCTATTCGTCGTCGTCGGAATCACCTTTGGGGCTCGAAGTACTCCAAATACTCTTACCGGTAAATAAAGGACTCCTCATCCCACGCCCACTCATCCCACGGGCAGCCGTTCGCGCGCGCCCACTGCTGCACCTCGAGGTGCCCACCGGACGCCGCACACGTACACGTCCACTCGTCCCACGGGCAGCCGTTCGCGTGCGCCCACTGCAGCACCTCGAGATGCCTGCCACCCGCCGCGTACTCACACGTCTCCTCGTCCCACGGGCAGCCGGTCGCGCGCGCCCACTGCAGCACTTCGAGGTGCCCGCCCTCCGCCGCGCACGTACATGTCTCCTCGTCCCACGGGCAACCGTTCGTGCGTGCCCACTGCAGCACCTCGAGATTCCCGCCATACGCCGCCAACGTGCACGTCCCACGGTCCCACGGCCAGCCGTCCGCTCCTCGCCGCTGCCTCGCAAAGGGATTCTCGACGCGACAGGCGACCTCGCGATTGCCTGTGCTTCAGTGTGCTACGAAATCCGAGCTTGGCCGCTTCGAAATCGTACCCCGGATTCTTCACCTCACGCCCCGTCGCCGCCACGGCGGAGCGCATGGCGTGACTCACCGCGCGCAGCCGCGCGAGAAGAATGGGATCTCGCAGCACCTCAGATCTGAGAACGTGCTCGACGACGAGGTGGTCGGGAAGGCCGGGGATGGCTTCTTGCGGGTCGGCAAGGCTCACAGGAGTAGTGACGGTCGCGTCATCACCGCTCGCGCCAGTCACGGCGGTATGCGTCGCGTCGGAGGACATCGTGGAGGGTGGCGTGTGCGCGTCGTTGTGCGTCGTGGCTCCGGAATTTTTGGAAAAATTGAAAACACAAGTTTCGTTTTCGGCAGCCCCCAGGAGAAACGCTTTTCTGGGAAGCCTCGACGCACAACGACGCGCACACGACACCCGTTCCACATGTCCTCCGACGCAGCGCATACCGTCATGACTGCCGGATTCGGTGGTATGGCGACCATCACTTCTCCCGCGAGCCTTGCCGGCGCGCAAGAAGCTATCCCTGACCTCCCCGACCACCTCGTCGTCACGCACATTCTGAGATCTAAGCATTTCGACGACCCCGCCGATCTCGCTCGGCTCCCAGCGGTGAGCCGCGCGATGCGCGACCTGGTGGCGGCGACGGGGCTTCGGTTTAAGAAGCTTGATGAAGAGCGTGCCGTGGAGCTCGGATGTTTGAGCGCGTTGCAGCGCCGGCAACGGCAAGGTCGCCTGTCGCGTCGAGAACGCCTTTGTGAGGCAGCGGCGAGGAGCGGACAGCTCGAAGAGTTGAAGGTGTTGCGCGCGAACGGCTGGCCGTGGGACCGGAACACGTGCTCGGCGGCGGCTTTGGGCGGGCACCTCGAGGTGCTGCAGTGGGCACGCACGAACGGCTTCCCGTGGGACATAGGCACGTGCCATAAAGCTGCGGAGGGCGGGCATCTGAAAGTGCTACTGTGGGCGCGCAAGAACGGCTGCCCATGTGACGAGAACGAGCTGCATATCGCCGCTCTAAACGACCAAGTGGCGATGGTGCGGGCGCTGATCGAGTTGGGCGCGGACGTCAACAAGCCGGAGGAAGACGGCTGGACGCTGCTGCACATTGGCGCTCAAAACGGCCACGAGGCGGTAGTGCGGGCGCTGATGGAGTTGGGCGTAGATGTCAACAAGGCAATTGATGACGGCGTGACGCCGCTGCTCATCGCCGCATTCAAGGGCCACGAGGCGGTAGTGGGGGCGCTGATCGAGTTGGGTGCGCAAGTCAACAAGGCGAGGAAGAACGGTGTGACGCCGATGTACATCGCCGCTCGTAACTACCACGAGGCGATAGTGCGGGCGCTTATCGAGGCTGACGCGGACATCAGCAAGGCAATGGATAACGGCGAGACGCCGCTGTACATCGCCGCTCAACAGGGTCAGGAGACGGTAGTGCGGACTCTGGTCGAGTTGGGCGCGGACATCAACAAGTCAAGTAATGACGGCGCGACGGCGCTGTATGCCGTCGCTCAAAATGGCCACGAGACGATGGTGCGGATGCTGATCGAGGCGGGCGCGGACGTCAACATGGCAGCGGATAGAGGCGTGACGCCGCTATGCATGGCCGCTGAACAGGGTCACAAGGCGGCGCTGCGGGCGCTGGTCGAGTTGGGCGCAGACATCAACAAGGAGATGGATAACGGCATGTCGCCGCTGTTCATCGCCGCTCATAAGGGCCACGAGGCGGTAGTGCGGGCGCTGATCCAGGCAGGCGCGGACATCAGCAAGGCGATGGATATCGGCGCGACGCCGCTGTACATCGCCACTCAAAAGGGTCACGAGGTGGTGGTGCGGGCGCTGATCCAGGCAGGCGCGGACATCAGCAAGGTGATGGATACCGGCGTGACGCCGCTGTTCATCGCCACTCAAAAGGGTCACGAGGTGGTGGTGCGGGCGCTGATCCAGGCAGGCGCGGACATCAGCAAGGCGATGGATACCGGCGTGATGCCGCTGTTCATTGCCGTTCAAAAGGGTCACGAGGTGGTGGTGCGGGCGCTGATCCAGGCAGGCGCGGACATCAGCAAGGCGATGGATAACGGCGAGACGCCGCTGTCCATCGCCGCTGAAAACGGCCACGAGGCGGTAGTGCGGGCGCTGATCGAGGCGGGTGCGGACATCAACAACGCGGCGGTTAACGGATACACGGCGCTGTACATCGCCGCTGAATAGGTTCAGGAGGCGGTAGTGCGGGCGCTGATCGAGGCGGGCGCAGACGTCAACAAGGCAGAGGATGGAGGCGTGACGCCGCTGTACATGGCCGCTGAGCAGGGTCACGAGGCGGCGGTGCGGGCGCTGGTCGAGTTGGACGCGGACATCAACAAGGCAATTGATGTCGGCGCGACGCCGCTGTACGTCGCCGCTCTTCAAGGCTACTTGGCGATCGTTCAAATTCTCGAGGATGCCGGCGCGTTGTGCGAAGACAGATAACGTAGGTGAAACGCGGTGATGAGAAGAAAGAAAAAGAGACGAGCGGGATGCCGAGTGTTGTTTGTTTGTGTGAACTGTAATGAAAAAAATACATAACTACGGTACTTCACGCTTCGGGCTGAAGATTGAGCATGATCACCACAGGCGTCCTCACGGCGCCTCTACAGCCATGCAAAAGTTGACTCGCCCGGGAATCGAACCCGGGTCAACCGCGTGGGAGGCGGTTAACGCGGTGATGAGAAGAAAGAAAAAGAGACGAGCGGGATGCCGAGTGTTGTTTGTTTGTGTGAACTGTAATGAAAAAAATACATAACTACGGTACTTCACGCTTCGGGCTGAAGATTGAGCATGCTCACCACAGGCGTCCTCACGGCGCCTCTACAGCCATGCAAAAGTTGACTCGCCCGGGAATCGAACCCGGGTCAACCGCGTGGGAGGCGGTTATTCTACCACTAGACCAGCGAGTCCTTAGTCAGAAACTTCTGACAATGGACTGGTGAGAGAACCGCTATTCCTTCTTGCGAAGGTAAAGCCCCAATTGGACGCGGTCTCCATTTTCAAAGTATATAATCTTGTTTAATTTTACCCATTTTGAAAGTAGAACTTCTGATTTGAACGTCTACCGCCTTTGAAATACGAAATTTACACCCCTTTTAAATTTACACTTTACCTGTGAAATTTACCTATCAACCCCGTCCTCGCGAGGGGGATCCCCCCCATTTTCTGGCGGGAAGTCGGATATTCCTCACCCTTCTCTCTCCCGCGCAATGTCCCCGCTTCCGCAGTGACGAAGTGCGCCGAGCCAGGTGAAGGGCGAGGGTACTGAATCGACGTGTCTGCTGTTCTGCCGGGTCGTGCGCTAGTAAGTCGCCCGAAAGCGCGTAACGTACCCGCGGAAGTGCGCGTCCCGTGACCAACGTCGGTCTTCGTCAACACCTCGGAAAAATGAACACGACCACCTCGGATGAACCCGCGGGCGGATCTCTGCAGCACCTGCCTCCTCGCAAAAGGTTGCTGGCGCAGATGGCGGCCGGCAACGTTTTCGGGGAGAACAAGGAGGTCGGTGGTGGCGCGAGCTCCCAGCCTGCAGTACCCAAGGAGTCGGACGTTCCCAACAAGCCCAACCTCCCCCCGGCAGTGATGAGCGTTTTGAAGGAAAAAAACAAAAAGCCACGGCCGATGATTCCGGAATCGGATCTCATCAAAGCCGCGCGCGCGCGCGCGGCTGCGGCGGCGTCTGGTGCCGAGCCTGCTTTGGTGGTAAACCCTGCCATGAACCCTAACTTGAACCCTACACCCAATGCCGCTTCTGATATCAAAGCCTCCATAACGGCCAAGGCCGAGGCCGCCGCCGAGTCGCGGCGAAGCGCGGTCGCCAGCGCGGCGGCGGCGAGCGCGGCGACGGCGGCGGCGAGCGCGGCGACGGCGGCGGCGAGCGCGGCGACGGCGGCGGCGAGGTTCGCGACGCTCGCCGAGGAAGCCAAGACAATGGCAACGAGTTTAGAACAAGCACGCGCCGTGCGTGTCGCAGCTGCAGCGCAGGACAAGACCAATACACAAACACAAGCTGAGGTACAAAAACCAAATGAAACACGAGAAGCCGACGCGACGGACGACGCGCTCGCGACGCGACTTCACCGCGAGACGAATCACGCGTCGCCGCGCCGAGGGGAAGACGCGATTGAGAAAAGCCCAAACGCCGTCCCCCCCTCCGTCGCGCCGTAAGCGTGAGTAACAAGACGTGAGTAACAAGAACTAAAACAGAGCAAATTGCAGCCGTAAAACCATCGTACGTATACAAAATAAAAGAAGAGGGGTAACATCAATTAAATTAAAACGCACCCCTTCGCGGCTGAAAAGCGCGTCCCCCTCACGGCGCGCCGAGCACGTTCTCCTCCATCGTCTGCACGGTGATGGCTCTTGAGATGGCCAGCATGTCCGGGCACTCCGGTCCCCAGTTCGCGCAGATGTGACACGTCTGTATCGGCGTGAACACGTCGTCGACGACTTCTGAGACCAACACGAAGTTCTGCATTTGCTCCGCGCCGATGTTATCCCTCAACTCGCTGATCACGCCTTGTAACCGACACGCGTGCTGCGCGAACCCGGTTAAGGTCATCTGCCCGCCTCGTTCCATGAGCTCCTCTTCGTTCCGCACCATGGACAACGTGCCACTGCCGATTGAAAGGAAATCCACCAGCGTCGCGACCGGCGAGGTGCCTTGTAACATCAACGCATCCGCGGTGAGCTTTTTGCGGCGCTCAAACAACGCGTGCAGTTTCTCGGAGTGCGTTTTCCACAGCTGCAGGACGCGCGCGCGTTGCGTGTCACTCAGGTTCAGCGCGCGCGTGATTTCGTTCGCGCGCTTCAGCACCGACCTCGTCTGGCCCGGCCCGGCGGGGGTGTGGTTCGCCGACGAGGGTCCGTCGACGGACGCGAACGCAACCGCGGAGGAGCACGCGTTGCCGTCCACGAGGTAGGTGCGGAACTGTTTTGTCAACCTCAACGCGACGCGCTTCATGTCCTCGTCGGACACTGGCTCGTGCGTAGCCCGTTTTTTCAACTCCGCGGCTTGTTGCTGTAGCGAGACTAGCGAGTCGTCGTCGACTTTTTTGTCGCCGGCGGAGAAACCGCTCGCGGCGGCGAGCGCCCCGCCCAACACGCCAAACGTGTCGGATTCCGGTTTCACGTGTTCCGTGTCAACGCTACCCGTGGCGATGTCCATGCCGTCCAGGCCTTGCTCGATGCGCCGCGCGGTGTCACCGCCCGAGCCACTGCCCGGAGGAGCACCGCCGGCGGAGGATCTCGGCGAGTCGTTGACTCGCAACGCAGTGACCAGCGCGGTGTTCTGCGCCAGGCACAAACGCAGCGACTGCGCCATTTCCCCCATCTTCGCCTCCGCCATCGCCTGCATCTGGGACATGTCCGTGTTGTCCATTTTCATGGAGTGCCACCGTCGTTGGCAGTCCTCCAGACCAAGAAGCGAGCGCTGCAGCGCGCTTTGCAGCCGCGAGTTTTCCGCGCTCGCCGCGTCGGCGGTCACGCGCAGCGCGTCCAGCTCCGCCTCCAGGTTCGTGACGTGGTTCCTGTGTCTTTCGCGGCACCTTCGCTGTGCTTGTAAGTTAGCTTGCCGTTGTCGTTTGCGCCGCACGTCAGCGTCCATGTCCTGGTCATCCAGGTCGAGGCCTTCCTCCGACCCGGTGTTGGACGCCCGAGATGCGCGTCTCGATCGCGCTTTTTTGGTGCCTTTTTTTGACTCCGCGTCTTTCGCCCCTGCCCCCGCCGCGGAAGACACCCCCGGTGGCGCGAACGCGAAGGACGCGGCGTGCTGCTGGGGTTGATTCAAACCCCCGGCCTCGGCAACACCCGCGGCGGTGCCGATGTCCATGGAAGGCCACGGCGAGCCCATCATTGAGACGGGCGCGTTGAAGTCGTTCAACCCGAACGAGGATTGCCGAAACCCGCCGAACAGTGCGGTCGGCCCTGAACCGACCCCGCCCGCCGAAACCCCGCCCGAAGTCTCCAACGCCGGGCCAGACCCGTGCCCTCCCACGCCGCCGTCGATGATGTCCGTGAGGAACTCCTGTAACACGTAGTCATCCACCTCACCAACGGTACGCGCGATGTCCGCGAACTCGTTCGTGGCGCGAAACGAGTTCTGCTTCGTAGGCCGCACCTTCTCCACCATGGCGACCGGACCGCGTGGTTCAGGGTTGCCTTGTCGATTCGCAAGATCTCGCGCGGGAATGTGCAGCAGAACCAAGGCGTTTCCGGAAACGCGCGAAAGGACCGCGGGTGCAGACGCGCAGAGCTTCGAGCGTTCCGCGACGTCCGGTGCGATACCGTCGATCGACGACCACGAAACGGGTGGTCCAGTGCTACTGCGCCGCGCGAGTGTCACTGCAATAATCCTGAACTTCGAACCCGAAGGCGCGGACCGTGATAGCGTGATTGGACCCTGGGAGGAGGATGCGGTGGTGAGTCTTAACTTCTTGTTAATGTCACGTGTCTACAGGTATCCAGTCTACACAATTTGCAGATGCGGAACACTGCCGAACCTCTGAAAATCCTTCAAATCAAATGTTCGCGGACACCTCTCCGCGCACCGCGCCCGCCAGGCTTCCCGTTCGCGTCTCTCGTCGACGCGGCGAGACGTACGCGTCCGCGTCACTCCGTGTCAGTTGCGAGGCAACGCAAACCCGTGTCCGACTAATCGCGCGTACAACCAACTCGAGTTCGATGGGCGGTGACTCCTTCGGTGGCGGCGGTGGCGGTTCAGGCGGGGGCCACTTTGGCGGTGGCGGAAGAGGCGGCGGCCGCGGAGGCGGCAGGGGCGGCGGCGGCCGAGGGTTCGGCGGCCGAGACGGGGGCGGTCGGTTCGGCGGAAGGGGTGCCGGTGGCGGTGGCGGTGGGGGAAGAGGCGCTACCGGCGGAAGAGGGAAACCTGCTGGCGGTCGCGGCGGTGATGGCAAAAAAGAGTGGAGCAAAACCGGAGGCAAGAAACAAAGCACGAAGAACCAGCAGCGGTCGATTAACCGGCTGTTGCAGCGGGAGGGTTTGCCTGAAAAGCTACGTCTTGAGAAGATGCGAGAACTAGAAGCCCTTTCCGTGGCGGGCGTGGAGAACAAACAACTCGAGCGCGAAAGAGTGATGGCGGTGCGGTACCACAAGGTGAAGTTTTTCGAGCGCGTGAAACTGACGCGGGCGGCGGAGAAGCTGGAGCGGGACCACCCAGCAGAAGGAGGCAAAAGAAGCGAATCAGTGACGAACGAGTTAAAGCAACTGAAACTCGACCTGCACTACGTCATGAACTTCCCGAAAGGACACAAGTACGTCAGCATTTTGAAACAGGACGGGGATACGGAGTACTTGTTGGAAAAAAGAGAACGGCTGAGAAAAATAATCACGGAAAACATGCTGAAAAGCGCGGCGCTCGCGGAGGCGAACGAAGGAGGCGAAGCCGCGGCGGCGGCGGCGGCGGAGATGGGAGGGACTGGTGGAAAAGAAACGGAAAAAGATGACTTCTTCATGGAAAACGACGAAGACCACGACGACGAGGAGGAGTTGTGAATATCAAAAAAACTTTCTGCAACGCGCCGCTTTGATTGTCTTCCCTTGTTCCAAGAGTTTTGGCAAACGAAGCATTTTATTCCGACTCAGTGGTCTTTCCGCACGCCATAGGGGCAGCCCTTACACTCCACACATTTTCTTTTCACCTTGCCGTGAGGGCAGGGGTTGCACTCTGTATTTCAACTTGCCGTGCGGACAGGGGTTACGGTGGTGCCCGTATCAATTTTGTGCGTTTTTTCTTGTCCTTCTCTTCGAAGAGTCTCTATTTGACCCTCTTGCACAACGCACAGTTACTTTTCACCTTGCCGTGAGGGCAGGGGTTGCACTCCGCGCACTTGTCTTTCAGCTTGCCGTGAGGGCAGGAGCTGCACTCCGCGCAGTTCTTTTTCACCTTGCCGTGAGGGCAGGGGGTGCACTCCGCGCAGTTGCGTTTCACCTTGCCGTGAGGGCAGGGCTTGCACTCCACGCAGCAGTCTTTCCGCTTCCCGTGGGGGCAGGGGTTGCACTCTGCACAATTGCGTTTCACCTTGCCGTGGAGGCAGGGGTTGCACTCCGCGCACTTCTCTTTCAGCTTGCCGTGAGGGCAGGGGTTGCACTCCACGCAGCTTTGTTTCTGCTTCCCGTGAGGACAGCCGTTGCACTCTGTGCAGCTGTGTTTCCGCTTCCCGTGGGGGCAGCCGTTGCACTCCGCACAGTTACTTTTCACCTTGCCGTGAGGGCAGGGGTTGCACTCCGCGCACTTGTCTTTCAGCTTGCCGTGAGGGCAGGGGTTGCACTCCTTGCAGTTGTTTTTCACCTTGCCGTGAGGGCAGGGGGTGCACTCCGCGCAGCTGCGTTTCCCCTTGCCGTGAGGGCAGGGGGTGCACTCAAGGCAGCTGCTTTTCACCTTGCCGTGGGGGCACCCCTTGCACGCCGCGCAGCTGTATTTAAGCTTGCCGTGAGGGCAGGGGTTGCACTCCGCGCACTTGTCTTTCAGCTTCCCATGGGGGCAGGGGTTGCACTCCGCACAGTTACTTTTCACCTTTCCATGCGAGCACCGTTTCCCTCCCATCGCGTCTCGTGTACGACAGTATCGCAGAGATTCCACGTGCGCCCGCGTGCGGCTATCGAATCGTCGCAACCACTCACCACGGCTGTGTCGGTAGCCTCGGAAGAGTCGTCGAAGCACGACACGAGAGCGCTCCACGAAGTGTGAATCTGAAGAGTGCACACATTCCACAATTCGTTTTCGACTGAACTCGCCCAAAACGTCGTCTCTCGTCTCGACATGTGAATCCCTTGTCGCCCCACAAGCGACGGCGGCGGCCTTCCGCGGTGGTGTGGGTTTTGGATGCTGGCACCGCACGCGCCACGCTTTGCACGCGCGAACTCACAGCGAGGAGGGGTGGCGCGGCGCGAGTGGGCACGACCGGGAAGGTTCGTGGTGATGCAATCGAAATCTGAACCCTCGGTTGGTTCGGGTTCGCCATCCTTGGTGGCGCCATCCATGGCAATCAACCCACCCCCCCCCCGGGAAGACAAAGAAGCCTTCACCGTGAATTTGTTCCGCAACTACGAGTTAAGAACCGCGTTCGCGCCAACGGAACGACGAAGGCTCCCCACCACCCTCGTGACGGGATGGCTGGGCAGCGGTAAGACCACGGTGATGCGGCACGTGCTTTCCAACTCGCGGGGTTTGAAAATCGCGTGCGCGGTGAACGACTTCGCGGAGCTCAACATCGACGCCGAGTTGGTGGCGAGAGCCTCTAAACAACAAAACTTCCAGAGTGACAACAACGATAACGGCATCGTGGAGCTCACGAACGGGTGTTTGTGCTGCACCCTGGGTGGCGAGCTCGAAACGCAGGTGTGGCGAATGCTGGACGCGGCGGGGAAAGCGGGGGTGCGCGACGAGTCATCTGGTGTTGACTCGCAGCGACACGTCGAGTACCTTTTAATCGAAACCAGCGGGTTAGTGGACCCCACTGAGACGGTCGCGGCGCTTGACAAGACGTTCGGGAAGATGGCGCGCGTCCGGCTTGATTCCGTGGTGTGCGTGGTGGACGCGGAGTCCGCGTCTTTGGGGGGGGGGGCGGGGATGAACGACTCGGGAGGAGGTATATACGACTCGGGAGGAGCCGTAACGCCGACCGGGGACAAAAACGACGTCTCGAAAACTTCCAAACACGACGCGTGGGCGAAACAACTCGCCGCCGCGGACGTGGTGCTTCTGAACAAAATAGACCTTCTTGTGGACGGAGAAGGAGAAGGAAGTGATACTTCTTCGAAAATCGAAAAGCTCGCCGCCGCGCGCGCCTTCGTCAAAAAGTACGCCCCCGACGCGCGCGTAGTGGAGTGCGTTCGCGGCAAGGTGCCTTTGCCCAGGTACGTATTGTATTTCCTAAATCCCAACACTGTTTGCCGCTTATCCAGAGTAATTACTCATACACACATTACGAAAGACTGACACTTTTCGTGTAACAATCACAGCATTCTGGACGTGCAGCTCCTGTCCGAACCGGAGGGGAAGTTCGGGCACGACTGGGACAGCGCGAGTAAGCCTTTTTTGTTGTCGAGCACGGGAGGCGGTTTGCGGAAGGACGTGGGTGTGGCTGTTTCAACTGTTACGGGTGTTGCTTCAGCAAAAACTGTCACGGCTCAGAACAAGTCAGGGCCTTTCAAAATCGACCCAATCGACCCGTCGCGGCGGACGAAACACTTTGGGTCTGGTTTGAAAAGTTCGGGACCCGGGGACGATTTCGGAAGCGTTTCCTTCGCGTGCGGCGCCGTTTCTTTGGCGTCGTTCCAGCGGTGGGTCAAAAGTGGGATCCCGCGAAACGCGGTGCGGGCGAAAGGTTTCGTGACCTTTATTGAGGACCCTTTGGTTACCCACGATTTCCACCTCTCGGGGAAACGACGCGTGGAGATTGAACCCTCGGTGGACGGAGTGGGTACGTTTCGAAAACCCAAACCGAAATCGAAAAGAAACGACGAAAACGACGACGAAACCCCGCAAACCAGACTGGTGCTCATCGGTCCGGGAATGGACCAGGTTTTGGCCCTTGGGGCGCTTGAATTGATGCGCAGCGGTATGCTTGGGGTGCTTGGTGAGTTACGTGGAGGTACGGCGATGGATGAATTAACAGTTAATTCCCAGCCGATGGACGACCAAACCCGGGCGCGGAAAATCGCCGCCCGACTCGCGAAAGCTCGGAACTTGATTGAAAGCGACAAACGCTTGGAGCTCGTCGAGGCGCGTTTTTTGGAAAAGAGCTTCACACCGCAAGCGCGTACTGAGTGCATGTACTTCCGCCTCACAGGCGCTTTCTCGAACGGCACTACGTCAGAGATTATGGAAAAAGAACACGGCGTGGATTTCAACAAAGTCAACCACGAGCTGGTCACCGCGATAAATTCCAGCGGCAACGGCGCCACGGCGACGATTGCGGTTTGCGGGGACTGGCCGACGCACTTCGGGTCCCCCACGATTGTGGTGCGCGTCGCGGTCGGCTCCGAGGACGGCGAGGGAGGGGTTTTGGATGCCTGGGGGGAAGTGGGGAAACACGCAACGGTGGTGCTGCAAAGGCACATCGGGCACATACCGAAGTGTCGGTGCGGATTTTAATATGTACACTCTTTTGAAATTCGCAAAACTACGTAAAAGAGCCGACACGTCATTGCATCTACAATCGAGTGCGCACGTCATCGCGATGTTCGCGTGCTCGCGTGTGCTCACCTCCTTCCCTTGCCTTCCTTCCCGTGACTCGAAACGATCAAAACCACCTCGACGCACCCCCACGACACCACGCGCGTTCCACTACGATGTCCAGGAGATGGAGGATGACGAAACGAGACGCGCGAGAGAGGCGAAGGCGCGAGTCGAGTTTAAGAGCAATGCGCTTTCGGGAGGAAAACGACGCGCGTTCCCAATCGGCATAGACCCGACGAAGTACACCATCGAGCAACTCGCTTTTTTATCACGAAAAGAACTAGGGATCATGCCTGACATGAACGACTGCGCGATTTGCGACGGAATAGGGACGTTGGTGTGTACTAGTTGTCACGGCTCGGGGTGCAACGCGGGGTCGCACGAAAAAAAATTCAACGACGTCGTGCGTCTAAACAGCAATTCCATGCACGGCAAGATGGTTTTACAGATGTTAACCGAAGAAGGCGCGCCGTGCTGGATCTGCCGGGGGGCGAAAATCATCGCGTGCACGCAGTGCGAAGGGTCGGGGAAGCGGGACTTCGCGGAGAACTACATATGCGATTGAGGGAGACGAAGACTTAGAGCACAAACAGAAGACAAACAGAAGACAACGTAATTAGCTTCGATGATCGGACCGTTTCGTGCCATTCTTCCATCATCATTTTCGTGATTTCGGTTTCCGCCCTCGTCGTGCGCTTTTCATCAGATTGATGACTCCGCCGCCGCTTCCGATCGCGTCGTCGGCACAACTCCCCGGGCGACATGGAGGCGCTCGTTGCGTCGACGTCGCGGCGGTCGCGTGTTGAGCGCTTGGAGGCGTGGAGCGGCGTGTGCGATGCCGCTGCGGACGGCACGCTCGCGGATGCCACCGCAGCGCAAGATGTGGTCGCCGCGGTGTTTTTCTCGCTTCGGGAGTTCACGGACAAGCCTTCGAGGGTCGCGGTGGCGAAGGCGGTGGACACGGCGCTGGCACACTCTCCGTTGTTCCTCAAGCACTTCGCCTCCCAATTGCTAAAGGCGGCCGCCGATACCCCGGCCGCAATGGACACACACGTGGTCACAACGCTCACGCGGTGGTCCTGCGCGGTTGTTCGGCACTTAGATCTGGAAACGCAAACCGGCGCGTTCGCGAAGATCGCGAAAGCGCAAGGTGAGTTGCTGTGCACGGAAGCGGTGAGAGTCTCTGAGACCGGCAGTTCTGGTGAAGCAGACACGCAGACGCAAAGCAGACCCGGGCTCGTCTCGTTCCAGCAAATGTTGCGTCAAAAGGGCGTACCCCTGGTGGAGGCGTACTTGAACCTGATGCACCCAACGGCGGGCCAGCCGGCGCCGGCGCTCGCGGCGGCGCCGCTCGCGCACTGCGGCGTCGCGGGCGCGCTTTGCGTTTGGGCCAACTCCACAGCTCCTAACATAGGCAAGCACTCGGTACGGGTTTCCAAGATTCAAAAAAGAGACGCGAAAAACGAAAGCGCTGACCAGGACGACGAGCGGCTTTTGAGCGCGGTTACCAAAACGCGTCGCGCCGCGCTTGATGCGTTTCAAAAACACGTCCTCCACGGCGACGCGCGGTCGGTGCTTCCCTTGAATCTTTCCTCCAGTTTGAAATCGTTGATATCTACTTTGAGTGTTGAAGAGATGATCGAAGTAGTCGCGCCTCGCATCGAGAAACAGATGCGAAGAGCACCGGACACCACGCTTCCGGCGGTGCGCGACGTGCTCCAGAAAACGGACCCAAACGTCGCGAGGGTTCTTTTCGACAGGGTAAAAGACCAGCTCTTGGCGGCGCTCGTTCACGCGGACGCTACCCGCCGGAACGGCGCGATTTCCTGTTTCGCCACAGTCGCTGAGCTTGGCGAGGACGACACAAGAGTGGTTTTCGATGTGGTCATTGAAAACCTGGCACCGAAGCGCAAGCCGAAGGAATGGCAAGCGCGCTGCGGCGTGTTCGACGCGATCGCGGCGCTTTGTGTTACCGAAACGCGACCGGACTTCCCGAAATTAGGAGAAAAAGCGACACGCGCGTTTGCCGCGGAAGCGGTTACCGCGTTGACCGAGGCGCTCGTGACGGAAACGCACCGGGACGCGAAGGAACGGCTGGTTGAGGCGCTGGGGGCGTGGCTTGGGAAACACCACGGGAACCTTCCCGGACCTTGCGCCGACGCACTGGCGGTTTGCGTCGGGGACGGGAAGGACGGGAACAATCGGTGGGCGCTGCGAAACTTAACAAAAGCGGTGAGTGCCAACTCCGCGCTGTTTCACACTGGGGTGGCGGTTCCGCTGCTCTCTAACCTGGTGGCGCTCATCAAAACCGGGTCCGCGAAACCGAATCAGCGGTCGGAAGGCGCCATGGCGCTGTTCCTGGTAGCCGCCGCGTCTGGCGCGGACGACGTTTCCTTGAAACAAGCAACCGCGCTCGGCGCGTGGACCTCGCTGAGCAGCGATTCCACGTTTTTCGCACCCGCTCACCTCGCGAAGCTCGGGTGCGAGGACGCGTTGTGCGCGGCGCTTGGTGTGGGTGCGCTGTTGGGTTGTGTTGATGTACGCGAAGCCCTGGAACCGGGTGTAACACAAGCCGCGGTGAGGACCGCGGTGCGCCTGTTGCTGCACCCGTCGCGCGAAACGCGCGTCGCCGCTCGGTCAGCGATTGACGCCGCACACGAAGCCGGCGTTTCGGGTGTGACTTTGTTCGACGCCTTCCGCGAAGTTGTGGTGTCTGCTGAAAAAGTTGGAGGCTGGTTAGGTCTGGACGTGCAGCTGGACCTCTCTACCTCCCTCCCTGCTTTCCCAAAGCGCCTCGCGGGCGCGGCGCTCGGGGCGTTTTGTGGGCTGGGCGATTTAGAAAACGGCGTGACTAGCCGCGTGGGTTTCTCAAGGGGCGACGCCGAAATTCCAGCTGACCTCGCCGGACGCGTCGTGCTCCTGGCGCACCACGTGCTGGTCGCCGCGCCCGATGGCCGGTCCGAAGGCGCGTGGAGCGCTTTGCTTTCGAAACTGGATGCCGCGCCGGAGCGTGCCGATACCGACCCGCCCATGTTCCAACTCAAGGAGAGCGTGGACGCGATGTGCGCGTACGCGGCTGGCACGACGGGTAAGTATTTCCCATTTACCACATTCCGCCGACTGATTGCCCGTACAAGATTGACATTTTCTTTTCACAATCCAGGAATCCTTTCGGAAAATAAAGTAACCCGCGACGCCGCGATCGGCGCGGCGTTCGCCATCGCGCGGATCGACGCACAATGTGCGTTGAGTGTGTTTTTGCCCCTCGCAGAGTCCATCGCGAGCGTCGCAGAACACGCCGAGCTGACGGCGAAGGAAATCTTGACCTTCACCACGCCGCCCAACCGGCTGTCCAGCGATCAAATAGACGTGTTCAAGCCGGTGGAGCGCCCTTCCAAAAACGGCGCGAAGAAACCGAAAGGCAAGGGGAGGAGCATGTACGGCAGTGACAGCGACAGCGACGAGGAACCGACCGCGGTGTCCCTGAGACCGGTCCTGAGGGCGAGCCAGCAACCTCAAGGCGGCCCTGGCGGAAGGGGAGGCAGGGGCGGGCGAGGCGGACGCGGAGGGCAAGGCGGTCCCGACAAAGCCGAACTCGCGCGCGTCGCGCAGTTCGCCGAGGAAGCGGAGGTGCGGGCAAAAGTGTTGGACATCGTGGACCGTCTGTGTTTGCGCCTTGCGCTGACCGCGAGCGTGCTTCGCGGGGGTACCCGGAAGGGCGCTGCTGCGAAGGAAGTCGTGCGGGTCGGCACCGATTTGCTTCCTGTTTTGAACTCCCCAATCCTTCCGCAAACAGATTGTTTGAAGCTAGCGGAAGCGCTGTTAGTCGCGGCGGCGAACGTTCCGGGAAACGCTTCCGTTTCCTTGGGGTTCCACGGCGTCGGGAACAAAATCGCCACCGCGCTTAGGATATCCGCGTGTTGTTTAGACGGTAACGCCCCGGCTGATGAGCTGGATGACAGGGGTGACCCCGTTCGCGTTCCCACCAGCCGCGTTGTCGCGGAGGCGCTGGCTTTGGAAAAAGCGCTGGACATCGTGCTGGAGTGTATCGAGATGAACGACCTGGAGCCGTTGCCCCCGGCGGTGCTGTGGTTAACGTTCCCGCTGTGTGT
>Ga0222633_1000272_pt1 | contig 55557 bp, 39 predicted proteins | sample AntAcemetageno48_FD_179816 | JGI IMG/M metagenome (GOLD analysis project Ga0222633, IMG submission 179816) | Saline water microbial communities from Ace Lake, Antarctica - #48 | ecosystem: Environmental > Aquatic > Non-marine Saline and Alkaline > Saline | place: Antarctica: Ace Lake | collected...
CGCACGACTCACCGCTGGGAGCCGTGCAAGGTCTGCGGGATCGTCGAAATACTCAGATCGTAGAATGTGCGTGACCACGAGGTGGTCGGGAAGGCCGGGGATCGCTTCTTGCGGGGCGGACTGGAGCGTATCGGTGCCGGGCGCTACACGCGCTTTTCGACGCGCGCGCTTGGCAGCGTCACTGAGTGATTTAGAGGGCATGGTGGTCAGCGGTGGCTGGGTGACGTGCGCGTCGTTGTGGTCGAGGCTTCCGAGAAAAGCGTTACGTAAGTCGGGCGGTTGCCGGAAGAAGTCGCTCACGATTTTCAGAGCGACGTCAACGTGATTTCGTCGAAACTCTCGGCAGACCCGGTCGCGCCATCTTCGCGACACCGCGAAGATGGCCGACGTCGGCGACGGCGTCGACCTGGACGGCGCCGCCGCCGCGGAGGCTGCGGCGCGTCTAAAGGCGATACAAGCGTTGCCTGAAGATGACCGCGAAGGTACGTCCTTTGAGATCCCGACTCGGCACCATTGAAAAAGTGGACCCAAACGGGTGGCTTTTCGCGGTTGGTGCCTCGAAGGCGCCCGCCTGTGCATGGATGGTGCATACGACCGAGCACGAGACAACCCCACACTACGCACAACAACGCACCGCCACATCATGCACATCAGCACTTCGTTTGTCTCACCCACGTCACCCTAACTCGCGACCCCCAACCTACCCCCCCCATCAGCGTTGCTCGCCATCTGCGATGCGAACGGCATGACCTCCGAGCATTTAACAAAGCGCGGTCCGGACAAAGTGCGGCACGTGGAGATGTTCATGTACAACTTTCCGTGCATGAAAGGCCTGCGGTTGTTCACCAACCTCACGTCGCTGAGCATCATGCAGCAGAAACTCAGTGGCATCAACGGCCTCGAGTCGTGCTGCCAGTTGAAACACGTGTGGATAGTGGAGTGCGGGATTTCCAAAATCTCGGGTTTGCAAACCTTAAAGAAACTGGAGCGCCTGTTTCTGTACGGCAATCGTATTACTAAAATAGAAAACCTCCCCGCAACTTTCGCGGGGACCCTGAAAACGCTGTGGCTTTGCGACAACGCGATACAAAAAGTGGAAAACCTGGCGCACCTCACCGAGTTGAGGGAGTTGAACCTGGCGCGCAACGCGCTGACGCGGTGCGGTGGGGTTTTGTTGGCGAACAAAAAACTGGTGAGCCTGAACGTCGCCGCGAACGAGATAGGGACTTTCCGGGAACTGAAGAAATTCGGACGACTGATCAACCTAAAAGAACTGACACTGCAAGACCCGCATTACGGCAAGTGTCCGGTCACGCAGCTGAGCAACTACGTCACGCTCGCGCTTTGTGCCGTGCCGAAAGTTTGCTTGTTGGACACGACGCCGGTAACCGAGGAAACCAAAGCGCTCGCCGCCGCGACGACGATGAAGAAGAAGATGTTTTACGAGACGCGTTTGAAAAAAGCGCGGAGGGACGCTGATTTTTCTGTAAAACAGGGCGTGGCTGGTAAAAACGCGGTGCTCGGCGAACTCGACAAAGCACGCGTAGCCCTTGAGCGGGCTATTAAACACGTGGAGGGTTGTCGTGGGGAGGCGCGGACGGGCGATACGGACGATGACGCGAAGTCATCCCAAGGCGATAAACGCGATGATGATGCGGAGTCATCCCAAAAGCCCAAAAAGTACCACCCTAAACTCGTTTCCGCAAACCTGGCGAAGCTGGAAAGCGCGAGAACGTCGGTTTTGGTGGAAACGGAAGCCACCTCACACGCGTTCGAGACGTGTCGGCTGCTATCACGCTCTTTGGCGGACGACCGAGAGTCGCGGTTGATGCTGGAGCTGGAAACCGGCGGGAACGTCCGTTTAGAAGACGGGTCGCCCGCGAAAGGTACGTATTGCGCGTTTCCCAAATCCAGGCACACTGTTTGCCCATACAAGACTGACACTTTTCTTGTTAACAAAAAGATTGGCGGGACGAGTGCGCCGCGTTGGTGCGTTCGCGGTTTCGAGGAATAGGCGAGAAAGTAGCGGGCGACGACGCGCCGCGGGTTTCGGGTTTGCGAGTTACTCGCGTGACGCGCATCACGAATCGAGCCACACGCGAGCGCTTCGAACGAGCTGTGGTTCGAAGAGCGGATTTGAAAAAAGAAGCGCACCACGCCGCGAAGCTACGGCGCATCGAACGGCGCGCGGGGCGAACAAAGCTTTTGGTTTTCGGCGGCGGCGGAAAAACAAGTTCAGAAGAAGGCAGTTCCTCCTCGGAGTGCGCTGCTTCTGAATCCGACGCTGTGTCTGAATCCGACCCCGAGTCAGACTCTGCTGACTCGTCGTCGTCCACTAACTCGGACAAGGAGACGCGGGTGGGTGACTTGCCACCGAAAAGAAACCCGGGGCGAAAACGCCAAGGCGGCGGTATCTGGGGTAGCGCGGAAACGAGCGGCGTCGCGAAACCCGCGTTTGCGGACCCGCTTGAAAAAACCGAGTTTTTGTTCGTCGGCGTTCGCGACGACCGCGCGGCGCGAAGAATCGCGGAGGATGGTTTTTCCCACGACGACTGGTTTGAACACGGAAACGGACACCATGTCGTGACCCTGCACGACTCCGTGGACCTGGCGGACGCGGGGAGGCTCGCGGCGGAGCTGGAGAGACACAAACGAAAGATGACGTTTGGCGATGACCCGGAAAACCGCGAAGACGAAAATAACAACCACGCCCCCAACCACGACCTAACCTCGGACTGCGCGTGGATGCGCGGAGTTTTGGTGGTGGCCAAGGTCCGCTTGGGTCGCACGAAAGTTGTTGCGCCAGGTGACGATTCTTCTGTGGTGTCACCCGGAAAATACCCAGGTTTCGACTCGGCGTGCCGCGCCTCCGCGAAACACGCGGACCAAAAAAGTTTCCACGTCTTCAAAACCGAAGACGTCGTTCCCGAGTTCGCGGTGGAGTTCATTTACGAAATCGTCGATGCGGACCGGTCGGTGAACCGGGAGGTTCGGGCCGGGCTTGACGTCGCGACGAGAAGGTACCGCGAGTGGACCGACCCGCGGTTCGTCACGAACCGGTGCGAAACCGCGCTTTTGGCGATGCCGTTTGAAAAGCGGATTTGCGCGCGGCCGATGGCGCGGTTCATCGGCGCCGCCGCCAAGGCGATGGCGGCGGCCGGCGAGACCGTTTGCGTTACCGAGACCAAAGAACCTGAGGCGGAACCACCACCGGGAATCGAACCAGGGACTGCCTCTTCTTCTTCTTCCGGGGATACCAACCATCCTAACCACCCTACCTCCCGAAACGCCCAACTCGTCTCCTCGTACTCCTGGAGCGCCTCCGCCGCGTTTCAAGTAATGGGCGACGTTTTTGGGTTTCCGTACGACGGAGACGCGGAGCGCGCGCTCGCGGCGATTGAATTAATTTGCGCGCGAAAGCAGGCGTGGGTAAGTCTCGGGGACTGCATACGCAATCAGGTTGTTACCCAGGCTATCGACCCTAGCTCCATTCAAACCTTGGACGTGCACGGCTGCGGCTTGACCAAAATAGAACCCGGCGTGCTGTCCCGATTGGTGAACCTGCAAACCCTGCGCCTCGGTTTCAACGGAATACTGCGACTGGAAAACTTGGACGGGTTACCAAACCTAACCCTTTTGGACGTTTCGCACAACCTGTTGAAGCGAATAGAGGGCCTGGCCGGCTTGCCTTTGTTAACCACCCTGCTCCTGAACGATAACAAGCTGTTTCGCGTAGAGGACTTGAACGCGATGAAACATTGCTGCGACGGGTTGCTGCATTTGGACCTGAGAAACAACGCGCTGCGGGAAAACAAAGCGTACTCAGGGCTGGTGTTACGCCGGATGTCGGTGTTACAAACCATGGACGGAATTAAGGTAACACCCCGTGACCGGCAACGCGCGGCGACCTCCACGACCACCCTAACCGCGGCGATGATCAAGCGGTTCGCGACGCTGGATGAAGAAAGAGTGTTCCGAAGCGGCGGAGGCGGCTTAGGGACGAGTGTCAAGGCGACGACTCCGAAAAACGAAACCGAATCAAGCCCCGAAGACGACGACGTTTGGTGGTCCTTAGTGGATTCCCTCACCGTGCGTCGCAAAGACCTGCGTCGTTTAAGCGACTTGGACAAACTAATCAACGTGCGCCACGTCGATTTCGCATGCAACGAGATTCAAAAGATGGAAGGCCTCGCGGCGTTGACGCGGTTGGAGACGCTAAACTTTGAGGAAAATCGGTTGTCGTCGATTGAAAATTGTGAACAGTTACGGGAACTACGGGAGCTGAACGTCGCGCGGAACAAGTTGGTTAGGCTTGATAACTTGTTGGCGTTGAGTAACCTGATCCGGCTAAGCGTGGAGGGTAACCAAATATCAAGCCTACGGGGCGTGTCCGGTTTACCAAACCTGTGCGAGTTATACGCCGGCGATAACCAGATTGCGGAAACGCGGGAAATCTTTCACCTGAAAACGGTAAATAAATTGGTCATTTTAGACTTAACCGGGAACCCGGTTACGCGGACGTTCGAGTACCGGCCGTACGTGCTGTTCACGCTTAGACGAGTCAAGGTGCTTGATGGGGACGGTGTCGACGCTCTCGAACACGGCGATGCCCGGTCACGGTTCGCAGGCAGGTTGACGCGTGATTTCCTGGAAGTCAAGTTTGGCAGGCGCCACTTCAGGGGCGTCGAAAAACTCGACTTACGAAATTCGCGACTCAAAGAGCTGGGCGATACGTTTCTCGCGTCCACGGAGTTTGACTCGGTGACCGAGCTGGACTTTTCGGAAAACTTGTTCACGAAACTGGACGGTGTCTGTGCGTTACCCAATTTAACAACCCTGAACGTAAGTGGGAACAAAATCGAGGGGAACTCCCTGTGGAGCGCCGAGGCGCTCGCGGCGGCGATTGACGCGGAAACGAAACGAAACGAAAAAATGCCGAAAACCACCGAAAACGCGGGTACCGTCCTCGAAAAACCCGGCGCTGCCCTTTCAACGAGGATGAAGGACATGCGTTTGACCGATACGACGGTCCCTAAAACCTCGCCAGGCAGCAAAGCCTCTCTCCCTTTAGGCGGCACCAACGTGTTCCGCACGGTGGAGGAACTCGCCGCTGAAGTCGCCAAGTCCCCCGAAAAAGAGCCCGCCGATTGCGAAACGCTCTTCGCGCGAAAGGAACCCTTCCCCGGTTTGAAAAACCTGGACGTCTCTTTGTGTTCCGTGGTCACGATTTTGACCTTGGGCTTGGAGGTTATGTTTGAGACGTTGACGACTTTGGATTTGCGGGGCAACGAGCTTACTAAAATCGAGGGCCTGGACGGTTTGGTTAACCTGACCAGTCTATCCTTGTGTCGCAACCGGGTTAAGTTCGTCGAAACTCACACGTTCGCCGGGTTACCGAAATTAACATCACTGAAAATGGAAGAAAACGGGCTACGCTCGTTGGTTCACTTCGACACGTTACCAACGTTGAAAACCCTGTGGCTCGGAGGTAACAGGTTGGTGGACGCGTCCGAGCTCGAAAAACTCGCCTCGTTACCCGACCTGGTGGAGCTACAGCTACAGGGAAACCCACTGGCGCGGAAACAGGTGTACCGGCCAATGACGCTGCGGCACTGCGAAGCACTGCAGACGTTGGACCAAAGACTGGTCACGGCGCACGAGCGCGAACACGTCGAGTTTCTGTTCTCGCCCGTGGATGGGGGTGGCTTTCCTCCTTCTTTCGAGGGGGACGACGGGACCGGCGGTGTGGACCTGGACCGGGACTATTTCCTGGGAAGTTCGGACCAAGCGCGTCACGGAACCGAGTTCACGCAAACGCACCCAGAACGTTCCGGAAGCTCCGGTCACGGAAACGCAACGACGGCGGCGCGCGGCCGAAACAGCGCGCCGGCGCAGGTTTCCTTCCCCGCCGTTTTCGCGACGCAAACCCCGGCGCGGGTTTCACACGCCGGGCGGGTTGTGTCCCAGTCAACACGCCCAATGCGCGTGGCTCACCGTGAGCCTGTTTTGCTGAACAACGGCGCGCGGCTCGGCGCGGGGGGGGACCGGGATTTTCACGAAACGCCTTTCGGTACGGCGTCACGGCGCGGCGTCGCCGGGTCCGCGGCGCGTGTCGAACTCGCAAACGCAAACGACGCGAGAACCGCGGCGCCTCGCTCCGCTTTGGTTGCGAAGCGAGGGAAAACAGGAGCACCCGTGTTGCCTCGCGTGTTCGGGATGGGCCCGATCGATTCTTTCGTTGGGGTGGATCACGGCGCGTACGGCGTGCGCCGTGACCAGGGGGAGGGTAACCCGCGCGGCGCGGCGAAACACGCCTCGCGGAAAGAAATCGCCGAGGAGCCCAAGCCGAAGACGTTTCGGGAAAAGTTTGCCAGATGAACGTGCCGGACCGGCTGTGAGTTGTTGGTGTGGAACGATGACGCTGATCAAACCCTTTGCTTTGTGACGAAAACACAGATGCAAAAAGGTCTCACCACTGTTCGTCAGAGTCGCGAAGAATTGAATTTCGTAAATCGCTTTGTGGAGAAAACATACATGCTAACAGGTCTCGTCTACTACTCAGGGCAGCCGTTCGCTATCGCCCAGTTTTCCAACTCGAGATGGCCCCCATCTCTCGCATTTATGAGCGTACGCTCGTTCCACGGGCAGCCGTTCGCGCGCGCCCACTGCAGCGTCTCGAAGTGCCCGCCCTCCGCCGCACCCGCGCACGTTTCCGTGCTCCATGGGCAGCCGTTCGCGCGCGCCCACTGCAGCACCTCGAGATGCCCGCCCTCCGCCGCCTCCGAGCATGTGACCTCGCACCACGGGCAGCCGTTCGCGCGTGCCCACTGCAGCACCTCGAGATGCCCGACCTTCGCCGCATTCGAGCAAGTCCCCTGGTCCCACGGGCAGCCGTTCTCGCGCAACCACTGCAGCACTTCGAGGTGCCCGCCCTTCGCCGCATTATGGCACGTCCTTGCATCCCATGGACAGCCGTTAGCGCGTGCCAACTGCAGCACTTCGAGGTGCCCGCCCTTCGCCGCGTAATGAAACGTCTACTCGTCCCACCGTGCGCCATTCGCGCGCGCCCACTGCAGAAGCACGAGGTGCCCGCCGAACGCCGCAAACGCGCACGTATTGTCGTTCCATGGGCAGCCGTTCGCGCGCGCCCACTGCAACATCTCGAGGTGCCCGCCCTTCGCCGCACACGCGGACGTCCTCTCGTCCCACGGGCAGCCGTTCGCGTGCGCCCACTGCAGCAAATCGAGATACCCGCCCTTCGCCGCGTACTGGCACGTCCTCTCGTCCCACGGCCCGCCGTTCTCGCGCAACAGCTTCAACTCCTCGAGATGGCCACCCCTCGCCGCTGCCTGACAAAGGTATTCTTGACGCGACAGGCGACCTTGCCGTTGCCGGCGCTGCACCGCGCTCAAACATCCGAGCTCTACAGCTTCATCCTCGCCAAGCTCTTCAAACTCATGCCCCGTTTCCGCCACCGCGTCGCGCATCGTGCGGCTCACCGCTGGGAGCCGTGCGAGATCGGCGGGGTCGTCGAAATGCTCAGATCAGAGAACGTGCGTGACGACGATGTCGTTGAGAAGGCCGGGGATGGCGTCTTGCGCGTCGGCAAGGCTCGCGGGAGTAGTGGTGATCGCCATATCACCAATCACGGCAGTCATTTCGGTATGCGCTGCGTCGGAGGACATCGTGGAGGGTCCGTGTGCGCGTCGTTGTGCGTCGAGGCTTCCGAGAAAAGCGTTACAATTTGAATTTGGTTTGTTTGAACATCAGCTGTTTTTACATTAGTCCTACTAATACCACTCCTCTACTTCCTCATCCCCGGCACGAATGCGCCGTGCAGTCCGTGCGGGACTCTGTGTTTGAGTTTGATTTTCGCCACCGGCCCTCTTGCGAGATCCGCGCCGTCGAAAATGGCCAAACAACTCACTCCGCCCTCTTTTTCACCGCTACCGTGCTCCGCCAGCATCCCCACAAGCCAGCACTCCTCTTCCTTCTCGTCAGCGTAGGCGTCGTCCGTGTTATTTCCTCCTAACGCGTTACCCATGGCCTCGTCTAAATCACCTCCAACCCACCGCCCGCTTTTCGGGACAATCACCAGTTCTTCGCAGAACGTTTTGTTCCCCGCCCACCACTTCGCGACGTCGCCCGTGACTAAATCGACCCGGCAGTACCCCAACGGCGGGCCGCTCGTTTTCATTTCGTTTGAAAGCGACGCGTACACGAACCTGCATTGTCTCTTTCCCTCGAACAACGGGTTGACGTGCGGGTGGTCGATGCACAGGTTTTCGCACCCGGGGGTGACGGTTCGTATCACTTCTTTCGTGTTTAAGTTAACTTCGTAGCGCCACAACAGAGTTCGCGGGATGTTGTTGAAATCAGGCGATAGCGGCGTGGCGATTGGAAACGGCCACGGCTCGGATCGCGACCACTCGCCCAGGAACGAGCCGGCGCCGAGTTCGTCCCACCCCGCGGTGTATGCGGTGACCCAGTTCGAGTCGGAGTCGTGGTTCTTTTTGGTATCAAATTTGATACTACCGTCAGGGTCCTCGGAGTCATTCGGGGTCAGTATTTCCAACACCAACCTGCCCGTATATCGGCCGCCCGTCGTGCGCGAAGGCGACGTGGATCTCGAAACTTCGTGAGGGGCCGTCCACGGAGACGGCGGGTTCGGGTTCGGGTTCGGTGCGCCGCTTTTCGTCATCGGTTTCGGTTGTTTCTTTTTTTGGGAGCGCTCCGGGTCGGGGCACCACGTGCACTACTACCGGCAACTCCGGTTGCGACACCAAGCACTCCCCCGCGCCTTTCAAACCTAACACGTACGGCCCGGGGTCCACTTTCAAGCGGTTTTGAATCAAAACGTACCGCATCTTCGTAACCGCGAAGTCGTGAGGCGCCGCTTCGCAGTTGGCGAGTTTGTGTGTCGTGGGTTTGTGTGTTTCACTCCAGTCTTTTTCCCACTCGAAAAAAGTAACCTCCACGGCTTGTTCCGCGACTAAGCTGCTCCATGACCACCCCACCGCTTTGTTACGGTGTGGATCGATGTGCGGGTGCGCGGTGAATGCGTTGCCTCCCACGCCCAGCTTGCTTTCCACGGAAACTGGCAAACCCGCGCTGACGAACATACCGCAGCGAAGCTTCCCCCCCAAGTCGGTTTCGCCCAAACACGCCAAGGAAACCGGGTCCAATTCCACCGGCCGCCCGGCTTCGTAAAGCGCGTATATCTTTCCTCCCCAGGCCAAAATGTTGGTGTTGGCTAAGTTCTTTTGTCTCAAGTCAAACGCGTTTCCAGAGAACCCGCCCGGTTTGGGAGTCCCGAAAGGACCGCGTCTGGTGGTTGCGTCGACAAACGACTCCTCCGTGAACTCGTCAGTGCGCACGAACCGGCTGGTGAACGCCACGTCGTTCCCAACCCCAAACGCAAATCGCAACACCATCCCGTCTCCATCCAGCATGTGCTTATACTCAACCCCGCCTCTGGTGAACAACGCAGGGCCGTTGCGGTACAGCACGCCCCCGTTAAGCACGGCCGGGATCGTGCCTTCCACCGCGCACTGCTCCAAATCGTGGTCCACATCGTCGCCGTCTGTTTTGCACAACGCGACCGATTTATACGCATACGACCAGTCCGCGTGCGAATACACGCAGTACCCGAACGTGCGTTCGTCCAGAAGCAACGGGTCGTCCGGAAATATGGCGCCCCGGCGCTCGCCCCACCCCAGCGTTTTGGGGGTACGCGTAGACGAAGACGTCTTCTTCGTCGTGGGCGCGGGTACATTTTTCGTGGGCGAGGAAGAAGATGCGCGCACCACTCGAATGAAACGCGTAACGCGTTTGGTGCCACCCACGCGACCGGAGCGACGTGGGGATGTCACGCGCATCGCGCACGTCGACCGCGCGGAGGCCATGCGCCTCGCGTACGCGTCGAAGTGCACGCCGCAGTGCGTTGGCGGTGGCGGTGGCTCATCTCGATTTCGGGCAATCGGAAAGACCTGAGCGTGACACGTGTGCAGGTGCTTTGCCCCGAAAACAAAGGAAACGTGACGCAAGCCGGCCTCCCTCCTCACACATCCCGGTGCGCGAGCTCTCGCCACGATGGCGAAAGGCTTGGTGAACAAAAAGCGCGTCCGCGTGTTGCGCGACGGCGACGCAGGCACCGGCCCGGTGGTGTACTGGTGCTCGCGTGACCAGCGGGTGGATGATAATTGGGCGTTGATCTACGCGTGCGACATTGCGAAACAAAACGACGTGCCTTGCGTGGTGGTGTTTAGCCTTGTGACTGCGTTTCTCGGCGCGGGTGCGCGGCAGTTCGGGTTCATGTTAAGAGGCTTGCGAGAGATGGAGCGCGCGCTGGCGAAGCGGGGGATACCGTTCGTCTTGTTGAAAGGCAACCCCGGGGAGACGGTGTGTGCATTCGCAAACGACGTCGACGCGAAAGAACTAGTGTGCGACCAATCGCCGTTGCGCCTGGGCCGGGAATGGCGAGCAGAGGTGGCGTCTAAGGCAAAGTGCGTAACCGTAGAAGTCGACGCGCACAACGTGGTGCCTGTTTGGTACGCCTCACCGAAGTTAGAGGTGGGCGCGCGGACACTAAGACTGAAGCTCGCGAAGCTGTACCCCGAGTTTCTCGTGCCGTTCCCGGAGCTGCCCGACTTGTCACACGCGATGAGCGGTTTCGGTAAAGCCGGGGACGCGTTGTCAACTGCGATGGATTTCAACAAACACGACTGGGATGCGACCATTGATCACGCGGTCACGTTAGGCAAAAACGTTCCCGAAGTGACCTGGGCCGTGCCCGGCGAGCAGGCGGCGCTCGTCACGCTTGACCATTTTTTAACAAGACGCTTGCGTCTGTACGAGTCCCGAAACGACCCGGCCAAGCCGCAGGGTTTATCCGGGCTGTCGCCCTACCTGCACTTCGGGCAGATCAGCGGTGCTCGTTGCGCCATGGAAGCCAAGAAGTTCTCGAAGCAAGCCCCGGAAGCGGTGGCTTCATTTTTCGAGGAGCTCGTGGTGCGCCGGGAGTTGGCGGATAATTTCTGCTGGTACTCGCCCAAGTACGATTCGTTAGACGGACAGAAGTACGACTGGGCCAAGGACACGCTGCAGTTACACGCGGCTGACAAAAGAGAGCACGTGTACACCCTGGACGAGTTTGAAAACGCGAAGACGCACGACAAGCTGTGGAACGCGGCGCAACGCGAGCTCACCTTCGGCGGGAAGATGCACGGGTTCATGCGGATGTACTGGGCGAAGAAGATTCTGGAGTGGACCGCGTCTCCAGAACAAGCCCTGGAGTTTGCGATCTTTCTCAACGATAAGTACTCGCTGGACGGAAGAGACCCATCAGGGTACGTGGGGTGCGCGTGGTCAATCGTGGGCGTGCACGACCAGGGGTGGAAGGAACGCGCTATTTTCGGTAAAATCCGGTACATGGCGTACTCGGGGTGCGAGAAAAAATTCAAGATTCAGGACTACATCGCGAGGGTGAACGAGCTCGTCGCGGCGGTCAAGGCGGGAAAGAAGGACACCTCAGAGGTAAACCCCGGGCGGTTCCATCTCGATTTCGAAAAGAGGCTTTTGGAAAGGACCGGGGGGGCGAGCGAGAGTAAACAGACCGCGAGTAAACAGACTAAACAGACCGAGAAAGTCGACGCTGAGGAATTCGCGCGGATGGTCAAGGCGGCGACCGGCGCTGGTGTGGGCGACGCCGACCGCGCGGTTGACGCGCTTACGAAACTTCGTGACGTATCCGTTACCGCCGAGCTCCTAGCGCTGACCGGCGCGGGGAAATCAGTAAAGGCTTTGTCAAAGCAAACCGAAAACGCAGCTGTCGCCGCGGCGGCGAAGAGCTTGGTTGCGCAGTGGAAACAAGCGTTGATGGGGTAGAGATATCTAGAGGGTAGATGGGTAGATAGTAGCTTGAATCTGGATTTATATTAGCAATCTTTCTTTTCGCGTCACCCCGAGGCGTCTTTATGCCATGGCGGCTTGGCGCTCCTTGAAGCCGGCGCCGTCCAGCCACGGGTACGCGGCTGTGCGGCTTTTCTCGAACGAGGCGATTTTGTCCGCCTTCTGCAGCGTCAACCCGATGTCGTCCAGGCCGTTGAGCAGGCAGTTTTTGCGGAACGGGTCGACTTCGAATTTAATCTCGCTCCCGTCGGGGCGCCTCACGACTTGCGCGGCCAAGTCAACCTCGAGTTCGTCACCCGCATCGGCGTCCGCCATGAGCAAACGCACCTCCGCCTCCGCCAAGCGAATTGGTAACATGCCGTTCTTCAGGCAGTTCCCGTGGAAGATATCCGCGAACGAGGTGGAGATGATGCACGAAATTCCCAAGTCGTTGATCGCCCACGGCGCGTGTTCTCTGGACGACCCGCACCCGAAGTTATCGCCGGCGATGAGGATTTTGGTACCCGCGTACGCCGGCTTGTTCAACACAAACTCGGGTTTCTCGCTGCCGTCTTCGTTGTAGCGCATCTCGTAAAACGCCCCGGCGCCCAGGCCAGTTCGTTTGATCGTCTTCAGGAACTGTTTCGGGATGATCATGTCGGTGTCGATGTTCTGCATGTCAAGCGACGCGGCTTTGCCTTTCAGGACGGTGAACTTGGGCATACCACCCGCGCCGGCCACCGCGACGCCTTTGCCCTTCTTGGGCATGGGTGCGATGACGTCGCCTGCCACCAGATAAGTCTTGCTATCCGTTTCGGTGTTGATATCAGTGGACTGGCCAACCTTCCGTACGTCCGCCAGCGTTCCCGTGATTGCAGCGGCGGCGGCCATCGCGGGGGACACGAGGTGCGTCCGCCCGCCGTTGCCTTGGCGCCCTTCGAAGTTCCTGTTCGAAGTCGAAGCGCAGCGTTCCTGGGGAAGCAGTTTGTCCGGGTTCATGGCGAGGCACATGCTGCACCCGGGTTCGCGCCAGTCGAACCCCGCTTCGATGAGGATCTTGTCCAGCCCTTCCGCTTCCGCTTGTTCCTTCACGATGCCTGACCCAGGAACCACCATGGCGTACACGTGGTCCGCGACCTTCTTGCCTTTGGCGACGGCGGCGGCGGCGCGGATGTCCTCGATCCTGCCGTTGGTGCAGGACCCGATGAAGGCTTTGTCGATTTTGATTTCTTCCATCTTCTGCCCAGGGGTAAGGCCCATGTAATCCAGGGAGCGCTGCATGGCTTTCGCTCTTTGTTCGTCGAAGTCGGCGGGATCCGGGACGACGCCGCTGATGGGCACGACGTCTTGCGGCGACGTGCCCCAGGTAACCGTGGGTTCGATGTCGACCGCGTTGATGACGATCTCGGTGTCGTACTCCGAGTCCGCGTCAGACGCCAGGCTTCTCCAGTACGCCACCGCTTTGTCCCAGTCCGCGCCCTTGGGCGACATCGGCCGACCCTTCAGGTACTCGAAGGTGACTTCGTCGGGGGTGATGATCCCGGCCCTCGCGCCGGCTTCGATGGCCATGTTGGAGATGGACATCCTGGCTTCCATTGAGAGGTTCGCAATTGCTTCGCCTGCGAACTCGATCACGGACCCGGTGCCGCCCGCGGTGCCGATGACCCCGATGACGTGCAGGATGAAATCCTTCGACGTGACGCCGGCGCCGAACGGACCAGACACCGTGATCCTCATGTTTTTCGAAGGCTTCTGTAAAAGCGTCTGCGTCGCAAGGACGTGCTCCACCTCGCTGGTGCCGATGCCGAACGCGAGGGCGCCGAACGCGCCGTGCGTCGCCGTGTGCGAGTCTCCGCACACAACAGTGGTGCCGGGAAGCGTGAACCCTTGTTCCGGGCCGATAATGTGCACCACGCCTTGTCGCTTGTCATTCAGGCCGAAGTAGGTCAGGCCGAAATCCTCCACGTTCTCCTCCAGGGCCATGACCTGCAGCCGCGAATCGGTTTCCTTGATGAAGTTAGCCACGGTGTCGAACCCGCTCCTGTCGCTGGTGGGGACGTTGTGGTCCACGGTAACAAGCGTGGCGTCCGGGCGACGCACGTCCCGGCCCGCGGTGCGCAGGCCCTCGAACGCCTGCGGGGACGTCACTTCGTGCACGATGTGGCGGTCGATGTACAGCAACAACGTGCCGTCGTCCTGTTCGTCCACGACGTGGTCTTGCACGATCTTGTCGTACATGGTTTTGCCTTTAGCGGTGACGCCCACGGGGGCGGTGCGCGCGCGGGTCACCACGCGCGCGGAACCGGAACCATTTGGCTTGCGCGAGATCGCGATTCGGCTGGCCAGTGACGAAACGCGGGCGCCGGTGGCGCGGGGGGCGGCGGAGGACATCATGGTCGCTTGGGACGACGCGGGATGAGTGTCGGTCTCGCGACACCGAAGCGGGGGGGAGGCTGCGTGAAACGCGAAGCGAAGCGCGTCGCGTAATGAGGGGGGGGAGTCGGCGTCCTCGATGGGAACTGGATAAGTGGCGGCGATTGTTCCTCGGATCAGCACTCGTCTCGTGTTTTTCTCGACTGGCTGTGCCCCAACGCGTCACTCGCGCAGGCGCTTCCGGCGACGACTGCGAGTTGCCGGCGAACATGTCCGGCGTGGATCACGGGTGCGTGCCCTTTCTTGACCGAAACCGCGCCGGTTTCCCACTCAACTCGCCGTGTACGGCACTCCGCCCCCCAGATCTGGACTCACATCGTCGACTCCCGCATCGCGCCGTCTGCGCCGAGATTGTGAAATTCCGTCGTCATCGCGCTGACCCCCCGTTTCTTCCCTTCCCAACCAACAAACCAGCCGCGAGCCTTGTCCCCACCGCATTTTCGACGACATCGGCGGTGCGTTCGCGATGGGCGCGGTTGGCGGCGGGGCGGTTAACTTGGTGAAGGGCTTCTACAACAGCCCGAAGGGGTACGCGTTGGCGGGCGGTTTGCAGGCGATTCGCAGGGAGGCGCCTAAAATAGGCGGATCCTTCGCGGTGTGGGGCGGTTTGTTCAGCGCGTTCGATTGCTCGTTGGTTGCTATTAGGCGGAAAGAAGACCCGTGGAACCCTATCATGTCCGGCGCGTTGACGGGGGGGGTGTTACAGCTGCGGTACGGCCTCGCCAGCGCCGGGCGGAGCGCCGCGTTCGGCGGGTTTCTGTTAGCCGTGATCGAGGGCATCAGCATCATGTTAACCAGGGTCACGGCGCCGCCGCAGGCGCTTCCCGCGACGATCGACGTGCCTGTTGCGGCTTCTTCTTCAGGCGCGGCGGTTGACAGCGGGCCGCAACCCACACCGACGGTGGTGAGCCAAGGCGGGATGGTCAGCGACGGAAACGGAATGTCAAGAGTTCCGGAAGACGTCAAGCCGAAAAACGGGTTCTGGGGAAACGTGTTTGGGGGCGGGCGGAAAGACGACGGTAACGACGACTCGGCGGCACCCGCGATGCCTTCCTTCGGGGGCGAGCTTAAATGAATTTTGTGTAGTAATCAATGAGAAGCATTAGTTCCGCTGGTCTGTCTCGTGCTTCGTGCCGCGGTTTTTTAACGCTTTGTGGGCATCACTTCAGAACCAGACGTTCTCCGCGTCCAACCATTCATTCATTCTCAATCAATCGTTCATTTTCAATCAATCAATCATTCATTCTCAATCAATCACTCCATTCATTCTCATTCACTCTCTCGAAACAACCCCCGCAACCTCGCCTCGCTCGCGTCCAGTAACGCGACGCCTCGTCTGGTGAGCACCGCGAGTACCCCCGTTTTTTCGCACATCACCATCGACTCTCTGTCCATTCGTACCAGGGTTGCATCTTGGCCGGATGGACCATAGGCGTGGCCTATGAACGAGGGGAGGTTCGGGACGAAGGTGTTCGGCTCGTCGACGTTACCGTCGCGCACGTCCCTCGCGAACCGCGCCGGTCTGCCGAAGCCCCACTCGGTGACTGGCCCGCCAATCGCGGGCGATACCACCAAGTCGCTCGGCGCCATGCCCCGTAAGAAGTCGGGGGATATCCCCTCCGGCGGCAAATCCGCGCCCCATCGGTCCACTCGGAAGAAGTCGTGGCTCAAACCGGCGGTGCCGACGATGGAGGCGCGCGCGGCGCCGTCCGCCATGCTCATGGCGTGAGGGTCGGGCTCCGAGACTAACTGCGCGTACGCCGCCTCAGATGAGGAAGCCGCCGCAGCGGATAACGCCACGGAGCCTTGCCGCGACGGGAGACGAAGGAAATCGTCAGCCAGGTCGCCGGCGGTTGATTGATCAACACTTGCATCTGCGTCTGCGTCTGCTTCGTCATTCGCATTCGCGCGCTCGTTTCCGCCGCGAAACGCCCGCGCCAAATTCTGAAAATCCAGACTGACTTCTCGCCACGGCGCGGTGTTTTCTTTGTGCTTTTTCAACGACGTTATGGACCCGGCACCGCCGTCAATCACGGTGGCGTTGAACAGACTTATCTCCCTACAGGATGGACACGCGTTTTCGTAGGGCTTGCCGGAAGATGCGCGGAAGTTTTGCAAATACTCGCGAAGACACGAAACGCAGAACGGCGCGCCGCAGCACTTCGCCCGTACCACGTTTTTCTTGCGCTCGGAGTTCGCAAACGGGTTGGTTTTCAAATCGTACGTGTACAGTTTCGAATCAACACCGCCCGCGCCCGGTACCTCAAGGCAGATGGGACACGAGTCGTCCTCGTCTTCCGATTGCGACTGGTTTGTTTTTTCGTCGGGAAAGGATGGAAACACAGTTTCTTTCGTTTTCCCGTTTGATTCGTCGTCGCCGGTACTCGTTCGTTCCACGGATACCCTTTCGACGTCCTCGGAAACACCCGTGGCCTCACCTGCGAGGGTCACGAACAACTTGGTGGTCGCATCAGATGACGAACTTGGCAAGCTTTTAGTGTTGTGCACCAGCGCGAACAGCCTTCCCTGACACGGGCCAGGCACTAAAGAAACGCATCGCGCGCCGGCCACGCACCGCTCCAGCGCGGCGCTCGCGCTTTGCTGTTTTTCATAACAATCAGCCGCGCTGCCTTGTGTTCCGAACCTCCACACACCAGAACAAGGCGACGACCCCTTCCAAACCGCCGCCAGCCCAGATTCCCAGCCAGTCACGCAAGGCATGCCCCCGGTCACCTCCGGGAGCGAGGGATCCGCTGATCCGGCGTTTCCGTTTGCGAAACTTTGCAAAGCAGCGTCGCCGCCCATTTCAAACGAAGCCCGCTCCACCAACCGTTTCGCGCGTAACGGCGTGCCTTGTGGGAACCCAGGTCGTGCGAGGTGCCACTCGTGTACGCAGACGTGTAGTTTTGACGAGTTACCTCCCGAGTTTCCTGAGTTACCGACCGACCCGGCGGAAATGACGCACACGTGCGCCGCTTTTATGACCACGTTTTCGGAACCGGATTCGGATTCCTCGGCGGTTCGCGTTACGGTCAGTCCCGCGAACGGCGCCAGAATCGGGGTGGGCGGTAACCTTTTGCGCACGCCACCTGGTGGAGCCGGTGCGCCCGGGTTTAGCCGTCGTAGCTCACCAGGGTCCGGCCCGAGCGCGGGTGCGTGGTGCGGGCCCGCCTGCGCCACCGCGATTGGCACGGGCGACGCCCCGCTCCAGATGGACAACGTGGCGTTTGATCCCTGGAACCCAAGCGCGCCCTCGCCGGTGCGATACATCCTGGCGGCGGAAACCGCAACGAGGCCGCCTTCTTCGTCAGCGGGTAGCATACGCGCCACGGGGCAAATCCCGCCATCAGGCCAGGCCATGGGAAGCGTCAACACTCTGGTTTCGTGACCGGTATCAAGGCACAGGACGGAAACTCGCGCTGGCCGCGGGTCGTACCCTCCAACGCCCGTCACGTCGACCTGGACGCCGCCGTGCGCCACCGCGACCGCGCCAGCGGGGTGCGCAACGCACGCGGGGAGAACGCACATCGCGTCTATTGGGCACCGGTCGCCGCCGCTGCCGTTCAAAGAAACGACCACCCACACGGGCGACGCGGGGGTGTCCGTGACATCCGAAGCGGCTCGCGCCCGCGAGCGCGAAACCACGTCAATCGCGCGCCACGCCACGACCGCACCGTCTTCGTACCCGACCACGCACGTCTCGCCGGAAAACGCCAGCGTCGAGGGACGCGCGGCATCACGCGCGCCGCGCGACGCGCGAAGCTCCCCGAGAAGAGCCAGCCGGGAAGCCATCGCGCGCGCGTGTCTGGCCGTTGTTGACGAGGAGATTAGCTAAGGAGAGGCACTCTTGTCCGAGACACGACGACGCGTATTTTTATGACAGGCGTTTTTTGTCGTTGTTTCAACTCTCGCCTTCGCTACGCTCGCTAGAACGAAGCGGATTCAGGTCGTTCCCCTCCGCTCGTTTCCTCTCGCCTGCGTTCGCCTTCGCGCTCCCTCCCCTCCGACGACACCTCGCGACGTTGCGTTTTCACGGTCGACCGATGCCCCGCCCGCGCGTTTGGAGCCTCGCTATTTCCATTTCCGTACGGCGTCGTCTCCGCGAACCGCCCCAGTTTCCGCATCAGGTGTTCGTACTTGTAGATAAGCGTCTCGTGTTCTTCGCGGTAGTTCTTGGCTTTCCTTGTTTGCGCATCGGATGTGGCTTCCGCGTCGCGTCGCGCCGCGGTCGCGTCTCGCAGGTCACACCGTTGCCGTTCCAGCGACGCCTCCGCGGCGCGCACCCGCGCCTCCGCCGTCGTCGCCCGCGTCACCGCTTCTTCAGTCAGCGCTTCCTCCTCGCCAACCGCGGCGACCAAGTTGGCGCACTGCGTTTCGAGGCGCGCGACCGTCGCCGCGTGTCTCGCTTTCAACGTGTTTGAATGCGATTCCCAGCTCAGCTTCGTGGTGCTCATTTCGTTTTCCCAACTCTTCCTCCCGCTCTCCAGCGCAAACGCAAACGCCGCGGCTTTCTTTTTACTCTCGCCGATCAGCGCCTCCGCCCGGTCCGCCAGCGTCTTGGAATTCGTCACCAGGGCGTGCCGGTTCTCCTTGTCCCGTGTTTCCAATTCGTGGACCGTGCTTTTCTGCACATCCTTGACCTTTCTTTCCGCGGCTTTTACTCGCTTAGCGTATTCCCTGATCCTCGCGTCTTTGTGTTCCACAAGGGTTTCCGCGGCTAACTGCTTTTCACTCAACCCCGCGAGCTTCTCTCGCGTTTCACGTAAAGCGGCGGCGACGTCCCGCGCCCGCGACGCGTCTTTCGCGGATTCCCGCTTGAAAACACCCAACTGCGTTTCAAGTGCCTTGCAACTTTCCTCCAAATCAGCACACCGACGCAACGAAGAGCTCAAGTTCGCCTTCGCCGCCGCCTCGTTCGCGGAAACGGCGCGCAACTCGAGCGTCGCCGCCGCCGCGGTGGCTCGGGCTAACCTCGCTTCGTCCGCGAACGCGTCCTTCTCCTCCACCGCGGCCCTGACTCGCAAATCAGCTCTTACCACCTCACCCTCCGCGGTAGCCGCGAGGTGCACCGCGTGCGCGCTGGCTTTCGCGTCGCTCTCGATTCGCGACGCCAAACCCTTATTCTCCGTCTCCAACCTTCCCACTCGCTCCTCCAAGTGCGTCACCGCCGTACCCGCCGCGGCTTCCCTCCACCGCGTTTGCTCCAAATCAGTGGCGTGTAGCAGACACATGGTTTCACTCTCAGCAATGCCACCTTCAAGTTTTTGAACTGTGTTACGAAGGTTTTGCAACTCACAATTTGCGTTTTCGAGTCGCGAGGCGTACAAATTCGACTCCTCAATTGCGCTCGTCGCCGCCGCGTCCAGCGCCGCGTGGATCGCGCGTTGCTCGGTGAGTTTCTTTTGCAAATCGTCAATAATCAATGGGTTCGGGTCGTGCATGTGCAGTGCTTTTTGAGAGTCACTCATGTTCCGCTGCGCCTCAAGCGCGGCTTGCGCTTTTTGATTTTCCTGAGAAAGCAACGCTTTCGTTTCGTCCAGGCGCTCGCGGAGGTTTTTAACCTCCGCGCGCGCCACCGCCGCCGCCGCGATTTGTAATTGCAGCTCCGCGGTGCGCTTGTTCAGGGCCAAGTCGCGCTCGGAGAGCTTATCACGCAACACTTGTACCTGCTCCGTGAGTTCTCGGTTTTTTTCGATAGTAAACGCGTTCTCGCCGTGCGTTTTGGTGACCATTTTCGTCACCGCCTCGTTTTCGTTTCGCGCGTGCACAAGCGCGCGTCGCAGCGACGACACCTCCGCGTCGTGTGTATCCAACCGCGCGCGCGCGTGTCGCAACGCCTCTTCCGCTTCCACGCGGTGTTCCCGGTCCCTCGCGCGCGCGTCCCGCTCTCGAGCCACCACGAGCTGCTCCTCACGCAGCGCGGTGGACAACAACACCACCCGCGAGCTACTTTCGGCGCCTTCGTTGCGTTCCGTCTCCGACAACGGCACACCCCACAAGCCTCTTCTTGTTTCGTGGTGTCGATGGGGAGACTGCGTGAGTTGCGCCTCTGTGTGGTACCGGCGCGGTGACCCGAATTGGTCACCTAGCACCGATCCTTTGGGGGTGGAGGATTCCAAACCAAACGACCCGCGCGAATGCGTCGGGCTTTGCTTCACAACACTTTGCGGTGCCACCATCGCGCCGGCCAACGTCGAGTGCCGCTCCTCCGTGAGGCGCGTATCGAGACGGGACACCAGCTCCGCTTTCAGCCCAGCAGTGGTCATGCCCCGAGACGCCAACGCCGCGCGCAGGTCCGGCACCTTCATCTTCGAAGGCGACGACGTCGCCATCGCCGTCCAGGCCTCCGCGGCTCGCCCCTCGCGCCGGAGCGAATGAAGTCGTACCACCTTGGCGCCGCACGCCGTCGCGGCGTCGCGTGGTACTGGTCCCCCTGGCAGCCTGGCCACCGAAAGAAGATTTTTTTCTCGAGACGAAACGAAAACCCGATTTTCGAAAGACAAAAAGCGGCTGGTCGATCGGCCATCGCGTACCCCATACGCAGGCGCGCCCCCGACTCGCGCACGTCTCGCACTTGAACCGCCTCGGAACCGCTCGTGCTAGGTCGGATCCGAGATGTCGGCCCACATCCCGCCGATGGCCTGCCTTGTCGCGCGACAAGGCGCACCTTTCGTTACAAGCCAAAAAGTCTCTCGCGCAGCGGCGCCGGTGTTGCCCGCCCGTATCGCGCCGCGTCGCTCGCGTCGCTGCACTTCTGTCCCTTCCGCGGTACGCGCCTCCGCCTCGGTCGCGCCGTCCGCACCAAACGACGCCCCAACCGCCGCCCCCACCCAGCCCGGCAACGCACTGGATGCGTACAGCGTGGTGATGAAGTTCGGCGGCTCGTCGGTGGCGGATGCGACGCGCATGCGCGAGGTCGCGACGATCGTGCTTCAGTTCCCGGACGAGATGCCTATCGTGGTGTTATCCGCGATGGGCAAAACAACGAACAACTTGTTAATGGCAGGCGAGCTCGCGATGAAGTGCGACGACGCGGACGAGGTGTCCGCGCTGGAACCCGTGATTGCGATTCGCAAGTTACACGTGGAAACCATGGACGCGCTACACGTGGACGACGCGACGCGCGCGGAGGTTTTAAAGTTGCTGAACAAAATGGAACAGGTCTGCACCGGGGTGGCGCTGATGCAGGAGTGCACCGGGCGGACGCGGGCCACGCTGGTGAGCTTCGGGGAAAGGATGAGCACCAGGATATTCGCCTCGTACGTGCGTTCGATGGGGCTTAACTCAAAACAGTACGACGCGTTCGACCAGCTCGGGTTCGTGACCACGGATGAGTTTGAAAACGGGAACGTGTTACCGGCGACGTATGACAACGTGCGGAAGGCGCTGACGCTTGATACGGGGGCCAGCGCCTCGGTTGCGGTGGTGACTGGATTTCTGGGGCGGGGCGAGAAAACCGGCGCGATCGCGACGCTCGGCAGAGGCGGAAGCGACCTGACCGCCACCGTGATCGGCGCCGCGCTGAAGCTCCCAGAGGTGTACGTGTGGAAGGACGTGGATGGAGTGCTCAGCGCGGACCCAAGGGAAGTGCAAGGAACCGTCGCCATGGCGTTCCTGAGCTTCCAGGAAGCCACCGAGCTCGCGTATTTCGGCGCGCAAGTGCTGCACCCGCAATCCATGCGCCCCGCCATGGACAGCGCCAACCTGTGCGTCCGGGTGAAGAACTCGTACAACGTCCGCGCGCCCGGGACGCTGATTGGGCACACGCGCCCTGGGGGGGACACGGATTGGCTGCTCACGAGCATCGTGAGGAAGAAAAACGTCACGATGTTGGATATCGTGTCTACGCGAATGCTCGGGCAGTACGGTTTCCTCGCGAAGGTTTTCAACATCATGGACAAGGCGGGCATCTCCGTGGATTGCGTCGCGACGTCGGAGGTTTCCGTTTCGTTAACCTTGGACCCTGCGAAGGTTTGGTCCCGGGATCTTCAGAAAGAAGAACTCGATGCGCTTGTTGATGAGTTTGAAAACGCGGGCATCGCGCGGGTCCAGGTATCCACGGGGCACTCGCTGATTTCCTTGATCGGCAACGTGCAACGGAACAACGAAATCATGGAGCGCGGTTTCAAAGCGCTCGGCGAGGCGTCCGTTACGGTGAAGATGATCTCGCAAGGCGCGAGTAAAACCAACATCTCGCTGTTAGTAGGGGACGACCAGGGCTCGGCCGCGGTCAACGCGATTCACAGGGAGTTCTTCCCGTTCCAGTACGGGGAGATAATTCCCTCTGGGTCGAGGGACGAAGACGAGTAACAATACCTGTTTTGAGGAATTTGAATACTAACTCGACACCTTTCCGAAAAGAACGTCCTTTTGAAGCGTTCAGTACTACCTACTGCTTGTACTTGTACGTACTTGTACGTACTTGTACCTACTTGTACCTACTTGTACCTACTTGTACCTTTCACACCCGTTCCATCCTCTTCAAACGCCTCACTTCTTCATCGCCTTGAGATCTTTGCTTTCCTTGAGCGTCACGATTCGGTTCAGCACGGGTTTTTCGTGGGTGCTGTCCTTGTCAAACGTGAAGTACCCCAGCCTTTGGAGCTGGAACCGTTTACTCAACGGTTCGCCCGCGCACACGCTCAGGGACGGTTCCACCAAAGCCCCGAAGTGCGTGATCAGGGAGTCGGGGTTGATCTGCGTGAGCCAAAGCTCGCTTGCGGCTTCTTTTTCGTGGGGCTCTTCGCCGTCGACAGTGGGCTCGACGGCGGGCTCTAGTTCCTTCCCGCCTTCCACGCACCCGGGGACCTCCACGGCGAACAGCTTGTCGTAAACCCTGACTTCGGTTTGCACGAACTCGGTGGACGCCCAGTGCAGGGTTCCTTTCGGGGGTTTCGTGCCCAGTGATTCGGGGTCGTACGTCGCGGTTATCCTCGTAACTTTACCACTCTCGTCCTTCTCAAAACCAACGCACGTGATGTTGTACCCAAACAAAAGACGCACGGCTTTGTTCGGGGCGAGGCCAAAAAAGTTGGAGTCGTCGACTTCGCGGAAATCGGACCGCTCCACGAACACGGTTTTCGTGAGCTGGATGATCCGGTTTCCCCGGTCCAGAAACTTGGGGTGCAGCGGACAAGACACGGGCAGTTCAACTCCAGGGTGGTTCACGATGTCAACCGGAATCGGGTCAAGCACGCCAAAAATACGATCGCAGTTCTCCTCGAGCTCGTCCCTGATACACTTTTCCAGCTTTGAAAGGTGCTGGACGTTGTCGTTCCGCGTAACCCCCAGTTCTTCGCAAAACGCGTTCACCGAGGACGGGGTGTATCCGCGTCGGCGCAAACCTTCCAGGGTTAGTAACCGCGGGTCGTCCCACCCAGCCACGAAACCGTCTGTGACTAAACGATTCAGCTTTCGCTTGCTCATCACGTTGTACGTGATGTTGCACCGCGCGAACTCCCAGGTCACGGGCTTGTACATATCCAGGGCGTCCAGGAGCCAGTAGTACGGGCCGTTCGGGGCTTGTCTGGTTTCAAACTCCAACGTACAAAGCGAGTGCGTGATGTTCTCCAAACTATCCACGAGGCAGTGCGTGTAGTCGTACGTGGGGTACACGACGTACTTATCCCCGGAATGCGGGTGTACCGCGAACTTTATCCGGTACGCGGCGAGGTCCCACATGGACGTGATGTCGGACCGCAAATCTCCTTTCATCCTGAGCGAACACTCCCCCTCTTTCAGCTCGCCCGCGGTCATTTGGCGGAAAAGCTCGAGGTTTTCCTCAACAGATCGCTCGCGGTGCGGAGACGCGGCACCGGGTGGTAACTCCGTGTCTTTCTTGGCAAGGCCCTCCCTGGCGCACTTCAGCTGGAACCCCTGCAGGAGCTGGCGCGACGCCGCGGTTTCGAGTTTGGTCTGGTGACACACGTACGCCTTACCTTTCTTGATCAGCTCTATGGCTAGCGAGTGGAGCTTGTCGAAGTAATTGCTGGAGTAGGTGACCTTCGCGGGAGTATGTCCAAGCCACGCCACCGAGCTCAGAATGGAGTCGATGTACTCCTGTTTCTCCGCATCCGGGTTCGTGTCGTCGAACCGCAAGTACGTTTCCCCGCCAAACCTCTTCGCGACGCCGAAATCGAAATGCATAGCCTTCGCATGGCCGATGTGCAAATACCCGTTGGGCTCGGGGGGAAACCTGGTGCGCCATTTTGAATTTGTCTCCACTAAGTGTTCGTTTAACCTGGTCTCGATGTTCACCGCGTAGTTGGGCAAGTCGCCAAGGTTTGCTTTGTTCTTCGCCACGCGGTGCCCGTCTGATCCCGGGGCGGGTAAATTGACTTCTTTCTGCACTTCAGGTTCATCGGCGGTTCCCTTCCCGGGTTTGTGCTTCGCGGCCGCGCCTTCTGATGCGCCTTCGGAAGGTTTCGCCGGTTTTACCTGCTTAGCCGGTTTCACATCACTAGCTTCGCAAAGAGTCTGGGCTTGTGTGAACAAGTCCTTCGCCGCACCGAAGTCCTTCGCCGTGAGCGCCGCCTGCGCTTCTTCACCCAACGCCAAACCCGCGGGATCGGGCTTCTTCTTCGCGACCTTCTCGAAGTTCTTCTTCGCGGTCTTAGCGCCGCTCTGGGTCACGGGCTCCGACGACGCGGGGTCCGCATCACCCATAGGCGCGATCGCACGCGGAACCGCGAAGGGCCGGGGGGAGGAGACGCGTGCGCGTGGGTATGGAACAGCGGCGGCAGATTCGGGCGATCCTATCGAAAATACGTTTTTCGGTCGGTCGAGGTAAGGTTGTCCAGTTGGCACACCTTTTCATCAACACGCGTCACCACTTGTCATGGCGCTTGCCCTGCGCCAGGCGGTGACCCCCGTGGTCGCCGCGCGCCGCCGCGCGTGCGTCGCACCGCGGCGTGTCTTGTTTCGCGCCAAGCCAGGTTTCGCGTCACCTCGGGTGCGAACGACGCGAATAGGCTCGTCCGAGGATGGCGACGAAAATGGCGTGGACGAAATCGATGACGAAATCGAGTCACCCGACACCTCATCCCCCGATAGCTCTCCCCTGGGCGACTTTATCAGCTCTCCCCTTTTCTACGTCACCGGTGGCATCGCCTTAGGCGTGGCGGTGGTGCAACGGTTCGAGAACGCGGCGTTGTTTCTAAGCGCGTTCCCGATCGTGGGGCTGACGGTTCTTTCGAAAACGGACTTCGGGGAGAACCTGCAGAACGAGGTTTTGGCGAAACGTCCGCAACTGGAGTTGGCGGCCCTGGAATGGGACGCGGAACGGCGGAAGGTCCGGACCACGTCAAGGTTCTTCGGCCCACACCGAACTTTGTTCACGCAAAACCCCCCGGAATACCTGAAAGGAGAACTGCCAGGAGACTACGGCTTCGACCCGCTCGGGCTCGGGCGAGACGACGACGACGATGATGCGAAAACGATTGATGTCAAATCGACGGAAGAACCGAATGACACGGGGTACGTCATGGGGTACGTCAATCCTCACCAACCTGTTCTAGGTAAAAACCTGGCCCGGGGCGTGGAGCTGGAGCTGCTGCACTCGCGATGGGCCATGCTAGCGGTCGTGGGGGTGGTGGTTCCCGAGCTCGTCAACGACAGTGGATTGCTAGGTACGTATCGGGCCTTTCCCAAATCCCAAAACTGTTTTCCCATACAAGACTGACACTTTCTTTTATTTATCTCAGACATAGCGGAACCCGTGTGGTGGCGCGTGGGCGCCGCGAAGTTGGGTGGCGCGGATCTTGACTATTTAGGCCTGGGCGGCTTCGTCATCGCGGGAAAGCAAGGCATTTTCATCATCGCCGCGTGTCAGGCCGTGTTGATGGGTGGGCCGGAGTACGCCAGGTTTGTTGGCATACGGAGCCTGGAACCGGTTGGCGTGTACGTTCCTGGTGATAAAAACTACCCGGGAGGAGTGCTGTTCGACCCGTTCGATTTGTCCGCCGATCCCACGTTCTTCGAAAACCAGCGAGTCGCGGAAATAAAGCACGGCCGCCTGGCCATGGTCGCCATGGCGGGGTGCTTTGTGCAAGCCGCGGTGACGGGAGTGGGGCCCGTGGAGAATCTGAGGAACGCGCTCAGCGGGGTGTTATTGTGAAAAGCCAAAAAATCAGAATCAAACGCCACCTCATCACCATTCGTATCGTTCGCGCCTCGCGTGTCCTCGCGGTCCAGGACTCGTTTTGTCCTCGCTTCGCGATGTCGCTCGCACAAAAATAGCAAAATGGTCAAAAAACCTCGGAAGGTGTAACGCTCAAAAATATTTCGAGCCTTCTTCCCACAACGACGCGCACCACACGCCGTCCTCCGCGATGGATTCCTCCTCATGGGCGCACGGTATTTTTACTCGTCCGCGCCGCACTACCGCGACCGTTGCGCGCAGGTCCTCCCCGCAAGAAGCCATCCCCGGCCTTCTCGACGACATCGTCATCACGCACGTTCTCAGATCTGAGCATTTCGACGATCCAGCAGACCTCGCACGGCTCCCAGCGGTGAGCCGCGCGATGCGCGACGCGGTGGCGGCGACGGGGCTTGAGTTTGAGGAGCTTGATGAGCATGAAGCCGTTGACCTCGTATGTTTAAGCGCGCTGCAGCGCCTGCAACGGGGAGGTCGCCTGTCGCGTCAAGAATTTCTTTGTTACGCAGCGGCGAGGAGTGGAAATCTCGTGAAGTTGAAGGAGTTTCGCGCAAACGGCTTCCTGTGGGACGGGCATCTCGAGGTGATGAAGTGGCTACGCGCGAACGGTTGTCCGTGGAACGAGGAGACGTGCATGGGTGCGGCAGAGGGCGGGCAACAGGAGGTGCTGCAGTGGGCGCGCGCGAACGGCTGTCTGTGGGACGGGAATACGTGCTCAGCGGCGGCATTGGGTGGGCATCTCGAGGTGCTGAAGTGGGCGCGCGCAAACAGGTGCCCGTGGGGCACGAGCTTGGAAAATGCGTGTTAAGGAGCGGCACGGGGTGGGCATCTCGAGGTCCTGAAGTGGGCGAGCGCTAACGGCTGCCCGCGTGACAAGAACGAGCTGCACCACGCCGCTCAAATGGGCCACGAAGAGATGGTGTGGGCCCTGATCGAGATGAGTGCGGACATCAACAAGGCAGGTAATGACGGCGGGACACCACTGTACCTCGCCGCCGGTCACGACAACGAGGCGGTGTTGCGGGCGCTGATCGAGGCGGGCGCGAACGTCCATAAGGTGACGGAAGCCGGCGAGTCACCACTGTTGGTGGCTACTGAAAGGGGCCACGAGGCGGTTGTGCGGGCGCTGATCGAAGCGGACGCGGATGTCAGCAAAGCAAAGAATGACGGCGTGACGCCGCTTTTGATGGCCGCTTGTAACGGACACGAGACGTTGGTACGGGTGCTGATCGAGGCGGGCGCGGACGTCAACAAGGCGACGGATGGCGGCGAGACGGCGCTGTTTATCGCCGCTGAATTTGCCCACGATGTGGTGGTGCGGGCGCTGATCGAGTTGGGCGCGGACGTCAACAAGGCGGTGGATAACGGCGCGACGCCACTGTTTATCGCCGCTTGTAACAGACACGAGGCGGTGGTGCGGGCGCTGATCAAGTTGGGCGCGGACGTCAACACGGCGGAGGATAGCGGCACGACGGCACTGTTTATCGCTGCTTGTAACGGCCACGAAGCGGCAGTGCGGGCGCTGATCGAGTTGGGCGCGGACGCCAACAAGGCGGAGGATAGCGGCACGACGCCGCTATACGTCGCCGCGCAACAGGGCCACGAGACGGTGGTGCGGGCGCTGATCGAGTTGGGCGCGGACGCCAATGAGGTAATGGATGACGGCGCGACGGCGCTGTACATCGCCGCTAAAAAAGGCCACGAGCCGGTATTGCGGGCGCTTATCGAGTTGGGTGCGGACGTCAACAAGGCAAAGGATAACGGCGTGACGCCGCTGTTTGTCGCCGCTGGATCGGGTCACGAGACCGTGGTGCGGGTGCTGATCGAGTTGGGTGCGGACATCAACAAGGCGGAGGATGGCGGCGTGTGGCCGCTGAAGATTGCCACTCATTTCGGCCACGAGGCGGTGGTGCGGGCGCTGATCGAAGCGGGCGCTGATGGAAGCGGGCGCGAACGTAACGAGGCGGATGATAACGGCTCGACACCTTTCTTCCAGCTCGCCTGATTTCCCTTCGTCCAGCTCGGCACGACTCGGCGCGTTTTTTGCAAAGCCGTCGGAACCGTGGTTGGAACCATATGCATCCTTCTCACCCACTACTTGTACATAATACCGACAGACCAAGTCGTAATACCTTCGAACATTTTTTGTCAGCACTCTGCATTCCATCAGAAAATCGACGGCACACACACAAGCGAGCAGTTTGTCGTCTGGCGGAAAACCCGACGCGAGTGTAACACCAACCGGTCTCGGGTTCGCATCCACGCCTTCGCCGCCACAGCGCATCGCGCCTCGTCCACCCGGTGGAACGACGCGATGAATGATCTAGAGAGGTTGCCGCTGCTGGTGCAGGTACGACGTGTCTCCACCTCTCGGCGTGCTCCCGTCACGCTCGGTCGCCCCAACGCCCATCCTTCGTTTCTTCTTCCCCCACTTCCGTCACCGGTAGGATCTGGCTGACCCCCTCGTCATTCGCCCGCTGACGCCTCCTTTCCCCCACCCCCACCCGCTCCAGAGCGATGGCGGCGATGCGTACGTGCCTCGCACTCGCGGTGCCAAGAAGGACTCGTTCCCCCGAGTGCTCGTGAGCGTCGCGGCTGGCTCCGCGCTGCTTTTGATGGGGTGCGCCAAGGTTGCGTTCCGGGACGGGTACGACACGTTCGAGTCCCCGACCGAGCTTTCCGAGCTCTCGTCCGGGCGCGCGGTTCCTGGGAGCACGCCCAGCACCACCACCGCGGACCCTAATCAGCACTACGTCAAGGCCCCGGTGCCCCGACGCGTGGGGCACGCGGAGAGCAGGCTGGGACAGGAACAGCAAGCGAATTTGGAGGGGAATGGCGAGGCGAAGATGAGCGAAGGCGACGGTTGCCAGTCCTACTCGCCGTCCCTCGCGACGCACGTGCTCGCGATCGGCATCGACAGCGAGAACGACAAAAAGAACACGGAGTACATCAAGGAATGGCTGGGGAAGGAGAACTGCATGGACGCTCCTTCCTTGAACAACTACCTGCGAATAAGTCCCGGAGTCAACGCGTACGACTGGCCGAAGAAGTTCGACGAAGCGCTGTACGCGGTGAAGGATTTGGAATCTGCGTTACAAAAAAGAGACAAAGACCAAGCCGGGCCTCACAGTTTGAACGAGCTGTACTACGCAGGCGCGGTGGCAGAGGCTCGTGAAAACGAAAGCACCCTCCCCGAAGGCTGGTAAGTATTTCCCATTTACCACATTCCGCCGACTGATTGCCCATACAAGACTGACATTTATTTTTACAATCTCAGGATGGGCATCGCGCACCACGTCGGGTGCATGTACGGCCACATGTTCCAGTGGCAAACGCAGTGGGACGAGGACTGGGCGGACGTCGTGGTGTTGGAAAGCGACGCGCCGTGGACCATCTCGATTCCCGCGTATTCCTTCCAGGACATCGTCAAGCACCAGCCATCGGATTACGACGTCATATTTCTCACGCACGGCGAAGCGGTGAGCGGCGAGTATTTGTACTCATTCAACTCGAGTGGCCCGACCGAATCCAAAGACCTGCACGTGTACCGCTGGAACCAGATGCAGGGCGCCGCCGGATTACAGGGTTATATTGCGCAGAGACGCATGAAGGATAAGCTGGAGAAGTACATCGTGAAAACAGGCGGGATGGACATGGTGGATGCCTGGCTCATGACGCGCGTGTGTTCGCAGGTGCAGGACGACACGAAGACGTACGCGCTGAACTGCTACCACGTGTCGCCCAACCCCCCGGGGGAGGGACAGGCGGTGGTGATGAGGGACCCAAGCGTGGAGTACGCGGGGGCCGGGTATGTCAAGGTCAACAGGGATCCCAAAAACTCGTACCCAGCGGAGTGGACGTACGACATGCTCGGCGAGGGTGCGGATGCCGGTGCTCTTGGTCAGGACGAAGCAGAGGAGACGCAGGAAACCGAGGGCGTCGTGGAGGAAGAGGAGGAGACGCAAGGCGGTGAAGAGGTGGAAGGCGCGAACACCGTGGATGCCACGGATGAAGCGAGCTACGAAGACGCGTCGGGGCCTGCGACGGCGGAGACGGAAATCGACCTCGACGCCGACATCCCACTCGAAACAAACCCAGACCTCCCAGAAGGTGTCGACGACGTCCTTGACGTGGTGCAGGATGACCGGGACGCGTACGAGGGGTCGTTCGAGGAAACTCTGGATGACGCGGAGGCGCCGTATCCGTCCTCTGAGATGAATGAAACGGTTGCGACCCAGACCGAAACGGCTGAAGAAGCGGCGTCGAATGTGGATTTCGTCGAGGGCGCGATTTCGGGGGACGCCGAAATCGAACGCGACGCCAGCGAAACCGTCGCGCCCGCGCCGCCGCCCGGAACGGGGGAAGAGGTTGACGATTTGGACGGCGACGCGACGGGAGTTACCGACGATGCCGCGCCCGGTCCCACGGCGAGAAGCTAGAATAGTATGTAACGCACGCATGTATACGAAGAAGTACTGGAGGACTCGCTCTGCGAAAATCGCTCTTCGCAGCACTTTCGGTTGCTCCACCGAAATGCTGCCGGTAATAAGTTTTATAGGCGCGTGCCGCGTCCCCTCGCTAATCATCCAATCACCATCCATTGCCCGCGGCACCGGCACGGGCACCCCCCCCCGGCCCACCATGGTGCACCGCACACGCGCGCACGTGCGTCGTAACAGCAGCGCGGCTGATCTGCTGGAGGGTAACGTTCTTGGGGATTACGGCACGGATGAGGATTACTACGTGAACGAGCCCGAGGATGACAAATCGAGAACCTCGAAAAAACAGGCCGCCGGGTTCCGCGGCGATTACGGAAGCATCGCGCTTCTGTTGCTGCTGTACACCCTTCAAGGCGTCCCCATGGGTTTAAGCGCCAGCGTGGGGTTCATTTTGCAAGAGAAAGGCGCGTCGTACGCGGAGCTGGGGATTTTTAGCCTCGCGAGCTGGCCGTTTTCGCTGAAGATCCTGTGGGCGCCCGTGGTGGATTCGCTTTTCGTGAAACAAATAGGCCAGCGGAAAACATGGCTCATCCCGTTACAGCTAGCGGTGGGTTTTTCCATGCTGTACCTCGCGAACCACCTCGGGCAGTTGATTTCTCAAAAAGGCTCCGACGTCAAAACCCTGGCGGTGATTTTCCTGTGGATCTACGTGTTGCTGGCGAGCCAGGACATCGCGGTGGACGGGTGGGCTTTAACGATGCTTTCCAAGAAAAACGTGGGCCTCGCGTCCACGTGTAACAGCGTCGGGCAAACCGCCGGGTTTTTCGTTTCGTTTACCGGGTTTCTGTTACTAAACGCGTACGGATCCGTCGGTCTAGGTGGGTTCATCACGTTCTGGGGGGTGGTGTTTCTTTGCTCGGCGTTTTTCGTGGCGCTGAAACGCGAAGCCGGGACGGGCGCGATCGTCACCGCGAGCGAACGGTTCAAACAAACCGAAGGCTTGAATAATTTGACCGTTGTCGGGGCGTATAAACAAGCCTTATCCATCGCGCGGTTACCTTCGGTGCTAACACTCAGCGCGGTCTTACTCACTCGTGCCATCGCGTTCAGCGCTGCTGAAACCCTGACGACGCTGAAACTGTTGGAGCGGGGGGTTCCGAAGCAACACATGGCGACGCTCAGCGCGGCGATGACGCCGGTGTCCATTATGTTGCCCGTGTACATCTCGAGATGGACCGCGGGTTCCAGGCCGCTGGATTGCGTCACGAAGACGTGGATGCTTCGAACGGTAGTCGCGCTAGGCGCGTCGGTGGTGGTTTTATACGTCCCGTCAAATATATCAGAAGAAGGCGGGTACATTCCGTGGACGTATTACGGATTTCTATACGCGTGGCTGTCAATATACGCCGGTCTAAACACCGTGCACTTCGTGTCCTTCATGAGCTTTTACAGCAAAGTCTCCGACGAAACCATGGGCGGGACCTACATGACGTTGCTCAACACGGTTTCTAACTTGGGGTATAAGTGGTGCGAAACCGGTACTATGTTTTTGATTGACGCGGTGAGTGAGAAAACCTGCGTGGGGGGGTCAACACCCGCAGTCACGGCGTGCGCGACGGAGACCGCGAAAACGCAATGCGTCTCGTCCGGAGGGACCTGCCGCACGAGCGACTGGCCGTTTCACGTCGCGGTGTGTTTAACCCCGGTCGTAGGGTTTGTATGGCTGCAACTCGCCAGACAACCGATGGACAAACTGCAGAAAGGGGGCAAGGCGAAGTGGAAGGTACGGAAAAGCCCGGGCAGGTGATGGTGGGGTAGATGGGTAGGTACGGGTGCTATTTTGCACGAGTATCTATCCACGCAACGCATATTCCTGTGACCGAGGAATAGTAATACACACCTTCTAAAGAGTAAGAGTTTAATTTTGTTTCCCCTCCACGGTGACCGGCCTCATTTGCACCAGCACATCAGCGCCATCAACGGACATGGTAACCACCTCCTCCATGCGGACTTTATCGTCGCGAAATCCGGAAGGGTTTTGAAACTCTCCGTTCCCGTCGAAAACGGCCTGCTCGGCGAGCTCTGAAATCGCGAACGCGGCGTTTTTCGCGATGGACGCGAACGAGTTCCGCATCGCGTCAATTTTCGCGGCGAAGCCCGAAACGGCGTTTTCTTTCGTCAAAAAACCTTTTGTGTTCGTCAATTCACCCAACACACCACCCGCCCGTCGACTTTTCGACGCGCTACCTGGTTCCAAAGAAACAAACGTGGTGGCCATCATCCGCTGCACCGCGTCGTGCGTGTTTTTCGATAAACGAACGGTACCTCGTCTTTCAAAACTCGAAACCGGTTTTGTCGTGTGTGTGTTTTCGTCCCCCAATCGCCGCGCTCCGCGTCGCGCGTCCCTCGACGCCGCGCGTCGCTCTTGACGCGCGGCGTCGTCTATAGGATCACGTCTTCGTCCAGAGGGTTCCGGGAGCACCACCAAGCGCGTTTTGGCGTTTTCGGATCCGGAAACCGAAACGCTCCGACTCGCGCGGTCCATCGTCGCCCTCGCCGGCGCGGCGAGGCGCGTGGGCGAGAGCAGCTTCGACGCGTCGGGTTTCGGCGGCGCCAGTTGGCGTCGCGGCGCGGAAGGGACAGGCACAGCGCTCGCATCGGTGCGACGACGAGACACGCGCTGCTCTGGACGGATGGAGCGCAAATCCGTCGTCACAGAAACCCGTCTCCGTCCGGGGGTCTTCGGCTTTGGCGACGCCGCGAGCGACGCTGCGAGCGCGGCGCCTTCCCTCGCCCAACGAGCGGAACGCGCAGCAAGAGTCTCTTGTGTTTTATGTTCCTCTACTGCGTCAACTACTTCCTTCACCGCGTCAACTTTTGCGCTATGTTCCTTCACGTTGTCTTCTTCTTCTTTTAATTGTCCTTCCTTCGTCGTCACAACACCGTGCGCTTCCTTCGCGACCGTACCCGCCGTCGACGCTGACAAAGTCTTCTCTGTTTCCCGGATGCGCTCCGGCGCGCCGTCGTCGCCGGCGTTTCTGTTCGGCGCGAAAAAGGCCGTCAGCTTCGCCCGCCGCGGCGAGCGCGGAACATCCTTAAAGTTATTTGATCTCGCTGCTACTTGTGGTGTTGTGTGTGGCATCGGCAGCGCAGGTGTACTCGTCGTGTTACTTGTCGCACGCAACCCAGGCTCCACGGCGACGTTCGCGAAATCAATCGTCGTCGCCGTCGCAGCGATTTTCGTCGTCGCCGCCTCCGCCTCCGCCCGTTTCCGTTTCGACTCCGCCTCCATGTCTCTATTCCTCAGCTCATCCAACGCGAACGCCCGGTCGGCGAGGTACACTTGCAACGGTGGAAACTGGTTTGTTATTTCTTGTTGAACCGCGGCGCGAATCCGGCGTTTTGCGGCCGCCGCTTCCCGTTTAAGCGCCGGAATGGTCGCCGCTGTTTTGGAATCTATCGCGTTCAGTGTGTCCACGCTCCACTGAACCCACCGGCCCACCAGCCAAGTGGACCCACTTCCACCTGGCAGGTCGTGTAACGGGGCGATTCGCGTGGTGGGTTTCGGTTTCACGACCACGGAGGTTAAACGCAGTTCACGGGGGGACGCGACCGTGCCAGACTCGCACGCGGGGAGCGCCAGTACGCCATTGATGGTTCCGAGACTAACGCCTTTCAGATTTCGCGACTCATTCGCGGGAGGGGGGACCAGCCACGTGGGCCACACCATCGTCGGGAGGTCCGAAGCCACGATGGTTCCCACGACGCACCCCGGCGCGTACACCGCCGCGCCGTCCGGTATAGTCGCGCTCACCGCAATGACAGGGACGATGGTCTCAAGAGTAGTTCCCCTCGGAAACGCCTAAAGGCACCAAGGACGAATAAAATCCGCCACTGAAATTTGCACTGGGGTTTTTTGTTCCCAGGCGCGCCCCTTCGCGCCACATTGCCTCGCGCACTGACAGCAGTCAGCGCGAACGCAGACGGTTTCTCGAAACCCGTCCGTGCAACTCCACGGGCGCGAGACGTACACGCGTGGGCACGGCGACCGAGTGTTCGTTACGTTCCGGATCGGAGCACAGAGAAGGAGGCATTTGCGGAAAATCTAGCACACACGATGTACGTCCGCACCTTGGTTTCTCGTTTCGCCCGGCCACACACAATTGGTCTTCGCGCGGCACACAACCAAATTCACGCTAGGCACACGAAAAAAGTCCACAACACGTCCCCCCGGGGCCCGGAATCGAACCTCCCCACCGCGGCCAACACCTAACGTCCTCCCTCCCGGTGATCGCGATCGGGCCCTTTTTTTTTCAAGTCCCGCAACTGACCAAAACCTCTCTTTTTTTCTTTCAACTTCCCAATCAGAAACCATGCTGTTCTACTCCTACTTCAAGACCCTGGTCGGTAAGCACGTCGTCGTTGAGTTGAAGAACGACCTCGCCATCGGCGGCACCCTCGTTTCCGTTGACCAGTACTTAAACATCAAACTCGAAAACACGGGCGTTGTGGACGCGAAACAGTACCCGCACATGAAGAGCGTGCGGAACTGTTTCATCCGCGGGAGCGTGGTGCGGTACGTATTTCCCCACCCACCACATTCCACTGACTGACTGCCCATACAAGACTAACATTTCTTTTTTTACAATCAGGTACGTGCAGCTTCCCAGCGACGCGGTGGACGTGGACATTCTGCACGACGCCACCAGGCGCGAAGCCAGGGGGGCTTAGGTTTGTCCCTCCGCGGAGGAGACTTAGTGTAGGGTGATTCTTTGAGTTCTGGGTGGGTAGAGGAGGGTGTTCAATGCCCGGTTAATCAATCGGCGCTTCATCAATCAAAAAGCAGCCACGTCTGTCTCTTCTTGTCGAATAAACTGCTTGATGATGACTCGGACTGCAACTCAATCACGTCTCGTGTCCGTTCCACACCTCCACGCGCGCGCCATGTCTTCTTGTGTGACATTCGCGGTCCCGTCGCTCGCGCCTCCGCGCACCGCGCATGGGCGCAAACGCGCGCACCGAAGGGCCGCGTCTATCACCGTCACCGCCGGTGCCCGTCTCGTTTCGTCCCGCGGGACGGTCGATTTCGCGAACACTAAATCCCCGCAACCCCCTTCGTCGGGTGTGTCGCGACGAAGCACCCTGGGCTTCGCGACCATCGCCGCTGGTACGTTGATTGAGTTGTTGTCACCCACTACGAAACCGGCGAGCGCGGAGTACGCCACTTCCAACGAGTACATGCCTTCCCTGGAAGGCAAGGACTACGGCAAGAGTAAATACCAATACCCCGATTACGAGCAGAGGTTCGACGGGGCGTTGCAGTGGAAGACGATGAAGGAAGGTACTGGTGTTACAATGACCGCGGGCAAAAAAGCCGTGATTGACTGGGACGGGTACACCATAGGGTACTACGGCCGGCCGTTCGAAGCTCGGAACAAATCCAAGGGAGGCGCGTTCACTGGGGAGGATAAAGAATTTCTGCGGTTCGCGGCCGACGACGTTTCAATAATCCCCGCTTTCCGGGAAGCCGTGCTCGGGATGAAGGCGGGTGAAATAAGAAGAGTCATAGTCGCGGGCGGTTCCACTTTGTCCTACCCGCAAGGCCGGAAGTGGAAAATCATGGGCCCTAAGCCTTCAAATTTTTCGGGAGAACGCGCGCTTGGGTTCGTGCTGGAAAACGAAGGGATGATCGATAAAACCCTGCTCTTCGACATCGAGCTGATCAGGGTGGACGAGATACCTTGAATAGATGTAATAGGAAGGACTCGAAGTAGTCGTAATATAGGAAGTACTTGCGGTAAGTCGTGGTAGGAAGTACTTGAAGTAAGTCGTAAAAGGAAGTATTCGCAGTAGGTCGTGGTAGGAAGTACTTGCGTTAAGTCGTAAAGGAAGAACTCGAAGTAAGTCGTCATAGGAAGTACTTGCGGTATAAGTCGTAACCGGAAATACTTAAACTAAGTCGCCAAACCCCACTTCCATGCAACCCGTTGTGGACCTAATACCTCCGCGGCGCGCCGGGCGCCCCCCCTTTTAGGAATTTGTTGCAGATCCCCATCAAATACCCCGCGAAGTTGCGAACGCGGCCGAGGTCGGTACTTTCGATTTCGTCAACCACGGAAAGCGCGGTTTGTTCGTCAAGTTTCAAAAGCGTATCGAGCGCTCTTTGGTCGATTGCGCCCAGGTTGAACTTGCCCCTCCCATACGCGCTCTGCATGCGCTGGTACACCGCAGAAGGCAGCTGCGCGCGCAACGCAGCGTCGTCCACGTAACCGCCGCCGCGAGAACCGCCGGAGACGCCGCCGCCGCCGTTTGTGTTTCCACCCGGACCAGGTCCGCCGTACCCGTGACTGGAAGGAGGCCCGCCGTAGCCTCCGCCTCGGTCGCCGCCTCTGCCGCCGCCTCCGTGCCCGCCGCCGCCATGCCCGCCGCCTCCGCCGTACCCGCCGCCCCCCGTATCCCCCCCCCCGCGGCTGCGCGTTGGAAAGCCCTTGTTCCATCGCCAGCCTGTGTTTCTTGGCAACGCTTGAAAAAAACGCACTGGGGTTCCGCACGGAACCGTTCGCGCACGCCGAGTGTACCTCGTCAATCGCGACCATCGCGGACGGCTCGTTCAGCGTCAGCATAGACTCCCACGCCGCGGTGTCCAAGCTCGACCCGGTGTCCGTGTAGAACTGCTCAAGACGCATCGCAACCGGCGAGGTGATGACGCCCTGCGATTGTGAACGAAAAGTGTCAGTCCCGAGTCGGCGAGTGTGGGTTTGTAACAGTTGCTGGTACTGGTAAATGTTACTAGTAGTGCACTCAAACACTCAAAGAGGGCCAGTAAGCAGTGTGTCAGGATTCGGGAAACGCGCAAGGCCGTACCATCTGGAACCGGCGCTGGATTTCGAAAAACGCTTCGGGCGGCGCCGGTCGCGCGCCGCCGGTTTGGAACCCGCCGCCTCTGTTGTCCCATCCATTTTGACTTTGACCACCACCTCCGCCGGCCAGGTCGCCCCCGGCTCCGTACGGAACCCCGAACTTCCCCGAACATCCCCGAACTTCGGGCTCGTGTCTTCTGCAGATGCTCTTTAGGTACCCGTTGACGTTCCGGATTCCCGCGACGTCGGCTTTGCCGAGTTCGTCAACCGACGCCACCGCTAAGGGCTCGGGCATCCGCGCGAGGTGGTCCAGCATTTTTTCGTCGATTTGGTTTGACGAAACAACCCCAAGAGCGTACACGCGCTGCAGCGCATCAATCACCGCCTGGGACGGAGCGCCAGCGCCGTTTCTTCCGCCGGCGCCGCCGCGCGGGGCGCGCGTCATCGCTTTGACTTGCGCTGGATTTTTGATTCCTCGCATCAGCGTTGTGAGGAACTCGTTCTTGTCCTCCGCGCCCTTTAACGATTCCTCCGAAATTCCGTCGATGATCTCCACCGCCTGCGCTGGCGTAAACTCGCCTAGTTGGTGAAGCGTCTTCGCTTCCATCTCGTGCTCCGCGATTAAGTTCGACGCATACAAAACCGCCAAACGCTTGGTGACTTTGGGCGCGAGCGAATCCAACGCATCCTCCAGGGTCACATCGGGCTCAGGTTTGTCCGCTGGTTCTTCCTTTGGTTCTTCCGCTGGTTCCTGCGCTACGAACGCTTCCGTTTCCGTGGCGGTCGCGGGCGCGTCTTCCACGGGAGCCGCGGGTTCGTTCGCGACGACCACGTCGTCCACTGCGTCGGCATCCCTATCCACCGCATCACACCCGGGCTCATCAGACCCGGTTTCAACCCTAGCCTCTTTCGCGTTTGGCGCATCCACGGTCTCCTCCGTTTCGCGCTCGCGCTTAGCGCCAGAGCCGTCGGCTTCCGCGGACATGGCGGCTGTGAAACGTTGACACAACACGTGGACACGACACGCACGCGAGGCGCCCACGCGCGGGGGTCTGAGGAGAGGGAAGGGAAGAACGGCGAGACGGATCACCTCTCACTGATTGCAAAAGTTGTCGTGACGAAAAAGATTTCAGTTTTTGTGGATCGAGAAAAAGCAGGAAGAAGGTGTCACACGCACGCAACGACGCAAACGCCGCGAACGGCACACAAAACCACGTCCCGTTCTGATTGTTCGCACTAACGTGTCCGTCTGGAGTACACGTTAGTGGCGGTATGTATGGATATATAAAGGCATATGCGGCACTGCTGGGTGTCATGATTTCACGCCAGGCACGCGCGCCTGGTCGCTACCGCCCTCCGCGTCGTCGCACGGCGCTTGCGTCGCCGGCGCGTCGTCGCATCCTTTGGTCCACCTCTTGCGTTTGCGCGCGTGCGATTTCGTCTCTGGCCCAACGCAGTTCGAACGAGTGGACGTCAACCAACTCCAGCCAGCGTTGCGTTCGCAGCACCAGCGGCACGAGCAGCGCGAACGTGGTTACTTCGGCAACGATTGCGCCAACAAGCGTTTCCCCCGCGAACTCGGGTACGTCCGTGGTTCGCCGTACATACACCGATGTCGCACTGGACACGAAAAGCCTTACGACGTGGTGTCTCCACTGTTTCGAAAACTCGTACCGCGTCATGATTCCGCTGGCCAAGGCCGCGACGAACCGGAAAAGCCCCCACGGGAGACTCGGCACGCACCGCGTGATGCTCAAACGCGCCAACATTCCGAGCCAGTTCACGGTGTCGCACGCGGTTTCGAAGTTCTCCACGTACGCCGCGCGCGCGGTGAACTGCATGGAAAGCAACACGGACATGACGATGGTGAAAAACTCGCGGAAGTCGCTCCTTGGAACAGAGGGGAAAAGAGGCGTCGACGTCGGGTACCGCACTTTGCTCACCACGGCGCACACGATCGTCACGACGCTCCCGACGACGTGCACAGGGAACACGCTTGCGATGAGGTGTAACCGGAACGCCTCCGCCTTACGGGCATCGTGTGTGGGGCGCGAACGCATCGAGGACAAAGAGGAAGTAGGGCGGCAGCCGACTTCCCCGGAAGGCGCGCGTGGGTCGGCAAGTTGAACCGGGTGCGCAAATTGCAAAGCCGTGTCGGCAATCGCGGTCGGCAAACTTTCAGGGGCCGTGTCGGCAAATCGCGCTGCCACGCCACGCCACGCCCTGCACGACGGTGGGCAAGAAATCGTCACGTTGTTGCACTTGCGACGAAGGCCACGGAGAACAAGAAACCGTGGTGTCGGCCACCTAGACGTGCGTCCCCGCAGTTCGCGGCTGTGGCCAAGCTTCCACGTGTGGCACTCTTTTTTGCCGTCCCGAGAAACTGTGTACTGTTGACCATTGTTTTTCCGACAAATTTCGGTTTTAGGATTTCATAAATGCATCCCGCTACCTCCGCGCGCCGAAGAAATACCCCGCCCCCGCCGCCGCGAGTAACACGGCGACACCCCGTGCGAGTTGCAGGTCTTTATCGGCCAAAATGCTACTATCACTCACTGTTACTGTTGATTCCTTCATTGAACTCTTCTTCTTCTGTCCAAAAAGCGTCGGTTCGAACACAGCTTGTTTTTCGTGCGCTCGCATCTTTTCTTTCCACCGAAAAGGATCGCTTCGGAGCGCCGGTCCAAACGGCCAGTCGCTGTCCAAGTTTTCTGGACACAACGCATCGCCGATGTGTTGCGTGATGGTGTCGATTAAAGCCTGGAACACGATTTGCTGTCCATGCTCGCTGAAATGAATCCCATCGGTGAATAATTCGCCACCGCGCCCGTCGCCGTCGCCGTTAAATCTGGGAGGAGGTCCGAAATCACTCGACTTGAAGTTGTTGATCGAACTGATTTGCGTTTGCCACGGGTCCACCGATTGCGCGCGCGACAAGTTTCCTTTCTCGTTTTCTTCCCCACCTTGCTTTGCCGTTGTGACCTTGAACAAATCCACACAAGGCATTCCAAGTTCCCGTGACACCTTCGTACAAATCCCCGCGTATTTCCGTGTGTTTTCGTTCGTACGGTCCAGCGTCCCGATCGCGCCGTCTCCGTACTTTTCATGTTGAAATGCCAAGCGCTGATTCTCGTTCATGCACGGCGGCGTCATCACCACGACGAACTTTGCGGTTTTCTTGCAATGCTTTACGATCTCTCTGAGATTTTTTTCATACTCATCGAGAGGTACATAAACAGCCGGTTCCACGTGACGCAGCGCAGCATCATTCGTGCCGAGCATTATCGTCACCAGCAGTTGGGTTTCATCCTCGGGGAACATCTCTTTCAACATGGAAAGACACCACCGAGAGTTGTACCCGCCGAACCCGCGGTTGTACACATCGCACCGCCGGCCGTACCGTACCGCTAAAGACGAACCCCACCCGTTCGCCTCGAAACTCCGCTGCGTTAACGAATCCCCGAACAAAACAATCGCCCGGCGTCGGTCCGTCAAGCCCATGCGTGGGCCCCCTGTGTGGGGAGGGCCCTGTGTGGGCAGGGTGACCCGTGCCCGGCGCGACGACGAATGACGAGTGCGAACGCGCGAGTGAAATTCTAAGAATAAAATTTCGTGTGCTTCTCTTCGTTGCCAATCAGCGTCGTGGTTCAAACTCGCGGGCGCGACCGAGGACATGGTGCCGCCCGCGGCGCGGGAGGCTTTGGATAGCGGCAACGACGCGGCGCGTGTGCCTGTCGCCGCGCGCGTGCCGCTGCGTGCGACCAGCCCCATAGACGCGGTCTCAATCAAGGCTCTGATTCGGGAAGAAGCGGAGAATGGCACGCCAAACCGTCGTGATGGCGAGACCGCAACTGCCACGCGGCTTCGCCTGGACGTGCTGACGAGCCAGAACAGGGCTTTGAGTTTGCGTTTCGCAGATCTCGCGGTGCTGCACACGAAACCGTCCACGGAGAGGGACGGGCTTCGCGCCGCGCTTCTCGAGGCGGAGACGGTTTGTGCGGCGACTGTCGCTGGAAACGAAGTGTTACGACGCGCCCTGGGAGTCGCCGCGGAGGAAGCCGAGGCTGCGTTTGAGCTCGCCGACAACGCCGCCGCGCAAATCGCAATCGCAGCAGCCGTCACAGACGAAGCGGATGCGCGCGCGGAAATGGCAGAGGCGGAGGTGGAGCGACTCAGGGCGATTCTGGAGCTCGCGGAAACGGAGAAGAACGAATCCGGAAAACAGCAAGCCACGGCGCGGCGAACCGCGGCGGGAGCGGCGACGAGTTCCAGAAACTCGGATAAAGAAACCAACTCCGAAAATCCTTGGGAAACAGTACGTGCCGTTCAGCTGGACATGGTCCGTGAGCAGCACGTCGCGGCGATGCGGTTGGGTGAGCTTGAGTTGAAGCTTTCGAAATGGAAAAAACACGCAAACGCCGAGTCTTTGAAGAAAGCGGTCGCCGAGACCGATTTGAGCGACTTGGTGAAGATGTACAAGCAGCTGAAGGAACAGTTTGTTTGTTTGACGCGAGAACTTGAGGAGGTGAGGTGTGGGGTGGCGAAGAATGAAACGTTGGTGAGGCATGAGCTGGCCACGGAAACACGAGTTGCGGAGAAACACGAAGCCCTGAGCGATGCGCGTTGTCAGTCTTGTATGGGCAATCAGTCGGCGGAAAGGGGCGAACTCGCGGATACGGCGAGGTGCGCGCAAAATCGAGAGTCGATTGCGATGCGCGAAATCGCCACTCGGTTAGCGCGGGACGTATCGGAGGCGATCGAGTTTGGGCTACACGCCAGTGCGATTGCGTTACCCACGGATACGCAACGCGCACGTGACGAAGATCACGTGGGTAACACACCGAGGTACTGGTACGACGCCGGGAAGGACGAAATCGTGCTGTTAGGAAGATAGAAAGAGGGTGGTGATGACAAAATAATCACACTAAAAATCAATCACAACCTTTCACTGCAGCGCTGCTATTTCCGTCCCGCGATGAGGTTCGCCGAGCTGCTCTTCGACCCTCCCTCCATGGCGCTCCGCAGCTGCTGGTCCCACATGGCTCGGTACAGCCCGTTGGCGTCGGAGTACAGCGTGGGGTGGTCCCCGCGTTCCGCGACGAGGCCGTCTTTCAAAACGATGATCTGATCCGCGTCCATGATCGTGTATAACCGGTGCGCGATGACGATGTTGGTTCTGCCAACCGCCGCGGCGTTAATCGAGAGCATGATTTCCTTTTCCGTGTGCGTGTCTAAGCTAGACGTGGCTTCGTCGTAGATCATGATTGGGGGGTCTTTTAAAAGCGCCCTCGCGATCGCGACGCGTTGCTTTTCACCCCCGGACAAACGCAACCCGCGCTCGCCGACCAAAGTGTCGTACCCGTCTTTGCACTGCTCATCCACGAACTGCGAGAACTGCGCCGCTTTCGCGGCTTTCTTCACCTCCTCGATTGTGCCCATATTGGACGTCCCGAGCTTGCCGAACGCGATGTTGTACTCGATGGTGTCGTTGAACAAAACGCAATCCTGCGGGACGATTCCTATTCGCGAACGCACGGAACGCTGCGTGACGTTCGCCACGCTCTGGTTATTAATCGTGATGCTTCCGTGTTGGATGTCGTATAGGCGGTAAATAAGCTTGCTAATCGTGGATTTCCCCGCCCCGGAGCTCCCCACGATGGCGATTTTTTGCCCGGGTTCCACCACGAAGGACACGCCTTTCAAAATCTGCCGCCCATCAAGCGGGTTGTACATGAACCGCACGTCGTTGAACACCACCCTGGCGTCCGCGCTTGATTTCAAAACCAACTCCGTGTTTGGAACCGCGTCCGCCACGTCTTCGTGTTCCTTCATCAACCGGAACATGGCTTCCACATCAACCATACACTGCTTGATCATCCGGTAGTACGTTCCTAGGAAGTTTAAAGGGACGTAGAGTTGCAGGATGTACGTGTTGACGAGCACGAAATCGCCGACGGTCATTTTGTCGTCAAGCACTTCGCGCGCGGCGAGGGCCAGGGAAAGCGTGATGCCGACGGTGATAATAACGGCTTGCCCTAAGTTCAGCCCGGTTAGGGATTGCGTGGTGCGCAAACTCGCCGCCTGTTTCTTCGCGAGCGCGACGTCGTACACGTGCGCGATGTGCGGCTCCGCGCAGAACAGCTTTACGGTTTCGTAGTTCAACAGGGAGTCCGTGGCTTTCTGGTTGAACACGTCGTCCGCTTCCGTTTCCTGTCGCCGAAATTTGTTGCGCCACTCGGTGAAGGGAATGGTGAACGCGGCGTACACGAAAATCACCATGAAGGTTATTATTCCGAAGTACCAGCTGTAGAAGATCCACAGGTACACGCACACCATGGCGACCTCTAAAAAAATGGGGGCTACTTGGAAGGAGATGTATCTTAAAAGGGCGGCGAAGGACTCGGAACCACGGGAACACGCGCGAATCACGCTCCCGGTTTTGCGCGAAATGTGAAATCGCAGCGACAAACTCATGACGTGCGTGAACGTTCTTAGGCTAATCTTCCGGCTCGCGTGCGTCGAGACGAACGCGAACGCGTTGTCTTTGATTTCGTTGAACACGCTGCTCGCGAAGCGAATGCCCCCGTACGCCAGAATCGCGTTCACGCTGAACTTCCCGGCCACCACGGCGTCGATGGCGTATTTCAGCGCAATCGGCGACGCGACGTTGCACAGCTTGGAAAACAAAAGCGCCACAACTGACACGACGAACATGAGCTTGATGAACGGCCGTTCCTTGGGCCACAGAAACGGTAACATCTCCTTGAGCTCCTGTTTGTGTACCTTCCAGAAGTTCACGTCCTTCAGCTTGGCTTTCTCCGAGACCTTCTCCAGCTTTTGCTTGGCTTTCTCGTCGTACCCGGAAGGATCGACGGCCGAAGATGGGGCGCCGGTCGCGGCCTTGCCACCCATCCCTTGCGCCGGCCTGCCCTTGCCCTTCTCCATCTCCGTCAAACGCACGGATTCGTGGGAAACGCCGTTGAACACGGGTTTGGGGACCGACGCGCGCATCGCGGTACGGCCGCGGGGGGGCACTGCGCGGGGCGGAGTGACGATGGCACGAGATAGCGTTACCTCCGCCACGACAACGCGTCGACGTGACGTGGAAAATAATTTGCTGCAAAATGTTTCGCGGTGCCCATTCCCGAACCTGAGGTCGCATTCTTCGGCGCCCCGCGCCGCCGCCTCGGGGCAGGCAGATGGGCAAGAAGGCCTTTTTGAAAGGCGCGCCAGCTGGTGGCCCAGCTTCCGTCGCGCCAGGGGTTGCGAAACCGGGGAAAGGTAAGGCAGCGGTGCACTATGGGACGACCGACACAGTGAAGAAATCTGCGAAAGAAAAAGAAAAACCCGACGGCGGCGACTTCGACCTCGACGCGTTGTTCCGCACGGGCAAAGCCGCGAAGGCGAAGAGCGACTCGGCTGTGGCGGCAGCGGAGGCGTTGCGAGTTGAAAAGGAAGGCCCTGCGTTAAAAGAAAAGGTCGCGTTGCTTCCCGGGCAAAAGAAACCGAAACAACAACGCGTGACCCACGTCGAGTTCGTCCCGGTGAACCAACCCCGGCGGTTCCAAGACGGGCTTCCCGTGTACAAATCCTACGACGACTTTTCCGACGTGTCCTGCGGGCAAGTCGCGCCGACCGGCGCGAAAAACGGCAAGTGCCCGTTCGAATGCTGGTGCTGCTTTTGAGGCTGAACAAAGGTCGAACAGAAAGAAAGGGAAGGTAGTGGCGGCTGTGATGATTGTGGGGAGAAATATGATATCTATATCTTCTCGTCTCTTTCCCTATTCCTCCTTCCCCGATTTCTGGTTCTCCGCCCACACCACGTACAACGTGGATGGAATAATCACCGCGGCGCCTATGAGAGTTGAAATCGCGGGAATCTCGCCGAACACAAGCGCGCCAACCGCGGCGCTCCACATTAGCTCGGTGTACCGGAACGGCGCTAGCGCCGAGGCGTCTGCGGTTGGGGAAAAGAAAAGGGTCAGTTGCCATTACTGGTAAATGTTACTAGTACCGTACTCAGAGAGGGGCAGTAAACAGTGTGTCAGGCTTTGGGAAACGCGCAAGGCCGTACCTACTAGGGAAAAAGATTTCAGCAAGCAGTACAGTAACAAGTTGGCCCCGGCGCCCAGGATGGCGAGCAGCCCCAGCTGCGCCCCCGTGGGCGTGACCCACGCCAACGCCGCTGGTACCGCCGCGATCACGGTGGTGAACAGCGCGGTGTAAAAGATCATCGCCCAGAAGCTTTCCTTGCCTATGAAGATTTTGTTCAGCACGTCTAAACTCGCGAACATGGCGGCGGAGAGCAGCACTACGAGCCACTGCGGGTTGAAGGAGGCGCCCCCCGGTTGCATGACGACCATGACGCCCGCGAAACCCGCGAGCGTGCCGATCCAGCGCGTCGCGTCCACACGTTCCTTTAGGAACACGCGTGCCATGACTAACGTGAACAGTGGGATGGTGAAGTTTAAAGTGGTGACCACCGCGATCGGCGCGCTGCTCAACCCGTAACAATACAGCCCTATACCGGCCGCGAGCAAAACGCTTCGCGCGACGTGCAGGGGAACACGGTCGGTTTTGAAGCTCTCCATGCCGCTCAAGAACATCACGGGAAGCATGGTGAGCGTGGCGAACGCGAACCGCAAGAACACTACCTGCGCAACCCCAAGCGTGCTCCCGGTGTACTTCATAATCACGTCGTTGCCCACCCCGATGAGCTGATGGCCGAAGAACCACAAAATGCCAACCACGAAGGCTGAGGCTTTCTTGGGATCCGCATCGGCCACCGTTACGGGGGCATCGCCCGCGGTGGCATCCGCGGCGTACGTGGTGACTGTCACGACTCGTGTATTAGGGCGTTTGCATAAAGGCATGGCCGCGACGCGGGAAGACGACAAACCAGGCACCGCGGTTGGCCAGGACGCGCGACCGGAGGCGGTCGCGGCGACGCGCACCACACGCCCGGGAGGATTACCCGCCCCGCGACGTACACGGGACGGACGAACCACGGCGGGCGCCGCGGCGGTGAGAAACAACGAAGCCGCGATGGTTGACATCTTCGCGTGACGTGAACGACCCGAGCGAGAAGGGGGGACGCGCGCGCGGCACACAGTGGTTGGGGGTCGGATATAGGTTCAGTCAGGGACGAGGGATATGGATACTTTAACAGACAACAGGCGCGACGCGATTGGGTTGAAGAGTGATTTTGCTGATTTGCTTGCAAAAGAGGATTGTTAAATTGAATGCAGCGGCGTCTGCGCGAGTCGCCGCGCTACGGCTGTGTTTGTCACTTCACTGTTTCGCGCGAATGAATGCATCGTCGTCTTCCGGTGCCCAGATTAAGTCGCCCGAAACTAACTGCACTTGATACGGCGCGACAACTCCGGTGGGCATGAATTCGTCGCGGAACATGAGTGCCGTGATTTGCCCCGCTTCGAAGCCGTTTTCTGTGCGGCACTCCACTACATCCCCAACTTTGAATCGCAGATCTTTCGTCTTCCGTGCTTCAAGCTCGGGAGTCAAGATACACGCCTCGAATCCAGTTTTTAACTCCTCGTGGTTCAAGTTTTTACCGATGAAGACGAATTTCGATTCCCGCACCTCACCCGGCGCCCACGGTTCGTCGAACTCACCGTTGAAAATCATGTGCACCGCTTGAAACATGAACCGCTCGTCGCACTTCGCGACGTTCAGCACGCCTTTCATGCGGTACAAATCCGTGCCTTTTTGCGTCAGCAGGTAGTTGATCCAGCGTTGAATCGAGTCCAAATCTAACGGCCGTTGTTCCGCGACGCTCACAGACGACACAGTTTGGTCGTGCTCGTGTTCGTTCTCCGTGTTGAGAAACTCGGAGTCCATCGCTACGGTTTTTTTCAAATCGAACGCGCCGATGTTCAGCACGTATGACACGTCAACCACCGATAAGGTTGTGTGAATTATCTCCGCGGAAGGGTTCATGGATTTCAAGCGTTTCGTGACCCTTTTCACATCGTTCGCCGAGACCAAATCCATCTTGTTCAGAATCATGCGATCGGCGAACGCGACTTGCTCGATGGCTTCGTTTTCCTGGCCCTCGGGTCTTGGGTCGTCGAGGTGCTGCTCCACGTGCTTCGTGTCAATCAAAGTCACGATCCCGTCAAGTTTGAAGTTTTCCTGAACCGAGTCTTCCACGAAAAACGTCTGCGCCACCGGCGCGGGATCGGCCATGCCGGTGGTTTCGATGAGAACGTAGTCGAGCTTCAACGTTCCGGCTTTGATGCGGTCCGAAAACTTCTTCAGCACCACCACCAGGTCCTGGCGTACGGTACAGCAAATACACCCGTTCATCATCTCGATGATTTCCTCTTCAATGTGGGTCTTTGTGTTTTTTTTTAGAAGCACGTCGTCGATGCCGACGTCGCCGAACTCGTTTTCGATTATCGCGATCTTCAGGCCGTGGCTTGTGGAACTCAAGATGTGATTCACGAGCGTGGTTTTCCCAGAACCCAGGTACCCGGTGAGGATCGTGACGGGGATGCGCGTGTCGTTTGTGGAAGGCATTGTTGTTGGTGTGAGAAGCAGGTGTGCGTGTCGTGATAAGCGCGCGCGGAAGCGACGCGGGACGGAGTGACGACGGAGAGGGGACGATGCACATCTTATTCACCTCGAAAAGGCGCGTGTCACGAGAATTCCTCTGCAGATTTTGCAAACTTTTGTATGCGATGCCAGTCGGGGATTTACGTCCAAAAAACGCCCTAAAAAAACGGCCTCCCATTGGCCAACTCACAAGAAGCGCGTGCCGCACGATCTTGCGCCGCGGATTTCCTCGAACGCATCGAACGAAGAGGGGTTATTTACTCGACGTCAAATCGGATCTGCGGCGCGTGTTCATCACACGCGCCGCCTTTTCGCATGTTGGTTGCCCACGACGCAGCCACAATCTCGCGCGCGCGCCCCCGACCCCCCGTCCACGCCCCACGATGTCTTTCACTCGCATTTCCACTCTCGCCGCGCTCGCCGCGGCCACCCTTGGGTGTTCCCTCGCCACGGCATCCGCCTCGGGTGAGTGGGAGCACGAGGTGGTGTACGACGTCCAGGAATACGACGAATCCTACTCGCTGAATCTTGCGAACAACGCGGATGCGACCATGAAGTTCTGCTTCGCGCTCACGGACGAAGCTTCCGCGCACGGCGTACACGAAGTGGAAATTTCGTGCCACGCCGACGACAACGACGATTTGGTTGCAATTTCTCCTTTCGAAACCGCGACGCAAATCGTCAGTGGCACCACCTATCAACTCACAATGGATCCCGATTCGTGGTTTTCCGTCTTCAACATTGAATTTCCCGCGAACGGCTTGTACGCCTTTTTTTCGGAGCATGGACCTGCCGAGTTCACCTTCGACGGCGGCTCCGAGTTTGCCATTCTCAAGGATGGCGAAACGCACGACGTGGTGCCTGCTTGGGAACTCGCTGCGGCTGTTGCGGCTCGCACGACACCTTGGGGAAACACCATGGCCGGGTGCTTCGCGGTGTGGTGCGTGACGCTATCCGGTTTGGTTTTGATCATCAACATGAAGGTGTGGCACCAAATCAAGCCTTACGCCCTGATGTTCGCATCGGGAACCCTGATGTCCACCGCGTTCGCGCTGATTCTTTTCGAATCCACGCACTTAATTGCGGTGGATGCAAACGAAGGACTCGCCGCGGGGCGATGGACGGCGATGATCATGAGCGGCTTCATCACGTCGCCCGTCATTGCGCTGTGCCTGCGACACTTTCTGCCTGTGGACGACGACGACGAAAAGAAAATCAATAACCTGCAAGCCATCATCGACACCGATGCGTGCTGCGGTGAAACAGCCGACCCTAAGAAACAAATGAAGGACCTGGAAGCCGCCAAAAAGCTTTCAATCGACGACGCGTGCTGCGCGCAACCCGCGGACGGCGACGATTGCGAAAAGTCAATCACCAACGCGAACGTCCGCAGCCGATTCCTGATGTCCCTCATCGTGGGTGATTTCTTTCACAACTTCACGGATGGCGTTTTCATCGGCGCCGCGTTCCAGTGCAACACATCGCTGGCTTGGAAAATCGTTGCCGTTACGGTTGGGCACGAAATCCCCCAGGAACTCGCGGATTTCGCAGTCCTGACCAACTCGCTTGGTTTCTCCACCACAAAAGCCCTCGCGTACAACGTCATCAGCGGCCTCTCCGTGATGCTCGGCGGTATCGCTATTATGACGGCCGAAATTTCTAACCTGGACACCGGCATGCTCCTCGCGTACGGCGCGGGCAACTACCTGTACTGCGCCACGGTGCACATGTTTTCGCAAGGCTCGAAGGACAGGTTTTTCGACGCCAAGAAAATACTCGTGTTCGCGATCGGCGCCATCACCATCGGTTTGATCCTCCTGGACCACGAACAATGCGAAGCCCCGGCGCTTGACGGCGCCGCGGCCGCAACAGCGGACCCGCACGGACATTAACCTTTACGGACGGTAACGGACAGTACGTAACTGTTTCAGATAATCAATTCGCGGCGAATTATTTCATCATTTTCAATTTCCAACTACAGTACGCTTGTTTTGTTTTGTTTCGTACCTTCAAAGGAACAATGGATACATCCACCTGTCGCGCCCATCCCTCTCCCTGTTGTATACGTTCACTACGCCTTCCCAAAGCTCTTGTCCCGAATCCACTTCGTGGCGACCCACTTCTCGCCTTTGGTGACCGGGCACCCGCCGTGCAGCGCGTGCTTGTCGAACGTGGCGTTTGGGAAAACGTTCCAAAACAAAAGGGCGTCGCCGGCGCGCGGCCTCACCAACAAACCGCCGTCGCAGGATTTGTAGTCTATATTCTTCAATCGCTCCAGGCCGTTCCTTCCCTCCAGCGGAAAGTGCGTCTCCCCGCCCTCCTCCACGTCCGTGAGGTACAGCAAAAAACTCGCTACCCTCTGTGAGGTTTGCACGCCGTAGCTCACTGGATCGAAGGTGTCGTAGTGCGAGTCGTACTTCTGCCCGGGCGTGTACCTCAACACGTTGAAGGGCTCGCCGTGGGTGTAAGGGACGTGTGTGGCGTCCGCGATTCGGCGTTCGATTTTCTCCAAAACCCCATCTGGGTCCTGGTGCCGGCTTAAAAAAGTGCCGCTCGAAGTCCGAATATCCCCCGTGTCTGGCACGATAAAAGCCGAAAGTGTCAGTCTCTCGTAACGTGTATTACGTAAACAGTCAGAGGTAATGCGCCCTTCTGGTACGAGTAAATGCGCAATCGCGTAGGCGGAACGTGGTGATTGGGAAATACTCACCTTCCTTCTTCTCGCCTTTCCGTAACGCCAGCCCTGACGGCGCCAGCCTCTTTTCTGCTAAGCTCTTGACGTGTCCACACTCCGCGAGGCTGGCGAAGTTGCGGTACAAAACCGCGTGCGGTTCCCAGGAAAGAACCTGGAAGTCAAGCGTCGTGGTTTTCGCGTTTCCGGTTTCGCCGGTTGCGTGCGCCTCGAACTCCCGGCCAAACGGAATGTCCCGGCCACTGTGTGCGTAATTAGTCTCTTGTTTCTCCATCCTTTGTGTCATGTCCGCCACACCAAGCGCCGCTTCCTTCGCCGCTGTTTTCAGCTTCTCTGCAAGCTCCTTGCGGTTTGTTTCCACCTCCCTGGCTAATGCGCGCTTGGCTTCGGATTCCGCCTGAAGCTTCCCAACGCAATCGGCCTGTCCATCGACCAAACCCGCCAACCCGCTGAGCTCGGTTTCCTTCGTCATGTACAACGCTTTGTACTGCTCCACCTCACGCTCCGCGGTTTCCACCCGCTTTAGCATCACCACGTCCCCGGCGGCGTGCAGCGCACTGAGCGTGGGGTTGGGCAACCCCACGGGCGACGCGTTCCCATCCATCCCGGGGCTCGTGATGCGGCCGAAAAGAAACAACATCACCGCCACGAGCGCGACGTAGGGAATAGGCACGCCTCGTCGGTGCCATCCGTAGGTCAAACCGTCGCCCATGGTTTCGCAGGCGCGCCGCACGCGAGGATTCGGGTGGGCCACGCACCGACCGGGATGAGGGGTGCGCACGCCCGTCTGATGAGAGATGCCTTCCACTCGGCACACCCGACGAAACGTATTTGAAGCACGCGGCCTCGGATCGATTTCGTTTGCGATTTTTGCCAACGTGTCTTCACCACCGCGTGCCCCTCTGTCTCGAGGGTACGGCATCCCACTTCGCCAGGCACGTACGAACGCGGCACGACCGTTTTCGTGTACATCCCATTCCCCCGGACAGCCCGTTCGAAATGCAATGCCTCGGCGCCGTGGCGCTCCCCGCGGCGCACGCCTCGATCGGTCGCGGTGAAAGAGAACTACGATGTGCGCAACGCGTTTTACGATCGGGAACGTCGCGAAGCCGAAGCTGTTTCCCCACGTCTCGCGGCCGCACTTCCACCACCACCACCACGTACGCCGGTAAGGCCCCGTTCCCCGTGGGCACCCCCGAGCCCAACGGCATTGTTCCCGGCATCGGCAAAGGCATGCCCAAGTGGCCTGAGGTTTGGAGATGGCTTAACGAGGAGAAGAAGATGCAGACGCTTGACAGTTTGGATTGCCAAAAGCTGGTGCGCGAAGGCGCGGTGTTGCTTGATGTGCGGTTCGAGCCCGATTACGAAAAGTGGACCATTCCCGGCTCGGTCAGCGTGCCGTACGTCACCGGGGGTTTCCTAGCGAAGCTCCGATTACCGGGGTTCAAAAAGAAAAACGCGGATTTCGTGCGCATGGTGGAGGCACAAATCCCGGACAAGAAAACCAAAATCGTGTTGGCGTGTATCTGGGGCGGAAGTTTAACAAGAGAGCCGCCGAAAAACCGAGGCCTGACGGACAACACCAAAGGCGGCGGGTCACTGCCAGGCGCATTCGAGCTGTACCAAGCCGGGTACACCAACCTGTACCATCTCTACGGAGGCGTGAACCAGTGGTACCAGGTACGGCCTTGGGGCTTTCCCAAATCCCGCCTCCACGTTTCAAGCCCCGTTCGTGACTACTCACTGTTTACTACATACATCACAAGTGCCCTGTTTGCGGAATACAAGTTACGAATGCGGTCCGACCGACTGACACTTTCGGCTTTTACAATCACAGGATTGCGCGTTTGAACCGACCCTCCCGGAGGGCGTCGGAACCTGGCCGGGCGACATCGAGTGGTAAGCATTTCCTGCTTTACCATATTCCACTGACTGATTGCCCATACGGAACTGACTTTTCTTTTACAATCTCCCCAGGTTCGGGTACCGGCAGTTCAACGGGAAGGACCGGCTAAAGGGACAGAGGGACGATTAAGGTTTGGGGGAGTAGTAACAGGGTGGGGGTGGGGGAAAACGTGGGTAAGAACGCGTTTACCGTGGGTGAAATCATAAGTCGTATTGAAGTGTACTCTCGCTGGCACTGACTTACGGTCAACATCGTGATGTGATTTGCCGAAACAGGGTCCTTCGCTCGACTTGGACCAAAAATTATAGGTCATGGGTTTTTTGCCATTCCGTCGGCGGCCCTCGCGTGCTTCCCCGCCGTCGCCTGCGCACATCCGACCGCACTCCCGTCCGGTCACTTCGTGCCCTCTACTACCCGGTTCGGTGCGTACCACCCGGGCGGTGCCGTCTGACCGGGGCGGAAAAATGGGAGGCGGCACGCCACGTCTCGCGAAGAGCGTGGCGAAGGGCGGCGGCGCGCAGAAGCGCAAGGTGAGCGGTTCCGCGGATGCTTCCGAGGCGGGCGGCGTTTCCGGTTCTCCCGGGTCGTCCGCTTCCGAAAAGCGCCCGAAGCGCGAGAAGGATAGCATCGTTACAGTGGGTAAACAAACCAGTGGGATTAAGAACAAAATCGCCCGCTCCGAGCTTTACGGCAAGCTGAAGCACCACAAGGCGCTGGAGCGGAAAAAGAAAAGGTCTGTTCGGCAGAAGGAAGAGGAGCGGGCGGTCGCGGCCGGTGAGGTTCCCAAGCCTCGACAGGTACCGAAAACCATCGAGAACCAGCGCACCCCGGACGAGACCTTCGTGGAGGCGGGGGACGACGAGGTCGCGGAGGAAGATGCCGAGGATGAGTTCGCGAGCTACTTCTCGTCGTCGAGCGAACCGAGGGTGATAATAACGACGTCGCGAAAACCGAGCGGCGAGATGTTCAAGTTTCTGGAGAACCTGTTCACCGTGGTGCCGAACGCGACGTACTACTCGCGGAGGAGCTACCACGTCCAGGAGATCGTGAAGCACGCGTCAACAAGGGGGTTCACCGATCTGCTGGTGTTCAACGAAAATAAAAAATTCTCACACGGCGCGCGCGTAAATGGGCTGCTGCACGTCCATCTGCCGGATGGGCCGACCGCGTTGTACCGGCTGAGCTCGTTAGGTACGTTTTTTTACCCAGAATGACTGTTTACTCACTGGACGTAGTACTGCTGTATAAGTACTGCTTTATGTAGTACTGCTGTATGCAGTGCTGCTGTATGTAGTACTGCTGGATGTAGTACAGTCACAACTCCTGCACCTAACTACTGACTGTCCCCAACACCTTTTTCATTCCCAGTGTTGACGAAGAAAATCCGCAACCACGGTCGCGCGACGAACCACCACCCTGAGTTGATTCTGAACAACTTCTCCACCAGGATGGGCCACAGAGTGGGGCGGATGTTCGCCAGCGTGTTTCCCCAGAAACCCGAGTTCAACGGACGGCGCGTGGTGACGTTTCACAACCAGCGCGACTTTATTTTCTTCCGCCACCACCGGTACATTTTCGAAATGCGCAAGGGCAAGAAAGGTGCGGGGCTTTCCCGATCACCACGCTCCGCCTTCGCGATTGCCCATACTCGTCCTGCGAAGGGGGCATTACGACCAGAAGGGCGCATTCGCTCGGACTGTTACTCTTCCCTGTTTACGTAATACCAATCCCGGATATACGCGTCACGACCGACTGACACTTTCGGCTTTTATCGTATCAGCGGCGCACCAAGGCCACCTCGCCACGGCGGAGGTCCCGGTTGAGGACGTGGAACAAAGAGGGCGATTCGGCAAGGGCAAGAAATCGAAAGCCAAGGCGAAGAAGGCTACGAAAGGAGAGGATGACAGTGATGATGATGATGACAGTGATGACGATAACTCTGATGGCGACGGCGACTCGGACGAGGAGGATTTCAGCGACGCCGAGTCCGACGGCGAGGGTGGGAAATCCACGCGGGCTGGTCGGAAGAAAAAGTTGGCGCAAATCGATGGCGACACGCAATCCGTGCAGGCGCGGTTACAAGAACTAGGCCCGCGGTTCACCCTGAAACTGATGTCCGTCCAGAAAGGCATCTTCGACAGCGAGCACGGGGAGTTTGAGTACGTACGGAACGGCGAGACCGACGGCACCAAGCACAACAGGCGGAAATTCGTCCTCTGATTTGTTTTTCTTTTGTCGAAGTGGAAACGGAAAATTTAAGGTGCTTGCGATGGCGATGGCGAGAGCAAGACTAGCAACACGACGTATCACCCTAGGTTTGAATTTTCACAGTTCTATTCCAACACGCACTGCTCCCCTACGCGCCTTGTTTCCCTGCAGTTCAGGCAATCCTTACCTTACCCTGACTTGAACAAAAGCACCGCGACTTGCCCGAGGTAGAAGTAGATGAAGTGCTTGGTTTCGTGCGTCACATACGACCCAAAATTACGACCAACGATGCAGTGCCAGGTGGGGTTGTATTTCTTGTCGAACTCCTTCTTGATGTACGCGGCGATGTCTTTTTCGATGTTGTACTTCTCGAGAGCCTGGGGTGGGGGGGAAGAGTCAGG